>Ga0247823_10002344_pt1 | contig 15614 bp, 11 predicted proteins | sample 13C_PalmiticAcid_2_FD_192426 | JGI IMG/M metagenome (GOLD analysis project Ga0247823, IMG submission 192426) | Soil microbial communities from agricultural site in Penn Yan, New York, United States - 13C_PalmiticAcid_Day30 | ecosystem: Environmental > Terrestrial > Soil > Agricultural land...
CGGCACGCCACAGCGTCGCGCGCCCCTTCAGCGGGACACGATGCAGTTCGGACGTAGTCAGGACGGTGAAGTTGCTCTCGTCCGAAGGATTCTTGAGCAGGTCCTGGTAAGTGCGGTTCTGCGCCTTGCTGCCATCGCTCACCGATACGGTCGGCCCGGTCGGCACGGCGCGCGCGGTATCGAGCAACGCAGGACGCTGCGCCGGCAGCATGCGCACCAGCAGCGCCTGATTGTCGCGGAACCAGGTGAGCGGATTGCCCACGTTGCCGTTGACGCGCGCCTCGGTCAGGCGCGTGGCCTGCGCCGTGGCCAGTTCCACCACCCAGGCCTCCACGCCGGTACGCGTGGTGTGGGTGAAGGCCAGCCGGCGCTCGTCGGGCGACCAGGCGAAGTTCGCCAAACGCGGATTGGCAGGCAGGCCCGTTACCTGGCGCGCGCCCTCACCCTGCAGGTTCTGGATCTGCAGATTGGTGAAATACGTGGTGGTGCTAGCGATGTTGGTGCGCGGGTTCACGCGCAAGCCACCTAGGCGGAGCTCCTCGTCGGACAGTTCGGCCAGGGACTTGAACGTATCGCGGTAGAACAACACCAGCTGCTGCTTGCGGCTGTCGGTGACCACGCTCGGCGGGCGTTGCACGTCGGCGAGCTGCAGGATTTCCGCAGGGGGTGTCTGGTACGGCAGGGCGTCCTGCGCGACGGCATTTCCAGCGGCCAGCCATAGGCACGCCAGGAGTGTCCAGCGAATCGACATGAGTGGGTTCCCCAGTTGGATGCCCCGATCATCAAGCCTCGCCAGCGCCCTGGCAAGCCAGACCATCGATGCAGCCGCGTTGCCGATGTTGCCGGTCGGGCCCGTTCGCTGCGTTCCGGACCATTGGAGGCCTTCGTCGAAGGTCATCGGGGGTGCCGTCATGGGAACGCAGATCCTTCGTTCTACCCTGCTGCTGCTTGCGGCTTCGCTCTGCGCGAGTGCGCACGCAGCTGCGCCGGATAAGGACCAGGCCAGGCGGATCGCCGAACAGTTTCTCGCCACCAAGCAGGCGACAGCCAGTCCGCAAGAAGCCTATGAGGCGGGCGACATCGCTACCGCCGATCTGAATGGCGATGGCGAAGCGGAAGTGGTCGTGTTGTGGACGATGCTGGGCCCGACCTACTGGCACCACGGCGTCACCGTACTCGCGCGCAGCGGGCAGCGATACATACCTGCCGGCGAGGCCGAAGAGCCGCTGGGCAGCGTGGAAGGCATGGTCGTGCGCAACGGGATCATCGAACTGAAGACGAAGTGGCCCGGGCCGAACGACGCCCGCTGCTGCCCCACCGTTCCCAAGACGTTGCGCTATCGCTGGAGCGCCGGCCGGCTTACGCCGGCGAAGTAGCGTTCAGCGCGGCGCGTCCCACTGCGCGTGATAGACCTGCCAGTCGCCCTCTTCGCGCCGCCATGCCGTCGTGACGTTGTAGGTACGCGCCTGTTCGGGCAGGAGCCGGCCACTGCTGCCCGTCAGCAGCACGTGGAACGACACCGTGGCGTTGTCGCCATCAACCTGCACTTCCAGCGGTCCCGTTGTGGCGCCCACCCGCGCATTCGCGAACGTCCGGGCACGCACGAGGTTGTGCAGCGCAGCACGATCCATGCCTGCCGGCCCGGTGAACTCGGCGCTGACGCCGTCCATGAAATCACCCACGCGCTTTTCCTCGACCGCCTGCTGCATGGCGTCGAAGCGCTGCCTCAGCTGCGCCTCTGGCGCTTCCGAGCCGCAGCCCACCAGCCCCGCCAACAGCACCAGTGCCGCGGCCACGTAGTTCAGACCCTTGTTCGCCATCGAAACCTTCGCCTTTTCCATCCGGAACGGTATGCTCCCGACAGGCGCCCCTTTCGGCGCTCGCCCATAAGCATGCCGCGAGGCAGCCCGTAGACCCTGGGGAGGGAGCAGAACGATGAGTCAGGAACGTCCGTGGTTCAAGAGTTACCCGCAAGGCGTGCCGCACGCGGTTGACCTGGAGCAGTACCGCTCCATCGTGTCCGTGTTCGATGAAGCGATCAGCAAGTACCGCGACCGCCCGGCGTTCCGCAACTTCGGCAAGACCCTGACCTATGGCCAGATCGACACGCTGAGCCGCCAGTTTGCGGCCTACCTGCTGGGCGAACTGGAGCTCAAGAAGGGCGACCGCGTCGCCATCATGATGCCCAACTGCCTGCAGTACCCGATTGCGATCTTCGGCGTACTGCGCGCCGGGCTGACCGTGGTGAACGTCAACCCGATGTACACCCCGCGCGAACTCAAGCACCAACTGACCGATTCCGGCGCCAGCGTGCTGCTGGTCGTCGACAACTTCGGCAAGACCGCACAGGAGGCCCTGGCCGGCACGCAGGTCAAGCAGGTCATCACCACCGCACTGGGCGACTTGGTCGGTTTCCCGAAGGGCGCCATCGTCAACTTCGTGCTGAAGTACGTGAAGAAGATGGTGCCGGACTACGACATCCCGGGTGCCGTCCGCTTCAAGGACACGTTGACGCTGGGGCAGATGCACGCGTTGCCCGAGGTCGACATCGATTCCGGCGACATCGCGTTCCTGCAGTACACCGGCGGCACCACCGGCGTGGCCAAGGGCGCCATGCTCACCCACCGCAACCTGGTGGCGAACATGCAGCAGGCCGGCGTGTGGGTCGGTACCGGCCTGGACTACGGCAACGAAGTGATCATCACCGCGCTGCCGCTGTACCACATCTTCGCGTTGACGGCGAACTGCCTGGTCTTCATGAAGCTGGGCGGCCTCAACCACCTCATCACCAACCCGCGCGATATGCCGGGCTTCGTGAAAGAACTCAAGGCCACGCGGTTCACCGCGATCACCGGCGTCAACACGCTGTTCAACGGCCTGTTGAACACGCCCGGTTTCGATGAGGTCGATTTCTCCAACCTCAAGATGACGCTGGGCGGCGGCATGGCCGTGCAGCGTGCCGTGGCCGAGAAATGGAAGAAGGTCACCGGCGTCACCCTGGTCGAGGCGTATGGCCTGACCGAAACCTCGCCGGCCGCCTGCATCAATCCGATGAACCTGCAGGACTACAACGGCGCGATCGGCTTGCCCGTGCCGTCGACCGATGCTTGCGTGAAGGACGACGACGGCAACATGCTGCCCACCGGTGAAGTCGGCGAGCTCTGCATCAAGGGCCCGCAGGTGATGAAGGGCTACTGGCAGCGTCCGGAGGAGACAGCCAACGTCATCGATGCCGATGGCTGGCTGCATACCGGCGACATGGCGAAGATGGACGAAAGCGGCTTCTTCTACATCGTCGATCGCAAGAAGGACATGATCCTGGTCTCCGGCTTCAACGTGTATCCGAACGAAGTGGAAGACGTTATCGCCGGCATGGACGGCGTGCTCGAAGTCGCGGCGATCGGTGTGCCCGACGAGAAGTCGGGCGAAGCGGTGAAGGTCTTCATCGTGAAGAAGGATCCCGCGCTGACCGCCGAACAGGTGAAGGCCTATTGCCGCGACAACCTGACCGGTTACAAGCAGCCGCGCCAGATCGAGTTCCGCACCGAGTTGCCCAAGACCAACGTCGGCAAGATCCTCCGCAAGGAACTCAGGGATCCGCCCAAGACCAGCTGATTGACCTATTCAGCTTTGAGAAAAGGCCGGCCCTGCGCCGGCCTTTTTCTTTTTGTTCAGGACTTTAGGGCTCAATTCTAGACGCCCGTCACAAATCGCGAGGCTGGTCGCCCGTTGGCGGGGCTTCCTTGCCGCAAGCGCGCGCGTGCACTGGATTTTAATTATTCGTTCAGGTGTAGGATCGGCGCGTGATGCCACCTGCGTCACACAAATCCGCCTCACCCGCATCCCCTGCCGCGCGGGAAAAACCCCTCCAAGGAGCTCTCCATGAACAACGTCGAAAAACTGCAGCGCACCCGTTCCTTCCCGACCATCCGCGTCGAGTCCGAACCCAGCGGTGATGCCCACTGGATGTACATGCACTCCGATGTCGCGCCCGGTGTGCGTCCGTGCTTCCGCAGCCAGATGCTCGACGACGTGCTGAGCTTCATGAACTCCATCACCCTGCGCGAATCGCAGCGCCAGCCGGGCAAGCTGCGCCACCTCGTCGTCGCGTCCGATGCCACCGCGTTCAACCTCGGCGGCGATTTGGAACTGTTCTCGCAGCTGATCCGCGAAAACAACCGCGATCGCCTGCTGAGCTACGCGCGCCGCTGCATCGATGGCGTCCACCACCTCAACACCGGCCTCGGCGGCGACGTGCGCACGATCGCGCTGATCCAGGGCGACGCGCTGGGCGGTGGTCTTGAGATCGCCCTGTCCTGCCACACCATCGTGGCCGAAGAAGGCGTCGACATGGGCCTGCCGGAAGTGCTGTTCGGCCTGTTCCCGGGCATGGGCGCTTACTCGTTCCTGTGCAAGCGTGTGTCGCCGCAGGTCGCCGAGAAGATCATCCTCGAAGGCAACATCTACACCAGCGACGAGCTGTACAAGCTGGGCGTGGTCGACGTGCTGGTGCCGAAGGGCCAAGGCGCCGCCGCCGTGCAGTCGATCATCGACAAGCAGCGCCGTTCCCCGCATGCGCATCTGGCGTTGAACGCTTGCCGCAACCTCGCGCAGCCGGTCGGCTACGACGAACTGATGGGCATCACCGAGGTGTGGGTCGACACCGCGCTGACGTTGGGCGACAAGTCGTTGAAGATGATGGAACGCATCGTGCGCGCACAGGAAAAGCGCTCCACCCGCGCGGCTTGATGTACCTACCGTAGTCCGCTGTCGCAATACCGCACAGGGGCATACAGGGGAAATCAGGGGGTTGAAGCGCAGAAGGCGCTTCAAGGGCGAGTCCGGATCACCGTACTCGCCTGGGACCCGCCCTCGGGCGGGCCTGCCGCTTCCGTTCCGACACGTCCGGACGCAGTCCGGAACGCAGCATCAGGACGAGGAGCCTTCGCCGCCCTTCTCGATCGCGCCGCGCAACCGCTGGCGTGCTTCCAGCGCGGCACGACCATGGCTCAGGTGCGAGTTCAGGGCCGCCAGGCGATGGCGCCACTCGCGCGTGATCTGCCAGTCCGCCAGCCGCATCATCTCGCCAGCGGCCGCAGCCAGTTTCACCAAGCCGAGGTTGCTGGCCACGCCCTTCAGCGCGTGAGCATGTTCGCGTAGATGTTCGCCGTCGCCCCGCTCCATCGCATGGGCCATGGCCCCGATGCATCCATCCGCGTCGTTGAGGCATTGCTCGATGAATTCGCGTTCGAAGGCTTCGCCCATGCCGAGCGCGGTGAGTTCGTCCAGCACGCTGACATCAAGCACGCCATCGGACACTTCCGCGCGCACCGGCACCACCGTCGCCGTTGCCGACACGCGACCGGACGTGGCGATATCGGCCAGTGCATCCAGCAGTCGCGAGGCGACGACCGGCTTGGCAAGGAAGGCGCGCGCACCGGCCTGTTCGCAGCGTTGGATGGATTCGGGCGTGACGTCCGCGCTCAGGATCAGGACCGGCGTGCGGCCACCGCTGCCGGCTTCCATCACGCGCAGTTGCTTGAGCAAGTCCAGGCCACTCAGACCCGGCATGTGCAGGTCGCAGATCACTGCGTCGTAGGACGCGGATTCCAGCGCATCCAGTACTTCCTCGCCGCCATTCACGCAGGTGATGCGATGACCGGCCTTCTGCAACAGGCGCTGCACGACCATGCGATTCGCCTCATGGTCGTCGGCGACCAGGATCTGCATGCTGCGCACGCGCGCGCGATGACGCAGGAACGGATCCGAGAAGGCGATGATGTTCTCGGCGCTGTTGGCGTCGGGCTCTTCCTGCAGCCACTCCGCATGGCCCTGCACCGCCGGCACGATGACGCGCTCGGGCACGGCGTCGAAGGGCAGTTCCACCCAGAAGCAGCTGCCGCGTTGTTCATTGCTCTCGAAGCCGATCGTGCCGCCCATCGCTTCGGTAAGGCCCTTGGCGATCGTCGTGCCCAGGCCGGTGCCGCCGTAACGGCGCGACAGGCTGACATCGGCCTGCTCGAACGCTTCGAACAGGCGCTCGCGCAGGGCGACGGGCACACCGATGCCGGTATCGGTGACGGTGAAACGCAGGCGCACGTGCTGGCCGTCGACGAGGGTCGGCGCCACGGTCAGGCGCACTTCGCCTTCGTCGGTGAACTTCACTGCATTGCCCGCCAGGTTCAGCAGCACCTGACGCAGGTGGCCGGCATCGCCGCGCAGCTTGGCCGGGATGGCGTCGTCGACAGCACCTTCGTAACGCACCTGCTTGCCACGGGCCTGCGGCATCAGGATCAGGCCGATGCTTTCCACCAACTCGCGCGGCGAGAACTCGACCACGTTGAGCTTGACCTTGCCCGCTTCGATCGCGGAGATGTCCAGCACGTCCTCGACCAGGCCCAGCAGGGTCCGGGTGGAGGCCTGGATCGTCGAGAGGCATTCGCGCTGTTCGGCGTCCAGGCGGGTGGTGGCCAGCAGTTCGGACATGCCCGCCAGGCCGTTCAGCGGCGTGCGGAACTCATGGCTCATGTTGGCAAGGAAGCGGCTCTTGGCCTCGTTCGCACGACGCGCTTCGTCGGTGGCACGGGTAAGGTCGCGCAGCAGGCCCGACAAGTACATAGGCACCGCGATCAGGCCCAACACCAGGCCGACGCCGAGCGTCATGTTGGTGCGCCAGTAGTCGTTGGACGCGACTACCACCGCAAACGCGGCGCTCGCCATCGCGACGGCGACCACCAGGTAACGGTTGCCGTAACGCAGGCCGTTGCCCACCGTGATCCACATCAACACGACGTAGGCCCACGACAGCGGCTCGCCCATGCCGTTCATGGCGGCGGCCAGCAGGCCGTAGTCCGCGATCATGCCCAGGCCACGGCGCACGTGCGACTTGCCGGGCTGCACCAGCAGCCACGCAAAAATGCCGAGGCCGTTGATGAGGCCAGACGTGATGATCGTCAGGACGATGACGTACTCGTCAGCCGGCAACGCGGCGCGCGAGGACGGCAGCAGCGCGTAAAACAGGATGATCGAGATGACCGCGATGCGGATCGCGGCCTGGCCGTGCTCGCTGTCGCCGCGATGGGCCAGGCGGGATTTCACCCAGGTGAGGACGTTGGACATGGCTCACTCCATCCCTGGACGGCTCTGCACCGTCGAGTAGCGTTCGCAGATATCGTCCAGCCGCACTCGCCCCCGGATCAGCGCGTCGACACATGCAGGATCGAACAGGCGGCCACGCTGGGCGTACAGGTAGGCCAGGGCCGCGTCCTTCTCCCAGGCCTTCTTGTAAGGGCGCGGCGAAATCAGCGCATCGAATACATCCGCAACGGCCACTATCCTGGCTTCCAACGGGATCTCGTCGCCGACGAGGCCATCGGGGTAGCCACTGCCGTCGTAGCGCTCGTGGTGGCGCAACGCGATCACGGCGCCAGCCTGGATAAAGCGGTTCTGGCTGCCGGAGAGCAACTGGTGGCCGATCTTCGGGTGACGACGCATGACCTCGGTTTCTTCTTCGGTCAGCGGGCCGGCCTTCATCAGGACCGAATCGGGAATGGCGATCTTGCCCATGTCGTGCAGCGGCGCGGCCATCTCGATGGCGCGCACCTCGTCTTCGGGCAGGCCGAGCTGTTCGGCGATCAGGCCGGCCACATGGGCCATGCGTTCCAGATAGGCGCTGGTGCCGCTGTCGCGGTACTCGATCGCACGGGCCAGGCGCGACAGCGTCTCGCGCTCGCGCTCCTCGACCTCATGCATGCTGGACAGCAGGCGCTGTTCCAGCGACAGGGCACGCTGCTTGACGTTCTCGGACTGCTGGCGGAGCTGCAGCAGGTTGCGGCAGCGGGCGCGCAGTTCCCGTGGGCGCACCGGCTTGACCAGGAAATCGATGACGCCCGCTTCGAGGGCGGCCTGGCGGATGGGCTCGTCGCCCACCACGGTGATCAGGATGATCGCGATATCGCGATGCATCGGCAGCCGGCGGAAGCGGCGGGCGAATTCCAGCCCGTCCATGCCCGGCATGCGGTAGTCGAGCAGCAGCAGGTCGGTGCGGTTCTTCTCGCACCACTCCAGCGCCGCCAGGGGATCGCCGAAATCATGGACGGCCAGCTCGGACGCGATGTCCTCGATGACATGGCGCAGCATCGTGCGCGCAGACGTCTGATCGTCGACGATGACGATATTCAAAGCGTTACCCACCCCTTGGGGCCACATCAAGTGGCTGTCGGGCAAGGATACTCCGGCGGTGGCAACGCTCGCATCTAGCATGTCGGCAGTCCAGTTCGACGACGCAGACCCCTGAGGGGTCCGAGATCCACGAAGGGAACCGATGCGAATCGCGGGGCCCCCTCCCCCGATCTCTATCGGCGCGGACGGCCTGAAATTAACCGCCCTGCGGGTGAATCCACGCAGGAAGCGTGCCAGCCGGGGCCAGGGCGTCTTAGGCTGGAACAACTTGACCTCCGTCACGGAATGAGGCCGTTCCGTCCATCCGTGACGGGCGACACGCCTGCGGGGGCGGCGGTCCGGCAGCGACCCTGCCACCGGGGATGGACCCGCCGCGTCACACCGGCCGGAGCCGATACTGCCCCGGTGCGTCACTATCTTGACGCACCGGGCCTGCCCGTCAACCCTGGCTTTCGGGCCGCATGTAGGGGAACAGGAGCACGTCCCGGATCGAATCCGAGCCCGTCAACAGCATGACCAGGCGGTCGATGCCGATGCCCAGGCCGCCGGTGGGCGGCAAGCCGACTTCCAGGGCGCGGATGTAGTCGGCGTCGAAATGCATGGCTTCGTCGTCGCCGCCCTCCTTTGCTTGGACCTGCGCCATGAAGCGTGCGGCCTGGTCCTCGGGGTCGTTGAGCTCGGAGAAGCCGTTGGCCAGCTCCTTGCCGTTGATGAAGAGCTCGAAGCGGTCGGTGTAGCCGGGGTCGTTGTCGTTGGCACGGGCCAGCGGCGACACTTCCACCGGATGGTCGGTGATGAAGGTGGGCTGGACCAGCGTGTGTTCCACGGTCTTCTCGAAGATCTCCAACAACAGCTTGCCCCAGCCGTAGCCCGGCTTCACATGGATCTTCAGCCGCTCGCAATGGCGTACCAATGCCTCGCGGTCGGTGCAGTCGGCCGCGCTGATCTCGGGGTTGTAGTGGCGCACCGCCTCGTCCATGCGCCAGCGGCGGAATGCCGGCTCCAGGTCGATGTCCTGGCCGTCCCAGGTGACCTGGCCGGTGCCCAGGACCTCATGGGCGACGTCGCGGATCACGCCTTCGGTCAGGTCCATGATCTCCGTGTACGTGGCGTACGCCTCGTACAGCTCGAGCATCGTGAATTCCGGGTTGTGGCGGGTGCTGACGCCTTCGTTGCGGAAGTTGCGGTTGATCTCGTAGACGCGCTCCAGCCCGCCGACGACCAGGCGCTTCAGGTACAGCTCCGGTGCCACGCGCAGGTACAGGTCCAGGTCCAGCGCGTTGTGGTGCGTGGTGAACGGCTTGGCCGCGGCGCCGCCGGGGATGTAATGCATCATCGGCGTCTCCACTTCCAGGAAACGCCGGGTGTCCAGCCACTCGCGGATCGCGCGGATGATGCGCGAGCGCTTGATGAAGACATCGCGCGCTTCCGGGGTGACGATCAGGTCCACGTAGCGCTGGCGGTAGCGCTGCTCGACGTCGGACAGGCCGTGCCACTTGTCCGGCAGCGGGCGCAGCGACTTGGTCAGCAGGCGCAGCGTTTCGGCCTTCACCGACAGCTCGCCGGTCCGGGTGCGCGTCAGGCTTCCCTCGACGCCGACGATGTCGCCGATGTCCCAGCCCTTGAACGCGTCGTAGGTGTCGCCCAGCGTGTTGGACTGCAGGAACAGCTGGATGCGCCCGGACTCGTCCTGGATCTGGACGAAGCTGGCCTTGCCCATCACCCGCTTGGCCATCAGGCGGCCGGCCAGCTTCACGCGACGGCCGGCCCCTTCCAGCGCCTCGACCGTCCACAGGTCGGCGTCACCGTACTGGGTCTGCAGGTCGCCGGCGTAGTCGCTGCGACGGAAGTCGTTGGGGAACGCGACGCCCTGCCCGCGCAGGGCCGTCAGTTTGGCGCGACGCTCGGCGATGAGGCTGTTCTCGTCCTGCGGGGCCGTTTGGTCTGTCATGAGGTCGTGTCGGGTTCTAGAGCGTGGGAGCGACGTGAGTCGCGAGCTTTTTCGACGGCCGTCCGCGACTTACGTCGCTCCCACAGGGGGAGTAGCCGCGTCAGGCGTCGATGCGTTTGGCGCCGGCTTCCAGGCCGGACTTCAGGCTGGCCTCGACGAACTCGTCCAGGTCGCCGTCCAGCACCTTCTGGGTGTCCGAACGCTCGATGCCTGTGCGCAGGTCCTTGATGCGGCTCTGGTCCAGCACGTAGTTGCGGATCTGGCTGCCCCAGCCGATATCGGACTTGGTCGCCTCCACCGCATCGCGCTCGGCGTTGCGTTTCTGGATCTCCAGCTCGTACAGCTTCGCGGCCAGCATCTTCATCGCATTGTCGCGGTTCTGGTGCTGGCTGCGGCCGGTCTGGCAGGCCACCACAATGCCGGTCGGCACGTGGGTGATGCGCACCGCGGACTCGGTCTTGTTGACGTGCTGGCCGCCCGCGCCGGACGACCGGTAGACGTCGGTCCTGAGGTCTGCCGGATTGATGTCGATGTCGATGTTGTCATCGACTTCCGGCGATACGAACACCGAGGTGAAGCTGGTGTGGCGCCGGTTGTCAGAGTCGAACGGCGACTTGCGCACCAGGCGGTGCACGCCGGTTTCGGTCTTCAGCCAGCCGTATGCGAAATCGCCTTCCACGCGCAGGGTCGCCGACTTGATGCCGGCCACGTCGCCACCGCTGGCTTCCATCAATTCGGTCTTCCAGCCGCGCGACTCGCACCAGCGCAGGTACATGCGCAGCAGGATTTCGGCCCAGTCCTGGGCCTCAGTACCGCCGGCGCCGGCCTGGATGTCGACGAAGGCATTCGAGCTGTCCATCTTGCCGGAGAACATCCGCTGGAACTCCAGCTTGCCCACGTGCACGGCATAGCGCTCGACGTCGGCCACCACCGCCTGCGCGGTGTCCTCGTCGTTCTCCATTTCGGCCAGTTCGAGCAGCTCCAGGCCGCCGACGAGGCCTTCGTCGATCTCGCGGATGCCGTTAACGGTCTTGTCCAGCAGCGAGCGCTCACGGCCCAACTGCTGCGCGTACTCGGGGTTGTTCCAGATATCCGGGCTTTCCAGCTCGCGGTTTACTTCTTCCAGGCGTTCGCGCTTGGAATCGTAGTCAAAGATACCCCCGGAGCGAAGCCAGCCTGTCCTGCAGGTCGGCGATGCGCTGGCGGATGGGGTTCAGCTCGATCATGGTGCGTATGAACGGGGGTCGGGATCGGTCGGCAAGGATACCAGAGCCCGACGGCGCGCCGGCCGGAAGCGTTTCCGGAACAGGACTTGCATCGTTAGGGCCGCCCCTGCCCCGAGTCGCTGCCGGTCATGTTCACGGTTCTCCTGCCGCTACGTCCCCTGCTATTCGCCCTGCTCGGCCTGTCGATGCTGGTGGCCCTGCCCTCGTCGGCGGCCGCGCCGCCCGAGGATCGCGCCGCCCAGGTCACCCTGTGCCTCAAGCTGCGGCGGGACGAACCGGTCAAGGCGGTCGCCCTGGCGCACCGCCTGCTACAGGCCACGGATCTTTCGCTGGAGGACGAGCTGAAGACGCTCAGTTGCCTAGGCATCGCGGCCGGCCTGAGCGGCGAGCCCGAGCAGGCCCTGATCGCGGCGGAACGGATGGAGCGGCGCGTGGGCGAGCGTCCGGACCTGGCGCCCGACCTGAAGATGCGGGCCTACTCGCACGCGGGCTCGATCTACCAAGGCGCCGGACATATTCATGCCGCGGAGGCGGCGTACCTGCGCGCGTTCGAAGTCGCCTCCCGCCTGGATGCGCACGACGCCGCCCTCGTGCAGGCCGCCACGCTGACCAACATCGGTCTCATCCACGCCGACTACCTCGATTCGCCCGACGTGGCGGACGAGTACTACCGCAAGGCGCTGGCCATCGCCGCCACCGTCGATCTGGAAGACCCGGTGATCGTGCACAACCACGCACTGAACCTCGTGGCGCTGGGCCGCACGACCGAAGCGCTCAAGGTCATCGCACAGGGCGAAGCCATGGCCGAACGCAAGCAGGCCCATGCCGTGGTCGACCGCCTGCGCGCCGAACGCGCGGGGCTCTGGATCCGGCAGGGCAAGCTGGCGCAGGCCAAACCGCTACTTGATGCGGCGATCCTCTCGCAGGAAGCGAGCAAGGATTTCCCGGGCTTGGCGGGCTCGCTGGCCAAGCGCTCGATCCTGCAGCGCCAGGCGGGCGATGCGCGCGGCGCGCTGGCGACCGCGCAACGGGCCTGGTCGCTGGTGGAAGGCCAACCGCAGCCGCAGAAGCAGCGCGAAGTGCTGCTCGCCTGGATGGCCGCGCACGCTGCGCTGGGCGAAGCCGACAAGGCGCTGGCCGTGGGTTCGCGTCTCCACGGCATGGAGATGGAGTCGCTCAAGCAGCAGCGCCTGGAATTGCTGGCCGACCTGCAAGCACGCAGCGAAAGCGCCGATGCCCAGCGCGAGCTCGAACAGATGCGCCACGAGGCGCAGATCAGTGCCCTGAACGATGACAAGGCCGACCTGGTGCGGCGCGCCGGTGGTGCTCTGCTCGGTCTGCTGGTCGTCGCTGGCGTGGGCTTCGGCCTGTTGCAGCGACGCAAGAACCGCCAGCTGCGCGCGGTGAGCGCGACCGATCCACTCACCGGCCTGCGCAACCGTCGCGCCGCCGGCGATGCCCTGCAGGCGATGTCTGCGCAACGCGCGTCGCCGGGCATGCGCCATGTGTTGTTCCTGATCGACATCGACCACTTCAAGAAGGTCAACGACAGCTTCGGCCATCACGCCGGCGACGGCGTGCTGGTGGACATCGCCGATGCCCTGCGCGCGCTATGCCGGCCGGGCGATGTGATCGCCCGCTGGGGCGGCGAAGAATTCCTGATGGCCTGCCCCGACCTGACCGCCGCGCAGGCCTGTACCGTCGCCGCACGCCTTCACGAACGCCTGGGCGGCGCGCGCGAACTCGCCCCGGGCCGCGCCTGGGACCTCACGGTATCGCTGGGGTTCGCGCCGTTCCCCTTCTTCGAGGAAGGCCGCGAAAGCTGGGAATACGCCATCCGCCTGGCCGATCGCGCGCTCTATGCCGCCAAGGACCGACGCAACGCGTGGGCCGGACTGTGGGGCCGTTCGTTGCCCGAGGGCACGAGTGCCGCCGCCGTGCTCGAGGAACCCGAGAACGCGGTGCGCAGCGGCCACGTGGATCTGATGGCGAGCTACGCCATCGAACGCCTGCCCAAGCCGGTGTTGCGCGCGGCGTGAGCGGCTAGGCCGGCTCCGCGCCGGTCCGCGCGCGCAGGTCCTGCCGGTAGCGCCGGCTGCATGGAAGCGTCGTGCCATCGCGCAGGTGCACGCGCGCATCGCCGGTCTCCAGCGGCTCAATGGACGCCACGTGGTCCAGCGCGACCAGGTAGCTGCGATGGATGCGGGCGAAGCGACGGGGGTCCAGCCGGGCCTCGATGCCGGCGATGGTGCTGCGTAGCGGATAGTCGTGGCCGCGTACGCGCAGATTCACGTAGTTGCCCGCGGCCTGCAGCCACTCGATGTCGTTGGCCGCGACCAGGAACTCGCGCCCGAGCTTGCGAATCAGGAAGCGCTCCGGCCGGTCCACCGGCTCCAACGCAGGACCCTCGTCCGGCTCGGTGAGCAGGCTGGCCTCGCCCTGCCAGCGGCGCAGCAGCAGGCGATAGGCTTCGATCGTCAGCACGATGTAGGCGAAGCTGCGGATGTCCTTCAGGTACTCGTAGAACAGTTCGCGCGGCCAGGGCCCGAAGTCGTAGGTCATGCCCTGCGTCCGGTACGCCAGCATCCGCAGCCCCACCATCCCCACCACATGCACGAGGCAGACCACGAGGCTGGCCCCGGCATACCGCATGAGCTGCCGCCGCCAGTCGCCCCACTGGAACGGGTAGCGCCGGGTGAACCAGACCATGCACGGAATGATCACCAGCACCCACATGAGCGCGCTGCTGGTCTCCCAGACGGCAGGCTCCCAGGCCTGCACCGTGGAGTCGCCGCGCCGCAGCTCCATGAGCGTGGTGATGCTGTTGGCGATGCAGTTCGCGCCGGTGATCGCGACCCAGAAACCGGCCTCCGCCACACGCCTCCAGGGCAAATAGCGTTCGTACGTCAGCGAGGCGGATTCCGTCATGCGCGCATTCTAGCCCCGGCCTGCACGGCACCCTCCGCGACTCGTCCCCGTATCCCTGCCACTGGCCCCCAACCCGCCACGGCGCGTCCCTTCACCGTGGCCGCGGACACGACGGTGGGCAACGCTGGTGCCCTCGCACAACAGGGACGCCCCGATGCAACGTCGTCATGATCTGGACTGGGTGCGCGTGTGCGCCTTCGGCGTGCTCGTGCTGTACCACGTGGGCATGTACTACGTGACCTGGGACTGGCACGTGAAAAGCCCGGCGGCCAGCGACGCGCTGGAACCCTTCATGTTGCTCAGTTCGCCCTGGCGGTTGGCCTTGCTGTTCCTGGTGTCGGGTGCAGCCACCGCCTTCCTGCTGGAGAAGGCCCGGGACGCGGCCGCCGCGCGCGGCACCCGGACACGCTTCCTCGGTAGCCGGTCCTGGCGTCTGCTGGTGCCGCTGGTGTTCGGCATGCTGGTGATCGTTCCGCCCCAGTCCTACTACGAAGTCGTTGAGCAACTGCCGGGGGGTTACCACGCGGGGTACCTGGCGTTCTACGCCCGCTACCTGACCGGCTACGACGGCTTCTGCGATGCGGACGGGTGCCTGGACATGCCGACCTGGAACCATCTCTGGTTCGTCGCGTACCTCTGGGTTTACACCGTCGTGCTATGGCTGCTCTGGCGTGTGGCGCCACGCGCCCTCGCCGCCGCGGGACGTGGCCTCGACAAGGGCCTGGCCGGCATCGGCGTGCTGGTGTGGCCCACGCTGTTCCTCGGCCTGGCCCGCATCCTGCTGGTCGGTCGCTTCGAACAGACGCATGCGCTGGTCGACGACTGGTACAACCATGCGCAGTACTTCAGCGTGTTCCTGCTGGGCTTCCTGATCGCGCGGAGCGAGTCCGTGTGGACGGCGATGGCGCGAGTGCGCTGGGCCGCCCTGCTGCTCTGGCTCGCCAGTTGGGCGGGCCTGATCACCTACTTCGTCCGCTTCGCCGATGGGCAGCCGCCCGAGTTGCTCCGGAACGCCATGCGCATGGTCTGGGGACTGGACCAGTGGTGCGCGATCGTCGCGGTGCTCGGCTTCGCCCATCGCTGGAATCCAGGCGACAGCCGCGTGCTCCGGTACCTCGTGCCGGCCGTGTTCCCGGTCTACATCCTGCACCAGACGGTCACGGTCGTCGTCGCCCACCACCTGAAGCCGTTGGCGATCCCGCCGCTGCTGGAAGGCGGCATGCTGGTGTTCGTCACCTTCGCTGCCTGTTTCGCGGGCTATGAAGTCGTACGTCGGATCGCCTGGCTGCGACCGCTGTTCGGCCTGAAGCGCGCGGTCGGCGCGCGAA
>Ga0247823_10002345_pt1 | contig 15611 bp, 11 predicted proteins | sample 13C_PalmiticAcid_2_FD_192426 | JGI IMG/M metagenome (GOLD analysis project Ga0247823, IMG submission 192426) | Soil microbial communities from agricultural site in Penn Yan, New York, United States - 13C_PalmiticAcid_Day30 | ecosystem: Environmental > Terrestrial > Soil > Agricultural land...
TCTACACGCTCGGCGCCCGCGCCGAGCGTGTAGACGTAGGCGACATACGAGCTGTCGTCGACGGTGTAGTTGATAGCGAGCGAGTCGCTGAAGATCTGCGCCGCGCTCGGCGTGAAGCGCACGAGAACCTCGAGCGAGTCGCCCGCGGCAAGCGTGAAGACGCCTCCGCCCTGCATGGTCTGGAAGACGCCTGTCGAATTCTGAACGCTGCCGGTGACGGTGTCGGCGCCGACGTTGGTGATGGTGAAGCCGGCCTCAGCGAAGCTGCCGCCCTGGACGCGGACAAAGTCGAGGGTATCCGGCTCGATCGTGATCGCGGTGCTCTGCGCGAGCGCGCTCGTGCCGGTGATGCCGACGAGCGCGACGAGAGCTGCACAACTGGAGAGTAAACGTCGCAAGACGCTCATGGGGGATTCCTCCTGTCGGTAGACTCCGACGAATGATGGTGTTGTTGGACAAGACGGATTCAAACAACCATCATGCCATCGAGGAGGCGAGTGCAGCCGCCATGGGCCCGAGCCCATGGAGTGTGTCCGCGCTTCGATTGGGAGGTTGCCGTGACTTCCCTACCTTTCCGAACCACTCCGCCGTGCGCACCGTCGGAGACCGTGTCCTTCATCCCAGCACGTCACTCACGGTGGTGTCATGAAACGACTGTACCCGGTGCGATCCTGCGCACTCCTCGCCGCGCTTCTCCTTCTCCCGTACTGCCTCACTGCCCAGCTCACGTGGACACCGGCCAACGTCGGTCTCGAGGGCGGTGTGATCCACTCTCTGCACCCGACGCCGGGCAGTTCGATGCTCGCGAGCACGACGCTAGGCCTGCATCGATTCGACCAGACGAGCAGCTCGTGGATGTCGGTCATCGACTTATTCGGATCCCGCTGGCAGGTCGCTTCCGACCGTGCGGGCACACTCTACGCAACGTCGCACCTCGCCGAGTTTTCGACTGCCTACATCTCGACCGATGACGGGCGCACGTGGACGTCGCCGCTCGACACGGGCGACGTCTATTCACTCGTCGGCGACGACGTCGATGTCCTGCTCCTCGGCAAGCGGGGACGCTCGATCGACGGCGGCGTCACGTGGACGGCCACCGACACCGTCTACTTCGATTTCATCGCGAGCGCAGCCAGAGGTCGTTTCGCTGCGATGACCTACGGCCAGCAGATCGTCACCTCCACCGACGGCGGCAACACATGGAGCTTCGGCGGCTCGGTCCCGGCGTACCCCGCCACAGCGCTCGCGGCGATCGATGATCGCGTGTTCGTGGTGGCGCGTGATACGCTCTTGGTCACGACCGACGGAGGGATGTCCTGGAGTCGTGCGCTCGACGTCCCGGTGCGCTCGATTGCGCGCATCGGCGACGGCGGCCTGATCGTCAGCTCGCAGGGCACCGACCGTCGCCGCGCGACCGACGGCATGTATCGCTCCGATGACACCGGGCGAACCTGGAGGCAGATCGCGACGGGATACTTCCAGGAGCTCGCGGCGACGGCCGACGGATCAATCTTCGCCGAGAGTGCGCCCGGGGTCTCCCGCTCCACCGACGACGGGACAACGTGGCAGCCGATCAACATCGGGCTCGAAGAGCGGACGGTCGAAACGTGGGCTGTGCCGGACGGCACGATTTACGGACTGGCCCATCGAATGGACCTGCAGTCCGAAGACGGCCCCGGCGTTCGCGATCTCTATCGCTCGAGCGACAACGCGGCGAGCTGGCAGCTCGCGCTCGATCGTGTGCATCAGACCTGGACATTCTTCGGCGGCCGCGGCATCGCGACGACGAACTACAGCGTGAAAGGGCCGGACCCGTGGAAGACGCGCGACTCGGCGGTCGTGAGCCTCGACAACGGACGGACGTGGACGACACTCTCGGCCGGCAGCGTGCTGGCCGTTGCTTCGTCGGGCGAATCGATCGCGGCGGTGAGCATGCGTGACTTCAAGAATCCGTCGCGTCCGAACCTGTACGTAACCACGGATGGCGGCACGACGTGGACTGCGCGCACGACTCCGACGCGCCACGATCGGATGGCGATCACGGCGTCAGGAACCATCGTCGTCGACATGCGGCAGGGGCTGATGACGATGGCCGCCTCGACGGACTTCGGCGTGACATGGCGAACGCTCCTCGAGAGAAACTGGGTGCAGGGCGTGATGTCTGCGGGCGGCGAGACGATCGTTGCCGTCACCTACGACGCGAGCGACACGACGTACATCATCGAGCGCTCGGACGATGGCGGCGCGACGTTCACGAGCACGAAGACGCGTGACACGTACATCGCCGTGATGCGCCAGGTCGGCGGGATGACCGTGATACCGATGCTCGATCAATCCGGGACGAACGTGTGGCGCAGCAGCGACAGCGGCGCGACGTGGATCAGCTCGCCGATCGGCTGGCTCAGAAACGGCGTGTTCCGGCCCACGGTGGCTCCGACCGGGGAGCTCTTCGCGCTTCACATCGATGGCATCATTCGCTCGACCAACTACGGCGCGACGTGGCACGCGATCGACACGTCGCGATGGCTCGGCATGCCGACGTCGAATGGGCGCGTGCTCGTCGCGAGCCATGCGTACGGCGGCGTCTACCGCACGTCGCAGTTGAGCGGCGTTGAGCGCGACGAGGCTTCGTCGAGGCCCAACTCGCTCGTCGTGCGACCGAACCCAGCAACCGATCGCCTGATCGTCGAAGCGCGCGGCGCCGGCACGCTCACGGTCGTCGACATGAGCGGCCGCCAGGTTCGAAGGATGACCGTCGACGGATCGACCGATAGCGCGGTACTGGACATTTCCGGGCTGGCTGCGGGTGTGTACGTTGTGCGCCTGGTATCCGCGACGGGGACGTCGACGGCGCAATTGGTGGTCGTTGGGCAGTGAATCGTCGTTGCCCCGGAGAAAGAATCGTGGCGACGATGACCTACGCAATCCACGATTCGGGTTGTCGTGAACGACGGTCGCATTGGACCGCATCCGACATCGACCTATGTACGCTCGCACTTCCTTCCCTGTCCACGTGGCGGAGAGTGGGGTCAGGCAGTCGACTTTCGTAGATTCGTCCATCACTCCGCCGAGCGCACCGTCGGAGTTCACTCCGAGCACATCCCATACGGTGGTGCCATGCAACGACTCATCCCCGTGCGCACCTGCGCCTTCCTCGCGGCGATCCTCATTTTCCCCCACTGCCTCTTCGCTCAGAATACCTGGACATCGGCCAATGCCGGCATCGAAGGCGGCGTGATCCTGTCGTTCCATCCGACGCCGGGCGGCTCAATGCTAGCGAGTACCGAGAGGGGCCTTCACCGATTCGAGCCGTCGAGCGCGTCGTGGACGCCGGTCGTGCGCCTTCACGGATCCCGGTGGCACGTAGCGGCCGACCGCGCCGGGACGCTCTTCGCGACGACGCACCTTCGCCAGTTTTCGACCGCCTACACGTCGACCGACGACGGGCGGACGTGGAATCCGTTGCTCGATCGCGGCGACGTCGTATCACTCGTCGGCGACGGCTCCGACGTCGAGCTCTACGGCAGGCGCGGGCGCTCGACCGACGGCGGGACGACGTGGACACCGATGGACGCCGACGACTTCGACTACCTCGTGCCCGCCGGCGAAGGTCGATTTGCGGCAATGTCGTTCGACCGATGGGTCCTGACCTCCGACGACGGTGGACGCACCTGGAGTACCACTCTTCCCTTCCCCCACTTCGCCATCGCGGCGTTCGAAGCGATCGGTGACAACGTGCTCGTCGTCTCCAGCGACACGCTCTACGTCGCGACCGGCGGTGAAGCGCCCTGGAGTCACCCGCTCGAGATTCCGGTCCGCTCGATTGCTCGCATTGGCGACGGAGGCCTGATCGTCAGCTCACATGGCGGCGACCGCCGTCGCGCGACCGACGGCATCCACCGCTCCGACGACAGCGGGCGCACGTGGCGCCAGATCGCAAGCGGGTATTTCCGCGATCTTGCCGCGACATCCGACGAAGCGATTTTCGCGGCGAGCTCGCCCGGGATCTCCCGCTCGACCGATGGCGGAGCGACGTGGCAACCGATCAATGCGGGACTCGAGGAGCGCATCGTCGCGACGTGGGCGGAGCCGGATGGCACACTGTACGGACTTGCCCAGCTCATGAACACGCCGATCACTGTCCTGGAGCCCGTGCAGGACTTCTTCCGCTCGAGCGACAACGCGGCGAGCTGGCAACTCGCACTCGACAGTGTCCGCCAGATCTGGACGTTCTTCGGCGGGCGCGGAATCGCGACGACACACACCACTGCTGACGCTGATGACCAGACGTTGGCGCGTACTTCGGCAGTGGTCAGCGTCGACCACGGCCGCACATGGACGACACTCTCGGCGGGTGCCACGCTTGAGGTCGCATCGACCGGCGAGTCGATCGGTGCGGTGAGCGTGCTCGATGGTCGCGGGCGTCCGCACCTCCATGTCACGACCGATGGTGGAGCGACGTGGAGTGCGCGCGCGACGGCGATGCGTCACGACCGAATGGCTATCACGGAATCCGGGATGATCGTCGTCGAGACGCAGAAGGAACGACGAAGACTCGGCGGGTCGACCGACTTCGGTGTGACATGGCGCACCCTGCTCGAGGACAAGTACGTGCAGGAAGTGATTGCGCCGGGCGGCGAGACAATTGTCGCAGTCACGTACGACGCGAGCGACACGACCTACGTCATCGAGCGCTCGAGCGACGGCGGAGCGACGTTCACCAGCACGAAAACCCGCGACATGTTCCACGCCGAGATGCGCCAGGTCAACGGCATGACTCTGATCTCGATGGTCGACCGCTTCAGCCCGACCGTGTGGCGCAGCAGCGACAGCGGAGCGACGTGGGCGAGCGCGCCGACCGGCTACCTCTGGGTCGGCGGAGGCCGCCCGACGTTTGCGCCGACCGGCGAGCTCTTCGCGGTCCGCTCCGAGGGGATGATCCGCTCGACCGACTACGGCGCGACCTGGCACGTCATCGACACCGCTCGCTCGCTCGGCACGCCAACCTCGAACGGGCGGGTTCTCGTCACGAGCAATCCGTACGGAGGTGTCTACCGCACGTCGCAGTTGAGCGACGTCGAGCGCGACGAGGCTTCGCCAACGACGAACACGCTCGTCATCCGTCCGATCCCGACAACCGATCGCGTCGTCGTCGAAGCGCGCGGCGCCGGCACGCTCACCGTCGTCGACATGAGCGGCCGCCAGGTTCGAAGGATGACCGTCGACGGATCGACCGATAGCGCGGTACTGGACATTTCCGGGCTGGCTGCGGGCGTGTACGGTGTGCGCCTGGTATCCGCGACGGGGACGTCGACGGCGCAATTGGTGGTCGTTGGGCAGTGAATCGTCGTTGCCCCGGAGAAGGAATCGTGGCGACGATGACCTTCGCAATCCACGATTCGGGTTGGCGTGAACGACGGTCGCATTGCCATCCCCATGGCGTTGCCATGGGCCGGAAAAGATGCGCCCTACGGGCTCACCGCCAGTGCCGGCGGTACACGCATCGGACACCGAACGTCGGAACTGCGCGCACATACACCAGGACTCGCTCGTACCAGGAGCAACGACATGACTCACCTCAGCCCCCATCTCGCTCTCCTCCCTCTCCTCCTCGTGACCGCCTGCAGTGCCGGCGACACGCCCGTCCGCCTGCCCGACGCGATCCCGGTCATCGACACCGCGACTGCACGTGCCCTGCACTCTGCGCCGACGACCGGCGGCGACGCCGCGCCGATCGAATGGGGCTACCGCTTCGCCGCCGGCGACCGACTGCGGTTCCGTCGATTGACGACGTCCACCAACAAGACGGGATCGCCGCGGTACTTCCGAGGAGAGGATGAGGTGCTCGTCGAGGTCGAGCGCGTCGCGGTCGATGGCTCGACCACGCTGACGATGACGACGGTGAAGAACATCATGAGCGAGAAAGAGGGACCGACGCATCCTCTGATCAAGAGCTCCTATGTCGACCGCACGCCGCAGATCCGTGTGACGATCGATCGTTTCGGCAGGATGCTCGACGGCGAGATCGTCGAGGACACCGAGGAGCATGCACGGGCGAAGGAGATGGCGGCGCAGCCAGGCTCGGGAGTTCGCGTTGCGCCCGACCGGCGCATGGTCGAGCACGAACTTCGCGACTTCCTCCCGCAGCTCGTCGGACCCGCGACGCTGCGCATGGGTGAGATCTATCGCGACACAGTGATCGACTCCCGCACGTCTCGCATGATCAAGATCGACACGACGGATCTCGACGAGCCCGTTCCGGGGAAGGTCAAGCGGTCACCGTTCAGCGAGAATGGCACCGTCGAATGGACGATGACGACGATCAACACCATGCGCCCGATCGGCTGGGTCGAGCACGACGGAAAGCGCTATCTCCGCGTCGAGGGAACGTTCGATCGCACCGAGCCACTCCCGATCGCCGCGACGTTCGTCTACTGGCACCAGACCGAGTATCTGGTCGACGCAAACGGCATCATCGTCAGCACGAGGACTCGTGGCGGCAAGACCATGGACGGAATCGACGAGGGCACGATGGAAGAGGTAGTCGAACTCGTGAGGGAGGACTAGGCAGCCGCGCGGCTCCAGCCGCGCGGCATGCCGCATGGAATCCAAGACTAACGTCCCCGACTCCGCGAGCTCGTCAACCATGCGCACACGCTTCGGTCACGCCGCTCCGGGTCGTCACGTCTTCTTCAACTTCATCCGCCGGATCACCTTCGCCGCCACCTTCGCTTTGTTTGCCGGCCAGTACGTGTCGTTCCAGTACTTCTCGACTCGTGCCGCGGTCATGTAAGGATACATCGGCGCCTCCTCCGCTACGTTCTCCCCTTTGAGGTTCTTGTTCGCGCCGGCGTATGCAGCGTAGAACGCCAGCTCGAGCTCGGCCGTCGCTGCGGCGATGAACTTCGGATCGTCCTCTGCCACTGTGTAGCCAGACGTAGTGATCTCGACCGCGAGCGACTCGATCGCCTTCGTGCGATCGGCGTCGGTGAAGACATACTTCGTGACGTAGCTCTCTCCCTCAGCTCCCTTACCCGCTCCGACCGCGAACTCGCGCAGCGCAAAGTTGCGCGACGTATGGCCGACCGTCGCGTGGCCCCAGACGGAGCCACCCTCGACCTTTTCCGCGGCCAGCGTGTCGCGGACGGTCGAGGCTAGCGAGCCCTTGCCGCCCGGCCGCATCGTGCCCTTGACCCACTCATCCTCCTCATCGGGAGCGCGACCGGAGCTGCACGTATACAGCACCACGCGCACGTTCTGCGCGAGGTTCGGAGCGATCGTCTTGAAGATGCCGGGCGCATTGCTCGTGGTGATCGACAGACTGCACCATTCGGGCGTACCGTGTGCGAAAATCGCAAGCGCACGGACCTTTCCCGGTGCGGCCGCGGCGTCGGCGGAAGCGCCCTTGTCGGCAGGCACACGCGCAAGTGCGGCGTTTACGACCGTCGCGATCGCCGGCACGGTCGTGTCGATCTTCTTCGCGCCGGAGATCGCCTTGCTGATGACGAGATTGTCGGCGGTGATCTTCGTTCCCTTGAGTCCGATCGCACGCTCGCGCGATGCGAAGTCCTGCGCGCGACGCTCGGCTTCCGGCTCGTCCTGATCATAGAACGCAAGCGCGTAGCCGGCGGCGAAGTCCGGCTCGCGGAGCCGCCTTCCCAGCTCGAGCTCTGCATCTGATGCCGCGGTGTCGTCGGGCGCGCGCTGCAGCATCACGGACGCCGAGCGCTGCTGCAGTACGTGCACGAGCTCGTGCGCGATGAGCCGATCGCCCTGGGCGCTTCCGGGTCGGTATCGCCCTTCGTTGAACACGATGTCGCCGCCGACCGTATAGGCCATCGCCCCGACGGATTTCGCAGAACGCGCCGCGCTCGCATCCGCGTGCACGCGCACGCTCGCGAAGTCGTGCCCGAAGCGTGCCTCCATCGTGTGTCGACTCTCGGCCGCGAGCGGCTCGCCCGGCGAAGAGATCGCGTCGTGGACGTCTTCAGGTGCGGCCTCTCTCGCAGCTCCTACATTACTGGTCCCGACCTGCACGAACAGAGTACTCCCCCGCCCCTCGAGAACATGCGACGCAATACGATCGGCCTCGAGCTCATGGCGGTCTCCAGGCGCGGTCATCGCGAGCGGGGATAAGTGGTTTGCCGACCGTGGAGCGTCAACGCGTACGTGGGCGAAATCGTGAATCGCACGCGGTGTCGATGCGTCGGTGGATTGGTTGGTATGCGGTGATGCAGTCGAGCGGTGCGAAGCTGCATCGTCCGACGCTCGCGATCGATTATCCGCCGCGTGCTGTCGCGGGCTTCGCGCTGTGGTGAGGGCCATCCTTCGTTCCTCCCGGTTGGTGCTCTCGGGTCGTGGCTCGACGCAACGATATCGCACCGCGACGGGATTGACAAATCGCCCGGCGCCTATTGCGCATCACGTGGCCCCCTCGCCGCACGCGGACGTCCACCGACGATGATGGGCGCTCTTGAATCGACTCCTTCACCAATTGACAGCGACGGACTCTGCCCATCCTGCTGAACTCTCTCAATCGGCGCGTCGACCGTCTGCTCGAAGCGCGCGTCGATCCGATGAATCACCGAGCGCGCTCCAAACCCGTTGCGCGCGGCCACCCAGAGATGAGCGCCATCGTAGGCGAGCCCGAGGACGTTCGGCAACGGAAGCGTGTCGACCGCGAGCACCGCGGCGGTCTCCGGGTCGAGTTGGTACAGGAGCCCGCGATAGAAGTCCGCGCCGATTAATCGACGGCCGACCATCGTGATGCCGAGCACGCGAAATGACGGCACGGGCAGTTGTCGAAGGACCGCGCCCGTCGTGGGGTCGAGCTCGTAGAGCGCTGAGTCGCTGTCGTAGACGGACAGGTACAGGCGTCTGCCGTCGACGGCGATCCCCCAACTGTTGAGAAGCCCGGCGCTGTCGGGCGTACGGAAGGAGTTGATCGTATCGCCGGAGCGCGTCATGCGATAGACCCGTCCCATCTGTTCCTCGACACGCAGCAGCGTGTCGCCAATCCACGCCAGTCCTCCCGATGACTCGCCAAGCGGCCTGGGCAGCCTCAATGTGTCGAGCATCGTACCGCTCGTGTCGACCACGTAGTGCACCACCTGCGACGTATCCTCATCGGCAACTCTCATCGGAGCTGCCCAGAGCGCCTCGCCGTCCCACGCGATGCCACCGATGGAGGCATCGGGGATGTCGATCGCGCGGTCGAACGTGAGCCGGCGGCCGGGCTCCTGCGAGGCCGCAGTGCTCGACAGGAGCACGAAGAGGAATACGGTGAGTGTGGGGCGCATGAGCGTGGTCGGATTCGGAGTCATGGAACGAGCACCGTTCGAACGACGCGTGAGGTCTCGCTCGTGACACGCGAGGTGCTTCTGGAACTCACCGCGTTGATGCGCTCGGTGGTACCTCGATTGGCAGCAGGCGCGGAAGCATCCCCGACCAGTCGAGCTCCGCGAGCAACAGTCCCCTGGTTCGATCGCTGCGCTCATGCAGCAGATCGTCGAGGTCGCGGCTGCAAGAGGTGACGAACCAGCGGCCGTCGTGCTCGACGACCTTGCTCGCGTGCGACGTTGCGAGCACGTGCTCCTCGGCGTCCTCGAAGTCGAGCGGATCGTTGCTGATGACGTAGCGCGTGCCGTCGCCGGTCTTCCAGAAGAGATAGTGGCGTCCCTCCTTTCGCACGACGCACGGCGACTCGGGATGCGCCCACCGGTTGCGGTCACGGCCGCGAACCGCGCGCGTCAGCACCGGTCCGCGATCGCGCCAGTGCACGAGATCCTCAGACGTCGCGGCAGCGACGCACGCGCGCTCGAGTCCCCCATCCACCGTCGAGTCGACGCGCAGCCGCGCGACGTAGTACATCACCCACTGCGTGGAGTCGAGTCGAACCACGAACGGATCGCGACAGGAGACGGGCAGGTCGTTCGGCGTGTGCCATGCGGCCCAGGCGGGATCGGGCACGAGTACCGGCTGGGTCGACGCGATCGTCCACGTGAGGAGATCGCGCGACCGCGCGGTGAAGATCGCTTCGCCCGAGCCGTAGCCGAGGCGGTTCGCCGTAAAGAACATCACGTACTCACCGCTGTGCTCGACGACGGCCGGCGCGTAGATGTGTCCCGACGCGTGACCGGGGAGATCCGCGACGCGCACCGCCGGCGCCATCACTTGCCAGTCGCGGAGATCATCGCTGACGGCGTGACCGATCTCGACCTCGCTCGATCGATCGAGCCACGGACGACGCGCCGAATCGCCGGTCGTGTAGAACAGGTGCCACGAGCCGGCGGCGCGCACGAGTGCATGGTCGTTGACGTAGCGACCGTCGACGTGCAGGACTTCGACGAAGGGAGCGCTCGACGGCTGCGCCTCGAGCGAGACGGCGAGCGAGGCGAGCAGTGCGCCGCGCAGTGCGAGCGAGAGGATCATGGAATCCTCGATCGACGTGCTGCCGGGCGGCAGCGATGGACCGGCGGGGTGTCGGTCACAACTTACGTCGACGCAGCGCTCGCATCGCGACATGCGGCGACACGCACACTAAGAAAGATCCCCTCCGGGGATAACAGGGGCCGTCGTTCCTAGAGACAGTCGATGGATGATGTACATTCGCGTCACGCGCCGTCACACCAGGAATGCCAATGCCCGAGACCAGCCAGCCGACTCCCTCCTCCGCCGTTGCCCTGACCACGCTTGCGCTGATCTGCTTCGCGGCCAACTCGCTGTTCGCGCGCGCCGCGCTGCGGTCGGCGGAGATCGATCCCGCATCGTATACGGCGATCCGCCTCGCCTCCGGCGCGCTCGTGCTCTGGCTGATCGTCCGACTGCGTCATGTGCCGGCGGCCGAGCGTCGCGCGGGTAGCTGGGGCTCGGCGGCCGCGCTCGCGCTGTACGCCGCGCCGTTTTCGCTCGCCTATGTCGCGCTGCCGACGGGGACGGGAGCGCTGATTCTTTTCGGCATCGTGCAGTTGACGATGATCGGCTCCGGCATGATCAACGGCATTCGCCCGACGCCGCTGGAATGGACGGGGCTGGCGCTCGCGTTCGGCGGCCTGGTGCTACTGGTGCTCCCCGGTATCGAGACTCCCGATGCCGTCAGCGCGTTACTCATGGCGATCGCGGGTGTCGCGTGGGGACTGTACTCGCTGCGCGGACGAGGCGTCGCCAATCCGATCGCGGCGACGGCCGACAACTTTCTGCGGAGCGTTCCGATGGCCGCGGTCGTGATGCTGGCGATGCTTCCCTGGGCACACGCGACGCCGACCGGCGTGTTGCTCGCGTGCGGCTCGGGCGCGATCGCCTCCGGCGTCGGGTACAGCATCTGGTACCTCGCGCTGCGCTCGCTGACGCCGACGCGCGCAGCGATCGTGCAGCTCTCCGTGCCGGTACTCGCGGCGATCGCGGGTGTGATCCTGCTCTCGGAGGTCGCGACGTCGCGCCTGGTCATCGCCGGCGGCGCGATCGTCGGCGGCATCGGCGTGGCGATCCTCGGCCGCCGGCGATGAGGCGCAGCATCGGCCCGATGGAGTGCGCGTGATTCGAGTCGCCGGAGTATTTTCGTCCGCACGCGTTTCGACCCAGCCTCCCTCCTACCGGATCAGCTCATGAACTCCGACTCAATGCGCACCCATACCGCGCTGTCCGTCTCGCTCGTCGTGATGGTTCTCGCGATGCACGCCTCGTTCGGCACCGCCAATGCACAGAGCGGGGGCACGTACACGCCGCACACCCTCGCTCCATCGCTGCGCGATCAGGCAGGTGCCGCCACGCAGAAAGGCGATCTCGCAACCGCGCGGGCGCAGTACGAGCGATGGCTCGAGGCCGACCCGCGCGACTATTCGTCGTGGTACAACCTCGCGTGCGTCTACTCGCTCACCGGCGAGACGGCACTGGCGCTCGACGCGTTCGAGCGTTCCGTCGACGCGGGATGGCGTGATGCGGATCACCCGACGCGCGACACCGACCTCGACGCGATCCGCTTCGATCCGCGCTTCTCCGCGGCGCTCGGGCGCATCGGCAGGCGCGCGGCCGCGCGCGAGCCGAAGGGCTACGTACGCCATCATGCCGAGATGAGAAGTCGCGGCACGTACATCGTCATGCTGCCGCCGGACTATGAAACGTCGACGCGGCAGTATCCGATCTGCGTGATCCTGCATGGCAGCGGCTCGAGTGAGCTCGCACACGGACGGCTCGCCGACACGATGGGACGCGAAGGCGTCATCTACGTCGCGCCGCGGGCGCCGTATGTGCATCCCGACGTCGTCGCGAGCGGCAGCATGGGCTGGGACTCGCGTCCGCCGGAGCGCATCGACACGTCGAACCCCGGCTACGCCGCGGCGCCCATCGATTACGTCGACTGGATTCTCACGTGCGTCGACGACGTGCAGCGGCGCTACCGGGCGCTGCCGGGCAAGGTTTTCGTCTACGGCCACAGCCAGGGCGGTGCCTATGCGAACATGGTTGCGCTGACGCATCCCGAGCGGGTCGCCGCCTACTACTCGCAGGCCGCATCGTATCCCGGTCCGCGCTTCGTCAACCTGGAGAACGCGCGCGCGATGAAAGCGGAGGGCGTGCGTGTGTGGCTCATTCACGGCACCGAAGATCCGGTCGTTCCGCCGAACAACACCATCATGATCGACAGCGTGCTGACCGCTGCCGGCGTCGAGCATCGGCTGCGCATGGTGCCCGGCGATCACGGCTTCGGCGGCGCCATCATGCCCGACATCCTCGCATGGGTCGACGCGGTCGTGCGCGGAAAGGAAACGAGCGTGGCGACGGAGCCGAAGTAGACGATCCCGCAGGCGTGCGCCTCGATCACGTGCGGGCCGGCTCCTCGACGACGAGCATGCGATCGAAGAGGATCATTCCGAACGGCACGAGCGAGGTGGCGCAGAGGATGGCGAAGCGCACGAAGCTCCATCCCGCCTCGACCTTCGCATGGTACGCGGCGTAGATGAACCAGACGAAGAGAATCCCGTGGATCGCCCCGACGATGCGCACCGCGTCGGGCAGGTCCGCGAAGTACTTCAACGGCATCGCAACGAACAGCAGCGCGAGATACGAGATGCCCTCGATCCACGCGGCGCGGTGCGCGGTCTGCAGGGCGTTGGTTGGGTTCGACATGGTGCGGCTTCAGGGAGTGTGAGAGTGCGAGCACGTCCGGCTCCAGCCAGGGACGCGCAACCAAGTCCGCGCATTGTTGTGACGACGCGCCGGGGCACTCACCTCCGTCCGTCGATGCTCCATGCGCCGGGCCCCGCGACCGCCAGGTAGAGGAACACGAAGCAGTAGAGAATCGCGGGGATGCCGCCGTTCATCATAGGCCAGAGAGCCGTCGGCTGGTGAAACTGGAAGTACGCCACCGCCATCGTTCCCGAGAGCACGAACGCGACCGGGCGCGTGAACAGGCCCACCACGATCAGCGCTCCGCCGAAGACCTCGAGCACGCCGCCAATGCCGATCTGCGTGAAGAGCTCCGCGGTCGAGTCGTCAGGCGGCATGCCCATCGGCCAGCCGAAAAGCTTCATCGTTCCCGATTGCATGAACATCAACGCCGCGACGATCCGTAGCAGCGCGAGCGCACGCGGAGCCCAGATCGACGACGGAAACACGCGCGTGAGCGAAGCGCTCGACGGCGTGGCCGCTCGCGCCGGATCGGTGACGGGGGACGGTTCGTTGGAGCGCGCCGAGAAGTGAACGGGCTCGAGGATTCTGATGTGGGGATTGTTCATCGTGGTGCTTACGTTCGACTGTATGGATGATGGCTGCCGTGTCATCAACATGTCGAACGACCCGAGCCGATTTCGACACCACCCGGCGCCAGATGCAATTCAGCGCGCGAGTATGATCCTCGATGTGACCACCGCCCCCGACCTCGTCGCGCGCACGAGATACGGGCCGGCCGGGAGCCGGTCGACGTCGAGCACGTCGCGCGATCGCTCGCCGACGGAACCGCGGGCGACGACCGCGCCGCGCGTGTCGATGAGCTCGATCGCGATCGGCGCACCTCGATGTTCTGCGACTTCGAGCTCGATCCGACCGCCGCGGATCACCTGTTCGATCACGCGCACGAACGGTGCCACCGCTTGATCGGCGATGGGCTCGCGCGACAGTCCCGCGGGGACGTCGTCGATGACGGCTCGTGCGATTGCGATGTCGGGATCTCCCTCGAGCGCATCCTCCCAGACCACGACGAGCTCGCCGTCGATGAACGACGCCTGCGGCGCGCGCACGTCGCCGTCGGAGCGCACGAGCACCGAGTCCTCGATGCGCATGCCGAGCTCGCGATCGAGCAGCGTCAGACGGATCGTACTGCCATCGGAGGACACGATCGCGATGGAGGAGTCGCTCGGGCGCTGGGCGATCATCGCGCCGGCAAGCTCGGCGGCGACGCGAAACCGCACGCTTGCGCGCATCTCGCCGTCGAACGAGTAGCGCCGCATCGTCGCGACGGTGCTGTCGATGCTAAGGTGAACGAAGCTCTCGTCGAGCAGCCGCGCGACTGCATCGAACCTTCCGACGACGGCGTCGAGACGCCGCGCGATCGGTATCGAGCCCAGCGCGGTCACGCGCACGAGTGAGTCACCGAAGATCGCGACGACGTCGCGCTCGGCGACGGGCACGATCGCGCTCGGCGACATCACCGGAACGGTGAAGCGCCACGGCGGCAACGAAGCCGCGGAGAGACCCGCGAGCACGAGGCTGTCGAGTCCCTCGGCGGCGAGCAGCACCACCTCGTCGCGAACCGGATCGTACTGCGATGTGTGGAAGTAGAGTCCGCCGGCGGGATACGGTGAGCGGCCGCTCATGTACGGGATCTCGAAGCCGCCGAGCGTCACGCCGTCCCAGCCCGGGACCGGGCTTCCGCGATGCGCCGACCACGTCGCCTTGTCCCACGCCGGGAGCGATTGGCGCTCGGGGTGGTTCATCTCGGTCGCGACCTGCGTCACGATCGAGACGCCGGGATAGCGGAGGTGGCCTACCCTCGACTCCGAGCGGTACTCCGGCGGACGTTCGGAGAAACGCTCCTTGATGACTCCGGTGATCGCCACAGTGTCGGAGACTCCATCCCACAGGGCCGCGGTCAGGGCTCGCGGCACGCCCGGCGCCTCTTCGATCCAGAAGACCGCAAAGCCGTCGGCGGCCCCTATGACCGCGGGCGCGCGTTGGGCCGCGCCGACGTTGATTCGGACGAACGACTGCTGCGCGCCGGCCGGAGCTGAAACTGCGAGGACAATGGTCGCGAGAGCGATGACGTGGCGCATGATCTCGTGAGGGATGTTGAACGGATCGTGGATGCCCAGCTAACACGACGGCGAACCGAAGGTTAGCCCGCCCTCCGCTCCCCCAGCTCCTTCGCGAAGTACGTGTGCACGATCGCCATCTGCCTCGCCATCTGCCGGTGTCCGGCCGCGCCGGCATGGCCTCCCTCGGTGTTCTCGTAGAAGTAGACCTCGTGCCCCATCTCCTCCATCAGCGCGGCCATTTTGCGCGCGTGCGCGGGGTGCACGCGATCGTCGCGCGTCGAGGTCGTCAGGAGGATGCGGGGATAGCGACGGTCGCGCGAGACGTTGTGGTACGGAGAGTACGCGCGAAGGAATTCCCAGTCGGCG
>Ga0247823_10002346_pt1 | contig 15604 bp, 13 predicted proteins | sample 13C_PalmiticAcid_2_FD_192426 | JGI IMG/M metagenome (GOLD analysis project Ga0247823, IMG submission 192426) | Soil microbial communities from agricultural site in Penn Yan, New York, United States - 13C_PalmiticAcid_Day30 | ecosystem: Environmental > Terrestrial > Soil > Agricultural land...
GCGCGTCCGTGCGATCGAGCGCGTCGGGCGACGACGCTCGTTTGGCAGCGGTCGCTCCGTCGGCGTCTGCATTGGGGATCGAATCGAACGGTGGATCGATCACGAGTTTCACCGGGACATGTGGCGCGGGCAGGTGGCGAAAGATACGGCAAGGCAAGCGCGGGAGCACGTCTCGCACGTTCGCGGCGATCAAGTCGTTGTCGCGCCGGGCGCTACTTGCGTCGCTTCTTCGCCTTCTGCGGCTTGTTGCCCTTGCCCGGCTTGCCGACGCCGACCTTGACGCCACGGTCGATCCGGACGGTGAGCACGGGCTCGCGGCCCCCGGGCGTGCCGGAGGAGCGCGCGCCGCTCGAGCGCGACGATGCTGGGCTGGAGCTCTTTGAACGCGATGGGGTGGTCGTTGCGCGGACAGGGTATGGGCCACCGGGCAGGATGCCGGCGAGCAGCCGCCGCTCGTGGCGGACGATCGCCCAACGCCCGGCGTCGCGCCCCAGGCGCAGCTCATCGCGGGTGCTGCCGGTGAATCGGCTGCTGTCGGTGCGGAGCCTGGCGTATGCCGTCGTCCAGCCGAGCTCGATCGCCGTGTCGCCGAGCGCGCGCACGGTGTCGAGCGTGACTGCGAAGCTGTCGGTGCGCGCGAGACGGAGGTAGTCCTCGCGCAGCTCCGACAGAATGCTGTCGCGCGTCAGCGTGCCCTCAGCGAAGTAGCGGACGCTGTCGGCCGCGTAGAGCGCCGCGAGCTGCGCGACGTCGTGCGCGAGCGAGCCCGTTCGATAGCTCGACGCGGTTCGCTCGGCGATCTGACGCGGCGTCTCCGGAGGCGCGGCGTCGGCCTCCGCGGACGATCCCGAAAAGATGCGCGTGGCCGAGTACACGGCGCCGGCGAGCATCAGCACGATCAAGGCGAGCAGGATCGGGTGGCGCAGGACACCTCGCGGCCGCGCGGCGCGTGCACCGACGCCGGAATCCCGCACATCGGCGGCAGCGCGCGGCGCATCGGGAATCCCGGCCGCCGACGGCGCGCTCGCCGCGGCGCTGTCGACGACCGCGCTCGCTGCTGCGCCGAGGACGACGGTGCTGGGCGAGCCCGTCTCGTCGACGATGGCGTCGAGCGCGCGCAGCATCTGGGCGCAGTCGGTGAACCGGTCGTTCGGGTCCTTCGCCGCGGCGCGCGCGATCAGCGCGGCCGCGCCACCGGGAACGTCCGGCCGCACCGTGCGGGGGTCGGGCACCGGCGTCGAGAGGATCCCCTGGATGATCTCGCTGTAGGCGGCGGGTGTCTCCTGCGCGCTCGTGAACGGCGGTCGCCCGGTGAGCATCTCGTAGAACGTGATGCCGAGCGAGTAGATGTCCGAGCGCTGGTCGATGCCGACGCCGCGCGCCTGCTCCGGCGACATGTACTCCGGCGTGCCGATGCCGAGCTGCGTGCGCGTCTGTCCCTGCTGCCACGTGAACTTCGCGATGCCGAAGTCCGCGAGCTTCGCGCGGCCGTCGAGCGTCACGAGGATGTTCGCGGGCTTGATGTCACGGTGGACGATACCGAGGCCGTGCAGGTGCTCGAGCGCCGGGAGCACCTGGCACAGATAGCCGCGCGCACGCTCGAACGGAAGCGGCCCGTCGTCACGGATGATCGTCCAGAGCGAGCGGCCGTCGATGTACTCCATGACGAGGAAGAACTCCCCGCCGACGCGGAACCAGTCGATGAGCCGCACGATGTTCTCGTGCCCGACGCCGCGCTGGATCTCCGGCTCGCGTCGCAGCCGTCGCTCGTAGTCGGCGGCCATCTCGTCGAACTGGATCACCTTCACCGCCACGGTCTCGCCCGCGGCGCTACGCCCGCGATAGACGCGACTCATGCCGCCGGCGGCGATCAGCTCGAGGATCTCGTAGCCGTTGATCGAGCGCAGCGGAGACGGTATGGGAGATTCGTCGGGCATTGGCGGTCTTCGGTACAGGCACGCATTCCATTCGATCACAACCCGCGACTACGTCATCCTTGGCGGAGCGAAGCGAAGCCGGGGATCTATCCTCCGCGGTAGCGGTACCGTTCGGCACGGCTTCCGCCGAAGACGGATTCCCGCGGCGCTCCGCTTGCGAGAATGACGGGGTCGCGATCGAATGAGGGAATCCAGTCTACCGTTCCCGACCCGTAGCCACACAACAATGACGCCGCTAATACGCGAGCAACTCCCGCACGCGTCCCGCCAGACGCCACTTCGCCAGGAACTGCTCCTCGAGTCCGCGGTTGAACGGCACGGGCGTGTCGAGCGACGCGACGCGCATCACCGGAGCGTCGAGCGAGCCGAAGCAGGCCTCGCCGATCGTCGCGGCGATCTCGCCGCCGAAGCCGCCGGTGTGCGTGTCCTCGTGCAGCACGAGGACGCGGCCGGTGCGCCGTGCGGAGTCGAAGACGGTCGCGCGATCCCACGGCAGCAGCGTGCGCAGGTCGACGATCTCCATGTCGACGTCGGGCATCGACGCGGCAAGCGCCGTCGCCCAGTGCACGCCGAGGCCGTACGTGATGACGCTCATCCGAGTGCCGGGCCGGACGATGCGCGCCTGGCCGAACGGCAGCGTGTAGTAGTCGTCGGGCACCATCCCGCGGACGCTGCGGTAGAGCAGCTTGTGCTCGTAGAAGAGGACGGGGTTGGGATCGACCACCGACATCGCGATGAGTCCCTTCGCGTCGTACGGATTCGAGGGATACACGACCTTGAGTCCGGGCACGTGCGTGAACCACGCCTCGGTGCTCTGCGAGTGATAGGGTCCGGCGCCGACGCCCGCGCCGGTCGGCATGCGCAGCGTCACGTTGACCGGCAGACCCCAGCGGTAGTGCGTCTTCGCGAGGTTGTTGACGGTCTGGTTGAACGCGTTGGTGACGAAGTCGGAGAACTGCATCTCGATGACCGACGGTCGATCGCACAGCGCGAGGCCGAGTCCGGCGCCGACGATCGCGGACTCGCACAGCGGCGTGTTACGCACGCGCTCGGGGCCGAACTCGGCGAGGAATCCCTCGGTGACCTTGAAGACGCCGCCGTAGTGCGCGACATCCTGACCCATGATCACCAGGCGCGGATCGTTGCGCATCGCCTGGCGCAGTCCGTCGCCGATCGCATCGACCAGCCGCTTCTCGCTGGCCGCATCGCTCGCCGGGCTCACCGGCTGACGGTCGGCCGGAGCGTACACGTCGGCGAGCTCGCGCAGCTCGCTGTCGGTCGGTGTGTCCGCCGATGCGCCGCCGCCTGTCGCCATCGCCGCCGATGCGCCGCCGTCGCGCGGAACCACGACGGGCTCCGGTCCGGCAAGCATCGCGTCGACCGCCGCGGCGATCGCCTTGGAGTGTTGCTCGCGAATGAACGCGATGATGCCGTCGTTGAGCAGGCCCTCCTGGCGGAGGAAGCGCTCGAAGGTCGTCACGGGATCCTTGAGGCGCCACGGCGTGAAGACCTCCGGGTCGATGTACGCGACGCCGGACGCCTCCTCGTGACCACGCATCCGGAAGGTCATCGCTTCGACGATCACCGGGCGGCGGTCGACGCGCATCCGTTCCGCAACGCGCGTAATGGTGTCGTGGACCTCGAGGACGTTGTTGCCGTCGATGGTGATGCCGTCGATGCCGTAGCCGATGGCGCGATCGGCGAGCTGCGCGCAGCGGAACTGATCGCACGAGGGTGTCGACAGTCCGTAGCCGTTGTTCTCGATCAGGAAGATCACCGGCAGGCTCCACACCGCGGCCGTGTTCACCGCTTCGTGGAAATCCCCCTGGCTCGTGCCGCCGTCGCCGGAATAGACGAGGGCGATCCGCTCCTGCCGGTCGAGGTTGCTGGCGAGGGCGACGCCGTCGGCGACACCGAGCATCGCGCCGAGGTGCGAGATCATCCCGACGACGTGGTGCTCCGGCGAGCCGAAGTGGAAGGAGCGCTCGCGTCCCTTCGAATAGCCGTTCGACTTGCCCTGCCACTGGCAGAAGAGCGTCTCGAGCGGCATGCGACGTGCCGTGAAGACGCCGAGGTTGCGGTGCAGCGGGAAGATGTAGTCGCTCGGGCGCAGCGCGAGGGTCGAGCCGACGGCGATCGCCTCCTGCCCGATGCCGCTGAACCACTTGCTGACCTGCCCCTGGCGCAGCAGCAGGAGCATTTTCTCCTCGATCATCCGCGGCATCAGCAGGGCGCGGTAGGTGTCGATGAGCGACGAGTCGCTGTGATGCGAGCGGTCGAAGACGATCGGTGGGAGCTCGTCCGTTGCGGGCGAGACTGGCGTGCTGGAATCGGCAGCGTCGCCGGCGTGACGAGGCGCGTGCTCTATGAGGGTGTCGGGCATTGCGTGCCTGCGCGTGAGATGGCGCGGACCGTGCGGACAGGCGTCCGGATCACGGAGACGGCGTCAGAATTCGAATCCTTCTACGAAATTGCAAAGATCACCGCCGCTGGCGAGTCCGATCGGCGTGCGGACATACAAGTTTACTCTCGCACCAACAACGAGGAGCATGGACGTGAAGCAGACGAGCTCGACACACGATGGCCCGACGGTGGACCGAAGCGCTATGAACCGAAGCAAGCGTACGAGGAGCGCGGCAATGCGCGCAATACTCCTGGCCGCGGCCATCGCGAGCGGTGCGGCACTGGCGGCATGCGGCGGAGACGACGCCGATCACGACGGTGAGTACGGCGGCGACACGACCGAGGCCGCTCCTGGCGCGCCGTCTGCGCCGGCAGCCATTGACACACCTGCGGCCGGGTCGCCCTCCGGGGCTGTTGTCCCACCGCCCACGGCCGACGCGCTCCGCAGCGAGCTCGCCGAGAAGTTCGACAAGATGGGAGGGATGCAGCGCGTGAACATCGAGACCGACGGCAGTGGCGTCGTGACGCTCTCGGGCGCGGTCAAGAGCGCCGACCGCAAGCAGACCGCCGAGGACGCCGCGGCGATGGTGCCGGGGGTCGTGAGCGTGAAGAACAACATCCGCGTGGAGGAGTAGCGGCGCGCGAGCGCGGACCCTGCGCGGAACGAGGACCCTGCAAAGAAAGACGCCCCGCATCTCGGCTCGAGATGCGGGGCGTCGTCGTTCGCTGATGGCGCCGGCTTACGCCATTGCCATGTGGTTGTTGAGCGCGCGGAGGATCTCGCCCTTGGGCACGGCTCCGACGATCTGCTCGACGATCTGGCCGTCCTTGAACACGAGCAGCGTCGGGATCGAGCGGATGCCGTAGGTCGAGGCCACGCGCGGGTTGTTGTCAACATCGAGCTTGCCGACCTTCACCTTCCCCTCGTACTCGCTCGACAACTCCTCGACGATCGGGGCGATCATGCGGCACGGTCCGCACCACACTGCCCAGAAGTCCACGAGGACCGGAAGATCGCTGGCGATGACTTCCTGGTCGAAGTTGTCGTCGGTGAACTGCATTGCCATGACTCTACGTCTCCATCGGTTGAATTGAAGCCTGTTGCAGGCGTCGTCGATGCGCTCGCGCTCGAATGCACCGGCGACGCCCCCGCTCGACCGCTCGCCCACACGGGACGCGGCGGAATCGGACGCTCGTGGGGATGACGCGGCGTGCCGGATTGGATTGCCTGGAATTCGTTGCAGTCTGCGCCAGATCGCCGGAGCCTATCCGTAGACCCTATCCGCAGAGCACCGAGCCGCCGTTGACGTTGAGGATCTCGCCGGTGATGTACGACGCCTGGCGCGAGGCCAGGTACACCACCGCCGAGGCGATCTCCTCCGGCTCGCCCACACGGCCCAGCGGCACCGAGCGGACGATCTCCTTGCGCGTCGCGTTCTCCGAGAGCGCGCCCTCGGTCATCTCGGTGCGGACCCATCCGGGCGCGACGCAGTTCACGGTGATGCCCTGCGGCGCGAGCTCGACGGCGAGCGACTTGGTCAGCGAGATCAGCGCGCCCTTGCTGGCGGCGTAGTGCGAGTAGAACGCCTCGCCGCGCTGTCCGGCGGTCGAGGAGATGAAGATGATCCGCTTCGGCGCGCCGCCGTCGCCGGCGCCGAGCAGGCGCATGGCCTCGCTGACGACGACAAAGGCGCCGGTGAGGTTGATGTTGATGGTCTCGCGCCACTCGGCGAGGGTCATCGTGCCGATCGGTCCGCGCTCCCAGATGCCCGCGTTGAGCACCACCAGGTCGAGGCCGCCCCACGACTCCTCGATGCGCTTCATCATGGTGCCGACCGCGCGCTCCTGCGTCACGTCGGCACGCAGCATCATGTGCTCGAAGTTCCGCTCGCCGAGCTCGCGCGCGAAGACGTCGGCCGCGTCGTTGTTGCCGCGGTAGTTCGCGGCGACGCGGGCGCCTGAGGCTGCGAGGGCGTCGGTGATGGCGCGTCCGATGCCGCGCGTTCCGCCGGTGACGAGGGCGCGGACTCCGGATAGATCGAGGACCATGGAGGGATACCAGCTGCTGTGAGGGGCGCGCAAGGTACGAAAACCGATGAGGCCGTCCGGCCTACGGCGCCTCGCCCTCCGCATCGGGGGCTCCGTACTTCTGCTCGTTCTGCACGGCCTTGAGCACCCCGAGGTCGTGCGCGAGATCGACGACGTTGCGCAGACTTCCCTGCGTCATCACGTAGTACTGGCCGTTGAAGCGCTCGACGTGCTCCTCGTCGGCGTCGACGAGCAACCTGGCCATCTGCTGGCGCACGTGCTCGACCGCCGTCGTGAACTCCTTCTCCAGCATCGCGAACGAGTCCGATCCCGGCGCGGCCTTCTTCAGCGTCTGGTACACCTTGAACAGGAAGCTGCCATGAAACGCGAGGTCGTTGATCGTCTCGGCCGCGTCGCTCTCGGCCGCGAGCTCGAGCAGCGCGCCGATATCGTTTCGCTTGCGAAGACCCTGGCCGGACTTCTCGTCGAGGTAGGCGAGGACGTGCTCGGTTTCGGCGGAGAGATGCATGAGAGGTCAGATGTCAAAGGTCAAATGTCAGAGGTCACGATGCGCGGCGAGTGCCGGGGGTGTTATTGGTTTTTTGTTTTTGGTCGTGGCGTCGCGGTCGTGTTGTTGGGTTAGAAGGGTGCTTCGTCGTTGCCTCCGGGGGGCAGGTACTGCGGGGCGTCGTCGTAGCGGAACTCGAGGTTCTCGAAGCGCGCGTACTCGCTGACGAAGGCGACCTTTGCGGTGCCGGTCGGTCCGTTTCGCTGCTTGCCGACGATGACTTCGGCCATGCCCTCGGTCGGGTGGCCGTCCTCGTCCTGCGGGATGCCGTAGTACTCCGGTCGGTGCACGAACATGACGACGTCGGCGTCCTGCTCAATAGATCCGGATTCGCGAAGATCGCTCAGCATCGGACGTTTGTCGCCGCGCGATTCGACCGAGCGGTTGAGCTGCGACAGCGCGACGATCGGGATGTCGAGCTCCTTGGCGAGCTGCTTGAGTCCGCGGGAGATCATCGAGATCTCGCGCTCGCGGCTCTCGGCCTTCGGCGCGTGCATCAACTGGAGGTAGTCGATGACGATGAGCTGGATGTTGTGCTCGCGCTTCATCAACCGCGCGCGCGCCCGCAGCTCCATGATGCCGAGCGCCGGCGTGTCGTCGATGTACATCGGCGCCTCGGTCAACCGGTGGATCGTCGAGACGATCTGCTGCCAGTGCTCGTTCTTGAGATCGCCCGTACGCAGCCGGTGCGCGTCGACGCGCGCCTCTGCCGAGATCAGTCGCATCACGAGCTGCTGCGCCGACATTTCGAGCGAGAAGAAGGCGACCGCGTGCTTGTAGTCGATGGCAGCATTGCGCGCCATCGACATGGCAAGGGCCGTGTTGTGCACGCAGACGTCCTGCGCGATGAAGTTCGAGCCGTCCGGCACGGTCAGGTCGTAGACCTGCTGCTCGCCCGCGTCCTCGATCGCGATGATCTCGTCCCAGTAGAGGTCGGCGCTCGAGGCCCTGCGCAGCTCGTCGTCGCCGAGGATCGCAGCGTAGCGCTCGAGGCGTCGCCGGGTGATCCCCCTGTTCGTGTGCGGGTTGTAGCCGTCTCGGTGCGCGATCTCCCCGCTCGCCTGGGCCAGCCTCGTCAGCGACATGCCGGCGCGTCGGGCCGACGCGCGGACGCGCGACCAGGTCGCCGCCGGAGGGTGTCCGACGTTGGTCCGGCGCGCGTGGGTCGTCGCGGCGGCTTCCGCGCTTGCGGCGGTGGATGTCACCGTCGCGATGGCTGTCGCTTTCGCCGCGGCTCTCGTCGCGGCGATCGTGAACCTGCCGGCCTTCTCACCGATCCAGCCGATCTCCGACTGGTAGCGTGCAACCGATTCCGGCTCGGTGATCTCGACGCGCCACGAGCGCTCGGTCTTGCGCCAGAGCTTCGCGACGATGCCGAAGCGCACGAGCGCATGGTGCATGTCGGAGGCGAGCTCTTCGGAGGCGACGGTGAACTCGATCCGGGGATATCCGCTCATCGCGTAGATCGTCCCGTCGCAGCTCATGAGCGCGCGTACGAGCTCGCGGAGCCGTTCGGCGTCCCACTGCCAGACGCAGGCGGGGAGCCGCTTCTCGGTCGCGAGCTTGCCCCAGAGTCCCAGCTCGCGGAGCCACGTCGTGACGGGGTTCGGCGGCATGATCGCCGCGGTCTTCGGCTGCGCGGCGATGTACGTGATTCCGTCCTGTCGAACGCGACAGGCCGGGAAGCGGGTCGTGATCGTCGCGGTGAAATCCGCCACGATCGCCGGGTCGGTGTTGGTGAATTCAGGGCACGTATCGGTGAGCCCGCCCTCGGCGATGTAGTAGCCGAGGAGCCGCACGCGATCGAGCGACCACGAGGTGTCCTGTCCGAACGTGGGCAGCGTGCGCGGCACGGCGATGCGGCTGCCGACGGCGAGGTCGTGCAGCGGCGTCCAGCCGTCGACGGTGAGAAACGGATGATGGCCAGTGACCTCGACGCGACGGCCCGTGCGCGTGATGACGCGGTAGGTCGGCTTGATGCCGCTGTCGATCCAGTCGCCGATAGCCGCAGCGCGGACCGTTCCGTCATCGGCGACGCCGAGCACCGACGGCATGCGCCGGCGGATGCACTCCTGGATCGTCATGCGCTCGCCCGTCGCCGGGTCGTCGACGAGGCTGTGCCACGCGAGGCACTTTCCCATCGACGGTCGCGCCGCGAGAATCACGAGGTCCGAGCGCTGGAAGCCGCCGAGCAGGGCGTCGAGCTTCTGCAGGCCGCTCGGAACGCCGACGACCTCGTTGCCGTCGGCGCGGCGCGCCGCGAGCGCCTCGAGCATCTCCATCGTCTCGAACGCGAGACGCTTCATGCTGTGGTAGCTGCGGTTGCCGCGACTCTCGGCAATCTGGAAGATCTTCTGCTCGGCCGAGTCGAGCTCCTCGAACGCGTCGCTCGAGTCGGAGTAGGAGTTCTGGATGATCTCCATCGCCGCGCCGATCAGCCTGCGCTTGAGAGCCTTCTCGAAGACGATGCGCGCGTGGTGCTCGACGTTCGCCGCGGTCGGCGTCCGCATGTTGAGCTCCGAGAGGTACAGCGAGCCGCCGACGTCGGAGAGCTTGCCGATGCGGCGCAGCTCGTCGTTGATCGTGATGATGTCGACCGGCTGGTTGCGCTCGGCAAGCGCGAGCATCGCCTGGTAGATGATCCGGTGCGTCTCACGATAGAACGAGTCCGGCGGCAGGATCTGGATGACCTTGCTCGCCGCCTCCTTGTCCAGCATCATCGCCCCGAGCACGGCCATCTCCGCGTCGGTCGAGTGCGGCGGTACGCGGTCGAGACTGCTCGACTGCAGCGGCACCACCTTCTGCGGACGCCAGCGGTTCTGCGACTGCTTCGGATCGTCGCTGCTGCCCTCGTTCAGGATGCCACCATCGAACATGTTGCTCGCCTCTCGAAGGCTGGGGGGTAGTCTGTGATCGCAGGATACGACGGGGGTTGGCCGGGGCCGGACGCGGAGGCGTCCGGTTGCGGAACCGGCTTCAAGCTGTGCGCGAGATGACGAACGCTAACGCGTTCGGGAACCTGTCGGCGCGCGCAAGTTTACCAGCTTTGCTGAGCCACGCCAACGGCTTTCTTCGCACAACTTATCCACGGGTTCTCCACGGCCGGAGCGCGGCCTGCGCCGTGGAGCGCATCGGTCCGCGCCCTTTCGTATCTTGGGCGCCATGAAGCTCATCCTCGCGATTTTTGTCGGTTTCCTGACCCTCGCCGCGTGCTCTGAACGGGTGATCCCGCCGGTCGACGGACCGCAGTCGATCGAGTTCTCGCTCGTTTATCCACAGCCCCCGAACTCCGACGCGTACTTCGGCGTCAGCGGCGTTCGCCTGGTCACCGACGAGATCGTGCGCGACACGCTCGTGAAGGTCACCGGACGCTCGTTCTTCGGCCAGTTCTACACCGGAGGCGCGGCGCTGCCGACGCAGGTCGAGCTCAACGGCGTCCTGTTCGAGCGCCACGCGGCGACCGATACCCTGCGCCTGGGTGCGACCGACAACACGAACCTCTTCGGCGTCCAGGCGTGGCGGCTGACCGATGCGGAGGGACCGATGACCTTCCAGGTCGCCGCGCTCAACGAGATCGACTCCGTCGCGCCGCTCATGTACGGCGATCCGCTGCGTGCCGACACCGCGCTGGCGCTGTCGTGGAGGCCGCCGTCGACCGCGACCGGCGGCGTGCTGATCACCTGGCGGATGGCCGGGGTCGACACCTACTCGCAGATCGTCACCGACATGGGCCGCTTCACGATTCCCGCCAACATCGTCGGACGCTTCGCGGGCGACTCGGAGCTGATCCTCACACGCTTCCGGACCGATCAAAACCTGTATCGCGGAAAGCAGCTTATCCTGACCCGCGTGGCGCAGCGCAACTATCGCGTCTCGGTCCTCGGCTGAACGCCGTGGCATCCGTGCATTCCCTCCCCCAAACCAGACTCCGCTGACCGCCTGAGGTCCGTCACCCCGACTCGGCCGCGGCAGACGTTCCCGCAGCTCGCTGGAGGTCACCCATGCTCCTTCGTTTCGCAGTACCGCGAGTCTCGATGCTGATGCTGGCAGGGCTCGCGCTCTCGCTGGCTCAGGCCCGCGCGAACGGACCGGCGTTCACGCGCGCAGACGGCGCCTACTACCTGCGCTTCGGCGTGTCGTGGATGAGCGCCACGTACGAGTACGGCCTCGACGGACGCCGCCACGCCCTCTTCGGCGACTCTCTGACCTACCGCGACGCGGAGTTCGGCCAGACCGATGTGTCGCTGCTGTGCGAATACGGCCTGACCGACTGGCTCACCGGTGTCGCGCAGACGCAGTTGCGGACCGTCGTTCGCGAGGCCTACTACGAGCCGAGCGCGCGCGACACGACCATCTCCGCCAGCGGACTGACCGATATCTGGCTGGGCGCCCGCATGCGCCTGCTGCCGATCGAATCGCCGTACCACGCGACCGTGACGGTCGCATGGAAGGCTCCGATGGGCTCGCCCACGCAGGAGATCCCGCTCGGCACCGGCGTCGCCGACTATTCGCTCGGAGCGGCCGGCGCCGTTCCATACAACATCGGCGTCGTCGCCGGACACTTCCAGCTCGCGACCGACTTCCGGCTGCGCAACAAGGCGAGCAACGAGTTCGCCTATGCGGCGGAGCTCGACATCGACCTCGGCCGCGGATTCGAGCTCCGCACCGGCCTCGACGGAATCCAGTCGCTTGCGGATTTCGACGGGGATGAGATCAACCGCACGGTCGTCGGCGACCGGAGCTTCACCCGGTGGAGCATGGGCGTGCTGCTCGAGGCGGACGCGGGACTCGATCTCGGCGCAAGCCTGGCAAGCGACATCGGCGGACGAAACGCGCTGGTGGCGACGACGTTCTCGCTGAGCGCGACCTGGCGCTCGGTCGAGTAGCATTCAAAACGAAAATAGTTCGACGCCGTTTTCACGGGGAAATGGGGCCTGTCGCCGCTCGCGACGCTCCGTCTCCCCGTTTTTGATTTGCAGAAGGTAATTGCTCCGGGATGTGGCGCGCGCTTTGAACTACAGATCGGCGGTAGTGCGGTTGTCTTTTGAAATGGACTTCGTTGAAAGGGTCCGAAACGGTGCACCTATGAGCTCCCAGGCATATTATCTCGCGCAGATCATCATCATCGTCGCCGCCGGCATGGTCGTCCTCAGCGCAGCCGGCTTCGATTTCTTCGGAGATTCCATTTCGGCGGGCGTTGCGATTGGAACGGTGGGGCTGCTTCTGATCGTCGCATCCGTGCTGTGGGCGCGGAAGCATGCATCGAAGACATCGTTGAAGTAGTCAGATGTCAGATGTCAGATGTCAGATGTCAAATGTCAGATGTCACAAGACGCTCTGTGCCTTGTGACATCTGACATCTAACATTTGACATCTGACCCACCTACCGTACCAGATGAATCAGAAGTCCGACAAACCCGCCGATAAACGTCCCATTGAGGCGTATATACTGCAGGTCGCGGCCGAGATTGAGCTCGAGCTCGCGTGAGAGCTGTTCGCTGTCCCATGAGTCGATGACGCGCTGAATGAGGCCGCCGATCGTGTGGTGGTGGCTGGTGATGAACGTGATCGCCGCCTGGCGCAGGCGATCGTCGACGACCTTCTGCATGGCCTCGTCGGTGCTGAGGCGATGGTAGGCCGATTCGGCTGCCCGCTCCGCGTACCCCTTGATGATCGAGTCCTCGCGCTCGAGATCGTTCGTAAGCCACTCCTTCGCCTGTGCCCACAATCCCGCGGTATGCCGCGCGAGCTCCGGGCTTTCCAGCAGCTCCGTCTTCCAGCGGTTGACCTGATCGATCCAGCCTTCGTCGGTCTTGAGCCTGAGGATCGACTCATCGAGCCTGGCGGCGAGATCCGCGCGCAGCGGGTGGTTCGGATCGACCGCCGCATCGCGGATGACGTCGATGATCGCCTCGAGCACCTGCTCGGTCGCGCGCTCGACGACGCTGGCCGGGACGAGGCGACGACCCCAGCGGAGCATCCGCTCGAGCGAGCGGTCGATGAACTCCTCGATCATATCGCGGCGCGACGGCACCCACTCGGCGATGCGGTTGAGCGCCTGATCGAGCAGGATGTGATGGCGTCCGGACGCGGCGAGCATCTCCAGTCCGCCGCCGAGGATCGCCGCCGCGTCGAGCTTCGAAGCCTGGCGGCGGACGATGTCGCCGAGCAGCGCTTCGACCTCGCTGTCGTCGAGCGCATCGACCATCGCGCCGATGCCGTCTCCGAGCCACGACGCCGCCCGCCTGCGATTCTCCTCGGTCGAAAGAAACGCCACCGCCGCGCGCGATGCCGAGAAGCGGCCGATCTCCTTCGAGATGTTCTCGACCGACAGCAGGCGCTGCTCGACGAACGAGCCGAGGTTGCGACCGATCTCCTCCTTCTTGCGCGGGATGATCGCGGTGTGCCAGATCGGGATTCCCATCGGGTGGCGAAACAGCGCGACGACCGCGAACCAGTCCGCGAGCGCGCCGACCATCGACGCCTCGGCGAACGCGTTGATGTGATCCCAGCGAATGACCCAGACGAGCGTCCCGGTGCCGAGCGGCTCGGTCAGGAAGAAGATCGCGGTCATCAGCAGGAACGCACCGGTGGCGATCGCTTTCATGCGTCGCAGCGCCCGCGCCTTCTCCGCACCGCCCGGTGTCACATACTCGCGCATCACTCCTCGCTCGACTCGCCGATCAATCCCCGACCGGACTTCTGCAGCTTCCCATCCTTCTTGAGCTTCGACAGCGCGGCGTCGAGCAGGCCGTTGATGAAGATGCTCGACTTGTCCGTCGAGTACCGCTTGGCGATCTCAATGACCTCGTTGATCGTGACCTTCGTCGGAATCTCGGGGAACTGCAGCAGCTCGGTCATGCCCATGCGCAGCAGGACCTTGTCGATCGGAGCGATCCGATGGAAGTCCCAGTTCTCGCTGAGCGAGCGGATGATCTCATCGCACTCCTCGGCGCAGTTGAACGTGCGCCGCATCAACGACTGTGCGAACTCCATGAGCTCCGCGTTGTCGCGGAACTCGGGGTAGACGATGTTCGTCGCCATGAAGTCGATCGACTCCCCGCCGACGTTGCGTCCGATCTCGTAGGCGTATAGCGCCTGCATCACGCGCTCGCGAACGAGTCGGCGGTTGATCGCCGGTCGTTCGAGCTCCTCGTCATCCATTGAGGCCTGGGAATTCATGCTCGTATCGTTAATCGCGTTTACTTCGCCGTCGTCGTCGATCACATCGTCTCGCGCGCCGGATTCACCGCGCCACAACCGTGCCCGCGCGCGTGCGGATCACGAGGATCAGACGCCGAACATCCAGTAGAGCACGAGCGCGACGCTTTCGCGCACGTGGTACAATGCCAGGTTCTGCGGTCCGAGCGGCGACTCCGACGAGACGCCGTGCGCGTCGAGATCGTTGAAGTCGCAGATCTCGAGCGTGCGCGTCAGGTGGAACTGGTCGGAGATGATCACGAACGATCGCCACCCCTGTTTCGTCAGCTCGTCGCGAATGAACATCACCTGCTGCACCGTCGAGCGCGTGCGCGTCTCGATGACGATGCGCGTCGGATCGGCTCCGAGCTTCAGCAGCTCGCGGCGCCCGACCTCGGCCTCGGTGAGCTCGCCCGGCGCGTTGGCGCCGGTCAGTACGAGAAACGGAATCGTGCCGTTCTCCAGCAGATCGAACCCCGTTTTGATCCTCTCACGGAAGACCGGACTCGGACGATCGCCGCTCCAGACCGCCGCCCCGAGAATGACTCCGGCGTCGAAGTCGCGGTCGGCCACGTCGTCGATCTTCGGACCGACGGGGGAGAGCAGCAGCGTACCGATGAGCACCGCACCACCGACGAGCAGCAATGAAACGGTCAGTCCGATCGTGCGCGCGGCGAGGCGCCATGCGGGCCGGCGGCGCCTGCCGATCACCGCCAGAAAGAATGCGGCCTCGATGGTCTTGAACAGCAGGTAGCCGGCCAGCAGCGCGACGCGATCATCGATCGGCACCAGCGGCGCGGCCGAGAGCATCACGAGTCCGACGCTCGAGAGCACGACCGCGGCGACAGCGAGCCCGGGCCGGCGGCCGCGGCGCAGCATCGACAGGATCAGGAACAGGGCGACGAATCCCACCGCCAGCAGCAGCCCGAGCAGGTTGCCGGTCTTGCCGAGCTCGAAGAACCGCGGCTCGAGTCCCTGCGCGCGATACCGGAACACCGTCATCAGCAACATCGAGAGCACTTCGGCCGATGCCGCGATGAACAGCAGCAGCGGCGCGACCCATGCCGGTCGCGACGTTGCGACGCGTCGCGCGCGAACTGCGATCGCTTCAGCGGGCATCGCTCGCCTCCGTGCGTGCGTGACGATAGCGAACGGCCGGCGCGCTGCCATAGACGTTCTGCTCGACGTCGAGTCCGACGCCGTAGATCTCTTCGAGGCGCGATTCTGTCAACACCTCGGCCGGCGTGCCGACGGCGACGAGACGTCCCCCGACGAGTGCGGCGATGCGATCGCAGTAGATGGCGGCGAGGTTGAGATCGTGGATCGTCGCGACCAGGCTCGTTCCGCGCGAGCGGCTGCGCGTGCGCAGGTGCTCGAGCACCGACTGCTGGTGCGCGATGTCGAGGTGCGACGTCGGCTCGTCGAGCACGATGTTGCGATCGCTCTGCGCGATCGCAACATCGTGCTC
>Ga0247823_10002347_pt1 | contig 15597 bp, 16 predicted proteins | sample 13C_PalmiticAcid_2_FD_192426 | JGI IMG/M metagenome (GOLD analysis project Ga0247823, IMG submission 192426) | Soil microbial communities from agricultural site in Penn Yan, New York, United States - 13C_PalmiticAcid_Day30 | ecosystem: Environmental > Terrestrial > Soil > Agricultural land...
TTGCACGAACGGCACCCCGTCGGGCGCCGTGCGGCCGGGCAGGGTGCCGCCATCGCGCTGCTCGGTCATCGCACCGAAGGTCAGCAGCGCCTTGGCGCCCGCCGCGCCTTCCCAGAACAGGCGCGGGCGCGCGGTCCAGCGTTCATAGCCGGGCATGTCCGCCCAGCCGTCGTCGTTCAGGTCCTGCTGCGACTGGTGGTTATAGCCCGCGGTGAGCGACGCGCTCAGCCCACCGCCGAACGGCGTCGCGCCATAGGCGGTCACATCCTGCCCGTTGCGGGTGGTAGCATTGAGCAGCAATTCACCCTGCGGCTCCGCGCCCGGCCGCCGCGAGACGAGGTTGATCACCCCGCCCAGCGCCGACGGACCATAGAGCGCCGATGCCGCACCCTTGATCACCTCGACCTGCCCCAGATCGGTTGGCGGAATCTGCAGCAGTCCGATCGATGGCGTCTGCCCGCCATAGAGTGGCAGGCCATCGGCCAGGATCTGGGTGTAGCGCCCCTTCAGCCCCTGCATCCGCACGTTTGACGCGCCCAGAGCGGGCGATGTCACCTGCACCCGCACGCCCGGCGTCTCGCTCACCAGCATGGCGATATTGCCGGGGGTCATGAGGAGCTTTTCCTCGATCTCCTCGCGATTGATCACATCGACGCGGATCGGCTCGTCCTGCACGCGGCGGCCGGTGCGGGTCGCCTGGACGACGATTTCCTCAGCCTCCTCGCCGACCTCCTCACCATGATGTTCCTGCGCCAGCACCGCGCCGGCTTGCAGCGGAACCAGTGCGAGCACCGTCATCGGCGCAGCACGAAGCGAAAGAGAGTGAAGCGGCAAGATCGAACCCCCGACTGGTTGTTGCCGTGCTCGGCACGAGTCACGGTGTCGGCCGGCGCCATAAAGGCTGGAGTGACTACAGGGTCAAGACCGATATGCTCGCACGCCTTTCTCTTTCTCCTGCGCCCCTCGCTTGCTATCGGCTCAAGCAGACCTTCACTGGGAGTTCCCCGCCTTCCCCCACCCCGTCATCCTCTCGCTCAACACCGCCCCGGTCCGTCCGCTCGGCCCGAAGTCCATCCCCAGCGCGATCGCCAAGCAGCCCGCTGATCGCCCGCTCAGCCTCACCACGCTTGGCCTGGCCGGTGACGAACAGGGCGATACCCGCGTCCATGGCGGGGTCGACAAGGCGGTGCATCACTATCCCCGCGATCATTATCCCGCCTGGCGCGCCGATCTTGGCGATCATCCGCTGCTCGACACCCACGGCGCCTTTGGGGAGAATATCTCGACCCTCGGCCTGACCGAAAGCGACGTCGCGATCGGCGACCGCTTCCGCATCGGCACGGCATTGGTCGAGGTGTCGCAGGGCCGCCAGCCCTGTTTCCGCCTCAACCTGCGCTTCGAGATGCCCGGCGTCGCGCTGCGCATGCAGGACAGCGGCCGCACCGGCTGGTACTATCGTGTGCTGGAGGAGGGGGTGGTTGCCCCCGGCGATAGCGTCCGCCTCGTCGATCGCCTCGCTCCCGACTGGAGCGTCGAGCGCATCCGCCGCGTCTTCTATGTCGACATGCTCGACCGCGAAGCGCTGCGCGCCATTGCCGCGCTCACCCTGCTGCCCGAACGCTGGCGCCAGCTCGCCGAGAAACGGCTGGCGTCGGGCACCGTCGAGGATTGGAGCCCTCGCCTCAAGGGCAGATAGCCGCCGCAACGTTGCCTTCCGCGCAACCTATCACCGCTCCCCTTCCCCCCGGTGCCCTGCCCTGCTATCGGCCCTCGCGAATCTTCGCATTCGCTTCTCACCGGCGCGCCCGTGCGGCTCTTCATTGCAGCCGCCTCCCCCACGCCGCTCCGGTGGCACATAGATAGGGAAAGGGACCCGCACCAATGACAGCCATCGGCCAGGACAGCCTCGGAACGCGTGAAACGCTCACCGTCGGCGGCAAGAGCTATAGCTATTACAGCCTCGCAAAGGCCGCCGCGAAGCTCGGCGACGTCAGCCGCCTGCCCTTCTCGATGAAGGTGCTGCTGGAGAATATGCTCCGCTTCGAGGACGGCGTCACCGTGACCCCCGAGGATGCCCAGGCGATCGTCGACTGGCAGAAGAATCCCAACGCGCCCGAGCGCGAGATCCAGTACCGCCCGGCGCGCGTGCTGATGCAGGACTTCACCGGCGTGCCCTGCGTGGTCGATCTCGCGGCGATGCGCGACGCGATCACCAAGCTCGGCGGCAACCCGGCCAAGATCAATCCGCAGGTTCCCGTCCATCTCGTCATCGACCACTCGGTCATGGTCGACGAATTCGGCACGCCCAAGGCGTTCGAGGAGAATGTCGAGCTCGAGTACCAGCGCAACATGGAGCGCTACGACTTCCTGAAATGGGGCAGCAAGTCGCTCGACAATTTCAAGGTCGTCCCCCCGGGCACCGGCATCTGCCACCAGGTGAACCTTGAGTATATCGCCGACGCGATCTGGAGCTCGACGGCCGCCGACGGCACCACCGTCGCCTATCCCGACACGCTCGTCGGCACCGACAGCCACACCACGATGGTCAACGGCCTCGGCGTGCTCGGCTGGGGCGTGGGCGGCATCGAGGCCGAGGCCGCGATGCTCGGCCAGCCGGTGTCGATGCTCATCCCCGAAGTGATCGGCTTCAAGCTCACCGGCAAGCTTCAGGAAGGCATCACCGCCACCGATCTGGTGCTCACCGTCACCCAGATGCTGCGCGCGCGCGGCGTGGTCGGCCGTTTCGTCGAGTTCTTCGGCCCGGGCCTCGCGACGATGACGCTCGCCGATCGCGCGACCATCGCCAACATGGCGCCCGAGTACGGCGCGACCTGCGGCTTCTTCGGCATCGACGACAAGACGCTCGATTACATGCGCCTCACCGGCCGCAGCGACGAGACCGTCGCGCTGGTCGAAGCCTATAGCAAGGCGCAGGGCATGTGGCGCCACGACGACATGGCCGATCCCGTGTTCACCGACACGCTCGAGCTCGACATGGCGACCGTCACCGCGTCGCTCGCCGGCCCCAAGCGCCCGCAGGACCGCGTCAGCCTCAACAAGGTCGACGAAGTGTTCAACGGCGACCTGTTCAAGGTCTATGGCAAGGAGAACGGCCATCGCGTTCCGGTCGAGGGTCGGGACCACGACATCGGCGACGGCGACGTCGTGATCGCCGCGATCACCTCGTGCACCAACACCTCCAACCCCTCGGTGCTGATCGCCGCCGGCCTCGTCGCCCGCAAGGCGCGCGCCAAGGGGCTGACGCGCAAGCCGTGGGTCAAGACCTCGCTCGCGCCCGGGTCGCAGGTCGTCACCGACTATCTCAACAAGGCTGGCCTCAGCGAAGATCTCGACGCGATCGGCTTCAACCTGGTCGGCTATGGCTGCACCACCTGCATCGGCAACTCGGGCCCGCTGGCCCAGCCGATCTCGGACGCGATCAACGGCAACGACATCGTCGCCGCCTCGGTCCTGTCGGGCAATCGCAACTTCGAGGGCCGCGTGTCGCCCGACGTGCGCGCCAACTTCCTCGCCAGCCCGCCGCTGGTCGTCGCCTATGCGCTCAAGGGCACGGTGACGCAGGACATGATCGAGACCCCGATCGGCGAAGGCACGGACGGTCCGGTGTACCTCAAGGACATCTGGCCCACGAACGAGGAGATCCAGGGCGTCATCAACGCCAACATCGACTCCGACATGTTCCGTACCCGCTATTCGAACGTCTATCTCGGCGACGCCCATTGGCAGAAGATCGAGGTCGAGGGTTCGGACACCTATAGCTGGCCCGCCGCCTCCACCTACATCGCCAACCCGCCCTATTTCGACGGGATGACGATGACCCCGGCGCCCGTCGCCGACATCGTCGATGCGAAGCCGCTGGCGATCCTCGCCGACTCGATCACCACCGACCACATCTCGCCCGCAGGCAGCATCAAGGCCGACAGCCCGGCCGGTAAGTGGTTGATGGAGCGTCAGGTTTCGAAGGCGGACTTCAACAGCTACGGCGCGCGCCGCGGCAACGACAACGTCATGGTCCGCGGCACCTTCGCCAATATCCGCATCCGCAACGAGATGGTTCCGGGCGTCGAAGGCGGCATGACCCAGTATAATGGCGAGGTCATGCCGATCTACGACGCGGCGATGCGTCACAAGGCCGACGGCACGCCGCTCGTCATCGTCGCGGGCAAGGAATATGGCACCGGCTCGTCGCGCGACTGGGCGGCCAAGGGCACCAACCTGCTCGGCGTCCGCGCCGTCATCACCGAAAGCTTCGAGCGTATCCACCGCTCGAACCTGGTCGGCATGGGTGTGCTCCCGCTGCAGTTCGCCGAGGGTGTGGACCGCGCCACGCTCAAGCTCGACGGCAGCGAGACCTTCACCATCACCGGCGTCGCAGGCCTGCGTCCGCGTCAGGATGTCGAGGTCAAGCTGACCCGCGCCGACGGCTCGAGCGAGACCTTCCTCACCCGCTGCCGCATCGATACCGTCAACGAGCTGGAATATTTCCTCAACGGCGGCATCCTGCAGTACGTGCTGCGGAACCTGGCCAAGTGATGTCGCCCCAATGACTTGCGCCCCGGCGCTTGCGGCTCTCGCAGCCGGGCTTCGCCCCGACTGCGGGCCGCAGGCGCGGGGGACATGGCTTCGGGCCGCCTTGCGGCCATGACGACCCGGCGCACCGTAATCGGCGCGGCCGGGTCGTTGTTTTTTCTACCGGGAGGGGCACTCGCCATGGACGAAACCAAATACGGTCTGCTCGGCAAGATGCGCGCCGTGCCCGGCAAGCGCGCCGAGCTGATCGCGATCCTGCTGCAGGGCACGGGCGAGATGCCCGGCTGCCTCGCCTATATCGTCGCCGAGGACGCGAAGGAGCCCGACGCGATCTGGATTACCGAGGTGTGGGACCGCGCGGAGAGCCACAAGGCCTCGCTCCAGCTGCCCGCGGTGCAAGCCGCGATCGCCAAAGGCCGCCCGCTGATCGCCGGCTTCGACAGCCAGGTCGAACTGCGCGTCGCCGGCGGCATGGGGCTGTAGGACAGCTCCACAGTCTCTCCGGCTAATGCTCCCGCTCGTCCGCTTCCGGCTGTTTGCTGACTGCGGGTCTCAGAGCCGCCGCGCCATCGCCGGAAGGGTCAGGAAGAGGTGGTTAGCGGGCCTGCTCGCTGATGCCCATTTACCCTTCCGACGTGCTGATACTCGCACCAAACAATCGCTCCACAGCAGCAACCTTCCACGCGCGGCCGAGAGCAAGGTCAGCCTCTGAACTCGTCACGCCATCTCTGCCAGCATAGACACCAATTAACATCGGCTCCTCTTTCTGGGTCGTAATCTTGACGCCGACATCGGTGAAATAGACGTCGCCGGGTTTCTGTAAGCAAATCACGGGCGAGCCGCTCATGCCCGACCGTGTAAGCCCATCGACATAGATCACATCTTGCGTCTCGACCCCTGCTAGAATGAGGCTACTCGTTGGCTCAGAAGCTATTGTCCCACCTTTCCAGATTGGGAACACGCCCGCATTCTCGATCCCTGCGGGATAACCCACCACGAAGACCGGATGGCCCACGGGTGGATAGAAATGGTTTATATCCTCTGTCCGTACCCTTTCCGCAGCTTCCACTCCTCGCTTTAATGTCACGATGCCAGCATGAATTGCCCTTAGGGAATAGCCGGCTTGTTTTAGCTCAGGCACAAATTGATCAAGCATAATAATTGCGTAGTCGCTGAGCGGGTCATTGACCCGATTATCAAACCAAATCGCTCGATCCTCTTCATCGAATAGAGGGATTTCGAGTGCCCTGAAGTGTACCGTTTCGATGTATTTTGGACCGTCATCGACGCGATGTGCCAATGCAACGTGGAATTTGGCAATGTTAGGAATGCCACCGGTCTTAGAAAGGCACGTTCCATCGATTGGATTGCGACCGGAAAGGACATGCCAGTTCGTGACTAGTCCATAACAACCTGCATACATCATGATGAAGGCGGTGCCGGTGCTGAGAAGTTGCTCGTTAAAGAAAAGCTCCATCCGCGTTGTGGTGTAGCTAATGGGATTGCCCGGCCAATGGGTTATTGCGCGAGGCTCTTGTGCCATGCCCGCCCTCTCTCAGGTTCGCGTAGTTAAGCCCGATTCCACTACACGATCAATGAGTCCTTGCTTTCATTGGTGAACAATGTTCGCTGCCGAGCGACAATGACTGGCTGGGGACGCGTGCCAACGGCCCGCCTTCCAATCCCGGCTCCGTATCGACAACCGATCCTAACGCTGCGCGATCGGCGCGATCCGGTCGGCGAGGTCGTTGTTGCGTACCACCACGGTATCGCGCGACCAGTTGCCGACGAACGTCGTGCGGTTCTGGAACGCGGGCGACAACCACGCCTTGTTGTCCTCGATCGTCAGGCCGGCCGAGCTGTGCTTGGCTCCTTCCGGCGCCACCGCGATCATCGTCGAGTAGTTGTCCTTGTTCGGCCCCTGCTCGAACGAATTGCCCGCAATCCGGCCGCTCGCACCGTTGGAGATGTCGATCGCGTAGTTGGTGTTGCGGCCCTGGCTGTCGTCGAAACTGGAATCGAGGATCTCGATCCGCGGCGCGCGCACCTTCACATAATGCCCGCCCGTCCCGCGCTCGAACCGCGACTGGACGATGCGCAGGCTGCCATAGTCGCCGATGTACAGCGCATGCGCGCCATTGCCGGTCGGATCCTTGCCCAGCCCGGCAAAGGTCGATCGTTCGATCGTGATGCGCCCCTGCGGGAAGCTCGCGCTCAGGATGCCGCACTGGCCGTCGATGAACATGGCGTTGGCGACATGGAGATCGCCGGTCTCGAGCCGGATGCCCGCACCGTTGCCGTCCTCGACCAGGGTCCGCATGAACACGACCCCGTCGACCTTCGCCCCGCGCCCGCGCAGCACCAGCGTTGCCTTGCCTTCGCAGATCGCCCGGTCGAAGATCGCCTTGCCCGGCACCTCCGACACGAAATTGACCTCGCCCGCTTCCTGCACCGCACAGTCATTATAGCGTCCCGGCGCGATCTTGATCGTGCCGCGCCCCTCGCCGATCGCCGATACCGCCTCCTGCAATGTCGCATAGCCGCGCCCCGTTTCCTGCACGGTGAACGGCTCGCCACGCGCCTGTGGCAGCGCGGGTGCGGTGGTGGCGAGCAGGGCGGCGAGAGCGATGACGGCGCGCATGGAGAGACTCCGCGATGGTTCGGCGGCGTTATGCCTCAACCCGCGTCACCACGCTCCTAATTGCGAAGGATGCCCTGTCCCGCTTCGGAACGATGCGCCGGGACGCGCATTTTCAAGCACATGAAGCGTGGCCTGCGATATTGCGATGACAGCCGGCCGGGCATTACGCGGCGCAAGATGCGTCATGGCTGGGGCTATTGGGATGCCAATGGCGAGCGCATCGCCGACCGCGGCGAGATCGACCGGCTGAACGCCGTCGGCCTGCCTCCGGCTTACACCGACGCATGGTACTGCCCCCACTCCAACGGCCATCTCCAGGCCACCGGCATCGACGATCGCGGGCGCAAGCAATATCGCTACCACCCCGAATTCCGCGCCGCGCAGGAAGCCGCGAAATACGACCGCTGCGCCGCCTTCGGCCATCTGCTCCCCAAGCTGCGCGCCCGGATCGAGACGGATTTGCGCAAGCGTTCGCTATCGAAGGAACGCGCCGTCGCCGCGGTCGTCCGCCTGCTCGACCACGGCCATGTCCGCGTCGGTAACGAGGGTTATGCGAAGGCGAACAAGAGCTTCGGCGCCACCACGCTGCGCAAGCGCCATGCGAAGCTCACCCCCGGCACGCTCAGGCTTCAGTACCGCGCCAAGTCGGGCAAGTTGCGCACGCTCATCCTGACCGACGCCAGCCTGCGCAACTTCGTCAAACGCTGCCAGGATCTGCCCGGCCAGCATCTGTTCGGCTGGCTCGACGATGCGGGCGAAGCGCATCCGGTGACGTCGACCGACGTCAACGACTATATCCGCGATGCGATGGGGGACGATTTCACCGCGAAGCATTTCCGCACCTGGGGCGCGAGCGCGATCGCGTTCGAGGCGCTGGCGGGTGCGCAGGGCCATGTCGGCCTAAACACGATGCTCGAACCCGTGACGGCGGCGCTGGGCAACACCCCCGCGATCGCGCGCAAATCCTATGTCCATCCTCAACTGATCGATCTCGCCAAGGATCGCGATGCGCAGCAGGCGTTTCGCGATGCTCTCGCCCTGCCCCGCGCGACGCGCTATCTCAGCCGCGCCGAACGCGGGCTGATCGCCTTTCTCGATAGCGCCGGCATCACCGCCAAAGCCGCCTGAAGGATCCCATGACCGCCAGCAACACCGCAGCCACGGCGCAGAAGGCCGCCATCGACAAGGGCGAGCTCGTCGAGGCGCAGGCCCGCGCCTTCTTCTCCGACGGCATCGCCTGGATGCAAAGCCACTGGCTGCAGATCCTGATCGCCGCCGGCATCGCCGCGCTGATCGTGGTGGTGCTGCACCTGCTGCGCCGCTGGGGGATGAAGCTGTGCGAGAAGTCGGTGGGACCGGCAGGCTGGGGCACGATCCTTGGCCGCACCGTCGCACGCACCGGGCATTTCTTCATCATCATGGTCGCGGCCAAGCTGGTCAGCGGCTACGCCAACCCGCCCGAGATGATCTGGAAGACGATCAACTTCCTCTTCACCCTCGCCGCGGTGTTCCAGGCCGCGATCTGGGCGCGCGAGCTGATCCTGGGCGCGATCGAGAAGCGCACCGAAAGCGACGGCTATCAGGGCGAGGCATTGCTCTCGGCACTGGGCCTGATCCGCCTGCTCGTCACCTTCGCGCTGTTCGCGATTGCGCTGGTGGTGGTGCTCGACAATCTCGGGGTCAACGTCACCGGCCTGGTCGCGGGTCTCGGCGTCGGCGGCATCGCCATCGGTCTGGCGGCGCAGGGCATCTTCGCCGATCTGTTCGCCGCGCTCGCGATCATCTTCGACCGCCCGTTCCGCCGCGGCGACAGCATCGCCTACGACCAGACCAAGGGCACGATCGAGGCGATCGGCCTCAAGTCCACCCGCATCCGCGCCTTCACCGGCGAGGAGCGCATCATCGCCAACAAGCAGCTGCTGGACAAGGAGATCCAGAACACCAGCCTGCGCGACCATATCCGCATCAGCCTGCCGATCGGCATTGCCTACGAAACCCCGCCCGAGACGCTCGAACGCATCCCCGCGATGCTGCGCGAGATCGTCGAGGCGGCCGGCGCGAAGGTCGCGCGGGCGAGCTACAATGCGTTCAGCGCAAGCGCGGTCGACCTCGTGCTCGAATTCGACCTGTCCGGCAACGACTGGGACACGGCGCATGCGACCCGCGACCGGGTGATGATCGGCATCCTGAGCCGCTTCGCGCAGGAGAAGATCACCATCCCCTATCCGACCCAGACCGCCTTTACCGCGGCGCCGGACGGCACGCTGATCTATCCCTGGCCCGAAGGCGCGGCAGACGCGAAGGCGCGCTAGGCGCCTTCGCCGGCATCGCGCTCACTCCTCTTCGAAACCCTCCTCTTCGGCCTGCTTGCGGCGGCCGAACAGGTTGCGGAAGAAGGTCAGAACCGCCCCGCCGCCAACGGCAAGGCCGACCAGGATCAGCTTCCAGAACTTCGCGAGCAGCACGAGGATTCCGGCCTTCTTGGCCACCGCTACTGCCGCGCCGCCGCCGACCAGTCCGGCCAGCCCATAGCCCGCGGCCTTGTCGGTCGCGGCGTTATAGTCGGCGTAGCGCGCGCCGGATTCGAAATCGACCGCCTGTCCGAAGCTGTTGGCCGCCGCGCGCACTTCTGCCAGCATCGGCATCGTCGCGACCATATTGAGGCTGAGCACGCCCGAGCGGCCAAGCAGGCGCACGTCGTAGTTGAGGCCGTGGATCTTGCTGTCGCTCGATGCCAGCTCGCGTGCCCAGATCAGCGAATGCGCCCCGGCATTATAGGATGGCGGCTGTGCCCAGCCGAGCAGGTTGAGCGTCGGGAAGCCCGCCGCCTTGCGCTGCGCATTCTCCTCCGTCTCGCCTTCCTTCATCGACTGGAGGACTGCATCGTAATCTTGGCTCGTGGCATCGGAGTCGGAGACATAGCCGGTGTCGCGATAGGTGATCACCGCTCCCCAGGCATCGTCGAGCGGCGATTTGCCCTTCTCCATCACCAGCCCGAGCACGTCGCTCACCGCCTCGGGCGGGTTGCCCCATGCCTCGGTCAGCACGCGTTTCGCGTCGGTGGCGGGCAGGAAGTAATAGCGGTCGCCCAGATGCAGCACCGCCTTCGCCGCATCGATCCGCACGTCGCCGGCCACCGGCTTCAGGCTGCGCAGGAACGCCTTGGCCTCGGCCGACAGCTTCGCGTCGATCGCGATCGATGCCACCGGCACTGCCGTCCCTTGCTGCGCCAGCACCGGCGACGCGCTCAGCAGCGCGAGTGCCAGGAATGCGGCGCGAGTCGAATTTGTCATGCTGTTCCCCCAGATTGCCCCGGCGGATTTGATGCATCCCCGCGCCGCTTCGTCAAGCACACCACGCTTGCGACAGGGCAGATTCGCACAGCGCAATATTTTTCGAAGATTGGGTTTGGATTCAATCTCCCTGATTTACGTTACGTAAGCTCCTGTTTTCGCGTTTTCAGTAGGCTTCCCCTTGCGGAAACCGGCACGTTGCGCCTACATGCCGCGCAGGGACGCTAACAGGAGCCTTCATGGCCGAGACCGAGACCGTGACGATCCAGCAGCTCGCCGCACGCACGGGCGAGGAGCGCGTGTCCGGCTGGGTCGAGGTCACCCAGGCCATGATCGACAAGTTCGCCGAGGCGACGGGCGATCGCCAGTTCATCCATGTCGATCCCGCCAGGGCCGCGATGACGCCGTTCGGCGGCACTATCGCCCACGGATTCCTGACGCTGTCGCTGATGCCCCTGCTCAACTCGCTCACCCCGCAGCCGCAGATCGAGGGGCTGAAGATGGGCGTCAATTATGGCGGCAACAAAGTCCGTTTCCTGACCCCCGTCCGCTCCGGAAAGCGCGTGCGCGGCCGCTTCAAGACGCTGGAGCTGGCCGAGAAACGCCCCGGCCAGTGGCAGCAGACCGTCGAGTTCACCGTCGAGATCGAGGGCGAGACCAAGCCCGCGATGATCGCCGAATGGATCAGCCAGATTTTCGTCTAACGATCAAAAAGAAGAGGATAGCCACCCCATGCGTTCCGCCGTCATCGTCTCCACCGCGCGCACCCCGATCGGCCGCGCCTATCGCGGCGCGTTCAATGCGCTCCCGGCCCAGACGCTCGCCGCCCGCTCGATCGAGGCCGCCGTCCAGCGCGCCGGGATCGACGGCGGCGAAGTGCAGGACGTCGTCTTCGGCGCCGCGCTCCAGCAGGGGCACCAGGCCGGCAACATCGCGCGCCAGGCGCTGCTGCGCGCAGGCCTGCCGGTCAGCGTCGCGGGCATGTCGGTCGACCGCCAGTGCGCCAGCGGCCTGATGGCGATCGCCACCGCCGCCAAGCAGATCGTCTGCGACAATATGGACATCGCCATCGGCGGCGGCGTCGAGAGCATCAGCCTCGTCCAGACCCCGCAGATGCGCGTCGCGCCCGATCCCGAGCTGCTGGCGATGCACAACGACGTCTACATGCCGATGCTGCAGACCGCCGAAGTGGTTGCCGCACGCTATGGCATCGGTCGTGAGGCGCAGGACGAATACAGCCTCCAGTCGCAGCAGCGTACCGCCGCCGCGCAGGCCGCCGGCAAGTTCGACGACGAGATCGTTCCCGTCACGGCGACGATGAACGTCGTCAACAAGGAGACCAAGGAGGTCTCGCAGAAGGAAGTCACCCTCACCAAGGACGAGGGCAACCGCGCCGACACCACGCTCGAAGGGCTTCAGTCGCTCCAGCCGGTGATCCCGAACGGCGTCATCACCGCGGGCAACGCCAGCCAGCTCTCCGACGGCTCCTCGTCGTCGGTGCTGATGGAAGAGAAGCTCGCCGAGAAGCGTGGCCTCACCCCGCTCGGCCGCTATGTCGGCATGGCGGTCGCCGGCACCAAGCCGGACGAGATGGGCATCGGCCCGGTCTTCGCGATCCCCGCCTTGCTCGAGCGCTTCAACCTCAAGATGGACGATATCGGCCTGTGGGAGCTCAATGAGGCGTTCGCGGTGCAGGTGCTGTATTGCCGCGACAAGCTCGGCATTCCCAACGAACTGCTCAACGTCAATGGCGGCTCGATCTCGATCGGCCACCCCTATGGCATGACCGGCGCGCGCTGCACCGGCCATGCGCTGATCGAGGGCAAGCGCCGCGGCGCCAAGTATGTCGTCGTCACGATGTGCGTCGGCGGCGGCATGGGCGCGGCGGGACTATTTGAAGTCCTCTGAGCCAGCCCATTGGAATGAAAGGAGCCGGCGGAGCGATCCGCCGGCTCTTTCCATGATGCAACTGTCATCCAGGCGCGTTCCAGGCCCACACCTCCCGGAAAAATGAGGGGAACCAGCGTGACCGCGGTGAGGGGATATTCGCCACCACGCCGGCCGGATCGGGGCTGCCCCACTCCGCCACCGCGCTGCGGTGGCCCCCTCTCTCCTCCGCGGAGGAACTCGGAAGGCTAGGGCGCCCGCCCCTTCACGCCTGCCGCACGCCGCGCGAGAAAATAGGCGCGCCGCACCTCGGGCCGCATCTTTCCGACGATCCACGACCGCGCCATGTCCGCGCAGTAACGGGGGTCGGCACGCGACGCGTAGGGCGTCATCTCGGCCCCGTAGAGCGCGCAATAGCGCTGCGCCGCATCGGTCACTCGCTGGCGCAGCGCCGCCCGCCCCTCGCGGCTGTCCAGCTCAAGATCGCCGAACACCACCCGCGCCTGCATCGCATCCGCCGTGGCGGCGAAGCCGGCGCACGCCAGCAGCAGCGCGGGCAACATCGTTGCGCGCATGTCATTCTCCCGGTCAGAAGTTGGCCGACACGCCGCTCCCGTGGCGCGAAACGCGCATGTTCACGGCGATGTCGGCTGGTTGCGCCTAGCGGATGCGCTTGAAGTAGCCGGTCCGCAGCACCGGCGTGCCTTCCCTGGTGAAATAGGCGGTGGTCTCGGTCATCGTCGCGCCATCGGCCGAGACGCTGTAGACGCGCGTCGAAACCGGCTCCTTGCCCTTGGCGAGCTGAAGGACCATCACATTGGGCTCGGGGCGCTTCACCACCGCGATATCGGCATAGATCTCGCCGGTCACCGGGATCGGCGTGCCGTCGAACGTGTAGGTGCCGGTCGAGCTGCGCTTCGATCCGTCGGGCGCAAGGATCTCGACATGGGCGTCCCATTTGCCGCCGCCCGCATCCTTGTAGGTGACCGTGACGCCTTTGGGCTTGCGCTCGGGCGGTATCTCCAGCCGCGTGACATCGAGCGCCCAACTGCCCAGCAGCGGCGAGGCGGTCTGCGCCGAAACCGGGGTCGCCAGCGCGGTGCCGGCCAGCAACAGGGTTGCCACAAACGCGTTCATATGGTCTCTCCTAAGTGATCCGACTCGACGATATATTATATCATCACTCAGATCAATGGATCGAATTGCGCGCGTGCGACCTTTCGACCGGCCCGCTACTCGATCGGCAGCGTCAGCCCGACTTTGGTCCGCCCCATCACCACCGATGTGCGAAAACGCCGGACATTCTCGTCCCCGAAGAACAGCCGCCGCGTCAGCTCCTCGAACTCGGCCATGTCGCGCGTCACGCAGACCAGCACGAAATCGGCCTCGCCCGTCACATAATAGCATTGCTGGACATGCGGTTCGCGCAGCGCCTTGCGGCGAAACGCATCGAGCTGGTCGATCCGCTCGCGCTCCAGCTCGACCATGATGACGAAGCTCATGCCCAGGCCGACCGCCAGCGGGTCGATCACCGCGACCTCGCGCGCGATCGTCCCGCTCTCGCGCAGCCGCCGCAGCCGCCGCTGTACCGATGCCGGCGACAGGCCCGTCTCGTCTGCCAGCGCGTTGATCGCGGTGCCGCTGTCCAGCTGAAGCAATGCCAGCAATTTGCGGTCGGCGGGGTCGAGGTCGACAGCCATGATCGTTTCCAGTCAATATTCCGACTTTTTCGATCGATACCGATCGAAAATACTCGCCCAGTGCCCGCTGCACGCGGACAGACGCCATTATCTGCATGTCTCCACACAAGGAGACAAGCATTGCTCGACCATCTCGAAATCAAGACCCCGGATCTCGCGCGCACGCTGCATTTCTACGCGACCCTGCTCGCCCCGCTCGGCTATCGGCTGACGGTGGACGGCGCCGCCAAGGGCTTTGGCGACGGCAAGTCGCTCGACTTTTTCCTGGTCGAGGGCGAGGCCTCGGCACAGGTCCACTACGCCTTCGCCGCGCCCGACCGGCCCGCGGTCGATGCCATCTACGTCATCGGACGCGATGCCGGCTTCACGCTCGACCGCGCGCCTGCGCTCGCGCCGCATATCCACCCGAACTATTATGCCGGCTATCTGCGCGACCCCGACGACCGGCTGGTCGAGTTCGTGTGCCACGCCCCGGCGTGAAGCGGGAGACGCTCCTCTCCCGCCCCGCACTTGACCCACGCGGCGGCGGGGAGGAAGCAGAAACGCATGGGGCAATCACTCGCACAGCGCATCCGCATCGAATCGCATACCGTCTGGCTCGCCGCGCGCGATCCGCGCACGCCGGTCTTCGCCAAACTCGTCGGGCTGCTGGTCGCCGCCTATGCGCTCTCGCCGATCGACCTGATTCCGGACTTCATTCCGGTGCTGGGCCTGCTCGACGATGCGATCCTGATTCCCGCCGGGGTGTGGCTGTTCGCGCGCCTCGTCCCGCCCGCGCTGATGGCCGAACATCGCGCCACGGCGGAGGCCGCCGCCGCACGCCCGGTCAGCAAATGGGGCATCGCCATCGTCATCGCGATCTGGGCGCTGATCGCCTTGATCGCCTATGAATTCGTGATGCTCGGCTACGACTGAAGCCGCGGCCCCGGCCACTCGGGGCGCAGATCGGCTTCGGGCACCTTGGTCATCACCGCGTTGCGCTTGACGCATAGCGAACAGTCGCAGGTCGTCAGTTCGACCGGGTCGCTCAGCAAGGTGAAGCGGACCGCGCCGCAATGGCAGGAGCCGGGATGCTCCACCCCGCTCATGCGCCGTGCTTGGCGATCCACTCTTCCAGCACCGGCGCGATCTTGGTGCGCCACTTGCTGCCGTTGAAGATGCCGTAATGGCCCACGGAGGGCGCCATATGGTATTTCTTCATCTTGGCGGGCAGGCCGGTGGCGATGGTCAGCGCCGCCTTGGTCTGGCCCAGCCCCGAGATATCGTCGCGCTCGCCCTCGACCGCCAGCAGCGCGGTGTCGGTGATCGCCGCGGGATCGACACGGCGGCCGCGGTGCATCATCTCGCCCTTGGGCAGCGAATGCGCCTGGAACACCACGTCGATGGTCTGCAGGTAGAATTCGGCGGTCATGTCGCAGACGGCGCGATATTCGTCATAGAAGCGCATCGTCGAATCCGCGCTCTCGCCATCGCCCTTCACCAGATGCTTGAACATCTCCCAGTGCGAAATCATGTGGCTGCCCAG
>Ga0247823_10002348_pt1 | contig 15596 bp, 17 predicted proteins | sample 13C_PalmiticAcid_2_FD_192426 | JGI IMG/M metagenome (GOLD analysis project Ga0247823, IMG submission 192426) | Soil microbial communities from agricultural site in Penn Yan, New York, United States - 13C_PalmiticAcid_Day30 | ecosystem: Environmental > Terrestrial > Soil > Agricultural land...
ACCGTGGACGTGGGTGCCGGGGCTGGTGGCGTTCCTGCTGATGATTTTGACCGCGCGGTTTCTGTATCGCCGCGGGGTTCATATCCGGATTTGAACCGGCAGTGATTGAAAGCCCGGAACTGCGGGTGGAACTGAGGGTGCCACTGGCTCCGCCAGTGCGATCGACGTTGTGATCTCCACGTCAGATGCACTGGCAGAGCCAGTGGCACACCGGCCGCTCACGGCGGTGTGGTCAGCTGGTTGCCTTTTTGATCAGCGGTTCGATGACGGCTGCGGGGACGAAGCGGGAGAGGTGATCGCGGCCGGTGGATTTGGCGAGCGTCGCGATCTGGCGGATGTGGGTGCTGGAGATGTGGGAATAGCGCTCGGCCGCCATGAGGAAGACGGTCTCGATATCCGGGGCGAGGACGTGGTTGGCGAGGGCCATCGTGAACTCGGCGTCCATGTCGGAGACGGTCCGGAGTCCCCGCAGCATAACCGTCGCCCCGATGCTGCGGGCGTAGTCGACGGTCAGCCCGTGGAAGCTCGCGACCTTCACGTTGGGCAGGTCGGCGAAGACGTCGCGGAGGAGCGCCAGCCGCTCCTCGGGGGTGAACATCGGCGACTTCTCGGGGTTGATGCCGACGGCGACGGTCAGCTCATCGAACAGATCCGCGCCGCGGCGGACGATGTCCTCATGCCCGAGCGTGACGGGATCGAAGGTGCCGGGATAGATGGCGATGCGGGGCATGGAGGTGATTCAGGGAACGCGATGGAACTCACCTTGGGTGAGCGGATTGCAAATTGCAAATTGAAAAATGCAAATTGGGGATTGAGCGAGGGCAGAGACGCTGGCGACGGCTGGCCGACTGAAGGCGAACTCTCCAGTGGGCTCAACGATTCTTGCCGGGGGTCCAGAGGATGTCGCTGCGGCCGTCGTCGTTGCAGATCCTCGCCAGGACGAACAGCAGGTCGGACAGGCGGTTCAGGTAGCAGACGACCTGCGGATTGATTGTCTCGGCGGCCGGGATGGCGATGATGGCGATCTCGGCCCGGCGGCAGACGGTGCGGGCCACGTGCAGGTGGGCGGCGGCGGGCGTTCCTCCCGGGAGGATGAAGCTGGTGAGCGGCTGCAGGCGTTCGTTGAACGAATCGATCGCCTGCTCAAGCCGGGTCACCTGCGATTTCACAACGCGGAGGCTGGTTTCGGGGTTCTCCCCTTCATACGGGGGGACGCAGAGGTCGGCGCCGACATCGAACAGGTCATTCTGGATCGAGCGGATCAGCGGGGCGATGTCGGCCGGCAGCTGTCCGTTCGACAGGGCGAGGCCGAGGACGGAATTCAGCTCGTCGACGGTGCCGTAGGCGACGACGCGGGGATGGGTCTTGGGGACCCGCGAGCCGTCGCCGAGACCGGTCTGGCCGGTATCGCCCGTCTTCGTGTAAATGCGGTTGAGGTAAACCACTCGATTCTCCCGTCGGCAGTGCGGAGGCAGCTTTGGCTCCGGGGGGAGGCTAACCGGGAAGGCCGGGAAACGCACCAAATGCGGCCGAGTTCTCCCTCCCGGCGTGACGGCAGGGTTGGTTATAGTCCGATGCCGCAATGGTGAGTTTTCGGACAATTCGCAGGTGCTCGACGTTCGCGCCTGCCGTTCGTTTTGAGAAAGCGATCTGCCAATGGCCGCTGTCCCTGCCGGACCTGCGACTGAGACCATTGAACTCCCTTCGAACGCGACCTGGCTGGGGCATCCCGTCGGTCTGTTCCTGCTGTTTTTCGTCGAGATGTGGGAGCGGTTCAGCTACTACGGGATGCGGGCGCTGCTCGTCCTGTACCTGATCGCCAAGACCACCGGCGACGAGAAGGGCTTCAACCCGGGCCGCGGCTGGTCCGAGTCGGACGCCAGCTCGCTGTACGGCTGGTATACGGGACTGGCGTACCTGTTCCCGATCTTCGGCGGCATCTTTGCCGACAAGTTCATCGGAACCCACCGGTCGATGCTGGTCGGCGGAACTCTGATTTCAATCGGCCACATCATCCTGGGCATCTCCGGCCTTGGTGAACTCGATCACAGTGCGGCCGGCATGTCGATGTTCATCTTCGGCCTGGCGACGATCGTGCTCGGCACCGGGCACTTCAAGCCGACGGTCTCCGTGATGGTCGGCCAACTGTATCCCCAGGGAGATCCGCGGCGCGACGCCGCGTACACGATCTTTTACATGGGCATCAATCTCGGGGCGTTCCTGTGCGCCTTCGTGTGCGGCACGCTGGGCGAGAAGGTCGGCTGGCACTGGGGCTTCGGGGCCGCGGCCGTCGGAATGATCCTCGGCATGATCGCGTACATGATCGGCCGGCCGACGTTTCTGGGGCGGATCGGCGAAGCGCCCCGGCCGGACGCCACGCGAATTTCCTGGATGTTTCTGTGCCTGTCGCTGGCCCTGTCGGCCGCGTTCGGCTGGATCTATCACATCGGCGGAATGACGTCGCTGCAGAACCGGATCGCGGAGATTCAGAAGTCGCCGGTTCTCTGGAATTCGATCCGGGCCGCGATTGCGCTCGCGGTTGTCGGCTGGGCGGTGTTGTTCGTGCGAAAGAACAAGCCCGAAGATCGCGGGCCCGTCGCGACGATCCTGATCTTCATGCTGTTCAACGCTGTCTTCTGGCTGGCCTTCGAACAGGCGGGCTCGAGCATCAATGTCTTCACGAAAGACAAAGTGAACCGCCAGATTCCGTTGATCCAGGTCGCCTCGAATTCGTCGGATCCGGCGAGCGCCAAGGTTCCCTTCGAGGTTCCCGCGACGTGGTTCCAGTCGGTCAATGCCGCGTTCATCATCCTCTTGGCGCCAATCATGTCGGCCGTCTGGGTGTGGCTGGGACGCCGGAACATGAACCCGTCGCAGCCGGTCAAGATCTTCTGGGGGCTGTCGCTGCTGGGAGTCGGGTATCTGTTCACCGTCTGGGCCGGCGTCCAGGCGGCGCCGGACGACGCGAAAGCCGCGATGTGGCTGATCGTCGCCACGTACTTCTGGCACACGGTGGGCGAGCTGTGCGTCTCGCCCACGGGGTTGTCGTACGTGACGAAGGCGGCGCCGCGGCAATATGTCTCGCTGCTGATGGGCCTGTACTTCGTGTCGAGCTTTATCGCCAACCTGGGCGGCGGTCTGATCGCGTCGCGAGTCGAGGCGATCGAGCGGGGCGAAGTGAAACTCCCCTGGAGCTTCGGCGGCCGGGCGGACTTCTTCTTCCTGTTTGTCGTGAGCAGCTTCGGGGCCGCGGCCCTGGTGCTGGCGCTGACGCCATGGCTGAAGAAGATGATGCGGAACACGGCGGATTAGACGCTGTGCGGGACCTAACGTTGGGTGCCACTGGCTCGGCCAGTGCCGTCAACGTTGGGGCCGCTGCGTGAGGTGGACTGGCAAAGCCAGTGGCACCCGTGTGTCGGAGGGGATTGAGGCGCCCGACGCTCTGCACGTTCGCGTCTCGGTGGAGTGCTCTTTAGCATGGCGATTCCGCGCGGCGATGGAACGTCGCGAGAAAACTCTGTCATCGAACCTTTCGACGAACTGCCATGCTCACCGCCGCAACCCCCTGCGACTTTCTCACCGATCTGTTTGGACTCGTGGGACGGACCGCAGTCGTGATCGGCGGCACGGGAGTCCTCGGCGGCGCGATCGCCGACACGCTGGCCCGGGCCGGGGCGACGGTGGTCGTCGTGGGCCGCGATGCCGAAGCCGGGGCGACGGCGGTTGAGCGGATCAAGAAGCACGGCGGGGCGGCCGAGTACTACAAGGCCGACGTGACGGTGAAGGCCGACCTCGAAGGGCTGGTCGAGAAGCTCGAAAGCGAAGGCCGCGTCTGCGACATCCTCGTCAACGGGGCAGGGGTCAATTCGCCGACGCCGTTCCTTGAGATCACCGATGAAGAATGGGAACGCATCTTCACCGTCAACCTGCGGGCCGTCCGTATCGCCTGCCAGGTGTTCGGCCAGGAGATGATCGAAGGGGGCGTCCACGGTTCGATCATCAACATCGCGTCGCTGAGCGCCATCAAGCCGCTGTCGCGGGTGTTCACCTACTCGGCCTCGAAGGCGGCGGTGCTGAACCTGACCGAAAACCTCGCCCGCGAATGGGCGCCGCACGGCATCCGCGTGAACGCGATGTCCCCCGGTTTCTTCCCGGCCGAGCAGAACCGCAAGGTGCTGACGCCGGAACGCCAGGCGAAGATCCTCGGTCACACGCCGATGAACCGCTTCGGCGACGCGGTCGAACTGGCGGGGGCAACGCTGCTGCTGGCGTCGAACAAGGCCGGGAGCTTTGTGACCGGGGCGAACCTGGTCGTCGACGGCGGGTTTATGGCGCAGACGATTTAGGCGAGTCGCCGGTTGGGGTGGGGTTTGCGGCCAATGAAAGTGCTGGCCGGCGCGGGCGAGGTCATGTTGGCAAAGTGAATCGCTGGCAACGCTCGGACCGGCGGTGAGTGCAGTGTCACGACTGGAACTGTGGGTGCCACTGGCTCCGCCAGTGCGATCAAAGTTGTGATCTCCATGTGAAATGCACTGGCAAAGCCGGTGGCACACACCCGATTCTTCAAACTTGACGAACCACTAGTGCCGGCCACTCACGGCTGTCGTGGGTCGCTGGTGTTTTTGGACTGGGCCCAGGTTTTCAGGGCTTCTCTTTGAATCTTCACGTTATGCCGGGTGTCGACGGGGAGGGAGCGGTGGAAGCGGATGTCCTGGATGGACGACGTGAGGGGTGAGCTGGCGGCGAGTTGGAGCAGTTCGGTTCGGAAGGTGTCATCGGCCGTCTCTGACTCCGGATACTTCCCGGGTTCGGGTTCGATGATCATCACGGGTTGCTCGTCGTCGGCGGGGCCGACGCCGACGAGGGCGGCGCGGAAGGCGTTCGGGTGGTTCTCGAGGATTGCTTCGCAGCAGACGGAGTACATCGGTCCTGATCGCGCGTGGACGATGTGGGCCTTCCGGCCACAGAACCAGAGGAGGCCCTGTTCGTCGAGATAGCCGACGTCGCCGATGCGATGCCAGAGGCTGGGCCGCGTGTCGCCGGGGAATGAACGCGGGTCGGCGATCTTCGCGACCGCGGTCGCATCGGGCCGGCGGTAGTACTCGCGGGTGATGGAAGGGCCGCGGAGGATGATCTCGCCGATCTCGCCCGGCGCGCACTCGGCGACATCATCGATCGACGCGATGGGGCCATCCGTGATGCGGATGACCCGGATCTCGATTTCCGGAAAGGGGCGGCCGACGCATGTGCCGGCTCCTTCGCGGGTGCGGGCGGCTGTCGATGACAGGACCTCGCGGGCGCCGATCGAGGCGGCGGGAAGGCTTTCGGTCGCTCCGTATGGTGTGAACAGATCGGCCCCGCGCCCGGTGAGCGCGCGGGTCATCCGCTCGAGGACGTGGTTGGGAACGGGACCGCCTGCGGACAGTGCGCGGCGGATCGTCGGGAGTTCGATCGAGTGCTGTTCGCAATACCGGCCGATGCGGTTCCAGAACGCAGGGGAGCCGAAAGCCTGCGTGACGCCGTGGCGTTCGATGGCGCGGAGGATCTTGACCGGGTCGACCTGGGCCGGCTTCGTGGGGTTCATGTCGGGGACGACGGTCGTCACCCCCATGGCGGCGTTGAACAGGCCGAACAGCGGGAAGCCGGGGAGGTCGACTTCGCCCGGTTCGATGCCGTACTGCCTCTGGATGAGGTCGACCTGGGCGCCGAACATGCCGTGTTCGTACGTGACGCCCTTCGGCGGGCCGGTGCTGCCGCTGGTGAAGATGACGGCCGCGGGATCGCTGCCGGTGATGGCGACGGGCTCGGGCGTGCGCTGGCGTCCGCGTTTGAGGAGGTCGCCATACGTGGGGCCGAGGCCGGGGAGCCTGGGGCCGACGGTGACATTGAGATGCGCGGAGCGGAAGACTTTGTGGTTCCGCTTCCACCAGCGGATGAGCTGGACGATCGGAATGGCGACGAAGCCTTCGGGTTCGACTTCTTCGAGGCAGCGGAAGATGTTTGTCCGGCCCATGCCGGGATCGATCAGGATGACAATCGCGCCGGCCCGGAAGAGGGCGAACGTGAGGGCGATGAACTCGATGCCCGGGCGGACCATGAGAACGATCCGCTGGCCGGGCTTGAGGCCCAGCGACTGCAGGCCGGCGACGAGCTGGTCGACTTCGCGATCGAGCTGGGCGAACGTGCGGCGGCGGTCGCGCTGGTCAATGACGCCGGGGCGATCGGGCCAGGCGCGGGCGGAGTCGCGGAGACGGTCGGCGATGTTCCCGGTCATCGGTGATTCGCCCGTCGACACGCGCGGGTTGCGGGCGGGGTGGCTAGAGTGGGGGCGTTGGCCGTGGGTCTGTTTCTGTCAGAAAAGGCAGTCATGAACAAAGTGCTCATCATCGTCGGCGATGCCACCGAGACCGTCGACACGCTGTATCCGATCTATCGTCTGCAGGAGGATGGGTTTCAGCCGGTCGTGGCCGCTCCGGAGAAGCGAACCTACCAGATGGTGATGCACCAGGTCCGTCCCGGCTGGACGATCACGAAGGAGTGGGAAGGCTACACGATCGACGCCGACATCGCCTTCAAGGACATCCGCGAAGAGGAGTACGTCGGGATCTTCTTCAGCGGCGGCCGGGCCCCGGAATATATCCGCGAAGACCAGGACCTGATCCGCATCACGCAGCACTTCTTCGATGCCGGCAAGCCAATCGCCAGCGTCTGCCACGGCGTCGAGATTCCGGCCCGGGCCGATCGCGTCCGCGGGCGGCGGATGGCGACGGTGGCGAAGTGCAAATTCGACCTGGAGGTCTGCGGGGGGATTTACGTCAACGAGCCATGCGTGATTGACGGGAACCTGGTGAGCGGGCGGACGTATCACGACCACGGGAGCTATGTGGGGCCGTGGGTCAAGATGTTGATTGGGGCGCGGGAGAGGGCGGGGAAGAAGTAGTAGTTCCGCCTTGAGGGGTTGGGAGCGTTGCCAGTGATGCCGCCGCTGGCAACATGTGGAACAACCTGAAGGCTGTACTCCTAAAAAAACAAAGCACCCCGGTGCCTTGCGGCAGCCGGGGTGCTCGGGGTTGCTCTTGAGGAGCCGATCAGACCCGAAGGCCATCGACTCCGAACGAGCAACGGTTTGGTGAATCGTGAGTGATCAGGCGGCTTTGCGGTTGGCGGCGGCCATCGATTTGGCGGCGGCCAGGTGGGAGGCGAGTTTCTCGCGGCTGTTCGTGCTGGCGACGGCCTCCCTGCGGGCGCTGCCGAGCCAGTAGCTGAGGGAGGTCAGGCCGACGGCGAACACGAGGGCTCCGAAGCAGGCCAGCTGGACGACCTGGTCGTCGGTGAGGGAGTTGAGCATCGCCGTGTCTCCGTCGCATCAGGGGGATGCTGTTTGGTTCGGCAACGGCGGGCCTGTGACTGTAGCGGGAACTGCCGGTGACGGTAGAGCCGGTACAACGCGCAGGGGCGGGATCAGTCGCGACGGTTGTGATCCATGACGGGCCATTCCGCGGCATCACCGCGGTCGAGCGGTCCGACTATGAGGATCCGTCCGATTACGCTTCGGTCGCCTCGTACACTTTTCCGTGCTTCCGGAGCCAGGCGATATCGAGTTTCTCTGCGCGAGCCTGGACTTCCTTGAGCAGCTCGACAGTTTCCGACTCGTAGCACGGCTTGGAAGGGTCGTCCTCCGGGTACACCAGCTCGACAGAGACATCGATGACCAGACGATCGGTCTGGATCAGGCGATGACGGGTGATACGGCGACCGGGGATGCGCATCGAAGCCGTTCAAGGTTCTTTGAACAACAGGAAGTCGAAGCCGCGGCACTGAGGAATACGGTTGTCCGGCGTGACATCCAGGACTGATGCCAGTTCTGCGTCGGTGAAGAGTCGTCTGGATGTTTCGCCGACCAGAGTGAGCGATTCACCGTCGTAGCTGAGAATACCACTTTCGATGATCCGGTATCCCAGAACCGCTCTTGAAAGGACCACGACCGTCCGGCCATCAATGTGCGGAGGATAGTGCATGGTCCGATCAACTCGCCTTCGATCGCTCACGCCTTCCCGAACCGGTGCTTCGCCAGCAGTTCCGCGATCTGCACCGCGTTGGTCGCGGCGCCTTTGCGGAGGTTGTCGCTGACGCACCAGAAGGAGAGGCCGTTGGGGTGCGAGAGGTCACGGCGGATGCGGCCGACGTAGACGAGGTCGGACCCGGTGCTGTTGATCGGCATCGGGTACATGCTCGAGCCGATGTCGTCGACCACCTTGATGCCGGGGAAGCTCTCGAACAGGTCGCGGGCCTCTTGCGGGGTGAGCGGCTTTTCGGTTTCGACGGCGATGGTTTCGCTGTGGCAGTTGGCGACCGGGATGCGGACGCAGGTCGGGCAGACGAGAATGTCCTGGTCACCGAGAATCTTGCGGGTCTCGTAGACCATCTTCATCTCTTCACTGGTATAGCCCTCTTCCTTTTCGCCGCCGATCTGAGGGATGCAGTTGAACGCGATCGGGTGCTTGAAGGCGGTGTAGTTGTAGGGCTGGCCATGCAGGTGCATGTGCGTTCCCTCTTCGAGCTCCTTCGTGCCGGAGAGGCCGATGCCGCTGACTGCCTGGTAGGTGCTGACGACGACTCGCTTCACCTTCGCGGCGTCATGCAGTGGCTTGAGGGCGACGACCATCTGGGTCGTCGAGCAGTTGGGGCTGGCGATGATGCCTTTGGCGTTGATGGCGTCCTGTGGATTCACTTCGGGAATCACGAGCGCGACGCCGTCCTTCATCCGCCAGTAGCCCGATTCATCAATGACGGTGCAACCGGCCTCGACGGCCGACGGCAGGTAGTCGCGGGCGACGTCGTCGGGCGTGGAAGCGATCACGAGGTCGGTGTCGGCCCAGCAGTCCTTCGTGAGTTCTTCGACTTTGATTTCCTGGCCGCGGAACGTGATCGTGCCGCCGGCGCTGCGCTTCGAGGCGAGGAACCGGAACTTCTTCGCTGCGAGGGGACGCTCTTCGAGAAGCTGACGCATGATGCGGCCGACGGCGCCGGTCGCTCCGACGAGTGCAACAGTGTTAAACACGACTGAATCCTGAGGTGGACTTTTTTTTGGGGTCGCCAGTGGGCAGAGTTGGGAACGCATCAATGTACCGGCGCGGCCGCCAAAAGGCACGAACAGGGGCAAACCCTTGCCGGACCGGTAGATCCGTCGATGAAGTTAGACGGCGGCGACTTGGTGACCGGCGAATGTGCCGGCGGTTCCTCTCACGGAGCCCGGCCGCGGGAAAAAGTTCGGTCGGTTGCGCCGCTTGCGAGGCTCGGGGAGCCAGAGGGTACGTGGTACGGGCCTCCAGCTGCTGGAAGCCCGTGCTATTCAACGTCACCGCTCGTAGGCGACCTTTCCGCCGACGATCGTCTTCTCGACTCGCAAGTTCCCCAGTTCATCCCCCGGCGTCGTCACCGGACTCCCTGACAGCACCACCAAGTCGGCCAGTTTGCCCACCTCGATCGAGCCCTTCTCCTTCTCTTCAAACGCTCCGAAGGCCGCGTCGATCGTGTAGCTCCGCAGGGCCTCGATCGGCGTCAGGCATTGCTCCGGGAAGAACTGCTTTCCGTTCGCCATCCGCCGCGTCACGGTTGATCGCAGGCAGAGGAGCGGGTTCACGTCTTCCACCGGAACATCCGTCCCGTTGATCAGCGTGGCCCCGCTGTCGACGATGCTCCGCCAGGCGTACGCGCCCACCCGGGCCCGCTCTTCACCGAGCCGCGTCACGACAAACGGCCCGTCCGACGTCGCATGGTTCCCCTGCATCGAGGCAATCACGCCCAACTCCTTCAGCCGCGGAATATCGGCCGGATCGATGTGCTGCAGGTGTTCCATCCGCCACCGGCGGTCCTTCCCCGGCGTCATCCGCTGAACGCGCTCATAGATATCCAGCACCTCCCGAATCGCCTGGTCGCCGATCGCGTGCGTGCAGAGTTGGTAATCATTCTGCGCAGCGAGGATAGCCGTCTGTTCGATCCGGTTCAGCGTGTGGATCCGCAGCCCCGTGCTCTGCGGCAGGTCGACATACGGTTTCAGCAGCAGCGCTCCGTGCGACCCCAGGGCCCCGTCCGCCATGCACTTGATCGCCCGCACCGTCAACGGCCGGTCGGCGTCCCCGATCGTCCGGGCCTCCACCATCCGCTTCGCCAGCGTCTCCGGACTGGCCGACAGCATCACCCACAACCGCAGCCCGAGCTTCCCCTCGTCCTGCAGCTTCCGGAACAGGTCAACATCCGCGAACGACGATCCCGCGTCCTGAAAACTGGTGACCCCCTTCGCCAGGCATTCCTTGACCGCCAGGTCGATCGCCCTGCGATTCTCGATGTCGCGCTCGGCCGCCGTCAGCAGTTTCTGCTTCCGCTCGTACGCCGCATGAACGGCGTCCGAGGCCGTCTCCCGCAGCACGCCCGTCAGGTTGCCCTCGGCGTCGCGCAGGAACTCGCCCCCCTTGGGAGGCGTGGAGTCCTTCGTGATTCCCGCGGCCTTCAGCGCTTCCGCATTCGCGATCGCCATATGCCCGGTGCCGTGAACGAGCAGCACCGGATTCTTCGGCGTCGCCTGACTCAGCGGTGCATTCATCGGATAGCGGGTTCCGTCGGCGTTGGCCGGCCCATCCCAGTGCTCCTGGTGCCAGCCTCGGCCGATGATCCATTCCCCTTCGCGGGTCGTCTTTGCCCGCTCGGCCACCTTCTGAATGCATTCTTCCCACGATTTGCACGACGACAGGTCGACGTCGATCCGCAACCGGCCCAGTCCCAGCAGGTGGCCGTGACATTCAATGAACCCCGGCGTCACCACCCGCCCGGCGAGATCGATCACCTTCGTTCCGTCGCCGATCAGCGGCTGGATGTCGGCGTCGCTGCCGACGGCCGTGACGCGACCCTTCGTGACGGCCACCGCCTGCGCCTGCGAATTCACGGCATCGCAGGTGATCACGACGCCCCCCTTGAGGACGAGATCCGCCCGGTCGGCGGCGCGCACTCCCCCCGCGCACAGGACGACCACGAGAACCACCAGTTGCCGCAACATCAGTCACCTCCGGAAACGAATCGACGCCAGCGGGAACTGTGATAGCCTCAGGGCTTATGAACAAGGCATTCGTCCGCGAACCCGATTTCGAACGGAACACCTACTGCCCGCGGTGCGGCACGATCAGCCTGCACGTCTGGTCGGGCCCGCTCAACACCAACGTGCGTCCCGAGTCCCGATCGAAGCTCGGCGACGACGCCTGGTACTGCCCCGGCGCCAGTTGCGACGTCGCCTATTTCCAGCCGGACGGTGCCGTGATCGAGGTCTCGGAACTCGCGACCGAGCCGTATCCCTACGACCTCGATGCCCCGATGTGCGCCTGCTTCGGCCTCACGTACGACGACGTCGCCGCGGATGTGGCCGAGGGAACGCCCACCCGCCTCCGCGATCTCCTGGCGAAATCGAAATCCCCCGCCGCCCGTTGCGCCGCCATCGCCGTCGACGGCCGCTGCTGCATGCCGGTCGTTCAGGAACTTTACATGCGGCTGAAGGCTAAGGGGTGATCGCCTGCATGAATCCGGGAGCTTCGCCCTCCCCGAGAACGCCCGGCCAGGAACGTCACTCTTCGGCAATCTCCATCGACACCAGATACGCCTGCGTCTTCAGCTCCGCACCGCGCACAAACTCGACCCGCAGGTCATGCGCCTCCCGCAACCGGATGATCTCCGACAGATCGAACACCCGCTTCTCGCCGACCAGGCAATCCACCAGCTGAACACCATTGACGCGGATCTCATGCACCGGCCAGCCCGCCGGAACCGCCAGCCCGACGCGGGTCCCCTCCTCGAGCCCCGTCGGCCGATGAAACCGCCGCACGAGAGCCACCGCCGAAATCGTGGCCGCCTCCGCCACCACCGACCACTCCCGCGGCAGATGCACCCGCCTGGATTCCCGTGTTTCGCCCGCGCCAGTTTCCAGTGTCCACGGGCCATGAAGTCGAATGACGTGCATCAGTGTTTGCCGGAGCGTGCCGATCTATTTGTCTTTCACCGGCTTCGAATCCGAGGTCGACGGCGGGGCCTTGTCCTCGAGCGTAATCGCAATGCAGAACGGCGCCGCCACCGTTTCCTCTTTCCGGCCCACGAAGTCAATCGTCTTGATCTTCTTCTCCGGATGCGGGTTCTCCCAGATCGACGAGTAAACGCGAACCCCCGCGACGGAATCGTCCGAGACGTCGTTCTCTCCCTGCCAGGCGACTTTTCCGAGGCTCGGCGTGTCGCTGTCGCCGGGAATGTACCACCAGTCGCGGACGTCCTGCCCGTACACGAGCGCGAAGCCTTCGGTGCTGTCGTCGTCGTAGTGAATGATGTACTCGCCGATCTGGGTGTCGTCTTCGACGACGATCTCGGCCTGAGGGTTGGTTTTTCCGGAGCCGCCGTAGCAGGTGGAGTGCAGGAGATGAATCTTGCCGGCATGCCGGTCGACGCTGATGCCGTCGATCCGCTCGGGGAACTTCGGCAGCATGGTGCTCCCCAGCTGCATCAGCCCGTCGCCGATCTTGAATTTGACGTCATTGAACGTCTGGTCCCCTTTCGGCAGCCGGGCGAGATTGTTGCCCGCCCCGATCCGGCCGAAGGCGCCGTCCAGCTTCTGGTTGCACTGTTTCGAGAGGTCGACCGCGTGCATCTCGCCGGCCGGAAGCGGGTCCGGCAGCACGAGGACGAACGAGAACAGACCGGCCGCGATGGTCGCCAGAGATCGCCGCATCGCCCAACTCCCTTGAAGGCACAGGAAGCCCAACGCCTCGACATTACCGACTCCCCTTCATCGGCGGAAGGTGACCTGAGCGAAGCCGCGGAACCTGATAGAGTGCCGGCTCGCTTTCAGTCCCCTTTTTCACCCGCGCCGCTGACATGTCGAACACCATCACCGCTGCCACGCTGGCTGATCTCGCGAAGTACGACACCCCCACGATCTGCAACGCGATCGAACTGTTCGACATCCGGCCGCGGAACGTCGGCTACATGGACAAGCGGATCCAGTGCTGCTTCCCGAAGATGCCGCCGATGGTCGGCTTCGCGTCGACCGCCACGTTCCGCAGCCTGGCCCTCCCCCGCCGCCAGGGAGACGCCTACGCCTCGCTGTCGCAGCAGGCTGAACGCTTCGCCGAACTCCCCGGCCCGGCCGTCGTCGTCTTTCAGGACCTCGACAGCCCCTGCGTCTCCGCCACGTTCGGCGAAGTGATGTGCTCGATCTACAAGGGCTTCGGCGCAAAGGGCATCATCACCTCCGGCGCCGGCCGCGATCTCGACCAGGTCGAAGCCATCGGCTTCCAGGCCTTCACCGACGGCACCATCTGCTCGCACGGCTACTGCCACACGCTCGCGCTGCACATCCCGATCACCGTCGGCGGCGTCGCCATCGAACCGGGCGACCTCCTGCACGGCGACCGCAACGGCGTATCGACGATCCCGCTCGACATCGCCAGCGAAGTCCCGCAGGTCTCGAAGGAACTGATGGACGCCGAGCAGGTCGTCCTCGATTACGTCCGCGGCCCATCCCCAAACCCGAAAGGCCTCGAAGCCGCACGCAAGGAATGCGCCGCGATGATGTCCGCCATCAACAAACGCGTCACCCGCAAGAAGTAAGGCAGGCGCAGACGTGAGCGGCCGGTGCGAGCCGCAGGTCGGAACGTTGCCAGCACTCCACTTTTCTCCGGGTGCCACTGGCTCTGCCAGTGCGATTCACGTCGGGGGGCCAATGTGCAATGCACTGGCAAAGCGAGTGGCACCCACTTCGCGATCACGCCTTCTTCCGCAGCGCCGCCCTCGCCGAATCGGCCATCGTCACGAGGGCGGCCCCCATCATGATCGCATCCTTCACCACCAGCCGGCCCGCCCCGCTGAGGTAGGGGAAGCCGTGATTGGCGTCCCCGAGATTCGGCACCCAGCATTCGGGAGTCGTGATCAGAAATGACAAGGTCACGAACGACATCACGAACACCAGAAAGCTCCCGAGCGCCGCCGCCTTCGGCCAGACCGGATGCAGGCACAGTAGCAGCCCATAGCTGCAGATCACCGCGCCGAGCCCCCACGCGAACGGATACGTGTTGTTCCGCTCATGCCAGGAGCGGTTCTCCGGAACCAGCTTCCCCTCGGGATTCTTGTGCTCGGCGTAATGCGCCGGGTCGCTGTAAAAGAAGCTCATGAACGGACTGTTGGCGACGAACGGCACGATGCCGTCGGCCTCGTATCGAAAGGCCTTCAGGCCGCCGATCCACAATAGGACGACGATCAGTCCCAGCCGCGTGACGGTGATGCCAATGCGGTCCGCCTGGGCCGCCAGTTCGAGAAGCCGCGTCATGGTCCTGCCTCCGGTCTTCCATCCGGTCGACTTCGCCCGACTGTCGGACGTCGTCACCTGCTGGAATCATCGGACGTACCGGAGGCCTTCTGAATGGGCGCAGCGGCCGAAGACATGGACAGATTGCTCCCGCCGCGGATTTCCGTCTCGAACTCCCGGAAGAACGTCGGCGAGACGCTGGTCGCCTTCTTGAAGAACCGGCTGAAATAAAGCTCGTCGTCGAACCCGACTTCGCGGGCGATTTCTTTCACGGGCCGCAGCGTGTGCAGCAGCTGCCATTTTGCATGCGTCAGGATCCGCGCGCGGATCAGATCGGTCAACGTCTTGCCCAGCTGCTCCTTGACAATCCGGCCCAGCGACTTCGGCGTCATGTGCACTAGCGCCGCATAGTCGGCCGGGCCATGCAGCATCCGGTAGTTCTCTTCAATCAGTTGTGCCAGCGGCTCGAGAACCGGATGCCGCGGCAGGCCGCGGGACGACGATCGTCCGATGAGCGCCGTCTTGCGTCTGGTCGCCGTGATCAGCAGCAGTTTGAGGTACGCCAGCGACGCTTCTTGCCCCGCGAGTCCCGGCGTCTCCAGTTCGCGGCGCAGGTCATCAATCAGCGACCGCACTCGCGACCGGGCCGTGCGATCGAGTTCAACGACCGGCACTCCGTAGGGATCATTGAACAGCACCCCGCTGCAGCCAGTCTCCGCGTGAAATGTTTCGACGCACAGGAAGTTCGCGTGGAAGCGGATGACCTCCGCGGCCGTGTCAGTCTCCGGTTGCATCCGGATGTGCTGATAGGGAACGAAGAACAGCAGCGAGCTGGCCGAATACAGATGCCGCCCCGCATCGGCCCAGAAAACGCCCTCTCCTTTCCGCAGGTGGATCACCGTAAAGCAGTTCGACCTCTGCGGTTCGTACGGTTCACGCTCAAACTCGACGGACTGCAACTCGACCGGCGCCTGCCCGCGCTGTGGATCGTAGAAGCCTGAGCGCAGCGACGGTCGACTGGCAGTCTGGTTTTTACCGATCACGGCTGGCGCATTCATAACGGACCATCGGAACGTTGAGTGCCTCCGACCGTCAAGGAACCTGGTTTCCTCAAGTGAGCGGCCTGCGGTAGCCGCCGGTTCAACCGTTGCCAGCGCTACCCCCTTGCCCCGAGTGCCACTGGCTCTGCCAGTGCATCGCCCATTGAAGCCCCAACCTCCCCGCCCCCAGCTAGACTGCGGCCATGACCGCACTCCAGATC
>Ga0247823_10002349_pt1 | contig 15594 bp, 15 predicted proteins | sample 13C_PalmiticAcid_2_FD_192426 | JGI IMG/M metagenome (GOLD analysis project Ga0247823, IMG submission 192426) | Soil microbial communities from agricultural site in Penn Yan, New York, United States - 13C_PalmiticAcid_Day30 | ecosystem: Environmental > Terrestrial > Soil > Agricultural land...
GTGTGGGACACCGTGCAACTCACACTGAACGGCATCGTGTTCGTGTTGCTGGGCGAGCAATTGCCCGGCATCCTGCGCAACGCAGTGGCCTCGGTGGAGCAGAGCGGGCATGTCAATCCGTGGTGGCTGGCGGCGTATGCACTGGCCATCAATGTCGGGCTGGCGGTGTTGCGCTTTGTGTGGGTATGGGTGTCGCTGCGTATCTCGCTGTTCAAGACCGGGCAGTCTGGCGTGCCGACCTCGCGCGCGCAATGGCGGCTGGTCCTGGCCACGTCCCTGGCGGGCGTGCGCGGTGCGATCACGCTGGCCGGCGTGATGACACTGCCGCTCATGCTGCCGGGTGGCGGGGCCTTTCCGGCGCGCGATCTGGCGGTGTTCCTGGCCACGGCGGTCATTCTGCTGTCGTTGGTGGTTGCCAGCATCGGTTTGCCGCGCCTGCTGCGCGGGCTGGAGGTGCCGGACGAGTCAGCCGAACGGCTCGAAGAAAATCTTGCGCGCCACGAGTCTGCCACTGCCGCCATCGCGGCCATCGAGAAGGCCCAGCATGCCTTGCTGCACGACAGCGCCGAGGCGGAGCTGTACAGCGATGCCGCCAGCCGCGTGATCACGCTCTACCAGACGCGGCTTGATGACGGTGCAGCACAGGATGGTGACGCGCAGCAACTGCGCAAGACGGACGATGTCGAACGCACCTTGCGGTTGGCGGGATTGCAGGCCGAGCGCGAGGAAATCTTCAACCTCGCGCGGCAGGGGCGCATCTCCGATACGGTGTCGCGCAAGCTGGTGCGTGAGATCGATCTGGTGGAGTCTCGCTACCGCTAGACTCTCCGTCAGCGTTGTGCGAACGCTCTCCAGCGCACAAGATACCAGCTGGCGGCCAGCGCGTTTACCGCGGTGAGGCACAAGAATGTCGTGCCAAAGGCTTGGCTCGTTGCCAGACCCTGCGCCTGCATCTGCGAGATCAGCCAGCCGACCAAGAAGCTGATCGAGCCAGTGCCAATGAACATGAACAGGTTCAGCCCTGTATTGCCGCGTCCCACCAGCGTGGCAGGCAAACCGTGACTCAGTACGGTATAGGTCAGCACATTCAACGACGTGCCCAGGCCATACAGGCACCACCACACCACCTCGCCCGGCCACCTCAGGCTGATGGCGAGCAGGCTGAGAAGATCGAGCAGCATGCCGGCCGCCAGCAGGTGGCGGTTGGTGATGCCGCGCTGGGCGAGCCGCTCCGATAGGGCACCAATGAAGAAATATCCGGATAGTGAGATCAGCGAGACCGCCAGCAGCAAACTGGCTGCGTCGGGCTTGGTGTAGCCCGCACCATTCATCAGCCACTGCATGCCCCACAGGCCCTGCACGGAAATGAATGTCCCCATGCCGGTGAACGCCCACGGCATGACCCACCAGAAGCGGCGATGCACCAGCAGTCCGCCGAGTCCGCGCCACTGTTCGATCATCGACCGCTGTTCGCGCTCGACCGGAATATCACGGATTGCCCAGACGATGCCCGCTGCCGCGAGCACGCTCAGTACGGCCAGCCCGGCGAACAGGGCGCGCCAGTCGAAATAGGCAAGCGCAAGTTCCACCGGCTTGGTGGCGAACGATGCCCCGAGCCCGCCGATCAGCATGATCCAGCCGGACAGCGCCACCTGTTTCTCCGGCGGATACCACACGGCAGCGGCCTTGAGTGGGGCGGCAAAGCAGATGGCCACGCCGATGCCGATCAGCACGCGGCCCGCGCCAAGCGCGGCGAAGCTGTCGGCAAAGCAGAACAGCAATGCACCTGCCGCGGCCGCCAGAATCAATCCGCCCTCCGCACGGCGCGGACCGAAGCGGTCGAGCAGTACGCCGGCGGGAATCTGCGCAAAGGCAAACGCGTAGAAATACAGGCTGGCCAGCGCCCCGAGGTCTTGCGGGCTGAGGCTGAACTCACGCGCCAATTCGGGCGAGATGACGCCGATGACGGCACGGAACAGCGAGGAGAGAAAATACGCCGCAGCGAACGGGATGAAGAATCGCAGGATGGGCACGCCGGTTCCTTCGGGTGAGCGTTGTAAGCGTTGCTGTGAGTATCGGTCAGGCAGGCACAGGAACGTGCGCTGCATGGGAGTTGCTGCATCGACGCCGCTGTAGCGATGCAGCTGTCCGGATCCGTCATGCAGCAGTGTACAAAAAAGCGGGCTCTGTGGCCCGCAAAATGTATGAGCATCGCATACCGTGCGTATCGCGCCAGCATGCCGATTCATCCCGCCACAAGGCGTGTGCCAGCACCGGCCGTCGGGCTGCCTGGTCTACGTTACCCGCGTCAGCTGCCGGTCGGCCGCTCCGCCACGGCCTTGAGCCGTTTCAGGCCTGCCTCGAAATCCTTCCCGATCATCTTGTCCATGTCGATGAACAGGCCGATCACGCGGCACAGCAAACTGGCCTCACCGGACATGGCCCAGGTCACGCGGGTCCCGCCATTGTCCGGCGTGAAAGTGAATTCCGCCGTGTTGGTCGCCTTGAACGGTTTCAGGAAATCGAGCCGCATGACGATGTGACGGTCGGGAACGGACGTGGTGATTTCCATACGGCCTGCGCCGACTTCACGGTTGCCGGACCATGCATAGGCTGCGCCCACACCGCGTGCCGGGCCACTGAAGCTGCGCTGCATGGCGGGATCCTTGTCTTCGTAGGGTGACCAGCTGCGCCACTGTTGCAGGTCGTCTACCAGTGGAAATATCTTCTGGGAAGCAGCCTGGATGTCGAGCGAGCGTTCGACGCGGAAAGCGGCAGGCTTGCGGGCTGCTAGTACCAGCACTGCCGCGATGGCGATGAGGAGGATAGCAAGCAATGTCTTGATCATGGTGTGTTCCTATGGAAGCGCCGACGGCGGAGTGCCACCGGGCAGGCTGCCAGCATAATGCGCCCATACGTCGCAGGCATGTACGGGGCAGCCGATGTGGCAGCGTGCCGGACATTGCTGCGGGCCTAGCGTTCCGCATTCGCAAGACGTAACGCCAGGCCTAGAAAGACCGTGCCCGCCGCCCAGTTCAGGCCACGCTGTACCCGGGGCGAGCGGCGCAGTATCGCGCCGAACGTCCCGGCAAAGCAGGCGATGGCACCGAAGGTGAGCAGTGTTGCCACGATGAAGATGCCACCCAGCAGCAGCATCTGCACTGGCAGGCTGCCTGCTTCTGGATGTGCGAATTGCGGCAGAAAGGCAAGAAAGAACACCACCACCTTGGGATTGCTGAGATTCATGATGACACCACGCCCATAGCCCTGCCATGCACCGAGCGGCGGGCGCGGTGCATCCGTCTGCATGCCGACCGGTGCGCGGAACGCCTGGAACGCCAGATACACGAGATAGGCTGCGCCGCACAGCTTGAGTACCGTGAAGGCCGTGGTCGAGGCGGCGAAGACCGCTGCCACGCCCAGCGCCACGGCTGCCGTGTGGACCAGCAGGCCGGTACACAACCCTAGCACCACCGACATGCCAGCCTTGCGGCCGTGCATGGCTGAATGCAGCAGCACGAAGAGATTGTCGGGGCCCGGGCTCAGGCCCAGCAGCACGGCAACACCGAAGAAGGACAGGGCGGTCTCGGGGCTCAGCATGGATTGGGATCCTCAGTGGCTGGCCAGGCCCAGCTTGTATTCGATGCTGCGCACCAGGCTCACCAGACGCGGGCCGAGATCGGTCTGCAGGTGCTGGCGGTCTGTTGCATAAGACGGCACCGTCAGGTTGAAGGCCAGGTGCACGCCGCCCACGGGTGCATGCATGGGGACAGCGACTGCCGCCAGCGTGGGCCGCCAGTCGCCGGCCACGATACAAAAATCCTGTTGCGCGATCTCGGTGCACGCCTGTTCTGCTGCGGCATGAAAGGCCGTCCATTCCTGTGGCACGGTTTCGCGCAGACGCTGCAGCAGGGCCTTACGCTGGGGCACGCCATAGCTGGCGAGCAGGGCGCGTCCGATGGCGGTGCGCAGGAACGGCCGGGTCGAACCGATATCGGGCTTGGTGGCATTGCTGTCGTAGGCCTGCACGGTTTCCACGTACACCACCTGCAGCCGGTCGCGCGTGCCGATGGAAACTGGTCCGCGCGCGTGGCGCGCCAGCTCGAGCATTTCCGGCGAGGCAATCTGCCGCACCGTGAGCTGCGATAGCAGCGGATAGCCAAGCGAGAGCACGGCCGGCCCCAGCGAGTACTTTCCGGTACTGCGATCACGGCGCAAGTAGCCGAGGCCCATCAGCGTGAACGTCAGGCGCGATACCGTGGGTCGCGAAAGCTGCAGGCGTTCGGCAAAGTCCTTGTTGCCGAGTACTGTCTGCCCGCCGCCGAAGCAGCCGAGCACCGCCAGGCCATTGGCGAGTGTCGAGGCGAACTGCGGATGGGCGGCCAGTGTTTCTGCATCGAGAAACGACGCTCCGCCGTCGTCGAGATCTTCCAAGCCATTCCCCGGATATGAACGTGCTTGACATTATAGCGGGCGGAAACAATACTTTTGTTCAATTAGAAGGAATTGAATTCCACTATTCGGGCGTATGTGCGTCCAAGGCGGTCATTGAGAGATGGCCAGATGCGCCGCGCGCCATACAGGAGACTCCCCATGCCACACCTGCCGCATGCCGCGCTGGGCGCGCCGCTGTTTTCCTTTGTCGTCGTCGCGGACACCCATATCAACGAACAGGATGGCGCCTCGGCCTCGCCCTATCTGACCAACCGCCTCGCCAACGACCGGGCGCGTCATGTGTTCCAGGAGATCGCGGCAATGGATCCGCCGCCACGCTTCGTCGTGCATCTCGGCGATATCGTCAATCCGGTGCCGTCCTTGCCGACTTTCCACGAGGCTGTGGCCCGCTACCGTGAGATTGCGCAGCCGGTGACGCTGCCAGTGCATCTGGTGCCGGGCAATCACGACGTGGGCGACAAGTGCGTGGAATGGATGCCAGCGGGGCAGGTGTGCGATGCCTATCTGGAAACCTACCGCGCAGCCTTTGGCGAGGATTTCTATGCCTTCGATGAAGAGGGCCTGCGCTGCATCATCGTCAACTCGTTGCTGCTCAACTCGGGGCTGCCCGATGAGGCGCGCCAGCGCGCCTGGCTGGAGGAGCAGGTTGCCACGGCAGGGCAGCGGCGCGTATTCCTGTTCATGCACTATCCACCGTATATCTTTGCGGCCGACGAGCGAGCCAACTATGACAACGTCGACGAGCCCGCGCGCAGCTGGCTGCTCGACCTGATCCGGCGGCCTGGCGTGGAAGCCGTCTTTGCCGGCCACGTGCACAACTTCTGGTACGACCGCATCGGCGCGGCGGAGTTTTACATGCTGCCGTCCACGGCATTCCTGCGGCACGACTTCACCGAGTTCTACCGGGTGGCGCCGGCCACCGAATTCGGACGTGGCGATGCCGACAAGTTCGGCTACTTTATCGTCGATGTCTATACGCGCGGACACGTCGCGCACCCGGTGCGCACCATGGGTCGGTACAGTGAAGCCGGCGCACCGGCCGCACCGCGCCGCACCTTGCATCTCACGCATCCGAAGACTGCGACGTTCGACGATGTCGGTGTCGAGCTGCGCCATCCGTGGACCGAGCGCATGCAGATCACCGCCACAGGCGGCGTGCAGGAGTTCGGGCGCAAGTGGGCGCGCAACGACTATCCCTTGCTGGCGTTGTGGGAAATGGGCGCGCGCCTGTCCAAGGTGACCGACATGGACCTGCACGATCCCGAGGCGCGTGCGCGCATGGCGCAGATGGCCCGGTTCGGGCATCGCTACATCGTCACCACGCTGGGCGTACCGAAGGCTGCGAGCGTCGAAGCGCAACCCGCGCAGTGCGGCGTTGCTGCCTTCGAAGTCAATCTCACCGGCGCGAGCTTCCAGCGCCAGCAGGAGGCACTGCGCGCGGCACGGCAGGCCACGGGTGCAGCGATCTATTACGCACGGATTGCCGCCTTCGACGATTCGCACTACGACGGCAAGCACTTCAGCCACTTCGTCAAATCCGGTTTCACGCTGGACGAGCTGCCGGGCCAGCGCGAAGCACTGGTGGTGGCGCGTGCGGCCGGGGTGATCGATGGCGTGACCGTACGGATCGAGCCCGAACAGCCGCTGTGCCAGGCGGCGCGTGTCCTGGCGGAGTTTGCCGAAGGCACCGGCTGCCAGGTGCTAGCCTCACTCAAGACCAGCGGGCCGAACCTGGCTACCGAGCGGGCCGAGGACGATGTGCTCGCAGCCCGTGCAGCGCAGGCGATGATCCTGTCGAAAGCATTGCGTGGCGTGCGTTTCGTCTTCGATACCTTCATGGACGTGGATCGCGGCTACTACCCCCGCCACGGCCTGATCGACCGGCGTTTCAATCCGCGCCCGGCGGCTACCGTGTTTCGCATGCTCAATGCCGTACTCGCCGATACTACCGCCTTCAGGCTCGTGACGCAGGACAATGACGACACTGGCATGCTGCGCTTCGAAGCCGATGGCGCGTCTTACTGCCTACTGTGTCTGGATGCCCGCGCGATGGCTGCACAGCTGGCATTGCTGCCGGTGGAAACCACCGTGCACGGATTGGCGGATGGCGTGACCCGGACGGCCACGGATTGGCTGAATTTCCTGCGCGAACTGCCGGCCGGCGAGGCCGGCACTCTGCAGGTGTTGCTGGCCACTGCCTGACTGCTTACCCGCAGCAGCATCCCCGGCGCGCCGAAGCTGCCCCTGCGGATTGACCGGTGACAGGTTCCGCCGGATACCCTTCCCGGGTGAGCGCAGCAACAACCGCGGCCGGGTCAACCGTACCGGTGACCGTGGCGCTACCGCTGGCCAGATCGACCTGGGCCTCTTCCACGCCGGACAGCGCATCGAGCACCTGGGTCACATGTCGGACACAGTTGCCGCAGGTCATGCCGCTGACTCGGAACGTCTGAGTGATCATCTTTCTCTCCTGTTACCGGGCCGCGTGGCCCGTGGTTAGTCTGTAGATGACAGCATCGTGCTTCCCACGGTGGCAAGGTCAAGGGGAAGATGAAAAAAATCGCACGGTACCGCATGCCGGAACGCTGGCATGCGGTACCGTGTAGCGTGGCTTGCGTGCCACAGCGCAGCCATGCGCCGGCTCCCGATGCGCACCCGCTACAATGGCTGCTTCCCCACATAATCAGGAGACGTCATGACGCTTTACGCACTGCTGCTCTTTGTCCATCTGGCTGGTGTCGTGGTCTGGGTGGGCGGCATGTTCTTCGCCTATGTCTGCCTGCGGCCCACGGCAGCCGAAGCGCTCGAACCGCCGTTGCGGCTGCGGCTGTGGCAAGGCGTGTTCCGGCGCTTCTTCACCTGGGTCTGGATCGCCGTGCTTGGCATCCTCCTGAGCGGCTTTGCCATGCTCGGGCACATGGGGTTCGCCGCAGCGCCCAAGTACCTGCACACCATGGCGGGCGGCGGCCTGGTGATGGCAGCGATCTTTGTCTATGTCTTTGCCGTGCCTTACCGTGCACTGAGCCAGGCCGTGGCCGCGCAGGACTGGGCTGCCGGCGGTGCTGCGCTGGCGCGGATTCGCCGTGCGGTACATGCCAACCTGTGGCTCGGTATCCTTGTCATCGTGATAGCCACCGTTGGCCGCGCCGTGGCCTGATGCAGACGCTGCAGGCCGCCCGGCGTACCCTGCTGCTGCTCGCCGTCGCGTTCGGCGCGTGGTGGCTTGCGCTGGCCATTGCGCCCTTGCATCGCGATGACTGGGCATTGGAAAATGTCCTGGTCGTGGTGTGCGTCGTGGCAGTGGCTGCGACGTATCGCCGCTGGCCGCTGTCACCGGCGTCGTACATGCTGCTCTTCGTCTTCCTGTGCATGCATGAGATTGGTGCCCACTACACCTACTCGGAAGTGCCATACGACGCGTGGTTTCAGGCGGTCACGGGGACCTCACTGAACAGCCTGATGGGCTGGGAGCGCAACCATTTCGACCGCCTGGGGCACTTTCTCTACGGTCTGCTGCTGGCCTATCCGGTGCGCGAGATCATACTGCGCGCCACCGGTGTGCGCGGTTTCTGGAGCTACTTCTTTCCGGTGGAATTCATCGTCGCCAGTTCGGCCCTGTACGAGATGTTCGAATGGGCGGCGGCCGTCTACTTTGGCGGCGATCTTGGCGTCGCCTACCTCGGCACTCAGGGGGATGTCTGGGATGCGCAGCGCGACATGGTGCTGGCCAGCCTTGGCGGGCTGCTGGCGATGCTCGGTGCGGCGGTATGGCATCGCATGCGCGGTCGCGACGGTGCACAGCAATGGCTGCGGCAAACGACATCGCAGGATGGCGTTTGCGCGCCGTGACCGGTGGCAGGTATCGGAGCGGGCGGGTACACAAGCCGGGAGCTTGCCGACCCGCCATTCAGGCCTTTACGCGCCGGCCGCCACAGCTTGGCGGAATTCCGGTGAAGCCTTGAGCGTCGTGCGATGCAAGAGGCGCCGTTCCTCGGCCGTATAGCCGCCAGTGGCCCGATGCACGGTGGCCCAGTTGTCCCACATGATCAGATCGCCCACCTGCCACTTGTGGCGGTAGATGAATTCCGGCCGCGTGGTGTGGTCGTACAGTTCACGCAGCAGCGCCTGCGCTGCGTCGTCTGGCATGCCGACGATGCCGACGGTGAAGCCCTCATTGATGAACAGGCTCTTGCGGCCGCTGAACGGATGAACGAGTACGACCGGATGGATCACGTCGGGCGTCTTGCTCTTCTGGTCCTCGGTCAGGGCCGGACCACCGCGGGATTGCGCGATCTTGTTGTAGATGTCGCCATAGCGGTGCACCGCCTTCAGCCCCTCGAGTTTTTTCTTCATCTCGGCGGGCAGGGCATCGTAGGCCGCCGCCGTACTGGCGAACTCGGTATCTCCCAGCACCACGCCATTGCGGGTGGGCACCTCCACGGAATACAGCAGCGAACCGCGGCTGGGCTCGGCCACATAGGACAGGTCGGTATGCCAGAACTCGCCGCTGCCGCCGATACGCTGGCCGTTCTCGACGATGTTGGAAACGCGAAAGATTTCCGGATGCCCCGGCAGCAGATAGCGCTCCATCACATGGATTTCCAGTTCGCCGAAGCCACGGCTGAAGCGGATCTGCTGTTCCGGCGTCAGCGTCTGGTTGCGGAACACCAGCACCGAGCATTGGTTATAGGCTTCGCGCAATTCGGCAAAGGTCTGCGCATCGAGCGGCTGGCTCAGATCCAGCCCGGTGATTTCATTGCCGAGCGGGGCCGTGCTCGGCAGGACGGTGAAGCGGGTCGGTTTCATGCATTGCTCCATACGGAAGCGTGGCTGCCGGCGCATGGCATCCGGCCAGCTTGCGCAGGCCGTAGATGCCATGCCACGCGGCGGCCAGCCATTACTTCCACTTGACTGTGCGCAGGTCGTAGAACGCGTAGCCGCGCTGCGGCTCCCACACGATGTCCTTGCTCTTGGCGAAGACCGAGAACAGTTCGGAAATCAGTACAGCATGGCCATCGTCGCGCAGCAGCTTGCCGATCTGGCGGAATAGCTTGTCGCGCGCTGCCGGGTCGCTCGTGCTGTTGGTTTCCTCGATCAGCTTTTCCACCTCGGGATTGAAGTAGTCTGACCACGTACCATTCTTGCTGGCCGTGCCCGCGATCGGGGTAATCGGGTCATACATGGCATTCGAGTACTGCATCACCGTCATCGGGCCCGACTTGTGCGTGTTGTTCAGGCGGTTCCATGCCGGATAGTCGAGCAGGCGCACCTTGGCGCGCACGCCCACGGCCGACCAGTAGGCGGCGACCGCTTCCGTCACTTCTTTTGGATACGAGGTGGGGCTCAGCAGCTCGGTCTCGAAGCCTTTCGGGTAGCCGGCTTCGGCCAGCAGCTTGCGCGCGAGCGCCGGGTCGTACTTGAACGGCTTGAGCGCCGGATCGACGCCAATCGGGTAGTAGGCCGAGATATACGAGGTGAGCGGCTGGCCGATGCCGTGCATGACATTCTTGATAATGGCCTGCGTGTCGATCGCGTGGTTCAGTGCCAGCCGCACGCGCTTGTCGTGCAGCGGTGTGCCCGGCACGTTGGCGTAGAGGCGTACATTCAGCGGGCTGCCCATGGGCACGCTCACCACGTCCAGGCCCGGCGTGGCTTTCACGCGGCTGACATCGACCGGTGCAATGCCATCCGCCATGTCGACTTCATTCTTGAGCAGGGCGTTCACGCGGTTGGACGCTTCCGGCACGAACTTGAAGATCAGGCGCTTGATGCCCGGCTTGTCGCCGTAGTAGTCGTCAAAGCGCGCAAGCTCCACCGACTGGCCGATCTTGTGCGACACGAATTTGTAGGGTCCTGCGCCGACCGGCGCGCGCGAGAAGGCTTCCGCGCTCGGTAGCGATTCGGTGTAGGCCTTCGGCACGATTGCCACGAACGCGGCAACCTTGTTCATGAATACCGCGTCGGGCTTCTTCATGCGCACCACGACCGTGTACTTGTCGGGTGCGGCGACACTGTCGACCGTGTCCGCAAAGTACGGGCGGCGCGTGCTCTTCACCGCAGGATCGAGAATGCGTTCGAACGAGTACTTCACGTCCGCCGAGGTCAGCGGCTCGCCATTGTGGAACTTCACGTCCTTGCGCAGCGCGAAGCGGTATTCCATGCCATCCGCCGACGGCGTGACGCCGGTGGCGATCTGCGGCTTCAGCATCCCCTTCTTGTCGAAGGTGTAAAGATTGTCGAAGAGCTGCCATGCGTAGCGGTCGGAATTTCCAGTGTTGTCCACCTGCGCGTCGAGCATGGCAATGTCCCGCCCGATGCCGAAGACAATGGTGTCCTTGTCGACAGCGGGTTTGGCATGGGCCGTGGCTAAAACCCCGCCGGCCAGAAACAGGCACAGTGCCATTTTTCCGGCTTGCTTGCGCATACTCTGCATGGCGATCCTCCTCTTTTTGATAATAGATATTCGATGCAATCCGGGCGACGGCGTCTTGCCCTTTCGAAGCGTCAGTATCGCCGCCAGTCAACGTTGCAGGAAGGTGGTGGAACCCCTGATTCGACCTGCAGCGAAGGTGCATTCAAATTACCATGTAATAAAAAACATAAACATCCGGAATATGTCTGAGAGCGTATGAAAATAATTAATGCATGATATGTACATAACTAATGTGTGAGGCGCGCGGGTTGTGGGAAGATAATAAAAACCCGGAGAAAAGAAGATGTATCGTTCACTCAGCCTGTATATCGACGGCGCATTTATTTCCGCAGACGAACGTACGACACGGCCGGTCCGGGATCCCGCAACCGGCGCCGTGATCGGGGCCCTGCCGCTTGCTACCACAGCTGATCTCGATCATGCCTTGGCCGCTGCCGAGCGCGCCTTCATCATCTGGCGCAACACCCCCGCGCATGAGCGCTCCGTCATTTTGCGGCGCGTGGCTGAGCTGGCCCGTGCGCGTGCCGATGACATCGCCCGCTGCATCACGCTCGACCAGGGCAAACCGCTGGCCGAAGCCAGGGGAGAAGTGGTGGCCTGTGCCGATCATGCCGAATGGCATGCGGAAGAAGGGCGGCGCATTTACGGCCGGGTGATTCCCGCGCGCGCACCGCATATCCGCCAGTTCACGGTACGCGAACCGGTTGGAGTTTGCGCCGCCTTCACGCCGTGGAATTTCCCATTCAACCAAGCCATCCGCAAGATGGTCGCCGCGCTCGGTGCCGGCTGCACGCTGATCCTGAAAGGCCCGGAAGAAGCGCCCAGCGCCGTGGTTGCCCTCGCCGAGCTGTTTCATGACGCCGGCCTGCCAGCAGGCTGTCTCAATATCGTCTGGGGCGAGCCGGCGGAAGTTTCACGCTACCTCATCGAATCGCCCATCGTGCGCAAGGTTTCGTTTACTGGCTCGGTGCCGGTCGGCAAGCAGCTTGCCGCACTGGCTGGCGCGCACATGAAACCGGTCACCATGGAGCTGGGCGGTCATTCACCCGCCATCGTGTGCGATGACGCCGATATCGACAACGCCGCCACCGTGCTTGCGCGCTTCAAGCTGCGCAATGCCGGACAGGTGTGCACCTCGCCCAGCCGCTTTTACGTTCACGCCAAAGCATACGACCGGTTCATGGACGCATTCGTGACGCAGATGCGCGAGGTACGTGTCGGCCCCGGCCTCGATCCGGCTACCCAGATGGGGCCACTCGCCAATCCACGACGTGTCGCCGCCATGCAGCGGTTCGTGGACGATGCGCGCGAGCATGGTGGCAAGATCGTCACGGGGGGCTCAGCAGGAGCGGGTGGATATTTCTTCGAGCCCACTGTCGTCTCCGAACTGCCCGATCATGCCTTGCTGATGCGTGACGAACCCTTCGGGCCGATTGCGCCGGTGGTGCGCTTCACTGATCTCGATGACGCCATCGTCCGTGCCAACAGCCTTGCCTATGGTCTCTCAGCCTATGCCTTCACCGGTAGCACCGCCCGCGCGACGCAGCTGGCGGATGCCCTGCAGTCGGGCATGGTGCATATCAACCATATCGGGGCGATTCATCCGGAAATTCCCTTCGGTGGGATCCTCGACAGCGGTATGGGCCGCGAGGGCGGAGCGGAAACGTTCGATGGCTATCTGATCACCAAGTATGTGACGCAGGTGTGAGAGATCGCGTTCCTCTCTGCTTGGCGGTATTCAGGACCCATCCGTCCGCGACTTCGGCGGGATGGCAACCCATGTGCCCGCCACCAGTGCGGCAAATCCGACATACAGCACGGTGAACACCCACGTTGGCCAGTCGTAGTAGAGGAGTGCTCCCACCCAGCGCTCGATGAAGCCGGTCACACCTGGTGTGCGACCGCGCAGCGCATCTTCCAGCACCGTCAGCGGACACGCCACACCGATCAGCGCCGAGCCTGCGACGAACGCGATGGCGCCCAGATGCGCCACGCGCAGCCACCGTGTGCGTATCCATTGCCACTTGCGCCATCCGCCGATCCAGATCAGCAGCAAGCCGCCCACGACTGCGATGACGAAAAGGGCGTGTGCGAGCAGTACGGTATCGGCGAGCCAGCGGAGTAGGGCGCCAGACATATTGGTTGCCACCGCTCAGTAGTGCGGTGGCAACTCGTCGCGCAGGCTCTGGGGCGGCGCGCCGCCTTCCGGTATCTGACGGCGCAGCGCATCAAGCTCGCGGGCAAGACGCTCGATTTGCTGCTGTTGCCGGAAGATGGTCTGGTTCAGCTGGTCGAGCAGGTCGTCGGCGTACGCAGCCTTGATCTCCAGATCGGTCAGGCGTTGATCAATGTCGGTCGAGTCGTGCATGGTGTTGAGCGTAGGTGGGTCTTGATGAAGACCTGTCGATGGATATTGTATGCATCATATGCTCCCACCACCGATGGGGCTAGTCAGTCGCTGCAGGCATTATGCTTACATGAATCCGATAGAGCGTGGCGTTTCTGGTCGTACGATTGCGCTGGCAGGTGTGTTTTGCGTACCATGCTTCGTTCGCGCCGCACTGGAGGATCAGTATGATATCAATCGAAGCGTCTGCGATTGATGCCGCATCGGCCGGCCAGATCGCAACATCTCCGAACCTCGTTTCTCTGATGGATGAGTTGGGTATCGTGTGGCGCGATCAGCGGCCGGAGGCTGCTGCTGTGAGCCGGCGTACGCGATTGCTTTCATGGACCGGGGGCATCAGCATTGGCATTGGCCTTGTGCTGATCGCGATTGCGCAATACTGGATTCATTCAAGGTGGCTCATCTACACAGCCCTGGGTACCCTGAGCGTAGCATTTTCATGTTTGCTGATCTTCATGATGAACGATGGCCGTGTAATGTTGCGGGAGTTGCGCACGTTGGATCGCGATTTTTTTCAAAGTATTGGTGAATATATGCAGAGCCGCTATGTCGTCTGCGTGCACCTGCGTGAGACCTACACCGAGGACCAGATTCGTTTCGCGCACGCATACCTGACAGAAACGCTTGCACAGCTTCGGCCACGGATATATACGTTCGTTGGTCCAGTGGAAAAAGTAGGGATCCTGCCGCTGATCGCTAGCATGGTCATTACCTTCACTACAACACTGGGCGGCAAAAACCTGTCTTTCTATTGGTATATCGGCGCTGCGCTTGGGATATGGTGTTATTTCCTTGCGTTCCGTTTTCTTGAGATGACATACCTGTTGCAACGCGCAATGATGCTTTTGAGTGGCGCTTTAATGGGTGGCACGACAGAGCGCATGTGACGCCAGCATAGCCGCGCTCAATCATCCCCCAACGCCTCAAACCGCACCGCCAGATCATCCACCAGCGCCCGCACCGCGGGCAACAGTCCGCGCCGCGTCGCGAACACCGCGTGCACGATCTCGCGGCGCGGGGCCCAGCCGGGGATCACCTGGACCAGTTCTCCGCTTGCGATCTGCTCGCGGATGATCATCGATGGCAGTTGCACCACGCCCACGCCGGCCAGTGCTGCTACACGCAGGGTCGGCATGTCGCGCGTGATGAGGCGCGGGTAGTGGTGAATCGTCGCCTGCGCGCCATCTGGACCGAACAGGTTCCAGACATGATCGTTCTGCGGTAGTCCGAGTGCGATGCTCGGCAGATGGGCGAGATCGGCAGGAACCTGCGGTATGCCGTCCTTGAGCAGGTCGGGGCAGGCCACCAGGCACTGGCTACGCTCGGCCAGCACGCGCATGACGAGATCACTGTCTTCCAGGGGCGGAGGACGGACGCGGATTGCCACATCGATTCCCTCGCCGACCACATCCACCCGCCGGTTGGTTTCTTCGAGGTGAATCTCCACACCGGGGCAATTGACCATGAACGCCGCGATCATTGGCGCGATTTCCATCTGCAGCAGTGCCACCGGGCAAGTCACGCGGACCACGCCGCGCGGTTCCGAACGGGTGCGGGCAATCGCCTCGTCCGCCGCTTCCGCTTCCACCAGCATCGCCTTGCAATGGCCGTAGTAGGTCTGGCCCACCGGCGTCACCGCAAAGCGCCGCGTCGAGCGCTGGATCAGGCGCACGCCGAGCCGCTCTTCCAATAGCGCGATGCGGCGGCTCAGCTTGGACTTGGGAATGCCCAGCGCCCGGCCGGCCGGGGCGAAGCCCTGATGGTCGACTACTTGCACGAAGTAGTACAGATCGTTGAGGTCCTGCATGGCGGCTCCGGAGGCGTCAGTCGGTCTTTATCGTTCTTTAAATAGAACAATGATGTCAAAAAAACACCTCTACCGGAAGTGTCGTCGCAAAACTATGATGGTCACATGGATGCAGGACAGGGTCCTGCCAGGCACAGGAGAACGATATGAAGACCATTCGCGGCGTGTACAGCGCCCCCCGGCCGCACTGGGTGGGCAACGGTTTCCCGGTCCGCTCGCTGTTCGACTACAACGGACTTGGCCGTCATCTCAGCCCGTTTCTACTGCTCGATCACGCGGCCCCGACGGTATTCCCGCCGGCCAAGCGTCCGCGTGGCGTGGGCGAGCATCCGCACCGCGGCTTCGAAACGGTGACCATCGTCTACCAAGGCGAACTGGCGCACCGGGATTCGACTGGTGCAGGCGGGCAGATCGGCCCCGGTGACGTCCAGTGGATGACGGCAGCGGGCGGCATTCTGCACGAGGAGTTCCATTCGCCTGCATTTACGGAGC
>Ga0247823_10002350_pt1 | contig 15593 bp, 19 predicted proteins | sample 13C_PalmiticAcid_2_FD_192426 | JGI IMG/M metagenome (GOLD analysis project Ga0247823, IMG submission 192426) | Soil microbial communities from agricultural site in Penn Yan, New York, United States - 13C_PalmiticAcid_Day30 | ecosystem: Environmental > Terrestrial > Soil > Agricultural land...
GGGAAAGCCCGGTCGCCTCAGAAAGTGGCGGGACATCAAAGTTCAAATCTGACGGCAATTGATCAATGGCAGAGCAGATGTTCTTGAAGTGAGTGGGCATCCATGTGTCGTAGACGTTCTTCGTGAATCGATATGCCGTCCATTTGTCCTTCCCGTCGAGCGCGGTGAAGTCAAAAGTATGGATGGGGTGCCGGAAGTACTGGATGTCTTTCCCAGTTATCACCGGGTAGTGGCCGTAGATCCGTACCGACCGGTGGTCATGTGAGACGGAGAAGGCGAGGATCTTGCGGTTGACTTCATCCTCGCGCTTGACAGCACGGAAGAGCTCGACGATGCCCCGTACCGCAAGGGTCATGCTGTGGGCGTTCTGCCGGTCTGCGACGTCGAGCGCTGCGGCGCCGCATTTCACCTCGCAGGTCAGGAACGGGAAGTACATGTAATACGTGGCCATGAAGAAGGAGTTAGTCCTGGGGACCTGAATGGCGAGATGACTATTCCTGCGGAGCTTGCCCGATCAAGTCACAATCATTGTATGTTGACGTGACTTGATAGGTGGAACCGACGCGCCTGCTCCATCTTCGGCCTTGCCCCAACCAGCTTCCCTCGTGTTGGCACAGTGACTGGGGTGTTAAACGCGGTTCATGTTTGTCGGGCACCGTTAGTTACAATAAACTTGGTTGATGTCAGCGACAATTCTTTCTTTCAAGGGGCTCGAGGGACCACCCCACGCCCGCCCTGAGGCGCCTCATTCGCCACGCCGCAGACTTACAATTCCATCAGCTAATGAGGGGTGCGGTCAGGCATTCATGGCAAGGTGAGAGCGGGGTCGCAGGCGGCAGTCATCACGCAATAAATTCATTCTGTAATGGAAATCCTATTTATCCGTCCGGCCTTTCCTCCTCTTTGCTACCCCTACCCCACTGAATGAAGTGTCTGGAGTGACCGCTTGCTGCTCAGCGATACTCGCCTGGCTGTCCTGCTCGCCAGCAGAAGCGGAGCAGGCACCCGAGTGCATCAGGTTTCCTAAGTCCTGGGAAAGCCCGGTCGCCTCAGAAAGCGGCGGGACATCAAAGTCCAAATCCGACGGCAACTGATCGATGGCAGAGCAGATGTTCTCGAAATGCTTGGGCATCCATGTGTCGTAGACATTTTTCGTGAAACGATATGCCGTCCATTTGTCCTTTCCGTCGAGCGCGGTGAAGGAAAAATCATGGATCGGGTGCCGGTAGTACTTGATGTCTCTCCCAGTTATCACTGGGTAGTGGCCGTAGATCCGCACCGACCGGTGGTCATGCGAGACGGAGAAGGCAAGGATCTTCCGGTTGACCTCATCCTCGCGCTTGACAGCACGGAAGAGCTCGACGATGCCCCGCACCGCAAGGGTCATGCTGTGGGCGTTCTGCCGGTCTGCGATGTCGAGCGCCGCGGCGCCGCATTTCACCTCGCAAGTCAGGAACGGGAAGTACATGTAGTACGTTCCCATGAAGAAGGACTGGTCCCCGGCGATGAAATCCCCAATGAACGGCGACAGCTTGGCGAGCTGATCCTCGGTGAATGCATCTCGTTTGAACCCAACGGAGTAGTCAGGCTGTGGACGGGAGCTGGTGAGGGGGACCGAGTTGTTCCACCCTTCGTTGACACTTTCGACAAGGCGTTTATATTTCTTGTTCCGGAGTGCGAGCGATTCCGCCGAAGGAACGATAAGCCTTGAGATGTCTTGGATGATCCTCGCCTCATTCTTATTCTCGAGGTTGCGACAAGCATCTACGAATATATCGTCGTCGAAGAGCGTCTCCTTGGGGACCGCTTGTTCACCGCTAAGGAGGTCCCTGACAAGATGCTTGCCTGTGTCGGTGATACCAAGCTCAGAAATGTCCATGTATGAGCCCTTGGTCTGGAGCAGGAGCGGGTACCGCGCGTCCCTGTACGGCGCACTCTTCTCCTCTCTCGGCTTCTGGTCGCTGGGCGTCGTGGATGTAGCAGAGTTCGATCGCTTCCGGGACAGATTAGACGAGGACTTCTTCCGCGCAAGGAGACGACGGTCCATGGTGAGATCCGTCGTTGAGGTCTCCTCCGGCCAGTCCTGCTCCTCTGGCCAGCGCCGTTCCTTCGCCCAGAAAGCAACTGGGTCAGTGTGTTTGTGGGCGCCGTTGCTAATCGCTGGCTCGCCAAATGCGTCTTTGGTAGGACGTGGAGAGGATGTCCGTTGTCGCTTCGGGTCTGGGTCTGGTTTGCCCTCGGGTGCGTGTTCGATTGATTGCTTGCGCTTGCGACCTCTGCTCTGGACAGGTGCCGGTGGATCCTGTAGATCCAAAGTTAACTTCTGAACCAGATAATACGAGAGATTGAAGGCATACTTGTAGGAATGGCGTAGTTGGATGCGGACGATTGCGTTCGCCGCGCCTGGTTGCACGCTTTCGAGACCTGCCTTTGCGCGGCTGGATGCCCTGGGGCCGATTTCCTGCAGGCGTCAGCGGAAGATGTCCTTTGGCGCCGCGAAGAATAAGTACCTTGAAAATTTGGCGCCGGCGATGGGAGCGCCCTTTGGGCCGCTGTTTGGGCTCGAGTGTGGGCCATGGTAATGAGAATGGAGGGGAGCGAGATCCTGGTTATGTGTCCGAGGAAGAAAGTCTCGAGGAGTGACGTGCGAGGAATGGATGGCTGCGGGCGTGCAGGAATGGGATCCACCAGTGCCGACCAATCGTCAAGCGCCACAGTTCCACAACAACCGCCAGTCGCGGGGTCGCTCATCCACCCAGCCCGACCACCCCACAGACTAGCCGCCGGCCGGAGTCGCAAGGCCTACCTCGCGCAACGAACGTCTAATTTTAGTTCTTTAGGGCAGACGTGGGCAATGCCCAGAGCGCTCTTTGCAGCTTGACAGGGGCGGCAATGCCTTGGTTCGTGGGGCCCGCTGCCCAGGCGCCTGTAGCCGAGCCACAATGGAATTAGTCAGCAGAATTGTGGGTTGCCGAGAAAGACGACAAACCCGCCCAAGCGGAGGCGCGGGACGGGGCGCGCCGCCTCGGTTCCACAGTCTCCAAAGTGGATAGCAGGGTGGAAAAGGCATGCTTGACCCTGGCTGGTCGTCAGGATCTTGGAAGCCGCTGGCTGACAGTGCAGAACCCTCTTTCGACCCAAACCAGTAGGTGCCTTCCTGCTTCCTTCTCCCTGACTCCACCCCGCACGAAACTGCTGAAACCCCGCTCTGGCGAGGATCACCGTCATTCCTCGGCAGTCATTCCTTGGCACTCTTTCATCATGGGTCGCGTTTGTGCCGATTGCGGGCGCGACTTTCCCCAGACCTCCTACACCTCCAACCAGTGGTCCAAGGGTTTGGGGTTGTCACGATGCGCCGGCTGCGTTCGACGCCTGCGGCCGGCGGGCACCAGAACCGCCAGCACCCGCCGCTCCCGCACCCCAAGTCAACGCCTGTGTGAGGAACGAGTGGCATCAAGGCGAGCATAGAGGCACTGCAAATGCTGACTCGTTTCTGCTAATCGAAAGCTGAGGAAAGGGAGGGAGAGAAGAGACTGTCGAACCGCAAGGGGCATCAAGCCACCGCTACGTTGGCCCGCTCTTCCATCTGCGTGACCGAGCCCAGGAGAGACATCTTAACAAGAACAACAACTTGGACAGCCTACTGAACTCCATGAAGTTGGTGATATCTGGTGCCATTCCATTTGCTCCATTCCCCGCGCAGTGGTTCAACAGAGACAAGATGCGCGCATGCGACGCGTGAGAAGTGAGTCGGTGCCTAGGGGCTAGTCCCGATTCGGAAATGCACATATAACCCCAACCCTGGGTGCACTGTCCGTCACAGTCCCCGTCTTTATCCCCCTCTCCCCTCTCCCTATCACTCCCGGTTATTAGAGCTCCTGGTCAATCAAACAATTCAGCACGACAAACGTGGGTGGCTGCAGAAATGGGGAGGACGCGGGGGCGGCACCGCAGCACATGGTGGATTGGGTTTTGGCGTTGCGCCAAACAAAACGACAATTCCTCTTCACTGCATGGTGACCTGGTAGCCAACCGTTCGGCGCTGTGGTTGACAGGGAGGTGCTGCCTCAAAGCACACCATTCCTTCAAATTTGCTGCCCCTCTGCTGCACATTTGGGCCTTGCTCTGAGGCACATCAAGAAATCTGAAAGACACCATCTCCGGTTGTTACAGCAGACCTTAGGTCATCTACCGACGCCTAACGCCACAGACTTGCTTCCGGCAGAGGCGAGTCAGGTTCCTTAGCTGCCTTCGCCTTCTTCATCTTCTTCTTCATTTTGCCAATGGGCTTCTTCGACACCGAGAACCCCTCAATATCTTCCATTCCAGGAGTCACTTCTACGCCTTCCACTGATTCAAAAGCCGGAATCTCGTAGGTGGCTTCATCAGCCCTCTCTGGCTCCGGCTCCGGCTCCGGCTCCGGCTCGGGCTCCGGCTCCGGCTCCGGCTCGGGCTCCGGCTCTGGCTCCGGCTCTGGCTCCTGCTCTGGCTCACGCTCCGGCTCACACTCCGGCTCCGGCTCCGGTTCTATCATCTCCGCGGACTCGGATGTCTGAGATTGCAGTGTGGCCGAGTACAATCCTCTCTCATCTACACCACCAGTGCTGTAATCGTCGGTCACTCGGGTAGAAACAAAAACCGAGTCTAGAGACAATTAGATCTGGGCAGTGAATTAAATCCGCATGGACAAGAAGACCCACCTCCACCAACACGGAAGCCCGCAAATCTCCTGCATGTGTGGAGCCCGTCCCTCAAGACTTCGAGCTGCTTGTTAAGCTGCTCACGCTCCGTGCGGCTCTCCTCAGATTCGCCAGCGATGCGAGACACCAACTCGGGAGACATTTGATACACCTTCACGGGTGAGAAAATGTCATCGATAGCTGACACAAGCTTAGCCTCGATGACCTCTACAGCCACGTCATCCATGAATCGCTTCAATGCAACCTATGATCAGAAGTTAGTGACTGCGTCAACATCGGGGCTCGTATCCGATGGTGATAAATGCCACGGGCCCTTTTAGTGAAGGAACTTCCCACCTTGTAATAGGCGTCCAAGCAATCCATTGCCTCCATCGCAGCAAAACGATTCATGTCCGGCTCATTGTTCCAAGCTAAGGATTCAGCCAGGCGTGAGAGATCATGATGCCCATCCAGGTAGCTCGGCCCCAGGTCGGAAACCCCGAAAAAATTCCGTAACACTTCTTCCGGATGCTTGCGGCTTCTCCCGAGGCGGACTTTCTGAAGAGTCTCTGTGAAGTAGTGATTGTAGGTGATGGGATGACCTGTCTGGTGAGGGAGCAGGAGCTCCGTTGTCTTTGCTCGCATCTGTGACAGTAACTCTTTCATCGCAGGCTGAAAAATCTCCTGCTTCAGAGACCTTGCCGAAGAGCTGTCCGCTATGTGGACAAGAACAATGTCCACAAAGTCGGAAACAGCCCTCCAAACTTTGTCAATGTGCTTGCGAGCGATCGACTCCCACGGCTGCGACTGCTCAACAAACAGATCGGCCACCACCATCGGATTGAAAGTGCCAGGAAGTTCACATCCACGCGTCCTAGACATGAGGTTTTCAACATGGCTGATGAATTCGTCCCGGGTGATCAACTTTGGCCCAAGTGATAGATCCGGCGTCCTTTCCTCCGTAATGTGTCGGTAATGGCCGGATTTAACAAGGTCAGATGCGAACGACTGGTTCAGGTTCTGCACGACAGCCCTGATTCGCTGTTGATAGCCCGTCTCTGTCAAGGCATTGTCGAAGAATTTGCTGTTGTAACTGCCACTCACAGAGGCTTTGACCAGGGCTTGGAATGACTGGCTCAGGTGGAAGAGGTAGACACGTTGCTCGTCGAGGCTGGCCCGAGGATCCCCCAGCTTGTCTAGTTGAATCTGACAGGACTGAAACTTCCGGTCGATCTCACTCATGAGGCTGGGGAGTTCAGAAGCAATCTGGGCCAGGAGGACCTTGCTGAGACGGCCACGGAGCTTGTCGATGCCAAGGTGAGCAAGCGGCAGCGCTGTCCATGCGCCTCTGCTCAAAAAAGCGGCCTCCTCGGTGTCCCGTTCGGCAAGACTCCATGAGCCCTTCTCCGAGTCCATATTTTTCAAGACATGCCAGCCAAGGCGAAACTCGACCTCTTGATTTCTGGCAAGAGAGAGGTAAAGAGCCTCGCGCTCCGAACCAGGAGTCAGGTCGTCGGGCTTTGTGATGACGCCCAAGGTCCGTGTGCCACTGCTGTCGAGAGCCCGAGCCAACTTCAACACAATTTGGTTGGCGAAGTCGTTTTTGGCTGAGACAACTGCCAGAATGATACATCTCGGTTGTTGCATGTAGCCTTGGACGACATCGCGGATGAGCTCCACATCAGAACTAGACTGATGCCTCGTCGCGGAGTGGATGAGGCCAGGGAGGTCCACGATGGTGAGATGCGGGCGGTCGGGGCCTGTAATCTCAATGCGCAAGATATCCTTGGCGAAGGCCTTGCCGTGAGTCGTGATGCCCATCGCAAGCTTTGCGTTCTCAACGAGCCTGGGAAGGCCAGCGAATCCGTCCAGCCTCTCCCGGAAGCCGCGAAGAGAAAGCTGTTCGGACTCGCTCCGAGAGTCATGAGGGACGATAGAGACGCTGGCGCTGATGGTAGGAGTCCGGCGCAAGACCAACTCGGTGGGGAAGCGAGTACATAGGTTGCCGCTGACTGGAAAAGAGACGCCAGAGATGGCTTCCAGAACCGAGCTCTTTCCGGATGACTGATCGCCGCAGACAATGATCTGTGGAAGAGATACGTAGTTGTTGATGCCTTGCAGACGGAGCTGATCGACCGAGTCCAGCAGTTCAAGCTGGTCCTTGGAGCACAGCCTGCTCAGCGTATTGCTCTCGAAGGTCACCATCTCGAAGTGGGAAAATGAACGTTCGTACAGGCGGGTCAAAAGTCAGTCGGGGTAGTCAGTTCGAGCAGAAGGATGGTGGCAGAAGGATGGTGAGGCAGAAGGATGATGAGGCAGAAACTCTTGATGTGTCTGATCATGATCGAGTCGATCCAACTGCCTGCCTGGCTCAAACCCACCGAACCCCGCCGCCCCCGGGGGGCCATCCATGACGGCTGTTGGCCTCCATGCAGAACCTGGATGGGCGGTGACAGAGAACCCCAGCCAACCAAACAACACGAGATTGGAGAGGTAGGCTGGCATTGGCCGATGAAAGCGTGGCTGGCCTGCCACATGTATCCGAGCCATTGAGTCTGAAAGTCGTTATCAAGCAAACCGGCGGTTTTCGACAACGCGCTGCATGTCCTGTTTGTTGGCTAAGAAGCCATCGGAACCATGATGATTGGGTGTTGACCTCCCCGAAATGCATAACATTGATTCTTGGCCATTGTGACGTGTTGACTTTTGGACATGGTCAAGACCTCTTGCTTCTGCGAGAAAGGGTGTGACAGGTCTGAAGGTTTACCGGCACTGCTCCAAGAAGGCAGGGATGTCCCGAAATGGCGATGAATGCCGACAGTCTCAGGCCATTGATGCATCGTTGATGCGTGGAGGCCAACAGTGGCCTTGGCGCGCAAAATGCACGTCTCCATCATGTAAGCGTCTGCGGCGCATTCAGCAACCGACAGCGGGAACAGGCCAAGCTCGCCTTGAGCGGTTGGGTGGTCTTGTTCCGAACATGAGGAAATTTCAACATGCTCTTCGAAGTCCAAGCGGTGTTGTAGCCACTGATCAAGTGAACGGCTGGGGGCGACGACGGCGATTGGGATCTAATTCCGAAGATTTGCCGAGCCTCGTTCAATTTGAACGAGTCTCAGCTAGTTGTTTTGATTGGCCGTTTAGATAGGTTCCATCGGAGGCGCTGCGCCGAGAGATCCTCTGGCCCTCTGGGATTAACCTCTCGTGACTGAGACCCTCTCATTCGAATCCAAGTTCAGGCCACAAATCCTGTAGACCCCTTCACCAGGAAGTCCCGTCCTGATTCGTGGACAAACGGGACAGTTGGCCGCCCGGCTTCGGTGATCTCGGCAAGACCCTTTTGAGGAACTCAGGCATTCATGTTTTAACGTCTGGGAGGTCAGAGTCGACCTGGCAGTCCGTCCTTCTGCTCCGACTGTCGCCACAGTTAGCTCGAGGGGCTACAAACTGGTCTCGCGGCAGCGAAGCGCAGGATCTTCAACCCAGGCCCACCCTGCTGACGCGTCTGGCGGAAAGCCGCAGCTGGCGATGATCTTGAGGATGGCATTCTTCAGCCTGGCAGAGTCGAATTGTGGCGCTCTGTCGCCGCTAGGCTGCGCGAAGACGGCGGCGGAGAGTTTGTTGTACTCCGCGATGCACTCGTCCACGTCCATCCCCAACCGTCCGAGCATGATCGCAATCAGCCTATCCGGTCAGTCTAACTATGTCCCGCACGAGATACAGTGCCTACGTACCCGCCGGTGTTAGTGCCGCCAATCAGATCAAAAATGTCACACGGCTTGACGGGAACAAGACCGCTGCGCTCGTGATTGAGGTGGTCCATAATGTCATCCGGTGTACTTCCCTTCCACGTTGACCGGTCAAGTTCCAAGAAAACATGCGTTTAGTTCCAGAAGCTCTCATTGAAACCCTTTGCCGCCTCGCCGCCCTGATCGCCCGTCATGATCCGTACATCTTGCCCAAATCTGTTCTTCACAATCGTAGTTTTTCGTCCAGCTGTCTTGTGCCAATTCTCCACCCCGACGTTGCCGGTCATGATGCGCGCCTGGCCGACCGTAATATTATCGTAGATTAAGGTCTCGCCGATGCCTGGCTCCGCACGGCTGGGCTTTGTGTCGCGGTGTGGATCAACATGACGGAGAAGTTCCAAGTCAGAAGTATTAAGTGGGACAGTCCCCTCTGCTCTCAAAGTCAGCTCAGGCTTGTACGTCATCAACAATGCAGCCTTGATACGTACCCGCTTGCTGCAGTTCCCTGTTCTGCAATTGCTCAGCGAGGACGAGGTTGGTGCCGAGCACCGCGTTCACCTTCTTGTTTGTGTCCATGAGCATGTCGAATGCGACAGAGAATCCTTCCTCAAGGTTCCCCATCACTCCAACCTGGGCGACGGAGACTTGCAAGACAAGCAGATCTCTTGCCCTGTCCAGCCGGTCGAGGATGTCCGCGAGCTGTTTGTCTTCCTTGTCCCCAGCCTTCAGTGAGTGGATGAGCTGCGGGACGGACCGTTTCTGTTGTTCGGCTGCCAGCGCATCCAAGGAGGATCTCAGCTCTTCTGCGACCTCCGCAATACCCCGCACTTGCTGTTCAACAGCTGCCGTCTGGAGAGCTTTCTCGTCGCGCACAAGAGAGAGTGAACGATTGAGGCTATCCAGCTGCTTGGAAAGGCTGTCGAGCGTTTTGGACGCGCCTTTGACCCTGTCACGTGCGTTCCGGACTTGCTGGATCAGGGTTATCGTGCTGCCGATCAGGCCGACAACGCTAGCGGCGGCTCCGATCGCTTCCTGTGAACTCTTAGCAAACTTAAACACAAACACAGAGCGGTATACGGAGCTGGTCATACCATGCTCGTTTCGTACTTCTCGATTTCAGAGGCTGGTGATGTTACTGTCGACAACGATGATGGGCCGAGGGCTGAGGGCTGCCTCCAGCCATCCTTCAGCTCGGCGGGGGTGAACTCGCAGGTCCCGTGACTGCCCGCCCTCGAGGGGCCTCACCAGCCTCACTTGCGGCCAGGCTGCGTCCAACTCAAGCCTGCATGTCATGCCCGGATGACAACCCGCGGGCAGTCGAACCAACTGCGACGCGATGGAGCACCGTGCCATACACGGAAACATGTTTGGAGACAACACACGTATCCACCTAGGCGACGTCATCTACCGTACGTGCCATCAGCATTCCTTTCCCCACTTTTCGCATTGCAGACCCACTGACGCTCTCACAGAGCATGCCCACGACACGTTCCCAGAACGATCGCTCGAGCGCCTCGACAGCCTCCCTGAAGCATCCTTCGACGCAGCAAACAAGCAGCATGTGGCGACCTGTCTCCCCAACACGCGCCGCGACATCCTTGCGCAGATTAGAAAATGGGCCGACGGAGACGGCGGGCAACGGATATACTGGCTCAACAGGGAAGCCACGGCGCCAATACTGGAACCCACCGCCATCTAAACGGCCAATCATATAAGTAGCTGAGACTCGTTCAAATTTGAACGAGTCTCGGCATATCTTCGGGAATAGATCCCAGGCGTTAGGTGTGGGATACTTTGTGACCATGACTTCTTTTCTCCAGATAAGATGAAGGGAGCTTCTGTGCCGCCTGTGCCGCCAGACTCACCCACACATTGAGACGAGACGATCAGAGGTGCTGCGCTTTCGTCGCGACGGTGACAAGACCCACATTTGAGCTCGGGATCAGGGTCTGGGGCGGCACGCCCCGTGCCGCGTCCGCAAGGCTCCCTGCGGCAGCCCTCGGCCCTTAGCGCTCAGCCCACAATCGTCGTGGACATCCACAAAGATATCGTCGTCGAAGAGGGTCCCCTGAGGACCTGACTGCCCGTCACCAAGAAGGCCTCTGATAAGCTGCTTGCTTTCATCCGTGACACCCAGCTCAGAAGCAGGGGTTGCGCCTTTCGATCGCAGTTCAGGGATCGCGATGATCGTTCGATGCTGGGCACACTCAGCCACGCCAGTGCTCCACTCAGCTGTGCCACTTGGACGAGAGGCCCATGATTGGTTTCCTGTTGACAGGGCCCGCACCCGCGGTTCTACTCATGTGACTTCGTGCCGGACCCCGCATTCGCAACCCCACCACGAAACCGCGCACGCTCACCCTTCTCTCCTCCCACGTACCACTGTTGTTTGTTGCCGCTCTCTCCAGGCTTTCCTTTCGGTCAGTCGGCTGCGTGTTGTGTTATCCCCCGCCCGCACAAGCCAACCTAACCTGCCATCTAGCGAACAGCCGCCTCGATCAATCATCTGTTGAGCGTTGCATCTATAGCCACACAAGCCGCCCTCGCCACCCACGCCGCTGCCGACGCCATGGCCAACCGGCTCACTCTTTACTTCCCGGAGGGGGAAACGGTTGAATCTTTCTGGCAAAAAATCCCGGCCAGCCGACGTGGTGAACGTCCCACACCCGAAGATGCCGATGGACTCTGGACGGCCATAGTAGAAATCCTTACGGAGGCCCCGCCCGGCGGCTGTCATCATCCGGAGGAACTTGCTAAAACCCTCGGGGCCATGAACACCCAACCCTGGGAAGACTCCCTGGCTCAGGTTCGGGCCCTCATGGATGAATACCGGCTCGCGCCTGCCGGCGCCAAACTCTTCAAGGTAGACGAAGTCCCTGAGTTTTCCGACCCCGACAAGTACTGGACCTGGAGGTGCCAGTTCAGTCGTTTCGCTCGTTCCCAAGCCGTTCCATCCGCCGCCTCCGCGATTGCCCTGGAAAGGATCGCCCAGCGCTTCACAGGACGTCTCGCCAGCTACATGGCTCATCAGGATGTCTTACAATTCACCCGCGCTTCCTGGACGCAAACCTACGAGGCCTTCCTCGTCTGGGCCGATAGCGTCTTTCTCCAAAGCAACTTCTATCAGAAATCCCCGACCCTCGGACGCCAAAATCACTAGGCAGTTCGTAGCTGGTCTATAAGACCAAGATTCCAGGGCATGTTGAACTGGCTTTTGAAGCGCAAAGGTCCACCCGGTCGCACCCCTTGCCTGTGAAGTGATTGCCACGCAGCCCGCGAGGCGTTGGTGAGACTTTGACACCCGCATTTTCCAAGAACCATTCTGCATCCGGAACCTGAGTGTAACGTCCATGTGCGCCGCAGGGCCTCAGCTTCTGTGCACAGCTTCGTGAGTTTAATGAGCGGCCTGGGCTCAACGAGAAATGGGCGGCATGCAATGCCGGAGTTGATAACAGGGAGCGATGCGAGTCTGAACACCGGGAAAGGGTTTCCACTGCTTGCTCATTGCCGTACCCAGCCTGGCAACCGCGAATGGGCAACGGTGATCCAAGGCGTCAATGCCCTCGGCTGGGCCATCCCTCCGTTCATTATCTTAGCCGCGCAATACCACCTCGCCAACTGGTATACCGAGTGTAACCTCCCGGCCGACTGGCGTATCGCAACTACCGATAATGGCTGGACTACTAATGCGGCTGCCCTGGTCATGGGCCCCTCCCCGACCCGATTCTCTTGAATTCGAATGTCACGAAATTAAAAAAGTAGAGGGTAAAAACACTTTGAGAAAGGAGAAAAAGGTCATACGGTGCTTTAGAGACTCAGATTCCTCGGCCATCATTACATCTCAGCCTCGGCCATCATTACCTCTCGGCCTCGGCCTCAATCAACAACTTGACGACCTCTGTCTGCCCCCTGGCCGCCGCCCACCAAAGTGGCGTTCTGCCCGAGCCGTCCACAACACTCAAATCCTGGCCTTCCAGCAAGCCTCGAACAAGCTTCTCAAACCCGAGATACGCCACGATATGCAGCCCCGAGAAGTTGCTCGGGCATCCTTCCGGGTTCTTATCCAGATCTCCCTCAACATCCGAAAACCAGTACAGCCGCCACAGTTAAACGACAGCTCATATTTCCCATCCTCGCCCTTCCGAGAGGAAGCGGCCAGGCGTGACTTCTGGCGAAAGCATCGTATCTAACTCCGACGCCAATGTCTGCGCCTTCGGGGATTGCTCAACCTGTCCTTCAACCTTGGGGACTGGTCTGTCGATAGCGGGCCGCTTACTGAAGCATGCGTCAAGCGCCCGAGAATGGCGATCGGTCCAACATTTTGGCAAGACGTAGAGAGGTGTCCTGGCGTGTTTGCGTAGAATGCCAAAGAGAGAATCTGCTTCTGGTTGCTTTGATTTGGGTTGTGCGATGTCCATGTTGGATTCACGAGATGGATGGTGGTGTCCTGGGAGGAGGAGCCGAGGTGTCAAGCGCAGCGAGATCCATTTGTAAACATGTGTCTTGGCGGATCTGGCCATCGCTGGGTCAGCCAAGTCTGTTCACCAACAGCAGTCCGTATGCTGTGTGCCATGCAGGCGCGTGTGCCCTGTCCCGAGCGCGGGATGATTCTCTATCACCTCGGGAAGGCTTGCAGGATCTGCCACCCATGGCGTGTGCATAATATTCAAGCCTGCCTTTGGCGTTCCACATCCCACGAATGCAATAGAGTCTTGGCGGATCTGGCAAGGATCCGCTCAGCCCCTACTGTCGGGTACTACTCCGGCAGGGGTGGGCCATGATACGCTCAGGGACGCAACCACTATTCCGAACACGTCCGGCTGGCATGCAAGGCGCTGGCGACGGCCAAGGGCCGGGTCAAGAGGCACCGGAGGTCCATGGGTCGTTCAAACGGCTGAACTAGAAGGAGAGGCCCCCTTCCAAGTCTCAGACAGCTTGGCGCAGTGGTTCATGCCGAGGCCAGGGGGAAACGCAAATGTCTCGCCCTCCGCCTTCTCTCCTCAGCATTCAAGACCTCCATTGGCGTTGGCTTTTCAGGAATGAACGTCATGGTGCATACCTGCTTGGGATCGTCTGCCATCCCGGGATGCCGGTCCACTCTCTGATTTGTGAGCCACGTCCCCTGCGCAGCGCCCATCAGGGGCATTAGCGCGGTTTTCAGTCACAGTTCCATTTTCATTATCCCCACTTCAGCCATGGCTAAAAATGGAGATTTCCGGGTGAGCGTCCCGGCCTGGCCCCTCAGAGACCCGAACTTCAGGGGGTGGTGTCCAACCGGGGTACCAGCTCGGCATCCCCATGAGGGACTGCATGTGGGGGTGACGAGGGTGTTGGCCGATCAGTGGGTTGCTGTTCTTGGGTTGGGTTGTCTGGTGACTTTGGCGCAAGGGGCCCTTGACCCCACAATCTGCGAACCCCACTTCCCCCATCCGTTCTTCAGCCGATTTCTGATTGGTAGATATCCACTTGGCAAATGGGAACGCCGGCGATTTTTCACCAAGACCATTACGAAACCATGTCCCACAAACCGACACCCAAACGTGAGAGCGTATGCAGCACCGCATCCCGCGCGCAGGTTTCCCTCCAGCAATCCCATCCCCAACATCACTCAGGCTTCTGTCCAAACCAAAAAAAATAATGCAAGCACCGATGCACACGGGTGCTTTGTAACGCCTGCCTCGCTTTATCAAGCACCGTTTTGCTCTCGCCCGGCGACATGCCCAATGCAGAGAAGGGTCTCCCGCCCAGGACGGGCATAAAGTCCTGCACGACCATCTTCTGGTACGAGCCGATGGTCCGCAGCCTCAGATCTCTGGCCCAGGGGCCAATGGGCACCTTCTTCACCACGCACTGGAGGTTCTCGAACCCGGCGTCGCGCAAAAGGGGCTCCAGATTCTTAGGCAGGGTCACGTCCATACCGAACTTGGAAAAGGCGCTTTGTGTAAGCTCGTACATGTATTTGACCGGGTCGTTGTCGGGCATGGTGCCGTCGTCGCAGAGGACCTCGGCGCAGAGTTCCTGGAGCTCGACCCAGCCGCCGGGCTTAAGGCTCCTGTAAGACAAGACAAGTCAGAAGCCGCTTGTACAATAGTTAGAGTACAAACTCACTCATATGCCCGCTTCAGGACGCCTACAACGTCCGTAAGCACGACGGCCATGAAGCGGAAGTGGACAAAGTCGGCATTCTGGTCCAGCCACTCGTCCTGCTCGCAGTCGTCCACCAGGAACTCGACGTTGGGCGGCACCATCTCGGGCTGGTAAGGGGATTGGTCGATACCGCGGACACATGCGTTGGGAAACTTGTCGCCGACTTCAATCGCCCAGGTGCCTGTTATGTCGCGCTCCTTGTTAGACCATTACTCAAGATACCTGACGACTATTTGCGCGACTCACCCCTGCCGGTGCCGATGTCGAGAATCATGTGCGGCTGGTCGCCAATGGGCGCGTAGAACAGTTGTTCGTCGCACAGCTCCATCAACATGGCATGCATCATGTCCTCGCGATTGAGCTCTTCATCGTCGTTGGGGATGGGATAGTAGCCATTCTTGAAGTTCTGGTACCGGCGGCCGTGCTCGATGGTGCAGTCGTAGACAGACGGCGTGGCACTGGTCGATCCTGTTGACTCGGTTTCGTAGCCATCGGTGAACTCGAACTCGTCCTCTTCAAGCTCGTCCTCGGCGTCGGTGGGATGGTACTGGTCCTCCGGCTGGCGGTCGAGGTCCTCGCTGTCGTAAAGCGTAACAACATCCCAGCCGGCTGCGGACGTGACGCTGGTCGATCCTGTTGATCTGGTTTCGTAGCTCTCGGTGGGCTCGTCCTCGGCGTCGGTGCTGTCGCAAAGCGTAACAGCATCCCAGTCGGCTGCGGACGTGACGCTGGTCGATCCTGTTGACCTGGTTTCGTAGCTCTCGGTGAGCTCGTCCTTGGCGTCGGTGGGCTGGTACTGGACTTCCGGCTGGCGGTCGAGGTTCTCGCTGTCGTAAAGCGCAACAACATCCCAGCTGGCTGTGGACGCGGCTTCGTAGCCCTGGTCAAAACCAGTGTCCTCGGGGGTGTTGCCCTCGTCGAGCACAGCAACCCGGGATGATTGCGGGATTATTACAAACGCGGCGGCGGCGTTGCTGACAAGGTTTCTCCGGTCGGCGATGGATGGCATGTCGTCGCG
>Ga0247823_10002351_pt1 | contig 15591 bp, 24 predicted proteins | sample 13C_PalmiticAcid_2_FD_192426 | JGI IMG/M metagenome (GOLD analysis project Ga0247823, IMG submission 192426) | Soil microbial communities from agricultural site in Penn Yan, New York, United States - 13C_PalmiticAcid_Day30 | ecosystem: Environmental > Terrestrial > Soil > Agricultural land...
TGATCGTGCCGACCGTGCGGTCACGCCCTCCATCGAGTTCGCGCCCGACGAGGGCTCCGACGGCGGTGCCAATGATCAATCCGGTCGTGCCATTCTCGCGGCGACAGTGGTAGCGGCCATCTTTGCTCCGCCAAATACGGTCGTTGTGCGAAATGCGGCGAGGCTCGTAGTAGCGCCCATATCCGTCATAAAGACCACGATCCTTGGCGCGCTTGCCGTGCGCCGGTGCCCAAGGCGGCGGATCCGCCAGCGCCGGGCCAGCGGGAACGGCGAGCGCAGCGAGGACCGCGGCGGCGATATATCTTTTCATGACCCGTCTCCTTCAATCATGGACCGGGCGTAGCGGCGCGCAGCCGAACCCCGGCTGAACAACCCGCCACAAGGCGGCCGATTGCATACCGAACAGGCCCTGTTTGAACGTCCACTGCCCTCCAAGGCATCTTTTTGGCGCAGCGGTACAATTATTACCCTGCTCGCAACATCATCTGCGCCGTGCGACCCAGGAGAACTCTTCCTTTCAGGAAACCAAGATCTTCATCTGACGCCCGCACGGTTTCGGCCGCGCGGGCGTCGTTTTTGGGCGCCCGCCGGTTGGTGATTGGAATGGCCGGTAGTGGCCAGTCTGATTTCTGTCAGCGATTTCTCGTAACGGACGCTCCCGCCCGCCCATTCCTGTCGATGTAACGGTCGACAGACGACCGCCTCGCGTGCTTCATCTTGGCGAAGCCGAGGATGACGCCAGTAAGGGACGTACCGATGCGCCTGCTTCTTCTGATCACCGCACTATTGCCGGTCCCAGCTTTGGCCAAGGCAGAAGAGCCGATCATCGACATGCATCTTCACGCCCGCGCCGCGGACTATGCCGGTGCAAATCCGCCGCCAATGTGCACGCCATTCGAAGTCATGCCGAGGTCGGACAACTCGAAAGGCGTCTACGAGGGCATGACGTTCGATGGACCGCCTTGTTCGAATCCGGTTCTCCCCGCAACCACGAACGAACAGGTCATGCGCGACACGATCGCTGCGATCGAGCGGCTGAACATCATCGGCGTCGTCAGCGGCGAGCCGGAGATGGTGGGCAGGTGGGCCGACGCCGCACCAATGCGGATCATAAAAGCCGTCGACTACCGGCTACCGGGAACAAGGGGATCGGATCATATCGGCGTGCGGTCGATCGACCAGCTACGTGCCCTCTACGCAAAAGGAAAATTTCGCGTCATCGGCGAGATCATAGCGCAATATGAAGGTGTCTCGCCCGACGATCCGCGCTTGGAGCCGCTATGGGAGTTCGCAGAAGAGCTAGACGTTCCGGTCGCGATTCATCTTGGCCCAGGTGAGCCCGGGCAACCCTACGCCAAAGGCAGATATCGCGCCGCGCTCGGCGATCCCTTGCTGCTCGAACCTGTACTGATCCGGCATCCAAAATTGCGCGTGTCTGTAATGCACGCCGGTTATCCCATGGCCGAACGGATGCGCGCGCTCCTGTTCAGCTACCCGCAGGTCTATGTCGACATCGGCTCGATCGTCTACACGGAGCCCCGCCCTGCCTTTTATGGCTTCCTGCGCGAGCTCGTCGAAGCGGGATATGGCGATCGGATCATGTTCGGCTCGGACCAAATGATCTGGCCTGGCGTCATCGACGCGTCGGTTCGCGCAATCGAAGACGCTCCCTTCCTCGACGACCAGCAGAAGAGAAACATTTTCTACAATAATGCGGCACGATTTCTTCGGCTGACGAGTGAGGAAATCGCGAGGCACCACAAGCCTTAATGGCCGTTAGCCGACGGTCAGCTTCCGCGCTCGAAAACGAGTTAGCTGCCGCGCTCGCGGACGACAGCGTCTGGACCCATATCCACAATGGAGATCTCGCGAACGCCGACCCGCGGCTCGCCGATGCCGGCACACGTGCAAGCTGTGATCCGCGCTATGACAGCTTCATCGACCATATCGTACTCGACAAGCGTGCCGGCGCGGACCTCGCGGGCTTCGAGGAGACACGCTACGGGGAAGGCGAGAAGCATGTTTCGGATCATTGCCCAGTCGCGGTCACGGTGGGCCGTTAGACACAAGCAAAAGGCCGGACCGCGTCGAAACGCGGCCCGGCCTGGGCAGACGCCGGAGCGCCCGCGCTTTAGCGGTTCTGACGATTCTGGTCGTCGTTGCCGGCTTGGTCCTGCTTGTCACGATCCTGACCGGGCTGACGACGCTGGTCGTCCTGCTGTTCCTGCTGCTGGCCGCCTTGGCCGGGATTCTGGTTCGGCTGATTGCCGCCTTGCTGGTTGTTCTGTGCCATCGGATCATTCCTCTCGTCACATGGTTTCGCCCGGGGGGATGGGCTCTCAAAAGACGCTTCGAGCCCGCGGATGTTCCCATGAGCCCAACGGCTTGCCGCAAAATTGGGAGCAATAGGAGGACAGCGCTGAGCATGAGCCACCGGTCGCCCGGTCCCGACTGTTCCGCGGTCAAACACGCGCGGGAACGATCGAAATCTTGATCGGACGGCGAGCTCACGTCTACGGGCGCATCGCCCACGGGCGCGATATGAGCGTGGTCAGTCGGTCATCGTCTCGTCATCGATGGCGGCGCGGATCATCCGGTCCCAGACCTCGGCGTCGCCGACCGCGAGCATCGCTGCGCTCGGCTCGCGCAAGGTGCGAAGCGCCGCGAGTGCTGCGGCGCTATAGTCGGGCCAAAGCGCATCGACTGCTTCGCCTGCAGAGACCATATTGCCCTCGCCGTTGCGGCTAAGCGCGTGGCCTGCCAGCACGCGCGCGACCCGCTCAACTGGCGCCGTGGCCGCACGGTCAAAATCCTCGCTCATCAACGAATGCCGAGATATTCGCGAACGCGACTAGGGCAGGTTCCGACCGCATCGACCGCCTCGCGCAATTCCAATTCGCCCACGGCAAGATGGACGGTCCAGCCGAGCACCGACTGCTCCTCGCCAAGATCGATCCGCTCACTGGCGGGCGGCTGCAAGATGCTCTGCTGGTCGATCACGCGCGCCTCCTCTGTTGGACTCGTTCAACGCGCTCTCGCTGGCGAGGTTGCAGCGCGCGGCGAGCCGGGAACGATTGGCGCTGCCCTCGCGTGTAGCGTTGATGGTCGACCCGATCGTCCCAGCCCTTCGCGAAGCCGCTCGTCACCGCGGCTATCGGCTTCTCGTATCAAAAAAACGGACGCCCGGCGTCGGCGACTATGGAAAATTCGGGCTCGCCGACAGCAAGGGCAAGCCGATCCTCGGCAGCGGCGCCGACGGGCTCACCGCGAGCGCCGCCGACATCGAGACCTACCTGCGGGGCGGCGAACTCGAGACGTGGAAAAAATCAGCAGACCTTCCCCCTCGAAAGGCAGCGCCCGCCCGCAAGGGCCGGGACGCCACCGACGGCGACGCTGCCAGTGCGCCGGCTCAAGATGCGGACGTCCGTTCACGCCCCCAACGCCGAACCACGCCGCCCCGCCCCTCGGAGACGCCGGAATCAGAGCCTGCCCCTCCACCGAAGAGGTCCGTCGCCGCTGCGAAGCCAAGGCCCAAACCGAAGGCAACTCCCAAGCCGAAACCCGAGCCGCCGCCGCTGCAAATCCGCAAAGCGAAGCCTGCGGACGCCGCCGCGATTGCCGCGCTGCTGGGTCCGGGCGCGTGGAAGAAACCCGCTACAGCGGAGATCGCTGCGCGGATGGCGTCGTTCTCGAAGGCCGGAAGCGGCCTGCTTGTGGCCGAGCAGGGCGACATCCTCGGTTGCCTCGCCTGGACGTCGAGCCGGGCGCTTCACCGCCCCGCTTGCGGCCGCATCGCGACGCTGCTCGTCGTCGAGCGGCATCGCCGCTGCGGCGTGGGGCGCGCGCTGGTCGCGGAAGCGGCCCGGCTCTGTGCGAAGGCGGGCTATGGCAGCATTGAGGTGATGAGCGATATCGACATCCGCAGCGCGCATGGCTTCTTCCGCCGGCTGGACTTCAGCGAGACCAGCTATCGCTTCGCACGAAAGCTGGGAAAGCAGGCGTGAAGATCGCAACCTATAATGTGAATGGCATCGGCGGGCGCCTGCCCGTGCTCCTCCGTTGGCTAGATCTCGCGAAGCCGGACATCGTCGTGCTGCAAGAACTGAAGGCATCACAGGATGCGTTTCCGCTCGAAGCGATCGAAGCCGCCGGCTATGCCGCGATCTGGCACGGGCAGAGCCGCTGGAACGGCGTCGCGCTCCTGAGCCGTGTCGGAGAAATCCACGAGACCCGCCGCGGCCTGCCTGGCGATCCCGGGGACGAGCAAAGCAGATATATCGAGGCCGCGGTCGGCGGCGTGCTGATCGCCGGGCTTTATCTCCCGAACGGCAACCCGTGCCCCGGTCCCAAATTCGCCTACAAGCTTGCGTGGATGGAGCGCCTGCATCGCCATCTCGCCACGCTCGTCGATCTCAAGGCCCCCGTCATCGTCCTCGGCGACTTCAACGTCATCCCGACCGAGCAGGACGTCTACAAGCCCGAGCGCTGGAAAGGCGACGCACTCTTCGCGCCCGAGGCGAGGGAGTCGTATCAGCGCCTGCTCGATCAGGGCTGGACCGACGCGATCCGCCACCTCCATCCCGAGGAAACAATCTACACCTTCTGGCATTATTGGCGGCGGTCGTTCGAGCGCAACGCCGGCATCCGTATCGATCACCTGCTGCTCAATGCGCCCGCGAAAAAGCGGCTCAAGGCCGCCCAAGTCGATCTTCGCCCCAGAGGATGGGACAAGACGAGCGATCACACGCCGGTCTGGATCGAACTGCGCGCGCCGGCGAAGCGCAAACCCGCGAAGGAGACATCATGATCGCGCCCGAACGCTTCATCCTCCACGAGAAGGGATGGGTCCCGAACAATGAGCGCCTGCCCGTCCTTCTCTATCGCGGAGCGGTCAGGGCCGAAGGCAAGCCGGCGGCCGAGCGCTTCGAGCAACTGTTTGCCGATCACGGCTGGCCGCCGCAGTGGCGCGATACGATCTTCGACTATCATCATTATCATTCGGCTGCGCATGAAGCGCTGGGCGTCTTCGCGGGTTTCGCGACGCTGATGCTCGGCGGCCCCGACGGGCGCGTCGTCGAGGTGCAAGCTGGCGATGCATTGGTCCTGCCCGTAGGCACCGGCCATTGCCGTATCCCGGGCAGCGACGATTTCGAGGTCGTCGGCGCCTATCCGCGAGGAATGGAGTGGGACATTTGCACCGAGGCTCCGGACTCCGAAGCGCGAACGCGCATGCGGAATCTACCCTATCCCGGCAACGATCCCGTGACCGGACGGCCCGGTCCTTTCGATGCCAGCGTCGATGCGTGAAGCAGCGTCGCCGGAGTGAACGATCCATAGATGGGGCGTCGATTCCGACATCTCGGCCAACAGTGTCCGGCCATCCCACAGTTCGATATCAGCGTCGCCGCCGCGCGCCTCGGCAAGGTAGAGCGCCTGATCGCGATCGCCGGCATCAAGTTCGACGCGCTCGGCCGCGCCGACGGAAGGTTTGATGATGAGAGTGAAGCGGGCCATGCCATGCTCCTCGTCGGTTGCGATCCGCCACCCCGCCGCGATTGACCTCGCGATTCGGGGGGCAGCGCGCGGGATATTATGAAAGCAGGGGCGCCTGCTCAAGTGTCCGCGCATCGGGCGGAACCGACCTCGGCTCGGTCTCGTTCGAGACCCGACAAACGCCATAACATAGATCAAAACTGCAACTTTGGCGGCGCTTCTCGGTTTCTGAAAAAGAAGAGGAGACAGCAATGGCAAGCGTAGCGCAGCATTCCAGGACATCATCGGGCTTTGGCAAATTGCTCGGCGTCGCGGTGCTCGGCGGACTTTTCTGGTTCACCCGCAAGACCGGCCCGAAATTCCCGAAGAGCGACGAGCATTCGGCCGCCTTTGCCGACAATGAGACTGACCCCGAGAATTTCGACCAGACCCGCTCGGCGGGACCCGACGGGATGCGCAGCGACGCACGCCGGACATGGGACAGCGTCGACCAGGCCGCCGACGAATCCTTTCCCGCGAGCGATCCGCCCGCGACTTATTGAACGGCACCCCATTTGAGTGTCCCGAGGAGATTGACATGACCGACAAGAGCGATGCGGGCGCCGCCAATCGCGGCCGCCGCGCGAACAAGCAAGGCAGCGGCCCCGTCACCGGCAGCGGTGCGGGCGCGGGGGGTGGCGGCAATCCGGAAGATTATGACTCGGACCCGCAGGGCGGCGGTGGACATGACGCCACGCCTCCTGCCGATCGCGGACCCAAGACCGGCGCAGACGCTCCCGTCGGCGGAAGCCGCTGAACGGCGGATCAAGGTGGGAGAGTCTTCATGGCAAATGGCTGGGCGCGCGACGGCGCGGTGCAGGATCAGATTGACGACACGGTTGCTGATGCCGTGAAGGCGGCGCGTGCGCGCCTTCCACTCGGTGAGGGCAGTGATGAGTGTGTGCTCTGCGGCGAGGACATCCCCGAAGCGCGGCGAAAGGCGCTTCCTGGCACCCGAACCTGCGTTGCCTGCCAGTCGAAGCGTGACGCCACCATCCGCCCAGGAGGAATCAACCGGCGCGGTAGCAAGGACAGCCAGCTGCGCTAAACACGGCCGGCCGACGCCACGCACAGTCGGAACCTTGGGCGCGAATCCGCGTTAACCGCATATCCAAAAAGGATGAACCAGCGGCGCCCACCGCCGCTCTCACGCTGCGCGCGAGAGCGTCAGCAAGCGCGTGCAAAAAAGGGAGAATGACATGTTTAGATGGGCCATCATTTTCGCCGTCGTCGCACTGGTCGCGGCGCTCCTCGGCTTCGGCGGCATCGCCGGACTTTCGGCCGATTTCGCGAAAATCCTTCTCGTCGTCGCCGTCGTCCTCGTCATCGTCGGCTTCGTGTTCGGCCGCGGCGGACGTCGCACGCTGCCATAATCTGAAGAGGTTTCCCGGGGTTGCGATACCCTAAATTGCAATCCTCCCGGTGCCGGCGGCTACCCTAGGCCGCCGGCACTTCTATGCTTGCAACAGCCTACGGAGCGCGCGGGACCGCCCGGCCCGCAATCAGCCTACCTTAGCTATTTCGCCGCGTCGCTCTTGATCGCCTCGGCTTTCGCGTCCGCGGCCTTGCGAACCGCATCGGCCTGCTGTTCGAGACGTTCAGCCTCAATATCCGCCGCGCTGCGAATGCTGTCCTGCTCCTTCTCGATCGCTTCAGCCTCGGCCTTTCGCGCGTCCGCCGCCGCGTCGGCAGCGCGGTCGCGCGCTTCGCCGATCCGCTCATTGGGACCGTCGCCTTCATAGGTCTGGCCCGCGGCTTCGGCCTCGGCCTTGTCCTTCGCCGCGCCCGCCTGCTCGGCGGGTCCGTCGCAGGCGGCGAGCGTCAGCAAAACGGCGATTAGCGCGAGCGGATGTTTCATGAGCTTTCCTTCGAAGGATCGGCCGAAGGCCGCGGCGGCAATTAAGAAAGGAACGAGTCCCGCGCCGCTAAGTTTCCATAAGCGAACGGAGATTTGCATGTCGGACACCCAAAATGACGTCGCCACGGTCAACAGCCTCGATCTCGACCGCTATCTCGGCACCTGGTTCGAAATCTGCCGCCTGCCGCTGAAGTGGGAAGATGCCGACGCCAGCGACGTCACCGCAACCTACAGCCTCGGGGACGACGGCAAGATCGGCGTCGAGAACCGCTGCATCGGCGCCGACGGAAAGCCCGATCGGGCGATCGGCGTCGCGGTCCCGCAGGATGCCACCCACGCCCGGCTCAAGGTCAGCTTCTTGCCGCAATATCTGCGCTGGATACCCTTCACGGAAGGCGATTATTGGGTGCTCGCGGTCGCGCCCGATTATTCGGTCGCGCTCGTCGGCACGCCCGACCGCAAGCATCTGTGGCTGCTCGCACGGACCGCCGCGTTGCCTGCTGACGTCGTCGATAACTATCTTGCGGTCGCGCGGTCGCAAGGCTTCGAACTCGACCGGCTGATCACCCCGCGTCAATCGGGCCAAAAAGTGCCACACAGCGCATTCGACGATTGAGGCGAGGCAGCGACGGGGCCGGCACGATCCGCGAAACCATGCGGCGCGTCGCGAGTTCGCTGAGAGCAGCCGCCGCTTTCGCTGCGCCAACCCTCAACGGCATCAGGAACGATATTGATGAATTTTCTCAGCCCCGATCTTCTCTTGCCGATCGTCGGGGCAACAGCGGCGGGCGCAATACTCGGGGCCGAGCGCGAATATCGCGCCAGCCCCGCGGGCCTTCGCACCCATATTCTCGTGGGGCTCTCCTGCTGCCTGCTCATGCTCTCGGCGGTGCACCAGATGGCTTGGCTCAACGACGCGCCGCTCGAGGTTGTACGCATCGACCCGGTGCGGATGGCGCACGGCATTCTCACCGGCATCGGCTTCCTGTGCGGCGGCGTGATCTTCCGCGAGGGCATGAATGTCCGGGGCCTGACGACGGCGGCTTCGCTCTGGATGACGGCTACGCTCGGCATTCTCTTCGGGATCGGCTTCTACGAACTGGCGATCTTCGGCACCATTGCGTCGCTTCTCGTCCTGGCAGCGGTCGCCTTCACCGAGCGCCGCGCTCCGCAGCGCCGGATCGTCCATGTGAAAGCGCGCTATCGCCGCGCGGCCGGCACCTCGGCGCAGCGTTTCGGGGCAACGCTCTCCGAGCATGGTCTCGCGACGATCACTATCGATCAGTTGCTTGCCGACGATGTGATGGAGTTCGGGGCCGTCGCGCACGGATTCGAAGAGGAGCGAGGTGAACGGCTCGCCGCGCACTGGACCGCGGATGAGGCGATCATAGGCTTCGAAATTCGACCGCAACAGGCGTGAAGGTCCGCCGCGGCGGATCACGGGGGTAAGCGGGCCGACGCGCCAGCGGCCCGGCACCCGCTAGAGGCCGACCTTGCCGAGCGCGGCCGCCAAGTCCGCGTCGCCCGATCCATCCTTCGGCGTCATGCGGTTAAGCAGCGTCTGAACCCGGCTCTGCGCAACCCGCAAGGTCTTGTGCCGCACCTCGCGGATCTGGTTGGTGCGCCACGACCGGCTTTCGCCGAGCAGCGCCTCCCATTTGGCTTCTTCAGCTGCAAGCACGGCAAGCGTCAGCCGCAGGCCGTCGCGTTGACCCCGGCGATACTCGGCTGTCACAACGGATAACCGCGTGGGTGGCGCACGCCGCTAGGCAGGCGCCTTGCTTTCGGCGAGCGCCGCGATGATCGCGTCGCAAAAAGCAGGCAGATCGTCGGGACAGCGGCTGGTGATGATGTTTCCATCGACGACGACGGCCTCATCGACGACCTCGGCCCCGGCGTTCGCGACATCGGTCCGGATCGATTTGTAGCTGGTCATCCGCCGGCCGTTCGCCACACCGGCCTCAATCAATAGCCAGGGGGCGTGGCAAATCGCCGCGACTGGCTTTCCGGCCGAGACGAAGTCGCGGATGACCGACAAGGCGTCCTCTTCGACGCGGAGGAGGTCGGGGTTGATCTGACCGCCCGGAAGGACAAGCGCGTCGTAATTGTCGACATTGACGTCCTTGATGAGCAGGTCGACTTCGATCTCGTCGCCCCAGTCATCCTCGTCCCAGCCCGTGATTTCGCCGGCCTCCAGCGACGCAAGCTCAACATCGGCGCCGGCGTCCTGAAGGCGCTCCAACGGCACTTCGAGCTCCGATTGCTCGAAGCCGTCGGTCGCCATGATGAGAATGCGGCAAGAGGCGAGGGTTTCTGTATCGGCCATGCGAAGCTCCTTTGATGGTACCGGAACAATGCGCCGCCAGCCGAGACGTTGCCTCGCACGTCGGTTCAGCGACGGTCTCGACCGAGGCCGTTCCGCGAGCGCGCGGTCGCATCCGTCAAATCGCGCCAACATGGATCAAGGCGCGGCACCCTTTGGACCTTCCGCGCATTATGTCAGGATGACATCATCGATCGCCTTCGTCGGAGCTGGCCCGACCACAATCTACACTTTGCACGCCCTGCTCGAACAAACTGCCCTTCCCTTCTCACTCACGATTTTCGAGGAACAGCCGACGGCAGGACGCGGCACACCCTATCGGCCGGGCTGGAACGATCCGGCGATGCTGTCGAACATCGCGAGCATCGAGATCCCTCCGCTCGAAGAAACGCTCATCGACTGGCTGAATGCACAGCCCGCGAGCCGGCTCGTCGCGCTCGGCATTGATCCCGGCGAGATTGGCGAACGCACCTTCTATCCCCGGCTCGCGCTCGGTGAGTTTTTCCATGACCAATTCGAGGCGCTGCTCGACCGCGCGCGGGCCCAAGGCGTTACGGTGAATCTGCGTACGCGCTGCCGCGTGGTCGACGCGGTGAGCGAGGCTGACGCGATGGTCCTGACGGTTCGCTCGCGCTCCGGCGAGCTCACCAAAGCGCGCTTCGACCATGTCGTGCTCGCGACCGGACACCAATGGCCCGAAGACCCTGAAGTTCGCCCCGGCTATTATCTCAGCCCTTGGCCCGCCACCGCACTTGCCGCGATTCCACCTTCCAATATCGGCATTCGCGGGACATCGCTGAGCGCAATCGATGCCGCCGTCGCGCTTGCGGTAACCCACGGCGAATTTGTCGAGGATGACGAGGGCGGCCTGTCTTACGCCGCGGCACCCGGAACCGAGCTCTTCCGGATGACGATGATGTCGCGCAAGGGTCTCCTTCCCGAAGCCGATTTTTTCGCGCCACTCCCCTATGAGCCTCTCGCAATTTGTACGCCCGAAGCGATGGAGGCGCTGATCGCCGCTGATGGCCTGCTGCTCGAGCCCGCCTTCGCGCTGTTCCGCCAGGAGTTGATCGCGGCCGATCCCGACTATGCCACCGCCACCGGCATCGCCGAGCTTGAACTCGAGGATTTCTGCGAGCGCTATTTCGCCGACCGCGCCGAGGCCGATCCGTTCGATTGGGCCGCAGCGAACCTCGCCGAGGCCGAGCGCAACTACGAAGACGAGCACACCGTGCCGTGGCGCTATGCGATCCTGCGCATGCACGAAGTGCTCGCGTTGATCGTCCCGCATCTCGACGCCGAGGAATATCGCCGCTTCGCAAAGCATTTCAAACCGGTGTTCGTCGACGATTATGCGACGGTTCCGCATGAATCGATCCAGCGAATGCTCGCGCTCCACGCCGCGGACAAGCTCGACGTCATGGCGATCGGCGACGACTACCGGATCGATAGTCACCGGCCCGAGGGCGGCGCGGTTGTCACCGTCGCGGGCGAGCGCCACGAATTTCCCGTGTTCATCGAAGCGACCGGGCAGCGGCCGCTGCAAGCCAAGGCATTTCCCTTTCCGTCCCTTCTCGAGCAAGGCATCGTTCGCGATGCGCAGCCGGGCGCGGCGCCGAGCGCGTCGCGCGGGATCGCGATCGACGACCAATTCCATCCCATCTCGGAAGCCATTCCCGAAGACCAGCTCTTCTGCCTCAGCCTCCCCTTCCTTTTGGGCCGCCACCCTTTCATCCAGGGCATCACCAGTTCGCACGAGATGGGGCTTGTCGTCGCCGAGCAGCTAGCGGCTGCGATCGAACGCGATTTTACCGACGCGCCCCAAGACGACGCGCCGGCGGTGGCGGCATGAAGCTGTTCGCCATCTATATCGGCGGCGAGATGGAGGGCGCCAATATCGAGCTGCATGACATGCGCTTCATCGTCGCGCCGTCGATCACCGACACCTATGAGGAGCTCCGCCGCCAATGGTGGGGTATTCCCAAGAGCCTGCATATCGACTGCTGGGCCGAGATCGACCACGTCGACGGCTATGATATCGCGCTTCGGCCCGAGCCGTTCGCCGGTCTCGAGCGCCTCTATTATGTCAACCTCGGCGGGTATGTGGCCGACGAGTTTCTCGAGAAGCACAAGAATGTTTTCGTCGTCGCCGACAGCGTCGCGAAAGCCAAGGCGCGGGCGCTGAAAAGCGTGACCGGCTGGCGCGAACCGCACCGTGACGAGATGTACGAGGCCGAACAGGCCTTCGCGATTAGCGACGCGGGGGCGATGCAGCAGTTACATATCCATCTGACCCCGAGCGCGGGATCGAAGGATCTGAGCTTCACCTGCGATTATACGCCGATCCGGGCAAGACCCACGCGCTGAGCGCACGGGACGTATCCCAGACAAAAAGAGACCCGCCGGAGGCGGGTCTCGAGGGAGGGGTGAGGCTGGGAAAAATCAGTCTTCGGAGCCAACCGGAGCGGTCTTTGGCGCTTTGCCGTCCTCGATCCGGCCTTCGTTGCGTAGATCACGGCCTTCCTGGGCCTTGCGCTTCGCTTCGGGCGACTTGCCGTGCTCATAGGCTTCTTCCTTGAGATAGCCTGCGGCTTCCTTTGCTTTGCCTTCGATGCTCATGAGAATCTCCTTTGGTGATGAGAGTGAAACGCCTGAAACTCCGTGAGAGTTTCAACCGATCGGCAGGCCGTCGCATCTAGACGACCGCCTGCCGCATCCGCCTCAAGCGGCGGGTTTCAGCTTCGCGAGCGCAGCGCGATGTTCTTCGACCACGGGCACGATTTCGCCGGCAACCTTCTTCAGCGCCGGGGTGTCGCCGCTCGCGGCATAGCCCTTGTGCAGGGCAAGCGCGGCGTCATGCGCGGTCTTCTGATGCGCGAGATAAACGGCATCGATCCCGGTCGCGTCGGCCTTCTTGATATCGTCGAGCATCTTCTGCTGATCGACGTCGAGCGTGGGCGCCGCGACATCGATCTTGGCCTCGGCAGCGGCGGCCTTGACCTTCGCAGTGGATTTGCCGTGATGGTCGATCATCATCTGCGCGAACGCCTTGACGTCGGCGTTGGTCGATTTGGCGAGCAGCGCCTTCGACGATTCAATCTCCCACATGTCGCCAGCATCGGCCTTGGCGATGTATCCGGCGGCATCGACAGGAGTTGCGGGGGTATCGGCGGGTTCAGTCATATCTGAGGCGGCAGTCTGATCGACCGATGCCGTCTCGGTGGGCGGTGCCGCATCGTTGTTCGAACCACAGGCCGCCAGCAGGAAAGCGAGAGTAAGGATGGAGGCGCTCTTCATGGGAAATCTCCGTTACAAATTCGCCCGCCCCGACTTGATCAAGCAACGTCGCGCGGGGGCCGAAGTTCCCCGATCTTCCGTGGGTCTGAGAATGCGAAGAGCTTGACGACGGGCGCGACAATGCTGTGGTAGGGACCGACACGATCGGGCCCATCGAGCCCCTGCAACAGCGAACGGACGGCAACATGATCGAGGCACAATTCTACCCAATTGGTACCCCCGGCGAGAAGTGGGGCGAAACCGAAGTTGCACTATGGCGCGGCCACCAATCGCGCCACCGCCGCTATGATGTCGATATCGTGCCGCGCATCGACGCGCTCGCCGATCGTTTCGCCATCATCGCTTATGGCGAACTCGACTATGCCGGCGAGTGCTATACGCTGTTCGCCATGCGCAGCCCGAATTTCGATCCGGCGCTGCCGACCGCGCTCGTGACCGGCGGGGTCCACGGTTATGAGACGAGCGGCGTGCTCGGCGCTCTCGCCTTTCTCGAAACCGAGGCGGCGGACTATGCCGGCAAGGTCAATCTGCTTGTTGCGCCGTGCGTCAGCCCTTGGGCCTATGAACGCATCAACCGGTGGAATTACGACGCCATCGATCCAAACCGCAATTTCCGCGCCGACGGACCCGCGCGCGAAGCCACGGCGCTGATCGAGCTCGTCGCCTCGATCGACGAACCGTTTCTTCTCCACATCGACCTGCACGAGACGACCGACAGCGATGCGCAAGAATTCGGACCCGCGCGCGACGCCCGCGACGGCAAGGCGCATGAAGCCGAAACGATTCCCGACGGATTTTATGTCGTCGACGACAGCGCGAATCCCCAGCCCGATTTCCAGCGCGCGGTTATCGCCGCGGTCGAACGGGTCACACATATTGCTCTGGCCGATGACAAGGGCGAAATCATCGGCTCTGCCGTCGTCGCGCATGGCGTCATCGAATATCCGCTGACCGGCCTCGGTCTTTGCCCGTCGATTACCGGCGCGAAATATACGACGACCACCGAAGTCTATCCAGACAGCTCGCGCACCACGCCGGACGAATGTGTTCGTGCGCAGGTGACCGCGGTGCGCTCCGCGCTCGACTTCGCGCTCGGCCACCGCTGACGAAACGATCGACAAAAAGGGATGTCGGCTCGCCCTGATGGTGACGCAGGGCTTCTTTCCGGCAATGGCCGCCTCGCGCGTCTTCGCTCTTAGGCCTGCCTCGAGCAGCGCGGCAAAGGGGAAGAGCGTTGCGGAACGAGGGGATTCCGATCCGCTGCATGTTGAGCCCGTCTGCATGGTCGCAGGCGGAATCTCGAAAACCTCTCAGGCAAGCGAGCTTTTCGAACGAGAGCGCTCAATGCAACGGAACGATCGCCGCGAACGGCCGTAGTCTCCAATGGCGGGCCGTTCGGCCTCGCCGCGGGAGAAAGACGATGAAAAGGCTTCTGTCAATTTTCGTACTTGGCACTTCGTTACTGGCGCTGTCGGCTTGCAACACGGTTCAAGGCGCCGGGAAAGATATCGAATCCGCTGGCGATTGTGCCGATGGCGTCAAGGGCAACTGCTAGGTCAGCGCGCCCTGACTGACGCCAACCGGCGTTCGTCGGTCGCCCGAAAGTGGCGCACTCTGTATAGTCCGGTTTCAGTCCCCGGAGGGCCGAAACCGGATTAACAGGCGAGGGCCTCCGCCACGAAATCGCGGCCGAGGCGAAGTCCGACGGGATCGGCGGTGTGGGCAACACCCTAGGATACCGGCGAATGCTGGTGCGACGCCAGCCGCCAATCATCCGACCTCCTCACATATGCCGATCCGATCAGCGCGGAATAAGCAACACCATCCGCCCGCGTGACTTCGGCCTTGTAACTGATCATCGCGGCATCGTCGGACAGCTTCAAAAGCTGCCGATCACTCATCTCGAGACCTCGCCACCGATTGGCGCCGGTTGCGGTAGCTGCGACCTCCTCGCGCGAAAAGAGCCCGTGCATTTCTCCGGATTGCGGAAAGGCGAGCAGGCATTGCGCGTCCAGGTGAGCCGCGAAATAGTGGGCTCCCTCGGTCCAAAAACCGCGCTCGATTTCGAAAAGTTGCTCTTCCAGCGACATGGCTGTTCCTTTCGCGATGCAGAAGCCGAGTGATCGACAACGCACGAAGGAATGCCGTGGTTTCTCCTCATAGAGACGGGTCGGTCGCAGAAGGTCCGCTCAAAGAGGCCCATCCGCGGAAGCGAATATCGCAGCGAGATTAGTCCGGACCGCGCGAAAGCGCGGCCCGGTGGAAAGCTTTCAATACTTTGTGTTTTGAAGCTCGGCGAGAATACTCACCGATCCGTATCCCGGTTCCAGCGCTTAAAAAATTCGCGGATGCGGCGATCGGACTTGGCCGCTTGCCGTCGGTCTGCTTCTGGCACAATATTCGCTAAAGCGGACAGGCAAAGAGGCGGAGCCTCTTGAAGCGCGTGCTGGCTCGTCAATACGGGATAGGCCTTCTATCCCAGCCGTAGAACCCGCCGCTATCCGTTGACGATAGCTGATCGATGACGCCTAGAATGCGCATCGCGCTATTATTCGCACTAAAGAGCGATGATTCAGCTACT
>Ga0247823_10002352_pt1 | contig 15590 bp, 15 predicted proteins | sample 13C_PalmiticAcid_2_FD_192426 | JGI IMG/M metagenome (GOLD analysis project Ga0247823, IMG submission 192426) | Soil microbial communities from agricultural site in Penn Yan, New York, United States - 13C_PalmiticAcid_Day30 | ecosystem: Environmental > Terrestrial > Soil > Agricultural land...
GTAGCGGCCCGCGTCGCCGTCGCCCGCAACCGCAGGCTGCGGATCGTGCACAGCATCGACCCCGTCACCACGGCCACACCTCGGGGCCTCTACGACGCGTTCGTCGCCTTCACGATGCAGGACATCCGGCTCCGCGCCGAACGGGTCCTCGCCGGTGCACTCGACGACGCTCTGGTCGTCGCACCAGAGCTGGCGGTCAGCACCGAACTCACCGACGGCAACGCCGCGCGGGCCCTCGTGGAACGGTCCGCACAGGCACATCTGGTGGTGCTCGGCGCGACCGCCTCGACGGGCTCGATGGCCCATCTCGGCTCCACTCTGCTCGCGGTGACCTCCCATGCCCGCGGCTGTGTCGTGGTGGTGCGCGGGTCCGACCCGGACACCCGGACCGGACCGGTCGTCGTCGGTGTCGACGGCAGCGCCGTCGGCGAGCCCGCCATCGCCGCCGCGTTCGCCGAAGCCGCCGAACGCGGCAGCGACCTGGTCGCCGTCCATGCCTGGAGCGATCTGTCCCGCGGCGGATTCGCGGGCTCGAGCTATCTCGAGCTACCGATCCCCGACTTCGACACCGCCGAAGAGGCGCTGTTGGCCGAACGGCTGGCCGGCTGGACCGAGCAATACCCCGAGGTCGTCGTCCGCCGTGAGATCGAGCTCTACGATCCGCGCGAACGGCTGGCGCGGTGGTCGCGGACCGCGAGCCTGATCGTCGTCGGCAGTCGCGGCCGCGGTGGGTTCCGCGGCCTGCTCCTCGGCTCGACCAGCAACTGGCTGGTGCAGCACGCCGACTGCCCCGTGCTGGTCGTGCACCCCGACTGAGCCGGCGACGAAGGCATTTGGTCCCCGCTGAACAGGCGCAATGGCCGTCTCGGCGAACCCCCTTACCGACCAGACTCGAGGTATGAGCGAACAACCAGTTCCCCGAGTCCCTGACCCTCCGACCCTCCGAGCCGCTGTCGGTCTCGGATGCCGGGCGCCGTCGGTCCACAACACCCAGCCGTGGCGGTGGGTCTTCGACGGCACCCGACTGCACCTGTTCCGCGACGCCGACCGGCAACTCACCGCGGCCGACCCGCACGGTCGCCAAGCCGTGATGAGCTGCGGCGCGGCGCTGCACCACGTCCGCACCGCCTTCGCCTCCTTCTGCTGGGGTACCGATGTCGCCCGCCTGCCCGACCTCGGTCGGCCCGACCTGCTGGCCACCCTCGAGTTCCGGCCGTGGCCCGATCCGCCCACCGCGGTGTTCCGGCGGGCCGAGGCGATCGAATACCGCTACACCGACCGACTGCCGATGGCGGAGCCCAGCGGCTGGGCGTCGGTCAGGGCGGAGCTCGAGGACCTGGTCAGCGCACACGAACTCACCCTCGACGTGCTCGACGAAGACGCGCGCGCCCGACTGTCGGTGGCTTCGGAACAATCCGGCGCGCTGCGCCGCTACGACATGGAGTACCAATCCGAAATCCATTGGTGGGCAGGTCATCCCGATATGCCCGAGGGAGTGCCGCCCGCGTCGCTGGTCTCGGAGTCCGAAGCCGCCCGCGTCGGCGTCGCCCGCACGTTCCCGTCGCCGGGACCCGGCGCCCGCCGCGGTGAGCTGCGCGACCACGCGCGCCTGGCCGTCCTCACCGCCACGAGCGAGACTCCGCTGTCCTGGCTGCATACCGGCGAGGCGCTGTCGGCGGCCCTGCTCGAATGCACCGCGTCCGGCTTGTCGACCTGCGCGCTGACCCACATCACCGAACTGGCCGCGGGGCGGCGACTGTTGAGCAGCCTCATCGGCCACCCCGGCGTCCCTCAGGTCGTGCTGCGGATCGGTGTCGCGCCCGACGATCGGCGACCGCCGCCCACCCCGCGCAGGCCGCTGAGCGATGTCCTCACCACGACGACATGAGCGCGCCAGGCACCACAGCGAGGCGGCCACCGGAATCCGGTGGCCGCCTCGCTCTGTTCGAGCAGCGTCACTACTTTCTGCTGCGGACGACGATCGTCGGGATCTCCACCGAATGCAGCAGCGCGTTGCTGGTCGAGCCGAGCAGCATGCTCGAGAAGCCACCGCGGCCGTGGCTGCCCACCACGACCAGCTGCGCCGAGGCCGCTTCGTCGACCAGCGAGCGCACGGGCCGGTCGGCGACCACGATCCGGCGCACCGGCACATCCGGATAGCGCTCGGCGTAGCCGGCGAGGGTTTCGGCGAGGTCGGCCTCGGCCGACTGCCTGCCCATCTCCCACCCGAACGCGGGCAGATCCAGTGCGCTGGAGTCGCTGAACGCGTGCAGCGCGACCAGTTCGACCTTGCGCCGCGATGCCTCGTCGAACGCGAGCTCGACCGCGGGCACACTGTTGGCGGTGCCGTCGACACCGACCAGCACCGGCAGGGCCGCCGAGACCGGGTCGATCGCCGCGATGCCGTGGATCACGGCCACCGGGCAGTGCGCGTGCTGAGCCGCCGCACGGCTGACCGACCCGAGCAGGCCACGCTGGAAGGCGCCGAGGCCACGACTGCCCACGACGAGGATCTCCGCCGTCGTCGAGCGCTCGATCAGCAGCGGCGCCGCCATTTCGAACGCGACCTCGGTCGTGATCGTGAGGTCCTCGTCCGGTACCGCGGCGCGGGCGACCCGTTCGGCCTCGCCCACCACCCGCTCGGCATCGACGCGCAGCCATTCCAGGTCCGCCTCCCCCAGGGACATGCCGGGACCGAACCCGGTCTGCAACGCCCCCGAGGTCAGGATGTGCAGGGGCAGGTGGTGCAGCGCCGCCTCGGCCGCGGCCCAGGCGGCGGCCTGGTAGGAGTTCGCCGACCCGTCGACCGCGGCCAGCACCGGCCGGGGACGATGTTCGGTGGGCCGTGCCTTCTTGTCGGTCATCGGGGTACCTTTCCTCGTCGGGTCAACCAGACCAACGCCGGTTCACCTTCGAGCATCGTCGCGGCCGATGGACCCTCGGCAGGGGACAAAGTCATCGCGGGGGCGGGCCGATCGACCTCGAATTCGCCGTGGTCCGTGCCCGGTGGCCGCGCTTGCGGCAGGTCAGGCCACCGGTCCCCGGCTTCCGGGACCTTCGGCCCTGCCTGTCCACACCTCCGGCGCGCGAGGCTGTGCAGATGATCACCACGTACTTCCGGCGGCTCGATCCCCGAAGGGCCACGCTGTGCGTGTTCTCCGGGCTGCTGGCGATCTGGGCCTTCGCCGGATCCCTCGGCCTCATCACCGGCGCACTGTCCCTCGGTCCCGTCACCGAGTCCCGCCTGCCGTGGCACAGCCCCATCCTCGCCGGCGTGCTGCTCGCGCTCGTCGTCGGCCTGCCGATGACCGTCGTCGCCCTCACCGTCACCCACGACGATGATCCGGCGACCGCTCAGACGACCCTGGCCGCGGCGTACCTGCTGATCGGCTGGGTCCTGGCACAATTGCTGATCCTGCGTGAGTTCAGCTGGTCGCAGCCGGTCTGCGTGATCCTGGCGGTGACCGTGGCCGCCCTCGGCGCACCCCCACTCGGGCACCAGCCCACTCTCCGGCGCTGAACGTGATCATCGCCGAGTACCGAGAGCATCACCTCCCTGTGCCGCCGAGTTGGCGGACAATGAAGGGCGACGTTCCCCACGCGAGAGAGAGCCTTCCATGACCACGGTATTTCTGGTCGACGACCACGAGATCGTCCGGCGCGGGGTGGGCGATCTGATCGCCCTGGAACCGGACCTCGAGGTCATCGGTGAGGCGGGCACTGTCGCCCAGGCGCTGGCCCGGATTCCCGCTTTGCGTCCCGATGTCGTCGTGCTCGACGTCCGCCTGCCCGATGGCAACGGCATCGAGCTGTGCCGCGAGCTGCTCTCGGCCGACCTGGGCCTACGCTGTCTGATCCTGACCTCGTTCACCGACGAGCAGGCCATGCTCGACGCGATCCTGGCCGGTGCCAGCGGATATGTCGTCAAGGACATCCGCAGCCTGGAGCTCATCCATGCCGTCCGTGAGGTCGGCGAGGGCAAGTCGCTGCTGGACAACCGGGCCGCGGCCGCCCTGATGGCCAAGCTGCGCTCGGAGGCGCAGGAGGACACCGGCCCGCTGGCGACACTGACCGAGCAGGAGCGCACGCTGCTGTCGCTGCTGGGAGAAGGCCTGACCAACCGTCAGATCGCGGCGCGCATGTTCCTGGCCGAGAAGACCGTCAAGAACTACGTGTCCCGGTTGCTGACCAAACTGGGTGTCGAACGGCGCACGCAGGCCGCGGTGATGGCCGCCGATCTGGACCGGCCGCAGCGACGATGATGTCCCGGCCTCCCCGTCGTGGCGTGGAAGAATGCAGGTCATGGACGACGAGTCGGTAGGTGGCGCGCGGCCGCCGGTGACCGAGACCCTGTCTCAGTTGCGGTTGCGTGAGCTGCTGGCCGAGGTGCAGGACCGGATCGCCCAGATCGTCGATGTCCGCGACCGGATGGATCGGTTGATGGAGGCCATGCTCGTTGTGACGGCGGGCCTGGATCTGGACAACACGTTGCGCACGATCGTGCATACCGCGATCGAACTGGTCGATGCCCGTTACGGCGCGTTGGGGGTGCGCGAGACCGACAAGACCAGCAATCAGCTCGCCGAGTTCGTCTACGAGGGCATCGACGACCGCACGCGGGTGCTGATCGGTGATCTGCCGCGCGGGCACGGGGTTCTCGGGTTGTTGATCGCCGAGCCGAAACCGATTCGGCTGACCAACCTTTCCGATCATCCGTCGTCGGTCGGGTTTCCGGACAATCATCCGCCGATGCGGACGTTCCTGGGTGTTCCGGTGCAGGTGCGCGGCGAGGTGTTCGGCAACCTCTATCTCACCGAGAAGGCCGGTGGCTTCGAGTTCACCGAGGACGACGAGGTGGTGGTACTGGCGCTGGCCGCCGCCGCGGGCATCGCGATCGAGAACGCCCGGTTGTACGAGCAGTCGCGGGTGCGCCAGCAGTGGCTAGAGGCGATGCGGGACGTGGCCACCGAGCTGCTGGCGGGCAGTCCGTCCGAGGAGGTACTCGGGCTGGTCGCCGAACGTGGCCTGCTGCTGACGAATGCGGCGTGTACGTTCCTGGCGCTGCCCGAGGACCCCGACATCCCACACGACGAGGTCACCGAGCTGGTGGTGGTCGCGGCGGCCGGCGCCGACGCCGGTGTGCTGGTCGGCAAGCACATCCCGGTCACCGATTCGCATTCGGCCGAGGCGTTCCGCACCGGACACAAGGTCACCGCCGACTCCCCGGCGCACAACCCGATCTTCGATTCCGTCGACAAGTTCGGGCCGGTCCTCACCTTGCCGCTGCGCGCGAACGGCACCGTCACCGGCGTACTCACCACCGTGTTTCCCGCCGGCTCGCAGCAACTCGGCGCCACGGATCAAACGCTGATGGCCGCGTACGCCGATCAAGCGGCGGTGGCCTTGCAGCTGGCCGCGACCCAGCGCCGGATGCGTGAGCTCGATGTGTACGCCGACCGCGACCGGATCGCCCGCGGCCTGCACGACCACGTCATCCAGCGGCTGTTCGCGGTCGGCTTGTCGCTGCAGAGCACGATGCAGCGGACCAAAACCGCCGAAGTGCGCACCCGGCTCGACGAGACCATCGACGATGTCCAGGCGATCGTGCAGGACATCCGGCATTCGATCTTCGACCTGCAGTCCAATACCGCCACCGATTCCTCGTCCTATCGCAAGCGTCTGCACAACATCATCACCGAGATGACCACCGATACCGGGCTGCGCACCACGGTGCGCCTCGCCGGACCTGTCACGGTGCTGGAACCTCCGCTGTCCGACCACGTCGAAGCCGTGTTGCGAGAAGCGCTCAGCAACGCCGTACGACACGCGAAAGCCACGACCATCTCGATCGAACTGGTGGTGCGCGACGAGGTGACCATCGAGGTCGCCGACGACGGCACCGGCCTCGACCCCGACATCACCCGGCGCAGCGGCCTGGCGAATCTGGCCGCCCGCGCCGAAGAGTCAGGCGGCACTTTCACCGTCCGCCCCCGTGACGGCGGCGGCACCGTCCTGCGCTGGTCGGCCCCGCTGCCTTAGCCCGTCAGCCGGTGGTCGAGGGGTGGACGTCGGCCATCACGCGCACCGTGCGCAACGACCGCCAGTACATCGCGGGCAGTGCCGCCGCGCATTCGGCGGTGCGATCGATCTCGCGCTGCAGCAACAGCCCGTAGGTGAACGTCGACTCCCCCGCGTTCTCCGCTTCTCTGGTCAGCTGGATCAGGTGATGCTTGGCCACCACCGCGTCCTGGTGATCACCGAGCAGGTCCTGCAGGGCGATCAGACCCTCGGCGGCCTGATCGCTGCGCGCGGGATCCAGGTCGTGCACCGACTCCAGGTAGTAGCGGGTGCGCCGGATCGCCTTGCGCAGCGCGTGCATCGCCGCGTCGGTGGCATCCTCGTCCCTGGCCGACTCGATCGCGCGCATCCGCCGCCGCACCCGCGCCAGCAACGCATCGAGCACCACGGCGTTGTCCGGCTCATCGATCCCGGGCACCACACCGCTGCGCAACAACCGTTCCTCGGCCATCAGATCCTCGATCATGGCCGGAAACCGCGGCGAGGCCAGCAGATCGCGCGCGGCGGTCCAGGCCGGTCGCACCCGCGCGTCGAAGTACTTCGACGTCCGGGCCCGCACCGGACCCCGTAGGTAGCGCGGGCGCAGCACATCCATCGCGGCGTGCAGGCGCGCGGACTGCGTACGCAGTTCCTGGGCCGCGCCCAGACTGATACCGAACCAGCGCAGTTCCTCGATCAGCCGTCGGATCTCGGTCTGCCTGCCGATCGCGGGCCGGTGCGCAGACAGCGCGCTGCGAGCACGGCGCGCGGCGATCACCATCTCGACGACCGCATCCGGGTCATCGTGGCCGGCCGCGATCTGACCGTCCATGATCGTTTCTCGTTGGGTGTGCAGATAACGAGCCAGCAGGACACTCACCCGCTGCGGCTCCGACGCGGTCGACGCGTCGCCGGTCGTCTGGATCTGGATGCTCATCGCCGAACCTGCCTCGGTAGGGGGTGTGTCTGTCCCTTCACCCTGCTCCGTCCCGCTCCGGCTCCCCAGTGCCGTTGGCCCCGCCGAGTCCTCGATCGCGGCCACCGACGCCCACGACGAAGGGCCCACCGGTGCGGGCCCTGAGACCCTGCCGCTCGTCCCGGGAACCGGCGCACAGTGACAGAAACGGAAAGGAAGACATCATGACCACACCCGGAAACCCGAAGCAGCCGGTCGTCGTCGGTGTCGACGGATCGGACCAGTCGCGCCGAGCGCTGCGCTGGGCCGCGGACTTCGCCGCGCACCACCGGGTACCGCTGCAGCTCGTCTACGCCGCCGACGTCCCGGTCGACTACGGGCCGGGCCTGGCTGGTCCCCTCTACGACCTCGAAGCGCTGCGCAAACACGGCGAGTCCGTGGTCGCCGCCGCCGCCGTGGTGGCAACCGAGCTCACCACGCCGATCGCCGATATCACCGTCTCGACCGACGCCGTCCTCGGCTCCGCGGTCGCGGTACTGCGTCAACGCAGCGAATCGGCGCGCCTGCTGGTCGTCGGCAGCCGGGGACTCGGGGCTTTCCGCCGCACCCTGCTCGGCTCGGTCAGCACCGCGATCGCCCGACATGCCGCGTGCCCGGTCGCTGTGATCCCGGAGTCGGAGGCACCGGCCGACGGCCCGGTGGTGGTCGGGGTCGACGGTTCACCGTGCAGCGTCGAGGCGGTCGCCATCGCCTTCGACGAAGCCGCCCGCCGCGATACCCGCCTGATCGCGATCCACGCCTGGTCGGAGTTCTACCGCTACGAGGCCCGCTCGACGATGCAGACCGAAGCCGAGGCGGTGCTCGCGGAAAGCCTCGCCGGCTACGCCGAGAAGTATCCCGAGGTCACCGTCGAACGGGTCGTCGTCGAAGACCGCCCGGCCAGAGCGGTCCTCGCGGCCGCGTCCGATGCCCAGCTGATCGTCGTCGGCAGTCACGGGCGCGGCGGGTTCGCCGGCATGACCTTGGGTTCGGTCGCTCAGACCGTCCTGCACGGCGCCGAGGCTCCGCTGATCATCGCCCGGCCGACCACGAGCCGCTGATCGCCACGATCGACGGTGCGGCCGGTCACGGCACCAGGACCGCCGCACCGTCGAAGCGGCCGAGGGACAGATCGCTCAACGCGCGATCCGCGTGATCGAGCGGGTAGCGGTGGGTCGAGACCGTGAGCCGACGCTGTTGCGCGAGCTCGAGGAACTCCTTGGCCTGCGCCCGCGTGTTCGAGGTGACGCTGCGGATCTGGCGCTCCCGGAACAGATGTCGTTGATAGTTCAGTGGCGGCACGTCGGTGAGGTGGATACCGGCCACCGCCAGCGTCCCCCCGGCGTCCAGCGCCGCCATCGCCGGCAGGACCAGGGCGCCGACGGGAGCGAACAGGATCGCCGAATCCAGCGGTTCCGGCGGCGCGTCGGCGGCGCCCTGCACCGAATCCGCGCCCAAGGCCAGGGCCAGCTCCCTGGCCGCCGCATCCCTGGTCATCACGTGCACGCGCGCGCCCCGGGCGAGAGCGACCTGCGCGGTGAGATGAGCACTGCCGCCGAAGCCGTAGATGCCGAGCACCCCACCGTCGGGCACCTCGGCCCGCACGAGCGCGTGATAGCCGATGATGCCGGCGCACAGCAGCGGTGCCAGCTCGTCGTCGCGGTAGCCGCTCGGCAATGCCACCGCGAAATCGACCGGCACAGTGGCGAACTCGGCATATCCACCGTCGGCGTCCCAGCCCGTGTAGCGCGAGCGCGGACACAGGTTCTCCGCCCCGCGCAGACAGTACCGGCACTGTCCACACGTGTACCGCAGCCACGGGATGCCGACTCGATCACCGACCGCCACGTTCACGCAGCCGTCCGGAACCGACACCACCTCGGCGACCACCTCGTGGCCCGGAGTCACGTGCTTGCGGTGCACCGGCAGATCGCCTTCGACGACGTGCAGATCGGTCCGGCACACACCGCATGCCAGCACCCGCACCAGGAGCTCACCGGGGCCGGGTTCCGGGACCGGTTCGTGTCCGAGCCGCAGCGGCGCCGAGCCGACCGGACCGGGATGTTCCACTCGCCACGTACGCATCATGTCGTCGCTCCTTCTGTTCGCCCCGCTGTGCCGATGCCACCCTGACACGCCCGCCCGGTGTGGGGCCGGAGGCCGAGGGCCAGTCCACCGAAGTCCTCGACAGCAGAGCACTTCGGCCCTCTTCCACCGCCGCCGCGTCGGGCGAGAATCGGCTGCGCACGTTCCCTGTCCGAGCAGTGAGGCAGTACCGATGTCAACACCGACCACCCGCCCCGTCGTCGTCGGCGTCGACGGCTCCGATTCCGCCCTCACCGCCGTTCGCTGGGCCGCCAGGGCCGCGGTCCTGCGCGACACATCGCTGCACGCGGTACACGCGATGAGCTCGGGCTGGGATCTGGGCCGCGTCGGCACGGTGTCGATACACAATCAGCACTTCCACGACGACGGCCGGGCCGCGCTGGCGAGCGCGACCACGGTCGCCCTGGCCGAGACCGCACCCGATCACCTCGAGATGCGAACATCGGTGGTGAGCCCGGCCCCGGTGTCGGCGCTGCGCCGTAGCGCCCGCCATGCCCAGCTCCTCGCGGTCGGCACCCGCGGCCTCGGTGCCTTCGAACGGGCGCTGCTCGGTTCCGTCAGCAGCGCGCTGGCGCGCCGCCCCGTGTGTCCGCTCGCGATCGTCCCCGCCTCGTTCGATCCCGCGCCCGACCGTCGACCCGTACTGGTCGGTCTCGACGGTTCCCCGGGCAGCGACCGCGCCCTCGACTTCGCGATCGAGGAGGCGTCGCTGCGCGGTGTCGGCCTCGTCGCGCTGCGCGCGTGGACGACACCGGCCCCCGGCGTACACGACTCCCGGATGACCGAGCACACCCATCGCCTGCTGGCCGACAGCCTGGTCGGCTACGGCGAGAAGTATCCCGATGTGCCGATCACCCGGATCGTCACCGACGACGATCCGGCGCGCCGATTGCTGCGCGAGTCGGCCGGTGCCCAACTGCTCGTGCTCGGCAGTCATCGGCGCGGCGCCCACGACGGTTTCGGGTCGGTGAGCCGAACCGTCGCGTACGCCACCGAGATCCCGCTCGTGCTGGCCGGGCACCGTTGACACCGGCGCCCTACGCCCTGGCGCGTTCCCTGGCCAGGGCGCGGTCGCGTTGTTCTTCGAAACGCGGAATCCGCACCTGGGCCAGGTCGTCGAGGAATCCGGCCAGCCGCTCGCGCACCTGCTCGCCGCGCGCACCGAAATCGTTGCGGCCGAAGATGTTCCACTGCCGCAGCACCGGCTGCAGGACCTCCTCGAGGTGCTGTCGCAGGTCGTAGACACCGTGCTTGGCCATCAGCACGCCGTGACGACGGAAGTTCGGCATTCCCGCGCCGGGCATGCGGAAGTTCTCCACGATGTCGGCGATCGCCTCGATCGCCTGATCCGGCACCAGATCCAGCGCCGCCGCGCACACGGTGCGATAGAAGATCATGTGCAGGTTCTCGTCGGCGGCGATGCGTTGCAGCATCCGGTCGGCGATCTCGTCGTCACACACCCGCCCGGTGTTGCGGTGGGTGACGCGGGTCGCCAGTTCCTGAAAGCTGACATAGGCCACCGAGTGCAGGAACGCCGAGCCACTGTCGATGTCGGCTGCCGTGGCCCCGGAGGCGAAGCCATTGGTCATGTGGACCATCCTGGCGTTCTCGAGCGCCACCGGATCGACCCCGCGGGTCACCACCAGATAGTCGCGCAGCACGATGCTGTGCCGCATCTCCTCCGCGGTCCATCGGCCCACCCACGTGCCCCACGCACCGTCGCGGGAGAAGTTCTCGGCGATCTCACGGTGATAGGAGGGCAGGTTGTCCTCGGTGAGCAGGTTGGTGATCATCGCCGCCCTGGCGACCTCGCCGAGCTTGGATTGATCACTCTCCCAGTCGGTTCCACCCAACGCCGCGAAGTTTCGCCCTTCGTCCCACGGGACGTAGTCGTGCGGATGCCAGTCCTTGGCCAGCGCCAGGTGGCGGTGCACGCAGTCCTCGGCCGTCGGTTCGAGTTCGGTGAGGATCTCGCGCTGTGTCAGATCGCGGGTCAACGGGGGTGCCTGCCCTTCTGTTCGAGGAGTCGGATGCCGGTGACGATCTCGGGTTCGATGGCCACGACGGTGTCCATCACCCGGCCGACCCACGGCCGCAACAGCTGTTCGTAACGCGCCACCCGCGCCGGATCGGTGACGGTGCGCGCCAATCCGGTGACCATGACCGACCACCCGGTGCGCCGCACCGCGTCGATGTCGTCGACCTGGTAGGCCACCACCACGGGCGCGTTGGCTTGCACCGCACCGGTCAACCGCGAGGTGAGCCGGGTGCGGACGACGATCACGTCGTCCTCGTCGACGAGGTGGTTGACCGGGCGGATCGCCGGCAGCGCGTCGCGGGTGAACAGCACCCGGCCGAACGGCGCCGCTGCCACCAGCCGCATCGCCTCGGCCCGTTCGAGTTCGACGACATCGCACGGTTCCCGGCCGTCACCGGCCAGTTCGATCACGACCGCGCCTCGTGGTCCGCCGCACACACCAGCGCCAAGTCGCCGTCGTAGCGGCGGTACACGAGTCGGCCACGTCCACTGCCCGGATCGGTGAAGAACACGTGCGGCAGCCCGAATCGGCACAGCCGGCTCGCGGCTTCGGACTCGGTGAGCTGTGGCGCCGGATGCGGGTTCACTGTCAGCGCCATCGTTGTCCCGACGCCGGGCGGGCGGGTGTGGTGTTGTCGTGCCAGTCGCGCGCCCAGCGGTCCCGCCCAGTAGACGAGCGCGTCCTCACCGGTCTCGCCGTCGATGAACAGGTGCGCGTCGTAGTCCAGCCCGTCCATCACCCGGGTGGCCGAAGCCGGGTCGGTGCGCAGCAGCGCGCAACGCTTACGGCGCACGATCGGCCGGACCTCGCTCACCGAAGCCAGCGGCGGCCGCGCCGGGTCGGGCCAGATTCTCGGCGGCCCCGCCGGTGCCGACCGCGAGATCTCCCGGTCGAGCCGCTCGGAGACGATCCGCGCGACGAATCCGGCGGGACCCGCTACCTGCACCCGCAGCATGGCGGGCCCCTGCCCCGCGTTCACCTGCGCCAGCACCGATCCGGCAGGCACGGCGGACAACCGGATCCGGACCGGTCCGTCGACCCGGCGGCTGCGCAGCACCGCCTCGACCGCACGCGCCGTTCGCGCGACATCGACCGCGTCGACCGCACCGGCGGTCACCACCGCGATCTCTGAACCGGTCCACCGTAGTCGGGGAGAACTCACGTAATCCGACCTGCCTTCCGCTGCTTGATCCCGTCCCGCAAGAGGCTCCGGGCAATAGCACCACCCGCGCGGTCCGGCGTTTAGGGGCCAAGGTCCCGCCGCCGGGTGACCATCGGCCCGAAAGGCGAGTGACCCGTTCGGATCAGGCGCGCAGGAGGGCGGCCTGGACTTGGCGCAGGCGCTCGACGTCGCCGCGGAAACCGGCGACGGCGTCGTTGTAGAGGAAGGCTTCCCAGAGCCGCACCAGCGCGTAGGCCAGGGTGGCGCGCTCGATCGGGGGGCGGTAGCCCTCGTCTTCGGCGCGGGCGATGAGTCCTTCGACGACGGCGACCGCGGCCTGGTGGACGGGCCCGTCGCTGCGCGTGATCAGGCGCAGGGCGGCGGTGGACTCGTTGTCGAAGTAGGTGCGCAGCGAATCGTCCTGGACCAGCCAGTGGATGCAGCGATCGAGGATCTCGTTGAGGCGTTCGGCGCCGGTCGCCTCGCTGGTGCGGTCGGCGTAGGCGACCATCCGCTCGAGCTGGCCGGCGATGGCGGCGCCGAGCAGGCCGTCGCGGGAGCCGAACCAGCGGTAGATGCTGGTCCGGCCGAGGCCGAGGTGGGCGGCGATGGCGTTGACGTCGATGCGGTTGCCGGACAGGAACACCTCGATCGCGGTGCGCAGTACGTCCTCACGGCTGGCCGCGGCGGGGCGTCCCGGTGCTCGTGTCCCGTCGGCTCGCGTCACATCGCACAGCATAAGGGCTCCCCTGTGACCACCATTTGAAACATACGGCATGCTGTGTAACATACTCGACCATGCAATTGGCACTGACCGAGGACGAGCTCGCCTTCCGCGACGAGCTCCGGGCCTTCTTCCGGCGCGAAATCCCCGCCGACATCCGCAATCGGGCCAGGCACATGGCCGAACTGAGCAAGGACGACATCGTCACGACCCAGCGCATCCTGCACGCGCACGGACTCGCGGTGCCGCACTGGCCGGTCGAGTGGGGCGGGCGCGACTGGACCCCCATCCAGCGCCATCTCTGGCACGACGAGATGCAGCTCGCCTCGGTGCCCGAGCCACTGACCTTCAACACCAACATGATCGGTCCGGTGATCGCCCACTTCGGGTCACCGGAGATGAAGCAGCGCTTCCTGCCCGCCACCGCCAACCTCGACATCTGGTGGTGCCAGGGCTTCTCCGAACCCGATGCCGGTTCGGACCTGGCCTCGCTGCGCACCGTGGCCGTCCGCGACGGCGACCACTACGTGATCAACGGCCAGAAGACCTGGACCACCGCCGCCCAGAGCGCGGACTGGATGTTCTGCCTGGCCCGCACCGACCCGGACGCGCCCAAGAAGCAGGCAGGCATCTCGATGCTGCTGTTCCCCCTCGACACCCCTGGCGTGACGGTCCGCCCGATCGAGCTCATCGACGGCGGATTCGAGGTCAACGAGGTATTCCTGGAGAACGTGCGCGTCCCCGCCGACCAGCTCGTCGGCACGGAGAACCACGGCTGGACCTACGCGAAGTTCCTGCTCGGCAACGAACGCACCGGCATCGCCGCCGTCGGCCAGACCAAGGTGCGGCTGTGGCTCGCCAAGGAATACGCCAAGCAGACCCCACTCGACACCGGCACCCTGCTCGACGACCCGGTCTTCGCCGCCCGCATCGCCGAGCTCGAAAACGAGCTGCTCGCACTGGAACTCGTACAGATGCGGGTCGTGGCCGGCTCGGCCGACGGCGCCCCGAACCCGGTGTCGTCGATTCTCAAGCTGCGCGGTACCGAACTCCAGCAGGCGGTCACCGAACTGCTCGTCGACATCGCCGGACCCGACTCCCTGGCCCGCGAAGGCGATACCGGCGACTGGGCTCGCCGCAGCACCGCCACCTACCTCAACTACCGCAAGACATCGATCTACGGAGGATCCAACGAGGTGCAGCGCAGCATCATCGCTTCGACGATCCTCGGATTGTGAGACACCGTCATGGATTTCGAACTCACCACCGAACAGACCATGCTGCGTGACACCGTGCGCAGCGTGCTGGCCCGCCACTACACCCACGAACATCGCGCCCAGGTCATCGGCACCGATCCGGGCTGGGACCCGCAGGTCTGGTCGACCTTCGCCGAGATCGGCTTGCTCGGGCTCACCATCTCCGCCGAGGACGGCGGGATGGGCGCCGGCCCCATCGAAACGATGCTCGTGCTCGAGGAACTCGGCCGCGTCCTGGCACCCGAACCGGTGCTGGATTGCGCGCTGCTGCCGGGCGCGCTCATCTCCAGGGCCGGGTCACAGCTCCAGCGCAAGCAGATCCTGCCCGAGGTCGCCTCGGGCGAACGCCGCATCGTGTTCGCGCACGGTGAGCCCGGTCTGCGCCCGGTGACGGCCCAGGTCACGACCCAGGCGACGCTGGTGGGCGACGGCTGGCAGGTCAGCGGACGCAAACATCCCGTGGCCTGGGGTGATTGCGCCGACCAGCTCATCGTCAGCGCGGCGCTGCCCGACGGCGGCACCGGACTGTTCCTGATCGAGCCCACCGATTCCGGGGTGACCGTCGCCGGCTACCGCACCCACGACGGCAGACGCGGCGCCGACCTCACCTTCGACCGCGCCACCGCGGTTCCCCTGGGCGCCGCGGTCGACGCCGGCGACGCCATCGCCGACATCATCGTCACCGCCCAGGCCGCGCTCGGCGCCGAGGCGATCGGCGCGATGTCGCAAGCGTTGCGACTCACCACCGAATACCTCTCGACCCGCAAGCAATTCGGTGTCCCGCTGCGCAGCTTCCAGACGCTCACCCAGCGCGCCGCCGACATGTACGTATCACTGGAACTGGCCCGGAGCATGAGCCTGTACGCGTCGATGTCACTGGCCGACGGCGTCGCCGACCCCGTCGTCGCGGCCCGCGCCAAACTGCGCATCGGACGCTCCGGCAGGCACATCGGACAGGAAGCGATCCAGATGCACGGCGGCATCGGGATGACCGCCGAATACCCGGTCGGCCACTACACCGCGCGCCTGACCGCCATCGAGCACACCCTCGGTGACTCCGGCGACCACCTGCGCTACCTGGCCGGTCACGTCGCCGACCACCAACTCGCCGAAATCTGAACACCCTGCTCGACATCGCCGCAGGTCAACACGTGCGGCGATGTCGAGCAACGACCGGTGACCGACGACCCCGCGCGACCTACCTCGCCGACAGCTGTCACCACGCAGACGGTGACGCCACCACGCCGCAGCGGTCGGGACCGAATGCCGCGGCGCCGACTACAACGTCCGG
>Ga0247823_10002353_pt1 | contig 15584 bp, 20 predicted proteins | sample 13C_PalmiticAcid_2_FD_192426 | JGI IMG/M metagenome (GOLD analysis project Ga0247823, IMG submission 192426) | Soil microbial communities from agricultural site in Penn Yan, New York, United States - 13C_PalmiticAcid_Day30 | ecosystem: Environmental > Terrestrial > Soil > Agricultural land...
TCCCCCTGTGCGGGCGCCCAAGCGGCCCGGGGCTAACTTCCCGTAGCCCCGGGCCGTATTGTTTCCAGTTTCAGGAGTTTCCGATGCTCGACGCACATCTCAAGCAGCAGCTTGAAGGCTATCTGGTGAATATCCGCAAGCCGATCGAGCTCGTCGCCAGCCTGGGCGACGATGCCAAGTCGCGCGAGCTCGAAACCCTGCTCACCGAAATCGCCGAACTGAGCGGTAAGATCGCGCTCGTCCGCGACGACGACAAGCGCAAGCCCAGCTTCATGATCCGCCGCGCAGGCACCGATATCGGCGTGCGCTTCGCCGGCATCCCGATGGGGCATGAGTTCACCAGCCTCGTCCTCGCTTTGCTTCAGGTCGGCGGCCACCCGTCCAAGGCGGCGCAGGACGTGATCGAGCAGGTCAAGGGACTTGAAGGCGAGCTGCACTTCGAGACCTATTTCTCGCTCTCGTGCCAGAACTGCCCGGATGTGGTTCAGGCGCTCAACCTGATGGCGGTGCTCAACCCGCAGATCAGCCACGTTGCGATCGACGGTGCGCTGTTCAAGGCCGAGGTCGATGCACGCCAGGTGCTCGCCGTCCCTACCGTGTTCCTCAACGGCGAGCCGTTCGGCTCCGGGCGCATGGAGCTGGAGCAGATCGTCGCCAAGCTCGACAGCGGCGCCGATGCCAAGGCCGCGGCGAAGCTTGAGGCAAAAGAGCCGTTCGACGTGCTCATCGTCGGTGGCGGCCCCGCTGGCGCGGCCTCGGCGATCTACACCGCGCGCAAGGGGCTTCGTGTCGGAGTCGCCGCCGAGCGGTTCGGCGGCCAGGTGCTCGACACGATGGGCATCGAGAACTTCATCTCGGTCCCCTACACCGAGGGACCGAAGCTCGCCGCGCAGCTCGAGAGCCACGTCAAGGACAATGACGTCGACATCATGAACCTGCAGCGTGCCGAGAAGCTGATTCCATCACGCGTCGAAGGCGGGTTGCACGAGGTCGTTCTGGCCAACGGTGCGAAACTCAAGGCAAAGACCGTGATCCTCTCGACTGGCGCCCGCTGGCGGCAGATGGGCGTCCCCGGTGAGGACGAATATCGCAACAAGGGCGTGGCATACTGCCCGCACTGCGACGGCCCGCTATTCAAGGGCAAGCGCGTCGCGGTGATCGGCGGCGGTAATTCGGGCGTCGAGGCGGCAATCGACCTGGCCGGCATCGTCGCGCACGTCACGCTGATCGAGTATGACAGCCAGCTCCGCGCCGACGCGGTGCTCCAGCGCAAGCTCGCCAGCCTGCCCAACGTCAAGATCGTCACCTCGGCACTCACCACCCGCGTCAATGGCGCTGAGAAGGTCACCGGGCTGACCTACAAGGACCGCAACAGCGGTGAAGAGCACGACATCGAGCTGGAGGGCATCTTCGTCCAGATCGGTCTGGTGCCCAACACCGAGTGGCTCAAGGACGCGATCGCCCTCACCCCGCGCGGCGAGATCGAGATCGATGCACGCGGCGAGACCAGCCAGCCCGGCATCTTCGCCGCGGGCGACGCGACCACGGTGCCGTACAAGCAGATCGTGATCGCGATGGGCGCCGGCTCGACAGCCGCCCTCTCCGCCTTCGACTATCTCATCCGCCTGCCCGCGGAAGAGATCGAGGCCGCTGCGGCCTGATCGGTATCAGGCGGCCGCCCGGGCATAGCGTCCGGGCGGCTGGCCGACATGGCGGCTGAACGCCGTACTGAACGTGCTCGCCGAGCCATAGCCGACCCGCTCGGCCACCTCGGCCAGCGGAACATCGCGCCGCCGCAGCAGATCCTTGGCAAGCGCCATGCGCCACGCCAGCAGATACTCCATAGGCGGAACCCCCACTGCACCGTTGAAGCGCTCGAAAAAGGCCGAGCGCGACATCCCCGCGTCCCGCGCGAGCTGCTCGACCGTCCACGGCCGCGCCGGATCGGCGTGCATCCGGCGCATCGCCTCCGCCAGCTTGCGATCGCTCAGCCCACATAGCAACCCCGGCGGGGCACCGTTGCGCTGGGTGGTTCTCAGGGCTTCAATCAGCAGGATCTCGACGAGCCGTTCCAGCACCATGTCGCGGCCCGGCTGGTCCGATCCGCTTTCCTCCGCGACCAGCCGGACCAGCTGCGACAGCCGCTCGGCCTCGCGAAGATGGACCAGCGCCGGCATCAGCGAGACCAGCAGCGACGTATCGGGCGATCCGAACAGGAAGAAGCCGCCGAGCAGGCGCACATCGGGTTCGCCTTCCCGATCGCCATAGCGAACTTCATCCTCAGGCGGCGGCGCTGCCTTTGGATCGATGAAGCCCGGAATGACCGGCTCGAAGCCCGACAGGACGAATCCCGGTGTCGCGGGCATCAGCACGAAGTCCCCCGCCCGCAACGTCACCGGCTCCTGCCCCTCCACGGCAAGGCGGCAGGAACCCTCGATCACCGTACAGAAGCTGGGCGCGCCATACTCGCCATAGCGCACACCCCAGCGCCCTGCCCCGCTGATGATCTTGGACGCCACGCCCCGCGGCTGGAGCAAGGCGATGACTTGGGACAGCGGATCGAGCATGTCTGGACGATAGCTAACGAAATACGGACGATCAATCGTAGATAGTCCGAAGCGCTTTGGGCATTTCCTTGCCACCGACAATCGCAAGGAAGACGATCATGAAGACCATTCTCATCACCGGCTGTTCCTCCGGCTACGGCCTCGAAACGGCTCGCCATTTCCTCGCCATGGGCTGGAACGTCATCGCGACGATGCGCACCCCGCGCGAAGATACCCTGCCGCAGTCGGACCGGCTGCGCATCCTGGCGCTCGACGTGACCAGGCCGGAGAGCATTACCGCGGCGCTCGCCGCCGCCGGGCCGGTCGATGTGCTGGTCAACAACGCCGGGATCGGCCTGATCGGTGCGCTCGAGGCGACAGCGATGGCGAAAACGCGTGCGATCTTCGAAACCAACACCTTCGGCGTGATGGCGATGACCCAGGCCGTAGTCCCGGCATTTCGCGCACGCGGCTCGGGCATCATCGTCAATGTGACGTCCAGCGTGGCGCTTGCGCCGATGCCGCTGGTGTCGGTCTATACCGCCAGCAAGACCGCGATCGAGGGGTTCACCGGATCGCTCGCGCACGAACTTCGCGCTTTCGGGATCCGCGTCGCGCTGGTTCAGCCCGGCTATGGACCGGACACGCGCTTCACCCACAACACCGATGTGACGATCGAGGAAGCGATCCCCGCCCCCTACATGCCCTTCGCCGAACCCATTCTGGGCGCCTTTGCCAGCCCTGGACCGACCACCACAGCTGCCGATGTCGCCGATGGCGTGTGGCGTGCGGTACACGATGAGAGTGGTCGCCTCAGCTTCCCCGCCGGACCCGATGCCGTCGCACTTGCCGAAGCGCGTTGAGATCACGGCGCCGGGTTCGCGATTTTGAACCCGGCGCCGCCACACCGGCCCTTTTACAATCGCCGATGTCGATTATATTCAAACCATTCATCGCTTTGGACGATCAATGGCGCAAACCTATCTCCCCACGCTCAAACAGCTCCAATATCTGGTCGCGCTCAAGGATCACGGCCATTTCGGCCGTGCCGCAGAGGCGAGCTTCGTCACCCAGTCGACCCTTTCTGCTGGCCTGCGCGAGCTGGAAACGCTGATCGGCGTCGTGCTGGTCGAGCGCACTCGCCGCGTGGTTCGCTTCACGCCGCTGGGCGAGCGGATCGTCGACAAGGCGCGGCGCGTATTGCGTGAGGCGGAGGAACTGGCCGACCTTGCCCGCGCCGCCGGTCGTCCGCTTTCGGGCGAGATGCGGATGAGTGTCATCCCAACCATCGCCCCCTTCCTGCTCCCACGCATCCTTCCGCGCCTTCGCGAGGGGTATCCCGACCTCAAGCTGTTCCTGCGCGAGGAACCGAGCGGTGCGGCGTGCGAGAGCCTCCACACCGGGCGTACCGACTGTGTGCTGCTCGCCCTTCCCTATGCCTGTGGCGACGTCGAGACCGCACCGCTGTTCGAGGACCGCCTGTTCGTCGCCTTCCCGGAAGGCGAGTACGAACCCGATCACCACAGCATCACGGCTGGCGAGATCGACGAGACCCGCCTGCTGCTGCTCGAGGACGGGCATTGCCTGAAGGACCACGCGCTCGCCGCATGTAACCGGCCCGAACTGCGCGCCGAGGCGACGATGCTCGGCACGTCGCTCCACACGATGGTGCAGATGGTCGACAATGGCCTTGGCGTGACGATGCTGCCCGAAATGGCACTCCATGCGGGCATTCTCGATCACACGCAGGTGACAGCGCGTCCGTTGCAAGCCGACAATCCGGCGCGCCGTATCGCGTTGGTCTGGCGCAAGGCGTCCCCGCGCGAGCGTGATTTCCGCCTGCTTGCGGAGGTTCTGGCTCAGTCGGGGCTGCCGTCGGTCCAGCGCGCCGCAGCCTGACCGTCGCCGGCGCGCGCCGCGACCCAGCGAACATCCTCGCCCCGTATCTCGCGCTTCCAGAAGGGCGCTTCGGTTTTGAGCTTGTCGATCAGGAAGGCGCAGGCATCCAGCGCCTCGCGCCGGTGCGCAGCGGCAGTCGCGACGAGCACCACCCGGTCGCCCGGCACCATCAGTCCGACCCGGTGCACGATCACCGCTGACAGCAACCCCCAGCGTGTCATCGCCTGTTCGGCAAGGTCGCACAGCACCGCTTCGGTCATGCCGGGATAATGTTCCAACTCCATGCCGGATACGCCATCATCGGCGCGGACGATCCCGATGAAGCTCGCAACAGCTCCGGCTCCGGTCTCCTCGATACCCGCCAGTTCGGTGCCGATGTCGATCGGCGCAGGATCGACCGAAACGCGGATCATCCGCCCGTCACCGGTGGAAAGAAGGCGACCTCCTTCGCTGGCCCCAATTCGCTCTCCAACGATACGAAGCGCTGATCGATTGCCGCGCGCAGTTTGGTCGGATCGCCAAGCGCATCCGCATGACCGGGGCTGCGTCCCCGCAGCCACGCGGCCAGATCGGCCACCGTCCGTACCGCCTCGGGCGGTTCGACGGTCTCCTCGCCGGCGCCGATGCGTTCTCGAACCCAGGCGAAGTAGAGCAGCCGCATCAGCTATCCATGTGCTTCAGGCCGACACGCAGATAGTCCCAGCCGGTGATCAGCGTCAGCACCGCCGCTGCCCACAGCATCGCCAGGCTTACGTCATGCACCCATGGCGACCCGGGTACCGCCCCGGCGAGCACGAGCCCGCCGAGCGAGGCGAGCTGAAGCGCCGTCTTCCATTTGGCCAACGCGGACACCGGCACAGATACCTGGATGCCGCCCAGAAACTCACGCAACCCCGACACCGCGATCTCGCGCAGCAGGATGATCAGCGCGGCAATCATATGCAGATCGGCGATGATCCCCTTGGCGCAGAGGATCAGGATTACCGCGGCAACCATGATCTTGTCCGCGATGGGGTCGAGGAAAACACCGAGCTTCGACACCGTCCCGCGCGACCGCGCGAGATACCCGTCGAAATAGTCGGTGATGCCCATCAGGCAGTAGGTCGCGAAGGCAAGCGCATAGCCGGACTGCCAATCGGGCCACCACAGGAAGAAGACCAGCAGCGGCACGGTGAAGATTCGCGACAGCGTCAGGATATTGGGCAATGTCAGCATCGGGCCCGCTCTAGCACCGCACGCTGGCGCAATCATCCCCTGCCGCGCGTCTTGTCTCAACTAGCCAGGACTTTTGCCTGTCACATCGCGCCGTTAGCGGTTGCCGCCACGCCGCCCGCGGGGCTATGCCGTGGACCAGTTCAGACGGACAAAGGCCCGCCAACGCATGCATAACGCGCTCGGATTGCTCAAGGAGCGCCGGTTTCTCCCCCTGTTCATTACGCAGTTTCTGGGAGCCTATAACGACAATCTGTTCAAGACCGCGATGGTGCTGTTCGCGACTTATCAGATTTTCAGCGATCCGGCGGTCGAGTTCCAGTTCAACGCGCTCGCGACCGGCATCAGTCTGATTCCGTTTTTCATGCTGTCGGCGCTCGCCGGGCAGCTCGCCGATACCCATGACAAGGCTTCGATCATTCGCTGGGTGAAGACTGCGGAGATCGGGCTGATGCTGTTCGGCGGCGCCGGGATGCTGGTGGCACAGGCGGGATATGCGTTCACCGGTCTTGGCATGATGCTCGGCGCGGTGCTCGGGCTTGGCGCGCACTCCACCTTCTTCGGGCCGATCAAATATGCGATTCTGCCCCAGCATCTGAAGGATGAGGAGGTGCTGGGCGGCACCGGTATGGTAGAAGCCGCGACCTATCTGTCGATCCTGCTCGGCACGGTCACCGCCGGCTGGGTCGCGCACGATATGCGAATCGCCGCGGCGTTGGTGCTGGTGGTTGCACTCATCGGCTGGGTTACCGGCCGTATGGTCCCCGCCGCTCCGCGCGTCGGGCCAAAGCTCAAGATCAACTTCAACCCCTTCACCTCGTCCTGGCGGCTTGTCGGCGCGACAATGCATATCCCGCGCCTGTTCCTGTCGATCTGCGCGATCAGCTTCTTCTGGACGATCGGATCGGTGCTGATCATCATCTTCCCGCCGCTGGTGAAAAACGTCCTCACCGCCGATGCGCGCGTATCCTCGCTGCTGGTCGCGGTGTTCTCCGTCGGTGTCGCGATCGGTTCGGTGGTCATCAACGCGATGCTCAAGGGCAAGGTGTCGGCGAAATACTCGCCCATCTCGGTCATCGCGATGGCGGTAATCGTCGTGCTCTTCTCGATCGAGGTGCGGCTGTGGGTGCCGGCGGCGGCCGGTACGCTCTATGATTTCTCCAGCTTCATCGTGCAGAGTCAGGCGTGGATCGTCATCGTCACGCTCACCGCGGTCGCGATTGCCGGCGGCATGTTCGTTGTGCCGCTCTATGCCTTCCTGACCACCACCGTGACCAAGGACCAGACCGCACGAACCGTGGCAGCGAACAATATCGTCAACGCCGGAGCGATGGTGTTTGGATCGCTGTTCGTACTGGCCCTGTCGGCGGCAGGAATCACCTCGGAGGACATGCTCCTCGTCGTGGCCGGGATGTGCCTGATCTCCGCCTGGATCGCCCAGAAGCTCCATCGCGCCTGCGACTAGGCCTGGGTCCGTACCTTCAGATGAAACCTGTGCGCCTGCGGCCTCGACCGCAGGCCGCCTTCTTCAGATGAAGAAGGTGTAGAAGCAGACGAAGAATGCGGCGTAGCTCAGCAGGAACAGCTTGAGATCGCTCTCGTCCTCCCGCTTGCGCACGCTTCTGCGCACGACGGGCAGTGCGGTGCGGAATGGGTGACCGCGATCTGACTCGGCAAGGTATTGCAGGCGTTCCATGGCCAACAGTTAACGCGCCGTTTACGATTTTGTCCCGCGCCAAGGGTGGTAAATAATTGTCCGCTTTCGGGACTCGGCTCCGACCTCGCACGCAATGAAAAAGGGCGCCGCATCCGATGATGCGTGCGCCCTGTTTTCTGCCCTGTTTTGAACGGGATGGTGGAGCCGAGGGGGATCGAACCCCTGACCTCTGCAATGCCATTGCAGCGCTCTCCCAGCTGAGCTACGGCCCCATCCGTTCCGGGAAGGCGATGGCCTCTAGCAGCCATCGCGTGGTTTGCAACCGGGTTTTTTAGCTTTCCCGATTTTCCGTCTTCACCGATCAGGTTTCGTCGTCGTCGCCGACCGTCTCGACGCCCAGATCGTCGTCGCCGCCCAGATCGACATCGTCGTCGGGCGAGCCCTCGGCGTCCTCATCGACGTCCAGATCCTCGTCGCCGAGATCCGCGTCGTCCTTCTTCTTGTCGGCTTCCTTCACCACCTCGAACGGCAGCGGCTGCTTCGACTTCAGAATCGGCTCGGGATCCCAGGCAAAGCCGCAGCTGATGCAGGTGACCGGCTCTTCCTTGGTCAGGTCATAGAAGCGCGTCGCGCATTTCGGGCAGGTCCGTTTCGTGCCCCATTCCGGCTTCACCATGTGCCGCTCTAACCTTTTCTTCGATTTTCCAGGGTGACGGGAAGCTTGTGTCCCCGTTTGAAGTGGCGGGCGCCTTGCCATAGCGCAAGCCCGCTGTCAAAGCCGCCGCCGATGAGCAGTGCAACTCCCCTCCCCCTCGCCATTTCCGCCCGCGGTCCGCTGCGCGGCACCCTGACCGTTCCCGGTGACAAGTCGATCAGCCATCGCTCGCTGATGTTTGCGGGTCTCGCTGTTGGCGAAAGCCGCATCGAAGGGCTGCTGGAAGGCGAGGATGTCCTCGCTACCGCGGCAGCGATGCGCGCGATGGGCGCGAGGATCGAGCGTGACGGTGATGGGGTGTGGCACGTCTGGGGCGTCGGGGTCGGCGGGCTGCTTCAGCCCGAAACCGCGATCGAGATGGGTAATTCCGGCACGTCCACTCGCCTGCTGATGGGCCTGATCGCCAGCCATCCGATCACCGCGACCTTCACCGGCGACGCCTCGCTCTCGCAGCGCCCGATGGGTCGCGTGATCGATCCGCTGTCCAAGATGGGCGCAGATTTCACTTCCAGCCCCGGGGGACGCCTGCCGCTCACCATGCGTGGTCTCTGCCCGGCAGTGCCGATCGAATATACGCTTCCGGTGGCTTCGGCGCAGGTCAAGTCGGCGGTGCTGCTCGCCGGTCTCAACACGCCCGGCATCACTCGCGTGATCGAGCCGGTGCCGACCCGTGACCATAGCGAGCGGATGCTCGCCGGATTCGGCGCCGATTTGACGGTCGAGGAAACGCCGCAGGGTCGCGTCATCTCGATTCGCGGCGAAGCGGAGTTCAAGCCGCAGCAGATCACGGTTCCTGGCGATCCCTCTTCGGCCGCCTTCTGGATGGTTGCTGCGTCGATCGTTCCTGGATCGGACATCACCATCGCCAATGTCGGGCTCAACCCGACGCGGACTGGCCTGATCGCGGCGCTCCGCATGATGGGCGCCGACATCGCCGAGGTGAATCCGCGCGTCGTGGGAGGCGAACCGGTAGCCGACTTGCGTGTCCGCCACGCCCCGCTCAGGGCGATCGAGGTTCCGCACGATCTCGCTCCCAGCATGATCGATGAATACCCGGTGCTGTTCGTCGCAGCCGCCTTTGCGCATGGCCGTACCGTCGCACGTGGCGCAGACGAGCTTCGCGTCAAGGAATCGGACCGCATCGCTGCAATGGTCGCGGCGCTTCAGCCCAATGGCGTCATGCTTGAGGAGTTCGAGGACGGTCTCGCGATCACCGGCACTGGCGGTGAACTGATTGCCGGCGGTGCTCCGGTCGCCTCGAAACTCGATCACCGCATCGCGATGAGCATGGCGGTGGCTGGACTCGGTGCCAAAGCCGATGTGAGCATCGACGACGTGTCGCCGGTTGCCACCAGCTATCCCGGCTTCTTCAGCACGCTCGATTCACTGACCGGCAGGACGCAAACATGATTATCGCCGTCGATGGACCGGCTGCATCGGGCAAGGGCACCATCGCTCGCGCCCTCGCGCGCCACTATGAGCTTCCCCATCTCGACACGGGTCTGCTCTACCGCGCGGTTGCGGCCACCGTCCTGCGCGAGGAAATGAACCCCGAGAAGGAGGCTGACGCTGTCGCCGCGACCGGGTTCGACGATCTGCTGCTAGCCGACGAATGGCTGCGCACCGACGAGGTGGGCAAGGTCGCATCCGTCGTATCGGCTCATCCATTGGTCCGCGCGGCTCTGCTCCAGCGCCAGAAACGATTCGCCCAGCAGCCGGGCGGCGCGATTCTCGACGGGCGCGACATCGGCACCGTGATCGCCCCCGACGCCGACGCAAAGCTGTTCGTCAAGGCGACCCCGACGATCCGCGCGCAGCGTCGCCATGCCGAGCTACGCCGCAACGGGATCATGGCCAGCCTCGACAAGGTGCTGGCCGACATCCGCAGCCGTGACGAGCGCGATTCGAAGCGTGCCGAAGCTCCGCTGGTGGCCGCTGCCGATGCCGCAGTGCTCGACACGAGCTTCCTGTCCATCGAAGCAGCGGTGGAAAAGGCGATTCAACTCGTCGAGGCTCAGCGCGCGAAGAAGGCCGGCGCCGCAAGGTGATCCTCAGCGTGCGGGGACTTGTCCCTGCTGCGCCTGTGCTTTCATCGCGGCGAACACCGTTACGGATTGCACGGTCCGCGCGATATCGGCGCGATATCCCGCATCGGCGGGGCTCAATACCAACGCCCGGCGTAGCCACGGCAGCGCGCCCTCAAGATTCCCCGTCCGCGCCTGGGCCAGGCCATAGAAGAACGCTGGCCCGGGATGCTTGGGCGCAAGCGTTACACCGCGACGGAACGCGAGCGCCGCGGCGGGCGACATGGTGCCGTCATCGGATTCCACCAATGTCATTCCCAGCCAGGTCCACATCGACGGATCCTGCGGTGCCGACCGCACTCCACCCAGCATCATCTTTGCAGCCTTGTCGGGATCTCCCCCGCGCACCAGCGCATCTGCGGCGATGAAGTAGGAATCGTTGACCGTAAAACGCCCGAACATATCGCCGCGCAGCTTGTGCAGTTCGGGTTCGTCGGGCCGCGCCTTCTTCGCCGCCGCGACCGGTGCACCAGGCAGCTCAGGCCTTGCCTGCAAGGCATAGCCTGCCCCCCCAAGCATCAGCGCCGCGCCGGTGAACGACCAGAGCGTTCGCGGCAGGCCCAGCAGCCAGAGCAGCGCGAAGGCGGCCGTGCCGATCACTCCAAGCGCGATCCAGCCCATCATTTGCGACGCCTCCGCACTGTACCACGCGCCAGCCACAGCCCCGCGCCGAGCAGAAGCAACGGCGCCAGCCATAGCGGCGCGGTCGTCCAGCTCAGTGGCGGATCATAGGTCACGTAACTGCCATAGCGCTCGATCAGCCAGGCGCGCACCGCGTCGGGGCTGTCGCCCGCTGCGATCTTCTGGCGCACGATCCGGCGCATGTCGGCAGCCATGTCGACGTCGCTGTCGGCGATCGACTGCCCCTGACAGACGAGGCAGCGCAGCGTGCCCATCAACTCGGCTGCCTGCGCCTCCTTGCCGGCATCGGGAATCTGCGAATAGCCGAGGTCCGCGGGCACGGCCGCCGCCAGCATCAGGCCAAGGAGCAGGCTCATTGCGCGTCCTCCAGCGCCTTGAGCAGCCTGGGCACGTCGTCCTCGCGGATATCGCCAATGTGCTGGGCGGCGATTCTACCCTGACCGTCGATCACGAAGGTCTCGGGCACACCCGACGATCCGATGCCGATCTGCACCACCCGGTCGCGGTCGTCGCCGATCCGGGCATAGGGATCGCCGTGCCGCGACAGGAACGCCTTCACCGCTTCGGGACTGTCCTTGATCGCGACCGCGTCGATCTGCACACCGGCGGCCTTGAGTTTCATCAGTTGCGGCGCTTCGGCAATGCACGGCACGCACCAGCTCGCGAAAACGTTGAGCAGCCGCGGTTTGCCCGTGGCGAGATCGGTGCGATTAAGCCCCGGCTTGCCTTCGACCATCGCGGGCAAGGCGAACTCGGGCAGAGGCTTACTCACCAGCGCCGATTTGACCACCGTCTCGCCGGTATCGGTCAGCCGCCACGCTGCCAGCGCGACCACGGCAACGAACACCGCCAGCGGTACCCAGAGCGTCCAGCGCTTCACAGCTCCGCCTCCTCGCGCCGCTTCACGTTACGCCGCTCACGCTTCACGCGTCCGATCAACGATAAGGCACCGCCGAGCGCGATCAGCCCGCCGCCAAACCAGATCAGGGTCACGAACGGCTTCCACCACAGCCGCAACTGCCAGCGTCCCTGCGTATCCTGCGCGCCGAGCACGGCATAGAGTTGCCCGTCGAGTCGCGTCGAGATCGCGGCTTCGGCGGTGTCGGTGGGGGGCGAAGCATAGAAGCGGCGTTGCGGTCGCAACAGGATCATCGGACCGTCCACTGGCCCGCGGCTCGCGGTCACCCGTCCCTCGACCGCAGACCAGTTGTCGCCGACCACCGGTGCGACGCCGTTGAGCACCACGCGCCAGGGACCGACATAATAGGGCTGGCCATAGCGTGCGGCGACCAGTCGCTCGCTGGTGAAGGCGCTGTCGGCGGCCATCCCGGCCAGGCTCACCGCAACGCCGAAATGCGCGATCACCATGCCCCAGGTGAACAGGGGGGTGCGCAGCAGCTTGCGCTTCCACAGCGGTGCGAAGCTCGCCACAGCAAGCCCTGCGGCAAGGCCGAGTGCGACAATTTCCATCCACCCCGTGCCCGGTGCCGCGGCGAACGTCCCGGCCATCACCAGTACGCTCAGCGTCACCGGCACGGTCAGCTTGGTCAGCAGTGCGTTGAAGTCGTCGCGCCGCCAGTTGAGCAACGGGCCCACTGCCATCGCCGCGACCAGCAGCAGCGCGATCGGCCCCGCCGCCTTGTTGAAGAACGGCGGTCCCACGGAAAGCTGCTCGCCCATCGCCTGCGCCGCGATGGGATAGAGCGTTCCGATCAGCACGATGCCGAGGATCACGGAAAGCAGCAGGTTGTTGAGCACCAGCCCGCCCTCCCGGCTGAGCAGGTCGAACCCCTGCCCCGCCTTTACCCGGCCGACGCGCGCGCCATAGAGTGCGAGCGCCCCGCCGATATAGATGGCGAGCAGGACGAGAATGAAGCTGCCCCGCGTCGGATCGACGGCAAAGGCATGGACGCTGGTGAGGATGCCCGAACGGACAAGGAACGTGCCGACCATCGACATGGAGAAGGCGACGACGGCCAGCATGAGCGTCCAGGCGCGCAGCCCGTCGCGCGCTGCCAGTACGTTGACCGAATGAAGCAGCGCCGTCGCCGCGAGCCAGGGCATCAGCGATGCGTTCTCGACCGGATCCCAGAACCACCAGCCGCCCCAGCCAAGCTCATAATAGGCCCAGTAGCTGCCGGCGGTGATACCGATCGTCAGAAATACCCAGGCGGCGAGCACCCAAGGCCGCATCGCGCGCGCGAACACCGGCCCGACCTCGCGCGTGACCATCGCGCCGACCGCGAACGAAAAGGCGATCGAAAGCCCGACATAGCCGAAATAGAGTGTCGGCGGGTGGAAGGCCAATCCCGGATCCTGGAGCAGCGGATTGAGCCCCATCCCATCGAGCGCCGGCGGGTCGAGCCGCGTGAACGGGCTCGATGCCACCAGTAGAAAGGCATAGAAGCCCAGCGCGATGAACGCCTGAGCGCCCAGTGTCGCCGTCAACGTCGCCCGGTCGAGCTTCTTCTCGAACAGCGCGATCGCCGCGCCGGCCAGCGCCAGCACCGTGACCCAGAGCAGCATCGAGCCTTCATGGTTCCCCCATGGGCCGGCAAACTTGTAGAGCAACGGCTTGGCGGAATGGCTGTTCTGCACGACCAGCACCACCGACATGTCGGATCGCAGGAACAGCACGATCAGCAATCCGAACGACAGCGCCGCCAGCGCGCCCTGCACGATCGCCGCGGGGCGAACCGCCGCGACCAGCTCGTCGTGCTTCAGACGCAGGCCCAATCCGGCCATCGCCAGCTGCATCAGCGCGATTGCCGCGGCAAGCCACAACGCCGCCAGTCCTGCTTCGGCGATCATTTACTCAGGGTCTCGGGCGAAGGCATCTTCTTGGCGATCTCAGGCGGCATATAGCGTTCGTCATGCTTGGCGAGCAGATTGTCCGCCACGAAGCCGCCATCGGCCGTGAACTTGCCCTCAGCCACGACCCCGGAGCCCTCCTTGAACAGATCGGGCGCGACGCCGGTGAAACGCACCGGTATCTTCGCTTCCTTGTCGGCGACGACGAAGCTGATCGTCACACCGTCGGGCAGATGCCTGATCGACCCGGTCTCGACCATCCCGCCCAGCCGCACGGCCTTGTCGATCGGCGGGTTCTGGGTCGCGACGTCGCTGGGTGTATAGAAGAACGCTGCCTGATCCTTGAGCGCCGACAGGGCAAGCCCGCTTGCGCCGCCGATTGCTGCGAGTGCGGCGAGGCCCAGTACTAGGCGTTGATGCTTGCGCTTCACTTGCGGTCTCTCAACGCATCGGCTGCGCGCTCGGCGCTGCGCATGGCAAGCCAGCTCGCGAGCGAAAGCCCGCCCACGCCCGCGATCACGACCGCATAGGCGGCAAGAATGAAGGGCCAATGGTTCATGCCGCCATCCGCCGCAAACGCGCCTCGACGCGTTGGCTGGCCAGCGCCGCGCGCATCCGCATCAGCACGATTCCGCCGAACATCAGGCTGAAACCGGGCAATGTCATCAGCAACGGCCACAGCATCGTCGAATCGATGCTCGACTGGGTCAGTGTCAGGCTCTGTCCCTGATGCAGCGTCTGCCACCACACCACCGAATAGCGGATGACCGGCAGCAGCACCGTGCCCGCGACCCCGAACAACGCGGGGATACGTCCGTCGCCGCCGCGTTCGCGGTCGGCGCGTTCCAGCGCGATCCATGCGATGTAGATGAAGAACAGCAGCAGCATCGACGTCAGCCGCCCGTCCCATTCCCACCAGGTGCCCCAGGTCGGTCGGCCCCAGATCGATCCGGTGATCAGGCAAAGCACGGCGAACACTGCACCCACCGGCGCAATTGCCCTCGCGGCAAGGTTCGCCAGCGGATGGCGCCAGACCAGAAACGCGAAACAGGCGATGGCAAGGCCGCTCCAGCCCCCCATCCCCAGCCATGCGCTCGGCACATGGATGTAGAGGATACGAACGCTTTCCTTCTGGAGATAGTCGGGCGGCGTCTGCGTCAGCCCGCCCCAGGCACCGACAAGCGCCAGCAACAGCCCGCTCCAGAACAGGATGGGCGTCAGCGGGCGCGCTATCTTCAGGAAGCGCGTTGGGTTGGCGAGTGCGTGGATCACGGCGTTCCGCCGCCTTTAGGCAGATTCGCCGCCCAAGTCCAAACCCGGATTCACCTGATTGTCATGCCGGACGCAGGTCAGGCGGCGAGCTTCTCGAACTCGTCTTCGGAGAGCGCGATCTGAAACTCGAGGCCCGCCTCGAAATCGGTGGCCCAGACAACACGGGCAGCCCAGTGCCCGACATGCGGCAATGTCAGCCAGATCATCGAATCGCGGCGCAGCGCGGAGAAGGTCTCGATCTTGGCCCCGTGGAGCGAGAGATCCACGACCTTGCACAGCGCGCGGTCGAGGCCGCCACGGCCGACCCGCGCGTCCAGAGACACCGGCGCACGCGGAGCGCGCCGGCGGCCAAGCACCGCGGGTTCGAATTCAGCTGCGAAGGAACGCTTGCCCGATAACATCATCGGGCAAGCCTAGGCCGCGATGGCTAACGCCGCGTTAACGACGTCAGCCCGCAACTTACTTCTTGGAGAGCGAAAGCCCGCCGAAACGCTTGTTGAAGCGCGCAACCTGACCGCCCGAATCGAGCATCTGGCCGCGGCCGCCGGTCCATGCCGGGTGCGCCAGCGGATCGATGTCGAGCTGCATCGTATCGCCTTCCTTGCCCCAGGTGGAGCGAGTCTCGAACACGGTGCCGTCGGTCATCTGCACCTTGATCATGTGATAGTCGGGGTGCGTGTCGTTCTTCACGGGCAATTCCTTGAAATAGGCCACCGGTTTCCGACCGGCAGCAAGAGGCGCGGCCC
>Ga0247823_10002354_pt1 | contig 15581 bp, 11 predicted proteins | sample 13C_PalmiticAcid_2_FD_192426 | JGI IMG/M metagenome (GOLD analysis project Ga0247823, IMG submission 192426) | Soil microbial communities from agricultural site in Penn Yan, New York, United States - 13C_PalmiticAcid_Day30 | ecosystem: Environmental > Terrestrial > Soil > Agricultural land...
TCACCAAGCTGCGCTCGCACGTCGCCGTCGGTTGCGGTGCTCTGCTCGCGGCGGTATGGCTGCATCCGCTGTCCTGCTTCGTCGTGGGCGCCATGCTCGTCAGCATCGCGATGACGATTGCATCGCGGCTCTATCTTCCGCCGGGTGTCGTCTACCTCGCCTCGTCGTCGCCGCAGCGCCTGACGTTGCTGCATCAGCTGCAGACGAAAGTCATCCTCAACGTGACGGCTTTGCTGGATACGCGGAATCTGCCCGCCGAATTCGCCGGACGACTCATTACGGTGCCGTCGCTGTTCGATGCGCGCACGCTCGACGACGACACCTGGCATGCCGTCGTCGACGAGCTGATCTCCATCGCGCCGGTCGTCTTGCTGGACGCCCGCGATACCAGTCACGGCGTGCTGCAGGAAGTCGAGCGCATTTTCGGCCGCTCGCTGCAGGACAAGACCGTATTTCTCGCCGACGAGAACGGGCGTCTGCCGGCTCTCGAGTACCGGAGCATTGCCCGGCGCTTTCCGGGCGAGCTGGCCGTCTGCACGGAGGCGATGCTGCTGCAGAAGCCGTTCGGCATCTTGCTGCAACAGGAAGAGTACGTGATGGGCGCTGCACTGAATCCGCAGCATCAGCCGTGATCCCGCTGCGGCGCCGCCGGCCAGGAATGGGCGGATCGCGGTGCCGGCGGTGCGGCGGAAGCCGCGCCGAAACCTTCTTCTCTCCAAGAGGAAACCACGATGTGGCACGCGAAGCTTGCGGTATGTGTGGTCTATGACATTTTTGACTTTTCCGTCGGCAGGCTGCTGTTTCCGATTCCGTTCTTCGGCGAAATCGTCGGCTGCGGCATCTGCTGCTTGCTGTTCGGCAAGGCAGGCGTGGCCTACGGTCTGGAAGCCATCGACATTACGGAACAGCTCGACGGCTTCATCCCGACGGCGACGATCATCGCCATCGCCAATCGGCCTGCGGAAACGGCCTGAGCGGCATCATCGAGGGGGCTGCGCGGAGCGACTCGATTCGGCGCAGGCGGCCAGCCTGCCGTCGCGCAGGTTGCGGAGAGCAGAAGGCGAACCGCAACGTCGGGATGTTCCCGCGGCGAAGAATCTCGGCGGCGTAGTGGCGTGAACCGCCTCGCACACGGAACGACCGCGTCGAGGCGTGCATGATCCCGACGCCGCGTCGCTGCGCATCGCTGCGCTCAGCGCAACCTGCGGAACGTTTGCCTGCGCGCGTCGGCCGCGCGCAGGCAACGTCGGTCAGTGCGCCGGCGCGGGAACGCCGTCGATTTCCTGCGGCACGTGCTTACGCGCGAGCAGGGTGTAGACCAGCGGCACGACGAACAGGGTGAGCAGGGTGCCGAAGCTCATGCCGCCGACGATGACCCAGCCGATCTGGTGGCGCGCTTCGGCGCCGGCGCCGGAGGCGATGGCAAGCGGCAGTGCGCCGAGGACCATGGCGCCCGTGGTCATGAGGATCGGGCGCAGGCGCAGGCGCGCGGCTTCGAACGCGGCCTTGCTCTTGTCCATGCCGCGTTCCTGCAGCTGGTTGGCGAATTCCACGATCATGATGCCGTGCTTGGCGATCAGGCCGACCAGGGTGACGAGACCGATCTGGGTATAGATGTTCCAGCTGCCGGCCTGGTGGGTGAGTCCGAGCGCGGCGACCCAGTTGACGACGACGAGGCAGGCCAGACCGCCGAACGCGGCCAGCGGCACCGAGAACAGGATGATCAGCGGATCGACCCAGCTTTCGAACTGCGCGGCGAGCACGAGATAGATGAAGGCCAGTGCGAGCAGCAGGATCAGCGCGAACGCGCTGGAGGATTCGCGGAACTCGCGCGACTGGCCGCTGAAGTCGTACTGCGCGTCGGAAGCGACTTCCTTGGCCGCCGTCGACAGCCAGTCCAGCGCTTCGCCCATGCTGTAGCCCGGCGCGAGGCCGGCGCTGATCGTGGCCGAGCGCAGCCGGTTGAAGTGGTTGAGCTCCTTGGCGGCGACCGCTTCGTTCGCGCTGACGAGATTGGCCATCTGCACCATGCCGCCGTCGGCGCCGCGCACGTAGATGCTGCTGAGCTGTTCGGGCACGCGGCGGCCTTCGCTGTCGACCTGCACGATGACGTCGTACTGTTCCGAGCCGCGCTTGAAGCGTGTGACCTGACGGCCGCCGAGCAGGCTTTCCAACGTACGCCCGACCTCGTCGACGCTCGCGCCGACCGCAGCGACCTTGTCGCGATCCATGTCGATGCGCAGCTGCGGCTTGTTGAGCTTGAGGTCGGTGTCGGGATTCGTCAGGCGCGAGTTCTCGCGGATCTTCGCGAGCAGGCCGTCGCTGATCTTCTCCAGGTCTTCCCAGGTGCCCGTGGTCTGCACGATGAAGGAGATCGGCTGGCCGAAGTCGTCGGCGCCGAGCGACGGCGGCAGCACCGGGAACGCCATGATGCCGGGGATGTTCATGAACTGCGGGAACAGCATGCCCTGGTACGTGCTGGCCGGCTGGCTGCGCTCGGACCAGTCCTTGAGGCCGACGAAGCCGACGGTCTGCGTCACGGTCGGGAAGCCGACGATCTGGAAATAGCGGTCGACGCCGTCGAGCTTGGCGAAGGTCGCTTCCATCTGCCGTGCGTAGCTGTCGGTGTATTCGGGGGTCGAGCCTTCCGGCGCGATGCCGAAGCCGATGACCAGGCCCTGGTCTTCCTGCGGTGCGAGCTCGGCCGGCAGCAGCTTGAACGCGAAGATGCCCGCGAGACCGAGGAACACCACGCCGGCGGCACCGAACACGAGCGCGCGGTGCGGCAGGCTCCAGCGCAGGGTGCGCTCGTAGCCGCTCTGCAGGCCGTTGAGCACCTTCTCGCCGAATTCATAGGCCTTGCCGTGCGACGTGCTGTGCTTGAGCAGGCGCGAGCACATCATCGGCGACAGGGTCAGCGCGGTGAAGCCGGAGACGAGCACCGCGCCGGCCAGGGTCAGCGCGAACTCGATGAACAGGCGTCCCGTGCGTCCGGCCGAGAACACCAGCGGCATGTAGACGGCGGCGAGGGTCAGGGTCATCGCGACGATCGCGAAGCCGATTTCCTTGGAGCCCTTCAAGGCCGCCTGCATCGGCGGCATGCCTTCCTCGATGTGGCGGTAGATGTTCTCGAGCATGACGATGGCGTCGTCGACGACGAGGCCGATCGCCAGCACCATCGCGAGCAGGGTCAGGGTGTTGATCGAGAAGCCGAGCACGTACATGACCGCGAACGCGCCGATCAGCGAGACCGGGATCGTCACGATCGGGATCAGGGTCGCGCGGGCCGAGCGCAGGAACAGGAAGATCACGATGACGACGAGCAGCATGGCTTCGGCGATGGTCTTGTAGACCTCGCTGATCGAGCGCTCGATGAAGATCGTCGAGTCGTACGCGATCTCGACCTTCATGCCGGCGGGCAGGGTGCGCGTGATTTCCGGCAGCAGCTTCTGCAGACCTTGGGAAATGGCCAGCGGATTGGCCGTGGCCTGCTTGACCACGCCCAGCGGCACGGCGTTGCGGCCGTTGTAGCGCGCGCGGAAGCGCGCCTGGTCGGCGCCGAGCTCGACGCGCGCGACGTCGCGCACGCGCACCGCATAGCCGTCGGCGCCGGTGCGCAGCACGATGGCGCCGAACTGTTCCGGCGTCTTCAGATCGGTTTCCGACAGCACGGCGAACTCGCGCTGGTGACTTTCGATGCGGCCGGCCGGAATTTCCACGTTCTGCTTGCGCAGCGCGGTCTCGACGTCGGCCGGCGTCATCGAATAGGCGGCCAGGCGCGCCGGGTCCAGCCACAGGCGCATCGCGTACTTGTTGCCGTAGACCTGGGCCTGCGCCACGCCGGCGATGTTCTGCACGCGGTCCTTGACGAGGCGGTCGGCCACGTCGGCGATTTCGAGCTCGCTGTGGCGGTCCGACGAGAACGCGAGATAGATGATCGGCTGCGCGTCGGCTTCCTGCTTCTGCACGACGGGTTCGCGCGCTTCCTGCGGCAGGAAGTCGCGCGCGAGCGCGACGCGGTCGCGCACGTCGGCCGCGGCCGAGTCCGGATCGCGGTCGAGGCGGAAGCGCACGGTGATCTGCGAGGATTCCTCGCGCGACACCGACTGGATGTAGTCGATGCCTTCGATGCCCGAGAGCTGCTCTTCGATCGGCGTGGTGATCTGCGATTCGACGACCTGGGCACTGGCGCCGGGATAGCTCGTCGCGACGTTGACGACCGGCGTGTCGACCTTGGGGATCAGGCGCACGGCGAGACGCTCGTAGCAGATGACGCCGACGAGCAGGATCACGAGGTTGACCACCGTCGCGAATACCGGGCGGCGGATGGAGATGTCGGAAAGGACCATGGTGGGTGGCTACCTCAATGCGCCGGCTGCGCCGCGGCAGGCGGGGCGGCGGCCGGTGGGGCGGTCTGCACCTTGGCGCCGGGACCTATCTTCATCTGGCCGGCGCTGATGACCTCGTCGCCGGCCGTGATGCCGCTGACGATCTCGACGAGGCCGGGCTTGCGCAGCCCGGTCTTCACTTCGACGAGTTCCGCCTTGCCCTCGCGGATCACGTAGACCTGCTGCTTGTCGCCCTGCGGCCACAGCGCCTGTTCCGGCACGAGCAGCGCGTTGTCGCGCGAGCCGATCTCCAGCGACACCTTGGCGAACTGGCCCGGAAACAGCAGGCCGTCGATGTTCGGCACGCGCGCGCGCAGGGTCACCGAGCGCGTCGCGAGATCGACCTGCGGCGCGATGGCGTAGACCTCGCCGTCGAAGCGCCGTGTGCCCTGGGCGTCGACGCTGATCGTGATCTTCTGTCCCTGCTGGAAGCGGCCGAGGTAGACCTCGGGCAGGCTGAAATCGAGCTTGAGCGTGTCGCGCGCGACGAAATCCACGAGCGCGTCGCCGACGTTGACGTATTCACCGGGACTGACCCGGCGCAGGCCGGCCGTGCCGGCGAACGGCGCGCGGATCTCGGTCTTGCCCAGGCGCGTGCGGCTGGAGGCGAGCTTGGCGTCGTCGACCTTGGCCTGGGCGCGCTTGGTGTCGACGTCGGCCGGCGCGATGAGCTTGCGTTCGGACAGATCCTGCGCGCGCTTGAGCTCGCGGCTGCTGTTGGCCGAATTGGCTTCGGCCTCGGCGACTTCGGCCTGGACCAGGCTGGAATCGAGACGGAACAACGGTGCGCCCTTGTTGATCTTCTGGCCTTCGTCGAACAGCACGGCCTCGATGCGGCCGGCGAGCTCGGGCCGTATCGTCACGGCTTCGTCGGCGCGCAGGGTGCCGACGGCGGCGAGTGTCTCGTTGACCGATTCGAGGCGCGGCCTGGCTGCCTCGACCGTGGTCGGCGGCATTTCATGGCCCGGCGGGCCCTGGGTGTGCGCCGTCGTCGACACGGCGGTGGCGATGCTCAGCGCGAGCACGGACAAGGAAACGCGGACTGGGCGTACGGTGCGCAGCATGACGGACTCCGGCGAAGCAGGATCTTCCATGACGGCGTCCCCAGACGCCGCGACAGGTCGGTAATTTTGAACGATGCAGTATTGGGTGTCGTCGCAAGCGCGGCGCATGCCGGAAGTCGTGCCGTTATTGCCGCCATTACGGGTTGCTTGCGCGCGGATTGCACGACGCTGTCGTCGCAGCGGATGAGACCTTGCAATGGGTGTCTTCAGTCCCGGAACGGTCGCAAAACTGTCCTGAAACGCTCCCGCTTAAAGGCGGTGAAAAGCCGTCGCTCAGGTTCTGACGGCGTTGAACGCCTGACGGCCGGAGCCAAATAAGCCCTCCCCTTCAAGGGGAGGGTATGGGTGGGGATGGGGTTACGGATCCGCACACGGCAAACCCATCCCCATCCCGACCTTCCCCTTGAAGGGGAAGGGGAAAAGCAAACCGGAAAACGGACGCAGCCGCGCCCTCAGCCCGCAGCTGTCAGCGCAGTAACGGCAACATCCAGCGCCGCAGCGGTGTCGGTTTCGAGTCCATGCGGCAGCAGGCCCAGACAAGGCGCGCCGACGCGCTCGCGCAGGGTCGCGACATTGTCCGCCTGCAGCGGCTGCTGCGGATCGATCGCGTTGCCGATCCAGCCCAGCAGCTCGCAGCCGTCGGCGCGGATCGCGCGGGCGCTGAGCAGCGCATGGCTGATGCAGCCCAGGCGCAGGCCGACGACGAGAATGACCGGCAGCCCCAGCGCGCGCGGCAGATCGGCTTGCATGAGCTGCGGCCCCAACGGCACGGCCCAGCCGCCGGCACCTTCGACGACGATGCAGTCACCGCTCGCGGCCAGCGCCGCGTACGCCGCCTGCAGCGGCGGCAGCGCGATGGTCACACCTTCGCTCGCGGCGGCCAGATGCGGTGCGACCGCATCGCGCAGCGCATACGGATTACACAATGCATAAGCCGGCGGCGGCGTCGACGCGGCGATCAGCGCGCGCGCGTCCTCGTTGCTCCAGTGCCCGTCCTGCCATTCGCAGCCGCTGGCCACGGGCTTCATGCCGACGGCGCGGACGCCGCGCGCGGCCAGCGCGCGCAGCAGCGCGACGCTGGTCCGCGTCTTGCCGATGCCGGTGTCGGTGCCGGTGATGAAGACGCTGCGGGGCATGCGAAACGCCGCTCGGTCGCGGCGCCGCCGCGGGACCGCGCAGTATCGCATCGCGGCGCCCTGCAAGGCGTCGGCCCGGATGCGGTGCCGGTGTGTGTTCGCTGCCGCCGTCGGTGCGCGTTCCTGCGCATGTCCGACCGGTACGTGCCGGCAGGTTGCCGAATGTTGCGGAGACTGCGATGCAAGAACACAACCCTTACGCTTCACCGACGGCCGCCGTGGCCGAGACCGTCGGCCAGAGTGCGGCGCCCGGAGAGCTGGCCGGACGCGGCGTGCGGCTCGGCGCGGCGCTGATAGACGCCGTGCTGCTGCTGGCGATACTGACGCCGCTGCAATGGTTCAGCGGTTTCCTGCCGGATCTGATCGACGCACGCCAGCACGGCGAAAGGCTGCCCTGGTCCACCATGGTCCTGTGGGCGACGATCGGAATCACCCTGTTCATGGCGCTGCAGAGCTGGCCCCTGCATCGCAACGGCCAGACCTGGGGTAAGCGCCTGTTGTCCATCCGCATCGTCGATCTCGACGGCGACAGGCCGCCGCTATGGCGACTGCTGGTGCTGCGCTACCTGCCAATGCACATCGTCGGGCAAGTGCCGATCGTCGGTCCGCTGATCGGCCTCATCAACCCGATGTTCATTTTTCGTGCGGACCAGCGCTGTCTGCATGACCTGATTGCCGGAACCCGCGTCGTCGTCGCGCGCTGAACCTCGGGCACGCCGCCGCCGGGTACGGTGTCCGGCGGTTCCGGCCGTGCTGCGGCATCGTGCACGGCCGCCACCGGGCGAGGTCGACGAACCCGGAGGCGCGCGTCGGCTACACTAGGCGTCCGCCTTTCGCCGGACCTGCCTCATGTTCGACCTCGCGCCCCTGCAAGCCGCCGGCAAGACCGAGCTCTACGACGGTCTCGTCGAACAGATGCGCGGCCTGCTGCACGGCGAACGCGATCGCACCGCGAACGCGGCGAACTTCTCCGCTCATGTGTTCCACAGTCTTGACGGGCTGAACTGGTGCGGGTTCTATTTCTTCGATGGCGCCGAGCTCGTGGTCGGTCCGTTCCAGGGCAAGCCGGCCTGCGTGCGCATCGCGCTGGGCAAGGGCGTCTGCGGCACGGCCGCGGCGTCGCGGCAGACCCAGGTCGTCGAAGACGTGCATGCGTTCCCGGGACACATCGCTTGCGATGCGGCCTCGCGCTCGGAGATCGTCGTGCCGTTGTATGACGACGACGACAATCTGATCGGCGTCTGGGACGTGGACAGTCCGCTGCCCGCGCGCTTCGACGAAGAAGACCGCATCGGCATGGAAAAGCTCTGCGCCGTTTTCCTCGCTTCGCTGCGCGGCGGCTGACGCGGACATTCAGGGATCGCCGGCGTGCCGGCGTAGAGAACGCTTCGGGGGTTACATGGCAAGCAACGAGAAAATCCGCAACGTCGGTCCGAAGTCCGCCGCCTGGTTGCGTCAGGTCGGCGTGCGCACCTTGGAAGACCTGCGTACGGTCGGCGTCATCGAGACCTTCATGAAGGTCAAGCGCGCGGGCTTCCGCCCGAGCCTGAATCTGCTCTATGCGATGCAGGGCGCGCTCGACGACTGCCACTGGGCCGATCTGCCCGAAGAGGTCAAGACCAGCCTCGTGCTCGCGGCCGAATCGGCCGAAACCGCCAATCCGATCAAGAATCGCTGGGACAAGGCTGCCGCACGCAGCGCCGCACGCGACGGTACCTCGTCCGGCGAGTCCGGCGGCGCCGAAGAATCCGCACGCGACGAAGGCGACGGTTTCGGCGATGGCGACCATGGTGTGCGCGAGATCACGGGTACTTCGCGCGATTTCGATTGAGGTGCTCCTCCGGCGTCGCGAAGCGTCGTCGTAGGCGGAGCAGGGAGAGCCGCATGACGCTTCCGCAGGACGAAACGATCCGTCAGGTCAACGGCCTGAGTGGCGACGAAGAGCAGCGCGCCCGCGATTTCCTGCAGGGCGCCGTCTACTGCTGGTGCAAGAACCGGCCCGATGAGTGGTTTGCGCTGCGCGATCTCGTCGGCGGCGAAAATACGGATTGGGAAGGCACGCCGCTGCAGCCGATCTACACGAAACATCTGCCGTCGCCCGACGCTTTCGGCAGCGCCGCGAAGGACGCCGGGTGGCTGCTCAAGCGCGTGCTCTTCGACGATCTGCGCCGTTTCGATACCCGCAAGCAGGACTTGGTCCGTCACTACTTCTGGCTGCGCAGTTGAACCGGCGCGGTCGTGCCGGCACCTGACGGCGGGCCGCCGTCAGTCGCTCCGGCCGGCCCGCGCGGTGGAGTGGTCCCGGGTCAGGCATTGCTCCGCTCGCGCACCTGCGCAAACGTCCAGTCGCGCAGCAAGGTGCCGTTTTCCCAGACCGTTTCCAAGGCATGTTCCCAGCCGGGTTCGGGCACGTGGTCCTCGGGACGCGCGAGGGCCTCATCGATCGGCACGGTGCGCCAGCTGCCGAATTCGCGGTGGCGCAGCAGCGCGAGGCGGCCGCGCTTGGACTGCTTGCCGGGGTCGGTCACCGGCGCCTTGAACACGTCGATCCACTGTCCGGCGATTTGCGCCGCCGAACATTTCAGCGCGAATTTCTGCGTGTCGCGGTTGATCCCCTGCAGCAGCGCGCCGCCCATGCCGAAGGCGAGGTTGTCGGCGCTGTAGCCGGCCTTGGTCACGCGTTCGAGTATCGCGCGGATGCTGTTCGGATTGATGCCGTCGCCCTGGATCACGCGCACGTGCCTGAGCAGTTTGTAGCCTTTCGCATTGAGCGTGTGGCCGAAGGCTTCGTCGAGCAGCACCAGGCACTGATGCACGACGTCGACGGGCTCGCCCGAATCGGGACGCACGACCAGGGTTGCGCCGCTCGCGATCACCTCGTCGCGCAGGGTCTTGCCCCAGTGCTCGCGGATCGCCGTATAGATGTCGTAGCTGTCGGAAACCACGGCGACGAGCGCACCGGGCTTGCCGAACCGGCGCAGCATGTTGCGGTAGGCGTCGACCTCGCGTTGCCGACCCCAGCTCGTGATCGTCGAATGTTCGGCGGCCGGAATCGAATAGCCGGCCATGGGCTCGCCGTAGTAGGCGCGTGCGGTCAGCACGCCCGACACCGTGTCCGTGCCGAGGAAGTTCACCAGATGCGCCGCGGCGCCGAGACCGGCCGACTCGGCGCTCGACACGCCGCGTGCGCCGAAGTCGTGCAGCTTGAAGCCGATCTGCGCGGCGGCATCGTCGCTCGACAGATCGAGGTACTGGCGGATCAGCTGCTTCAGGTGCCAGCTCTGCGTGGCGACCGTGACCGGATACCACAGACGCAGCAGCAGCGTTTCCAGATACGACGGCAGCCAGTAGCAGGCCGGGTCGGTGGACTCGATCGTGACCAGTGCCTGATGCGTCGGCACGACGCTGCCTTCCGGCACGGCGCGTATGCGCAGCGGCAGCCGGCCGCCGTGCGCGTCGACGATGTGCCGCCAGCCGGCTTCGTTGAACGGCTCGCCGTGGACGGCGAAGAAATCGCGCGCCTCGTCGACGTGCGCGTGGGTGACCGGCGTGGCGAGGTATTCCTTGAGGATGGCCTGCAGGCCGAAGAACACCGTGCGCTCGTAGACGCCGCCGCGCGATTCGACGTAGAAGAACGTCGCCTCGGTCTGCGGCGGGTACTGCAGCCAGTGGCTGGCCTTGTAGCTGTCGGTGTTGAGGATGAGGTTGTCGAGATGACGCATACGGAATCTCCTTCCGCGGAACGGGCGGCCGCCGGTCTGTCCGGCGCCGGCGCGAAGCGACGCTCGCGCGACGTGTGCTGCGCGCTTCAGCTCATGCCGAGGAAGTGCTGCAGGATGTGGTGGTGGTCTTCGAAGAACTGTTCTTCGAGATTCAGCGCCTCGGCCAGCGGCAGCCACTGCGCCTTGGCCGCGTCGTCGCCGCCGCGTACCGGCGGCAGTTCGCCGCCGGCGAACTCGAAATGGAACGCGTGGGTGATCGTGCGGCCGCGCTGCGAGCGGTCCGGGTGGTCGAACACGCGCTCGCCCTTGAGCGAGCCTTTGAGCACCGGAGCCGGCAGCTTGAGCCGGGTTTCTTCGCGCAGTTCGCGCAGGCAGGCGTCGAGCAGCGTTTCCTGCTGGCCGACGAAGCCGCCGGGCAGCGCGAACAGGCCCTTGCCGGGTTCGGCGCCGCGACGCACGAGCAGCACGTGGCCGCTGTGCACGACGACGGCGTCGACGGTGACGAAGGTCGGCGGGTAGGGCGCGGCTTCCCAGGCTTTGCGGTAGTTGCGCAGGAAGTTGAACTCGCGCGCGAGCTGGGCGTAACCCGGCGTGCGCCGGAATGCTTCGAGCATGGCCGCGACCGGTGCCGGCAGATTGGCGCGGATCAGCAGCTGGCCGCCTTCGTCGGCGCTGAACAGGTGTTCGCGGATCTCGGTCGCCGACAGCACTTCGCAGTGCTGAACGTTGCACAGTTCCCATTGGGGAAATTCGCGCAGGTAGTAGCTCGATACGTCCTTGTCGCGGCCGATCAGGCCGGTGCGCGCGTCTTCTGCGGCGCCGTCGGCCTTGATGACTGCGGCGACCTGGCGCTGCACGGCGCCTATCCAGGCGGTTTCGTTGTACAGATGGTCGGTCAGCGGCTGTATGTGCAGGCGTTCCGCATCGGTGCCGGCGGCGGCGCGGATCATGACCTCGCGCTCGTTGGCATTCCAGGGATTGCGCGTGCTGCGCGGCTTGCCGGCCGAGCCGACGAGGATGATGACGCGGTGCGCGATGCTCAGCGCCTGACGCAGCACCGCGAGATGGCCGTTGTGGAACGGCTCGAAACGGCCGATGAAAACCAGATAGTCGAAGCGCACGGAGAATCCCTCGATGCGGTGGCGGAGTGTCGCGGTCTGTCCGCGACGGCACTTATGCTACGAATGAGCATAAGTGGCCGCAAGAGGGGGTAAGGGGGCATTTCCGGCCATCCCGCGCGAACCGTGCGCGGCGACACGACCGCAGCGTGACCGGTTTCGCGATTGAGGAACGAGTGAAGTTCGTCTGCGGCTCAGACGACGGCCGATTCCTCGCCGGCCGGGCGGGCCGCGCGCAGGCGATACGTGTCGCGGCCGCTGCCCTTGGCCGAATACAGCGCCTGGTCGGCGACGGCGATCAGGGTGATCGGGTCGACGAGGCCGCCGCTGACCGCGACGCCGACGCTGGTTGTGATGCGGATGCGGCCGGCGCTGGTCAGCACGTCGTCGTGCATCGCGACGATGAGCTTGGCCGCGACGGCTTCCGCGTCGGCGTGCTGGATCACGTCTTCGACGAGGATGACGAACTCGTCGCCGCCGAGGCGCGCGACCATGTCCTGCTGGCGCACGTTGGCGACGAGGCGGCGCGAGAACTCGACGATCACTTCGTCGCCGACGCCGTGGCCGAGGCTGTCGTTGATGCGCTTGAAATGGTCGATGTCGAGATAGAACAGCGCGAGCGGACGTTCGCTGCGCCGCGCGCGGGCCAGCGCGAGCTCCAGGCGTTCCTGGAAATGACGCCGGTTGGCCACGCCGGTCATGCTGTCGAAACGCGCGAGCCGTTCCAGCGCCTGCTCGGCCTGTTTCAGCGCGGTGATGTCGAAGGTCAGCGCGTAGAAGCCGCGCACGCCGCCGTCGTCGCCGCGGTCGGGCACGTAGTGCGACTGGAAGTGATAGTGCCGGCCGTGCAGATCGATCTCGCCCTCGAAGCGTCCGGCTTCGCCGCGCAGCGCGGCTTCCGCATGGCCGCGCACGGCGCCGTAGGCGGTGCCGCTGCCGGCGTCGGCCAGATGCATGCCGATCAGGTCGGCCGGCGCGAGGCCGAACGCCTTGCGGTGGTAGTCGTTGGCGAAGCGGTAGCGCAGGTCGGCGTCGAACTGGGCGATCAGCGCCGGAATGTTGTCGGTCACCGCGAGCAGGCGGCGCTGGCTCTCGGCCAGGGCCTGCTCGGCCTGCACGCGCGCGGTGATGTCGCGGCCGGAATAGACGATTTCCACGCCGCCGCCCGTGTCGGCCGCGACCACGCGCTGGGCCAGCGCCTCGATCCAGACGTAGTGGCCGTCGCGATGGCGCGCGCGGTAGGTCACCGAGGCCGTTCCGCCGGCGGCGACGAGTGCGGCGATGGCCTCGCGCAGCGGCGCGCGGTCGTCCGGATGCACGAGCTCCCAGCGCGGTTCGGTCAGTTCTTCGGGATCCCAGCCCAGCAGTTCGCGCGCCGACGGCGACACGTACAGGCGATGGCCGTCGGCGCGCATGCGCACGACGAGATCGCGCGAGTTGTCGGCCAGCATGCGGTAGCGCCGCTCGCTCTCGCGGTAACGGTCGTAGGCCAGCTGCAGGCGCTGCTTGGCGCGCCACTGCAGCAGGAAGAACGTCGCGAGCACGACGAGCATGACGCCGGCCAGCGCGATCAGCGCATTCGTCAGCCGGCTCGTGTGCGCCATCGCCGCGGCGCGCTCGTCGGCGATCACGGCTTCCTGTTTGAGCCGCGCGAGTTCGATCTCGCTCTGCGCGTATTTGACGCGCGCCTCGAAGTCGGCCGCGGACTTGGCCCGGTCGGTCTCCTCGAGGCTGCGACTGAGCTCGATCTCGCGCAGGGTCAGCAGTTCCAGCTCGCTGCGTGTCGCGTGGCGATGGATTTCCACCGGGATCAGCTCACGCAGCACGCGCAGTTCCTCGCGGCCCTGGTTGAGCCGGCGGAACGCTTCCAGCGCGAGTCCCAGCTCGCTCGCCGCGGCGTCGGTATCGGTCATGCCGGCGGCCACGCCGAGCACTTCATGGGCCTGGCCGGCGACCTGCGCATTCTTGAGCCGGTCGGCCAGCGCGAGCATTTCCTGTCCCGAGCGCAGCTGCGTTTCCACGTCGCCCTTGCTGTGGGCCACGCGCGCGGCCTCCAGGAACAGTTCCGCCCGCAGCTTGGGATCGTCGAGATCGCCGAAGAGCCGCTGCGCGAGCGCCAGGGTCTGCTGCGCCGCGTCGGCGTGGCCGAGCTGCGCCTCGGCGCGCGCGCGGTTGCGCAGCAGGCGCACGCGCATCGCGGCGCCGACGTCGGCGTCCAGCGCCAGGCCGCGCTCGGCATAGTCGATCGCCAGCGCATGCTTGCCGAGGGAATAGCTCAGCGACGAATAGGCCAGGAAGACGTCGGCTTCGAGGGTTGGATTCGGCGCAGCCTGCAACTGCTGCTGCGCTTGCCCGAGCAGGTGTTCACCGCGCGAGAAATCCTGCAGCGCGATGCTCGCGCGCGCGTCGGCGAGCAGGCTGCGGATGTTCAGCACCGTGTCGCCGGCCGCGGCCGCGGCATCGTGTGCGCGGCTGCCGGCGTCGCGCTGGCAGTCCCAGTCGGCAATGACGCGGCAGGCATTGGCGCGGGCCAGCTGCAGCAGTGCGAGCTCGCGCAGGTCGCCGCGTTTCTGCGCCGTCTCGATCAACGGCGGCAACTCGGCGATGACGCGTTCGGGTTCCACCAGCGCGCGGGTTTCCAGCGCGTGGCGCGGCAGGTCGGCGGCGGCGGCCGTGCTCAGTGCGGCGGCCAGCACGAGCGGCGCCAGCCAGGGACGCCGCGACCGCGCTGAGGCACCGCTACGCCGATCCGCTCGCTTCATCGTTGGCCGGGTTCAGGAGACCGCCAGATAGGCCGCAGCGTAACCGCAGCGCCTGGTCAGGCTGTTAAGCCGCCGTGACGACGGACGAGCGGCGGTCGCGATGACGTGATACGTCGCCGGACCCGCATCGCTGTCGCCGCGACGGCGCCATGCGCTAGGCTTCGCGTCGGTCATCGAGCCTGCGGGTCCATGCAGCACGGAATCATCGTCTATCGCGCCAGTCGGCTGGAAGCGCTGCTGCCGCCGCTGCTGAGCCTGATGGACGCGGCGCCGCCGGCGCAGGCGCTGCAGCCGTTCGACGTGATCGCCGCACATCCGGGCATACGCCAGTGGCTGGCCCGCGCGATCGCACGGCGTCGCGGTTCCGGCGGCGTCGCCGCCAATCTCTCCATAGAACTGCCCAGCGCCTGGCTCGACGGTCTCGCGCGGCATCTGCTCGGCGAATCCGTCGTCGCGCTGCGGCCGTACCGGCGCGAGGCATTGCGCTGGCGCATCCACGAGCTGCTGGCCGAGATCGACGATCCGGCCGTGCGCCGCTATCTGCACGGACTGGACGCACCGCGCCGCCGCTTCCAGCTGGCCGACCGCATCGCCGCGATCTATACGCGCTATCTCGTCTACCGGCCCGACTGGCTGCAGGCCTGGAGCGCCGGCCGCGACGACGTTCCCGCGCCCACGTTCCTGGCGCCGCTGTGGCGCCGCCTGCGCGCGCAGATCGCCCAGCCGCATCGCGGCGAGCGTCTGACCACGTTGCTGCGCGCGCTGGATATGGCCGCACCCAGCGTGGTTTCCGAAGAACCGCTGCATGTGTTCGGCATCAGCCATCTCGCGCCGACCGAGTTCGCGACCCTGCGCGCCGTCGCGCGACGGCGGCCCGTCGTGCTCTACGTACCCGACCCCTGCCGCGAATACTGGGCCGGCCTCAAGCCCGAGCGCGCGTATCTGACCGAGCTCGCCAAACTCGGCGCGTTCTCCGAGGCGTCCGAACAGCAGTTCCTCGGCCTGAGCCATCCGCTGCTCGCGAGCTGGGGACGGCTGGGCCAGCATTTCATGCTCGCGCTGGCCGGCGCCGACGACGTCGCCGTCGACATACGCCACAGCGAGGACGAGCAGCCCGCGGTCGAAGGCGGCCGCCTCGCGCGGCTGCAGGACAGCATCCGCCAGCTCGATACCGCGCTGCTCGCGCCGGCCGTCGCCGATGCGGCGCGCGAACGCGAGGATCGCAGCCTGCGCGTGCACGCCTGCCATACGCGGCTGCGCGAGCTCGAAGTGCTGCGCGACGCGCTGCTGCGCGAGCGCGAGGCGCGGCCGGATCTGAAGCCTTCCGACATCGTCGTGATGGCGCCGGACATCCAGGCCTACGTGCCGCTGCTGCCGGCGGTGTTCGGCGA
>Ga0247823_10002356_pt1 | contig 15575 bp, 18 predicted proteins | sample 13C_PalmiticAcid_2_FD_192426 | JGI IMG/M metagenome (GOLD analysis project Ga0247823, IMG submission 192426) | Soil microbial communities from agricultural site in Penn Yan, New York, United States - 13C_PalmiticAcid_Day30 | ecosystem: Environmental > Terrestrial > Soil > Agricultural land...
TGCTGCATTTGAGCGCACATAATTTTTCCAGAACTTACTTCTGAAACACAAACGCTTCATCTACAACCGTTCGAACAGGCATTAAACACCAGCGCCATTCCGGTTAGCGGAATGGCGCTGGTTATCTAACATAAACGATCACAACAAGTTAAAAGGGTTTAAAAAAGCCGGTACCCGATTCCTACTCTCAGGTAAGGCACGGTGTACATTTTGCGGATCCGGCTATCGGGAATGGCATTGGTGCCAGAGATGGTTTGCTGTAAAAACAGGTTCACCTTCAGGCGGTTAACAGGCTCATATCCTACACCGAGCATATAGGCCAGTCGCATGGGGTTGCTCGTGCCATTCTGGTAAGCAGAAGGATCATAATTGCTGTAAGGCTGTCCCTGGTGTGGTGCCTCGTTGCGGAAATACTCGATAGAATGACTGGTCGAGGAATTGTACAGCGAATCACCAAAATTGGTTACACCGGTTACCTCATTCGTCCCTTCTATCATCACCACTTTACCAAAGGCGGCCGACATACCGAGCGATACCGAGAATCGGCTGGTAACATCATAACTCAGCAACAGCGGCAGTTCTATTTCCCAGGTCTGGCGGGTCGTTTTCTGAGTGATGCGGCGCTCTTCCGAAGTCTGGGTGTACTGATAATGGTACACCATCTGGCCGGCTATTGTATCGAGGTACACACTGGAATCCAGTTTTTCACGGATGATCTGGTAGAACTCCGCATTATCGAGCAGCTTGATCTCCGGAGCAGAAGCATAGGTAATGCCCGGCTGGAAAGTAGCACGCCACCTGTTGCCAAAATTCATTTCCACATAGGGGTTCAGGGAAAATTTAGACATCCCATCAGCCCCCAATCCTTTGGCAAAAGACGCTTGTACACCACCTGCCCATTTAGGACGCTGGAGTTGTTTGCGGGCCTTTCGGTCGGAAGGAGTCAGGTCCAGACTGTTGTGGTCTTCGGCACCAGCAGCATCGGGCACAATGATGTGCGGATCGATGGGTTTCGTGGTTGGAGCGGCAGGCGCCATGGCCACGGGTACTGCCAGTTTCGGAAACGGCGACTGACCAAAAGCCATCGGTTTGCCCATTGCCATGGTGCTGTTGAGCGGTCGCAACGACTGGTCGTAGGGCAATGCTGTTTTATCTTCTGACAAACGGATACCTGGTTTGGCCGGAACCGGCGCTGGGGTTTTGGTATTTGTTTTGGGCGGCTTGGCAGCTAATGCTGGCTGACCGGCCGGTTTGGGTTTATTTTCTGCAACGGGCTTGTCTTCTACACCAGGCTTAGTGGTTTTCGCCGCTTGATCAACTTTCGGCGTAGTGCCGGTTACATCGGATTTAGCCGCGGCAGGTTTATTTTCTGATGCAGGTTTAGTATTCGTTGCCGCAGTTTTATCACCAGTGGCAGGTTTTTCCTCTACTCCGGGTTTGGTGGTTTTTACCGGTTTATCATTCTTCGGAGTGGTGCCAGTTACATCGGGTTTAACCGCAGTAGGTTTATTTTCTGATGCAGGCGTTTTCGTCGCCGCGGTTTTATCGCCAGCGGTGGGTTTTTCTTCTACTCCTGGTTGGGTGGTTTTTACCGGTTTATCATTCTTCGGCGTGGTGCCAGTTACTACAGGTTTAGCCGCAGTCGATTTATTCTCTGATGTAGGAGTATTCGTTGCAGCAGTTTTATCGACAGCAGTTGGTTTTTCTTCTACTCCGGGCTTAGTAGCTTTTGCCTGTTTGTCATTTTTCGGCGTAGTACCAGCTACATCAGGTTTAGCCGCAGTAGGTTTGTTTTCTGATGCAGGCTTAGAATTGGTTGCCACAGTTTTATCACCAGTGGTAGATTTATTTTCTGTACCAGAGCTGGTGTTTTTCGCTGCTTTATTCGAAGTTGAAGCATTATTAGCCTCCGTTTTACTACCTGATGCCGGCTGATCGGCCGCACCTGAATTGGTATTTTTTATTGTTTTATCGGTTTTCGGTGTTGTACCTGTCGCAGGCGATACCGAAGGGGTGTTATTATTCGTTGCAGGAACATCTGCTGCTGCGGGTTTGGTGTCAGCAGGAGTGGCATGAGGCTGCTCCGCCGCAGAATCAACCGGCGCTACCGGCGTCTGGGCTGGCTCCGGCTGTGGATCAGGCAGCGCTTCAGCTCCATTCGTTTCAGGTTCCCATGCCTGGGTTTCAACCGCAGGTGCCGCTTTGGGCTGAATGCCCTTATTGCTTTTATTCAGGCTCGTGGCTACGTACACGCTTGTGGCCACCAGCAACACACTGGAAAGATACCATACCCACTTGCCCAGCTTAAAGCCCACACCAGTACCGGCCCCGGAACCGGATGCTGCACCCGGATCAGCATCAATACGGCTTTCCAGCTGCTCCCAGGAGAGGGGCGGCGGCGTTTCCGTATAGCTGCTCAGGGCATCCCGAAAAACATCGTCAATATGTGACTTGTTTTCTTCCATTACCTGTCATTAAGCCTGGTTAACAATATTTTTTCCTTCAGCCTGCGGCGCGCATCGTTGAGGTGCCAACGGCTGTTGTTGTCGGAAATATCGAGCAAGGCCGCTATTTCCTTGTGGGTACAGTTCTCAAATACATACAGGTTGAACACCGCGCGGTGCGTGTCCGGCAATTCATGTACCAGTTTGAGCAACTCCTGGAAGTTGAGCTTGCTGGTAATATCATTGTCGACATACGCATGATATTCCTCAATGGTGACAACCCCTGCATCGGCATGGTTGATTTTTTTCCTGAAATGATCGCTAATCTGGGTTACGGCTATTCTTCTGATCCATCCTTCGAACGCTCCCTGGAATGTGTATTGTTCCAGTTTCTGGAAAATCCGGAAAAAAGCGTCGTTTAATATCTCCTGGGCGTGAACGGTTTCCGATACATAACGGCGTATGATACCAAAAACCAATGGGGCGTACTGTTCGTATAGGTCCTTCTGGGCTTTCCTGTTGCCACGCATGCACTCCCCGATCAGCAATGCCAATGCCGACGGGGCGGTTTCCTCCTTGGGGAGAATTCCGGGTTTTTCTTTATACTCTTTGCTAGCGGACAAAAACAGGGTTTGTAAATAGTATGACGACGCGGACAATCAAAATGTTAGAGCAGCTTCAAAAAAAACTCATAATATTTTATTCACCATGCGTTGACGGGTGCAAAAATAAGCGGGTTTCCCAAACTTGCGGTAATTTCAGCCCCTGCGCCGCACGAGATGGCGTGTATGAACAACCGATTATGCATAACGAACAACCCGAACTGAGAACCGTCAACGTTACCCGCTATGTAACGCCCCTGCGCGAAGGAGGTTCCCTGCCCGCTATTGCCGAAGCCGACGACGGCTTTATGTATGTGCTGAAATTCCGGGGAGCAGGCCAGGGCATCAAAGCCCTGATTGCAGAACTGATAGGCGGACAAATAGCGCATACCCTGGGTATCAAAATGCCCGAGCTGGTATTTGCCAACCTCGACACCGCCTTTGGCCGCACCGAACCCGATGAGGAAATCCAGGACCTGCTCAAGGCGAGCACCGGCCTCAACCTCGCTATTCACTACCTGGCCGGCGCCATGACCTTCGACCCGGCCGTTACCCAGATTGATACCCGGCTGGCTTCGCAGATTGTATGGCTCGATTGCCTGCTGACCAATGTAGACCGCACTGCCCGCAACACCAATATGCTGATGTGGCACCACGAGCTCTGGCTCATCGACCATGGTGCATCGCTGTATTTTCACCATTCCTGGAGCAACTGGCAGGAGCAAGCCCTGCGTCCGTTTGTACAGATCAAAGACCATGTGCTGCTGAAACAGGCCAGCGAAATACAGGCCGTAGACGAAGAACTCCGCCAGCTGCTCACGCCCGCACACATTGAAGCGATCGTGAACCTGATTCCGGAAGACTGGCTCACTACCGGTGTTTTTGAAGAAAGCCCTGAACAAATCAGGCAGGTATATGCAGGTTTTCTAACCTCCCGCCTTGCCCATTCCAGCATCTTTGTAAATGAAGCGCTCCATGCCAGAACAGCTATTATTTGAGTACGCCATCATCCGCGTAGTGCCCCGGGTAGAGCGGGAGGAGTTTGTCAACATTGGAGTCATCCTGTTTTGTAAAAGGCAAAACCTGCTGCAAACCCGGATCACCATCGACGACAACCGCCTGTTAGCCCTGTTTCCCGGCCTGGACATTAACATGGTCAAGTCTTATGCTACCGCGCTGGAACGCATTGCCGCCGGAGAAATCCAAAGCAATAGTCCCATTGCCGCATTGGATACCCCCTCACGCTTCCGCTGGCTCACGGCCACCCGCAGCACAATCATCCAGACCTCCAAAGTGCATCCCGGACTCTGCACCAACTTCGAACACCAACTGGACCATCTTCACCGCGAAATGGTACTCTTACCCGAATAACAAAAATCCCCAGGCAACCCGCCGGGGATTTTTTTGGAAGTAGAAAGTCGTCAGTCATTAGTCCTGAGAAACCATCCCTCAAAATCTCAAATCATAAATCTTACTTCTCCAATCAACGCTCTGCTTTCCGCTTCTTCATCTCTGCCCTGAAATTCGTTTTCATCTCTGCCTTGCGGGCTTCGTAAGATTTGTACTGTTCGTCTGTAAATACTTGTTTCAGCTCTGCATCCTTCGCATCCATTTCTTTTTTCAGCGTGGTTATTTTAACGCTTCGGTTGTCGCTGCTGTTTTGAAGCTCATCCATCCGGCGGGCATACTTCAGGTTGATGTCCTGCGCTTTGGCGGTCTGGTCTTCGTTCAGTTTCAGATTGGTTTTCATCCATTCGGTGGTGTTGGCCGCCCGTTCTTCGGCTGGTTTCATAGTGCGCTGGGCACTCGCAGCACCTGCCCATAACACAGCCAGCAAAAACAGGGGAGCAATGACTTTTTTCATAACACTTGTTTTTAGGGATAAGGAATTAATGGAGATTGGACTGCACGCACAAGTGCGGGTTTAATGAATTGAGATAAAAAACATGAACATTTAAATAACCTTACCGCCTGCGTTCGTAAATCTTAAATCCCCCAATCATATTTCTTAAATTAAGACATTATCCTCCTAAATCATGAGCCAGGTCATTTCCTGTACCCGGCAAAAAGTTTACCTTCGCCACCTAGTACAATTCCCTGGTATATGAAACTGGAAGATCAACTGCTTGCAAGAAGCGAAAACAAATGTGAACTCTGTGGCGCTGCACCTGTTAAAATGTATGAAGTGCAGCCGCAATCCGGCAACGATGCAAACAACTGCATCATGATCTGCGATAAATGCCGCGCCCAGATCGAGAAACGTGAAGAACTGGACAACCAGCACTGGAGTGTGCTCACCACCAGCATGTGGAGCGAAGTACCCGGCGTACAGGTAGTGAGCTGGCGTATGCTGAACCGCCTGCGCAATGAAAGCTGGGCCATGGATAGCCTCGATATGATGTACCTCGACGATGAACTGCTCACCTGGGCCAAAGCCACCGGCGACCATGAAAACGATGGCTCCGTAGACCTGCACAAAGACTGCAACGGCGCGGTGCTGCAAACCGGCGATACCGTGGTGCTCACCAAATCGCTCGACGTAAAAGGCTCTACCCTCAATGCCAAAATGGGTACGGTGGTTAAAAACATCCGCCTCGTGGAAAACAATACCGAACAGATAGAAGGTAAAATTGAAGGCCAGGTGATTGTGATCCTCACCAAATATGTCCGCAAACAAGGAAGTTAAATACACCTCATCCCCGGTTATCGCCGGGGATGTTTAATTTTATAGTAATGACCGCCTTAAAAACCATTCCATACAGCCAGTATATTACTGAGCTTCCGCCAAGGGGAAAATTCATCATAGCGCAACAACCCAGTCCGGAAACGATCATCGTATACCAGGCGTTCAATCCCGATATCGCCGGTTATGCCGTGGCGCACCAGCGTTTTGGCGGCGAACACTACAATGCCGACCGCATGACCTGGATCAAGCCGGGTTTTCTCTGGATGATGTACCGCAGCGGATGGGCGCAGAAAGAGAACCAGGAGCGCATACTGGCCCTCACTATCAGCTTCGAAGGGTTTTGCAGCCTGCTGCAAGAAAGCGTACTCAGCAGTTACGACCGGAAATACAACTCAAAAGCCGATTGGCAACGAGCACTCAAGTTTAGTGAGGTACGGCTTCAATGGGACCCCGACCATTCGCCCGAAGGCACACCGCTTACCAGGAAAGCGGTACAGATCGGCATCAGGGGCGAAGCGCTCAACAGGTTGAACAACGAATACCTACAGTCTATTGAAGACATTACTCCGTTTGTACATGAACAATATCAACGGCTCAGAACAGCACCAGAACAATTACGTGTGATGGAGGAAACGATCGTTGGCATTGGAGCGGATTTGCAAGACCGCTTATCACTGACTGTTACAGCAACTTAACATTACCCTAAGCTACCCATTGCCTCGCCAATTACCAGAGCGTAGCCCTCGCGATCCGGCTTTAATACAATTATTCCCACACACATCTCCCTGAATTTCAACAAACTAGAAATTCAGGGAGATTTTTTTTGAATTTTTTTTCCAAAGCCTGTCCTATTCCTTTCCGTTCAGGCATTATTGGGGTATAAAATCCTTACAACATGAAACAACGCATCAATGCATTCGAAAAAGGCCAGGGCGCCTTCAAAGCTATGTTCGCCATGGGCGGTTACCTGGCTAAATGTTCTATTGAGCAACCTTTGCTGCACCTGCTGTACTTCCGGGTATCACAAATCAATGGTTGTGCTTACTGCCTGGATATGCACTACAAAGACCTGCGTGCGATGGGCGAAAACGAACAGCGCCTGTACATGCTGAATGCCTGGCAGGAAGCACCTTTCTACACCGATCGCGAGCGGGCAGCTTTTGCCTGGGCCGAAGCATTGACCCTGCTGCACCAGGGCTATGTATCCGACGAAGTGTATGAGATAGCCCGTGCCCAGTTTTCCGAAACCGAGCTCATTGACCTCACCGTAGCGGTCAACACCATTAATAGCTATAATCGCCTTAATATTGCCTTCAGAACCGAGGCTGGCGGCTACCAGGTAGGCCAGTTTGCCGCTGCACACTAAACCATTATCCAAACCCGATCAAAACCAAGACCATGACCGATTTCATGCTTTTATTCCGTCGCCCGCAATTTGATACCAGCAAGGCCGATCCCAAACAAATGGAAGCCACCACTCAGAAATGGCACAGCTGGATCAACAGCATTGCCGAGCAGGACAAACTGGTAGCAGTAGGCCAGCGCCTGAGCACCGAAGGCAAAGTGCTGAAACCCGGCGGCGTGATTACCGACGGACCATTCGTGGAAATCCGCGAGCACCTCGGTGGTTACCTCGTGATCAGGGCCGGCAGCATCGAAGAAGCCACTACCCTGGCTCATGGCTGCCCCATTCTTGAAGAAACCGGCAGTGTAGAAATCAGGCCTATTCTTTAATTCATAACAAACCCCATCCTGCATCCTCCGCAAGATGGGGTTTATTGATACCATGACCGCACCCGCTTCCCTGAAACACCTTTTCCAGCAGGAATTTGCCAAAATGGTAGCCGTCATCAGCAAACTGTACGGCCTGGAGCATATTGAAACAGCCGAAGACATTGTGAGCGAAACGTTTTTGCTGGCCGCCGAAACCTGGGGTATGAAAGGCATTCCGCCCAACCCCGAAGCCTGGCTGTACACGGTAGCCAAACAAAAAACATTGCAGCAGTTCCGCAGGCAAAAAATATTTACCGAAAAGATCAAACCCTCGCTGGTGCATGGCTCCACGCACCACGAGACCATCACCGATGTGGATTTCTCCGAAAACACGATCCGCGACAGCCAGTTACAAATGCTTTTTGCGGTCTGCAATCCGGCCATTGCCAGCGAAGCGCAGATAGGCCTGGCCCTGCGCATCCTTTGCGGTTTTGGTATTGATGAAATTGCAGAAGCTTTTTTATCGAACAAGGAAACGATCAACAAAAGATTGTTCCGCGCCAAAGAAAAACTCCGGGAGATTCAATTACAACTGGAATTGCCACCTGCGCAAGAGCTGCCGGGCAGATTGCAGAATGTGCTGCACGTCATTTACCTGCTGTTCAACGAAGGGTATTATTCCCGCACCCAAAACCGCATCCTGCAAAAAGAGTTGTGTTATGAGGCGTTGCGCCTGGGCCTGATGCTCACCGATCAGGAATGCACCAACCAGCCCCGCACACAGGCTTTGCTCGCGCTGATGTGTTTCCATGCTTCCCGCTTCGATGCCCGCGAAACAGACGGCGATGCGCCCATCCTTTATGCCCGGCAGGACAGCAGCCGATGGAATGCCGCACTGATACAACAAGGCATGCATTTCCTGGCTGCTTCGGCCAGTGGTGATGATATTTCTACCTATCACCTGGAAGCCAGAATTGCCTACTGGCACTGCATTCAGGAAGATACGCCCGAAAAATGGCAGGATATTTTGCAGCTGTACGATGCGTTGCTGCGGATCAATTATTCACCAGCCGCTGCCCTCAACCGGACTTATGCCGTGTACAAAGTACATGGTGCAGCCATCGCCGTTACAGAAGCCGAACAACTGGCCCTGCACAACAGTCATTTCTACTACGTGTTGCTGGGCAAATTGTATAGCCATACTGATAAGAACAAAGCACTATCCCACTACCGCACCGCCTACGATATGGCCCGAACCCTCACCGAAAAACAAGGCATCCAGGAAGCGATCAACGCCCTGGACATCACCGCATAAAAAAATGGCCGGCGCGCACCAGCACCGGCCATTTTCAATATGTTGGGCCGCTTATCTTTCCCAGAAGAAAGGAGGGGTAATGCCCAGGCTGCGGAGGTATACATATCCTTCGCCGCGGTGGTGAATTTCGTTGTCGATGAAGTACAGGATAGACGAGCAAACGGTGCCTTTGTACTGGCCAAAAGTCATCACTTCGTCGTCGAAACGCTCGGCGGGGATTTTCTCCCAGAATTCGTTGATCACTTCGGTTTCCTGGTCCCACAGTTCCAGCAGGGCAGCTTTGGTAGTAATGCTGTCAAAATGCTCATTCAGCACGCGGGTTTCGCCGGTAGCGATTTCGCGCAGGCCCGGACCGCCGATAGCCAGCAGTTCCATCACCATTTTAGCAAACGTACGCATGCCGCCAATAGAATGGTTAAACAGGTCTTGCTCCGGAAACGCGTCAATCACCCTGCGGGTCAAAGAACGGTGACCTTGCCAATGTTTCAGTAATGCTTCGTGGCTGATTACGCCTAAGGTTTGTGTGTCCATAAGTTTTCGTTTTTGAGCTTTTTTGCTTTTGTAATTCAAAACTAAAACCGCCTGGTGACAACCCTATGTCAGTAGCCTTTCCGAAATTGTAAAAAATTTGATCAGGCCCTGCCAATCAGTTCCAGGAATGGCTTTTTATAGGTTTCCGACACGGGAATAAATACGTCGCCGATCTGGATACGATCGCGCTCAATGGCGTCAATATGCCCGGGCGCCACCATATAGGATTTGTGTACCCGGCACAACAGGTGCGCGGGAATTTCCTGCTCCAGCTCTCCGAAAGTCTGCAAAGTCATGATTTTTTTGGACGTGGTATGAATCCTCCGGTAATCACGCATCCCTTCAATGTACAGGATATCATCCAGCATCACTTTTTCAAGGCGGTACTCCGTTTTGATGAAGATAAATTTCTTATCCGATGCTACCGGCTGCCGTTTTTCAGCATTTTCGCGGGCACGGGTTACGGCGGCAAAAAAACGCTCAAAGGTAAAGGGCTTCAGCAGGTAATCGGTCACCCGCAGTTCGTAGCCTTTCAGCGCATATTCGTCATAAGCTGTGGTGATGATCACTTCGCATTTCACATCGGCCGTTTCCAGCAAACGTATGCCCGACAGTTCGCCCATATTGATATCGAGAAAAATCAGATCGGTTTCATGCTCCTGCAGGTACAGCAAAGCATCTACCCCACTCTCAAAGGTAGCAGCCAGTTTCAGGAACGGAATTTTTTGCACATACCCGCGGGTGCGTTCCATGGCCAGGGGTTCATCTTCTATGATGATACAATTCATACCAGAACTATAAAGGTAGCGTAAGTTGCACAGTGTACCAATGCTCCTCCCGGTTCATCCTCAGCTCATGTGCATCGGGATATTGGAGCACCAGCCGCTTGCGGATCAGTTCATTTCCCAGGCCATTGTATTCACCGGTGAGGGTCTCCTCTGCCAAGCCGTATTGGTTGCGGCAGGTAAACACCAGGCTGGATGTACTGATCTTCACCTTAATATCGATCACATTACCTTCCTTTTGCGGAATACCGTGTTTGAAAGCATTTTCCACAAAGGGGATGAGCAGCATGGGCGCAATGCGATGTCCCTCAGCCCCCCCTTCCACCGTATAGCGAATGTAATCGGCGTTGCGGGTCCGGATCCGTTGCAGGGCAATATACTTTTCGATGTAGGCCAGCTCTTTTTCCAGCGGTATATCAGCAGTGCGTGTTTCGTACAGCATGAACCGCAGCATGCCTGAAAGCTGGTTCAGGTACAGCGATGCTTTTTCGGCATCCTGGGCTATGAGCACATCAATGTTGTTGATGGTGTTGAACAAAAAATGCGGACTCAGCTGCGACTTGAGCAAGGCCAGTTCCATCTGGTATTGCTGCCGCTCATAGGTTTCGCGCCAGCGCAGATCGCTGTACCAGGTGATGAAACTTTTCAAACCCAGTCCCAGGGCTCCATTGAGCCAGGCATTGATCATCACGATGAGGCCCATCCCAATGATCGTTCCCGGGTTCCAGATGGCATCGTGAAACATACCGGCATACAAAATAAGCAGGCCCACTGCAGCTGCCAAAGCAGAAACACCCAGACTGAAAACCAGCAACAACCCTATCTTCCGGGGCACCAGCAAGCGGGGTACCAACACCAGGTAATGCACATAAAAAACCAATATGGCCGGTACAAAAGCAAAACCCAGCATCATTTCGTTCCAGTAAAAAAATGCGCTGCGATCCTGCGGATGGTTGATGGTCATGAGGACAAAAACCAGCGAGAGCAGGCAAAAATAAAGCAGCCAATACAAGAAGTGCAATACTACTACAACCACTCTGGGCATGATGCTGTTGGATTAAACGGTGATACATTATCCCCTCGAGGGACTTAACCGGTACAATACGTACGCCACAGCGGTAAAGATAACCGAATATGCTGCTGCGAGCACCTGGGCATTGACGCCAGCGGGCAAAGTCTGGCTCTTCATCACCAGCAACGGACTGTAAGCATAGGGAAACAGCCAAACGTATTTCCAGCCTTCCATGAGCAGCAGCGCACCAATCACCAGCAGCAAACCAACGCCCACCGACACCAGAAAATTACGGAACAGCAGACTCAGCAAAAACTGCACGGCAATGATGGGCAGACAAGCTACGAGAAACGCCGCATTGAGCCGGAGCAAATCCGCTACAGGAAAGGGATCTGCCGGTAGGCGACCAGCAAAAAGCAGATTGGGAATGATCCCGGATAACAGCATACCCACATTGAAGAAAACGAAAAACTTGAGCGTCATCAGCACGATGATGAACAGCTTGGAAAAGAAGATGGTACTATGGTCCAGCGGCATGGTGTGCAGCTGCTTCCAGCTGTTGCTGCGGTACTCTACCTGCATGATGAGACTTGCAGCCAGCACAATGCCCGAAGGCAGGAGCAAAATGCCCATGTATTGCCACATGCGGGTGGCATAACCGATCCAGGCTTGTGGGCCCATGGCATCGAGGTACTGGTGGCGGGTGAGGCAACCCAGCAAAAACAAAACCGGCAAAAAAAATCCTCCGGCCAGACAAAGCCAGGAAGCTGCACTGCGGCGGGTTTTGAGCCATTCGGCCTGCATACTGTGAATGAATTGCATGGATTAGTTTTGAGTGAGGTTCATGAAAATAGATTCGAGATCGTTGTGCACAGTGCACACTTCGTAAATAGCGATGCGATGGTCGTGCAACTGCGCGGTGAGCTGCCCTACGGTTTCGCGGCTGGTAACGGGTATCAGCACCTGTCCTTCGGGAGTATGCACTGTCGGTAAACCTTGTGCTTTGAACACTTCGCAGGTGGCTTCAGGATTGCTGGTGAGGTAGCCGGTAGAAGCCGCTGCCAGCTGTTTGGCTTTGAGGGCTTCCAGGCTGCCCTGGAACCGCAGTTGTCCGCCATGCAGGATGCCCACATGGGTCGCCAGCCGCTCTATCTCGGCCAGCAGGTGGCTCGATACCAGGATGGTTACGCCCTGGCGGTTGAGCCGGGTCAGCAGGTCGCGCATATCGAGTATACCCGCGGGGTCGAGACCATTCGTGGGCTCGTCCAGTACCAGCAGCCGGGGTTGGTGCAGCATGGCCATCGCAATGCCCAATCTTTGCTTCATCCCCAGCGAAAAACGACCGGCCAGTTTGCGCCCGGTTTGGCCCAGACCGGTCATCTCCAGCACTTCGCCAATACGGGTAACGGGGCACTGGTATACCCGTTGCAATACCAGCAGGTTTTCAGTGGCAGTGAGGTGCGGATACAGCGATGGCGTTTCGATCATAGCGCCCGTTTGCCGCAAAATATTTTTCCGTTGCGCCTGCAATGATTGTCCCAGCAAACGGATCTCTCCTTCCTGCCGGCGCAGCAATCCCAGCAACAGCCGGATGGTAGTGGTTTTACCTGCTCCATTGGCACCCAGGAAGCCGTATACCGAGCCTTCCGGCACCTGCATATCGAGCTGGTTTAGCACAGGTTCCCGACCGGCAAACCGGTACGTAAGCCCGGTGATTTCAATAGTGTTCATCATCTGATTTTTAAAGGTTCTCACTTGACCCGGTGCTTACCCATCTCCGGCGTACATCCAGCCAGTGTTGGATCAGGGGCCATACCAGGCTTAACAAAAGCTTCATCATAGGGATATGTTTTATGGCTTCTGAACTCAAAACTAGCTACCCGAAACAGCTGCCCCAACTCCAATAGACCAGCCGCAGGGCTTTATCTGCCAAACCCGGTTTTTGTTCTGCAACCCGGAAAACCAGTGAGAAAAAATTTTCCTGAACGGTTATTTAATCGAATCACTATTATTAGCGCTGCATGGGAAAATCCGGAAAAATTTCAGAACAAGATCTACCCAACCATTCCCTTCAGTAACAAGGTCTTTGTTGTTATTCTAAACCTTTATTTACCCCGATGATGAAAAAAAATTTACTCTTACTGAGCTTGGGATTAGGACTGAGCGGCTTGCTGCAAGCACAGTCTCTGGGCACTGTAACCGGCCTTAAGTTATACGAACACCACAGTCCCGCTATCGCAGGTGGCCAGGGCGCTAACGGCACCCAGTCCGGATACGATTTTGTAAACCGTGCATATTTCCACAGCTACAACGCGTCTAACATGGGCGCTTACCAGAATGGCGAAGAAGCTAATATCGACATGGTAGAGGACAAAGGTCCTTATGGCGGCAACAAAAAATTTGGTTTCACTTCCGGCGTAAGTGCTATCTGGAACGGTGATATCAAGGGTAATGGCCTTACCCTGTGGATGGAAGCTCCGGCTAACTTCAACTATGCTACAGCTGCACAGGTGAGCGATATTGCCAATGCATTCAGCGCTACCACTGCTACCCAATCCATCGCTGAGGTAAAAGCCAACACGGTGTACCTGGCCCGCATCCGCAACACCCAGCTGTATGTAGCCATGAAAGTGTCTAATGTGAGCAACAAAGCCACCGGTGTGAACGATGTATTTTTCGATTTTGAGTACAAATACGGTGCACTGGCTGCTACCGGCCTGAACGAGGTGAACAGCCATATCGCCCTCAACATTTACCCCAACCCTGCGGTAAACCAGCTGGCGGTAGAAAACACGCTGCAACAGCCTGTATCAGCCCGCATCCTGTCTGTAAACGGCCAGGAAATGCAAGCTTTCGACCTCACCACCAACGGTGCTAAATCTGTAGATGTAAGCGGCCTGGGCAAAGGCATGTACTTCATCCAGTGCACCGCCCAGGATGGTCGTCGTTTTGTACACAAATTTGTGAAAGGCTAAGCCCTTCCCCTTTTTCAGGCTTTTTTCATGATGTAGCCTAACTCCGGGCTCATATACCCCCGATAACAAGCCAGGCAGTTACCAGCTATGCGGCTATGGACAAGCGGCCAGTATAGCGAAGTGATCACCGAAACCTGTTAAAAACACACAGCCGGCGAGCGTAATGCTTGCCGGCTGTTGTTATTTGTCCATCGCCATAATATACAGGTGCATTTTGCTTTCCCTAATACCCGATATTCGCATTTCAACGATTGAACGATGGCATATATCATGGTAGATATAGAAAGTGACGGCCCTATTCCGGGCGATTATTCTATGATTTCGTTTGGCGCCGTGCTGGTGACCGAACAGCTGGACCAGACTTTTTACGGCCAGCTGCGGCCCATTTCGGAGCAGTACATTCCTGAAGCACTTGCCGTATCGGGCTTTACCCGCGAGGAGACTTTAAGCTTTGGAGAACCGGTGCAGGTGATGAATGATTTCAAAGACTGGCTGGCGCAAAACTGTAAAGACCGCCCCATCTTCATCAGCGACAATAATGGTTTTGACTGGATGTTCATCTGCTGGTATTTCCATCATTTTACGGGCAGCAATCCGTTTGGCTTCAGCTCTCAAAACCTGGGCAGTCTATACAAAGGTCTCGCGCAGGATACGTTTAAAACCTTCAAGCACCTGCGCCGCACTGCACACACGCACCATCCTGTAGACGATGCCCGGGGTAATGCAGAAGCCTTGCTGACGATGAAAAAAGAAATGGGGCTCAAAATCAAATTCTAAGGACAACCGACTGCCATAATGAAGAAACTACCGCTGTACCTTGCCACTGCTTTGCTGCTGCCCATGGGTATGCTGGCGCAATCCATTACCCGATCTGCCGGCGAAACCACTGAGCAACTGGTGAATCGCCTCATGCCCCGCGGTGCCGAACTGGCTCATCCCGTACTTGAAACGAATACCTGGGACAGCACCAGCAAAACCATCATTGCTTTTTATGGTGTAAACACGCCTAAAGACGGGTATAATGAGTACAGTATCACAGGTCATCTCTACGTTCCCACCGGCGCCAACACCTACCGCGATATTAGCTTTGGCCCTATACTGCCGGATGGCGGCGATCCCGAAATCATTTCGGTATTCTTTGCTAATTCAGATAAAGACAAGGCGAAAGAGCTGGTGGTATTGTGCCAATATCCGCAACGCCACTATGATTACAGCGGCGACTTTTATGAGACCTATATTTATGACAATCCGGGCAATGGTAACCAGCTCGTTTTCTTTGAAAAACTAAGCAACCAGTTCTTCGGTTGTGAATGCGGCTACCGCGATGGCCGGGCCGATACTTCGGCCAAATACAAGACCGCCAAAGACATTAAAGCCAGGCTTAAAGCCCTCGGTTTTTGATCAAAGCTTTGATCTGCCGCCTGACCGGCGGCTTTTTTCATGCTTTTTTGCAGCCTATGGCATTTGTGCATCCCATGCACTTTATTAATAAATAATAGCATAGGTATGGTA
>Ga0247823_10002357_pt1 | contig 15573 bp, 17 predicted proteins | sample 13C_PalmiticAcid_2_FD_192426 | JGI IMG/M metagenome (GOLD analysis project Ga0247823, IMG submission 192426) | Soil microbial communities from agricultural site in Penn Yan, New York, United States - 13C_PalmiticAcid_Day30 | ecosystem: Environmental > Terrestrial > Soil > Agricultural land...
GTATTGATCGCATCGTCTTTGGCGCTTATGACCCTAGAGCGGGGGCAACATCATCCATTTATGAGATCCACAATGACCGGCGGCTCAACCACGTCATGCTCACGGTTCCGGCCGTGCTCGAAGCGCAATGTCGCGAAACTTTGGTTAATTTTTTCCGCTCTAAACGTCAGTAATTCGCTCTGGGCCTGGGGTTCTCCCCGGCCGCAAAGTCAGACGCCTCAGCAATATCCCCTCTACAACCTTTCGATCCTCCTACCCAAACCCCAGCGCCAGCTCAGCGAAGCTTGGGGCCTGGCGGCCGACTCCTGCGGAGGCGCCCCGCTACTGGCGCAACATCTCTTTGCCGACATTCCCGCACTCCTGCGCGTGCCTTATTCGGTAAAGGAGCAATACGATGAGATGCGCCTCGTGGGCGTGCGTTTTGATCCGCAGCAGAGCGAAACCCGGCTCGTGTTTCAGCCGCTCATTTGGGCGGAGTGGGGCCGCGACGAAAAGGGTTTTTGGGGAGAAGACGCCGCGATTCACCTTTTCTTTAAAACCTCGCCCGAGCAGATCGTCGCTTGGCAAAACCAAATGAAAAAAGATTTTGGTCGACTCAATCCGCAGCTCTTGGGCGTGCACCCCTTCTTCAAGCGCGGCGGCAACATGTGGAAGCTGAACTTTGTGATGTGTGAGCTGGCTCGTGCGGGCGCTTTTAAGGTGACCTACATGAACGTGCGCGGCGCACGCGTGCTGTGGAATTTCGGAGGCTTCGCATTAAAGCGCGAGGGCGATGAGCTCGTGCGTGGTGACGACGTGGGGATTCCCAATGCCGAAGGCATTTTTCTCGACGACGAAAACACCGGTCGCAGTGTGCAGCGCGTGGCCCGCTTCGCGGGCTCCCCACGTGCGGGACTCCTGCCAAAGCCGGTGCGCGGCGATCACCTGATGGAACTCTTCTTAACGGATACGGTGGGCAATATCGAAAGCCCTGTGCGCGTGCGCACGGTGGTGGACCGCATCGAAAACCCCACGCTCAACTCACCGCAAACGGTGGATTGCGTGAGTTGTCATGCGGCCGAATCGAGCCGCCGCTGGCTCGAGTTGAAACACGACTCGAGCGCGACGGACCAGGCTTATCGCTACGAGGGTCAATATGGACTCGATGCGAGCGTCTCGGACTTTGCTTCGCGCAACACGGCAAATTTTAGGATCTTTGGATATCTCGACAACGAAGCGGTGATCGCGCGGCGTGCGCTCAACGAAACGGTGCAAATTCAACACTTTTTGTGGAAGCCCTAAATTCTGTTATTCTGCATAAATCATGGATAACTTTTTCAGCACACTTTTCGCGTCGATCGTCACACTCACGCCGGGAACGCTGCCGAACCCCAAGATTGCCACGCTCACTTACGATTCGCCGCAGACTCATTGTTTTGCCCGAGAGCTGCGTCGCCAGGCGCCCGAAAACCTTCTTGCCGCCAGCGGTGATATCTACGTGATGGGCCCTAGCGAGCGACGTGACGTGGTGCCCGCCGGATCGGTGATCGAGCTTTTCGGAACGGCTCCCAATGGCAAGCCCAAGCCCACATACCTCAGCCTCAGTGTGTGGTTCGAAACTCCCGACGGAGCGGCATGGAAGCGTCGCACTCGCGACGATGGCGCGCTCGAATACTCTGCGGATGCGGTGATGAACCCCGCCAAGGTTTTTGATCGTGTGCAGTACCGTTATCTTTTTGACTTCGACCTCAGCGAATGTCTCAAATTGTCCAAGTAGTCGAGACCTGAACAAGTTTGCTTAACAACTTTGACTCTCTCGGAGAATTTCCTCAAACTAGAGGATGTCTTGGAGGTGGATCCGGAGATGAAAAAGATCTTTTCGATATTACTAATCGCAGCGTCCGTCTTGGGCTTTATCCATACCTGGGACGAAGTGCAGGTGATGCTCCGCTCCCCTGAAGGTCTTGCTTGGAGCGCGCAGGTGATGGCAGTTTTCATTCTGAGCCTCACCTCGCTCCTCAGCGGTATCTATCTGTTTCGTCATCGCCATCCCAGGCAGTTGCTCGACTAAACTTAGTGAGCGTGGGTTGCGGCCGCGCTTTCACGCGTTTCGAGGATTTCGATTTCGGGAGCCACGGGTCGACCGTCTTTCACGTAGGGGCGATGGTCGTTGCTATAGAGCCCAACCTTGAGCCACGATTTGCCCTTGGGCAGATTCAAGTGAAACCACGAACCGTAAAGACGCATTTGCTTTTCGCCGTTCACGTAAACGTGCGCGTGTCCTTCGCCAAAACGGTGCGCTAAGCCGGCGTGTTCTGGGCTAAAACGAAAATCATTCGTTTTGACGTAAACGTTCCAGCCGCCGTGTTTGTCTTGGATGACGGTGATTTCGGCTTGTGGGGATCGAGCATCGGCGGGAGCGGCAATGCCATCGGGAACGGCGGCGTTACGCTGAGCCACCATACGCGCATGCACGTCACTGGCCATCTTTTGGTAGGGGTAGGCCATCGCAAAAAACAAAAGCACAAAATTCACGATCGCAAAGAGCGAACGCATGAATGGGGAGCGGTGAAATTTGATGGGCGCCTGGTAATAGTGGCCCGGTCCGGCCACGATAAACACAAGCAGTGCGCCGTGTAGCATGGTGTGCCCCATGACTTCGGTTTTGCCAAAGAAGCTCGTGGTGATGATGAAGACGACGGTGATCACCACGGCTAGCGGACGTTGCAGCAAGCAGATGATGAGCAGGTAACCAAGTGTGAACTCCACAAAGGCCGCGCCCTCTAAAAAGAAGTCTTTAGCAAAGCCCATGGTGAGGGCCGGAGCCTGCTCGAGCACCGAGATTCCCCAGTAAGGGTAAATGAGCTTTTCGAAGGCTACCCAGCACAGCGAAAAACCCAGCCCCGAATAGAGCACAGGCAGACGTAGGTTGCGAACGCGCTCGTTTTTGAAGTGGCTCAGAACAAAGAAGAGGCCCACGGCCGGATAGACCACGTAATCGAGCATGTGGAAAAGGCCGTGGTTTGTGATGCCCATGGCGTAGAAAATGAGGATGCCGAGACCGGAGATGTGCGAGGTCTCGCGGAAGAGCAGCAAGACGGCCAGTAGCAATTCCACCCAGCCCCAGATGGGCGAGGGGATGGCGATTTCAGGGGCGATGATCGAGTCGGCCTGCCAGGACATGAGCAGTACGGCGGCCATGGCCACACGCATGATCAGGTGCGAGTTGGAGGCGTAGCGGTCTAGGAAAAGGTTGAATTTGCGATAGGCCTTCGAATTTTCTGCAAGGCGGTCGAGAAAGACAATGGCCGGTAGGCTGAGCAGCGATAGAGCAAAGAGTGGCCAAAAGTACGGGGAGGCGAATACCGCGCTGAGGCTCAGCGGGGCCTGCTCAAAGCCATAGCTGCTGAACCACTTGATATGGGCGTGCGAAACGAGGGGAAATAGAAGTCCTAAGGCGACAAAGAAAAGCGGCATGGTGTTATTAGCATAACACCACTCGCGAAAAGCTTTAAGCCGCTTTTAGGGTCGGATCGCGAAGTGCCACGGTGTCTTCGCTCTCATCGCTCGTCTTGCCGATGTAAGAGCGCAGGCGCTCAACGGTGTCGTGAAGCTTTTTCGACTCTTCACTGAGCTCCACGGCATCGGTGGCGCTCTCTTGGGCGAGGCCGGTATTGCTACGGTTCACTTGCTCAAGCTCCACGATGGATCGGTTCACGAGGTCAATGCCTTGGGCCTGCTCGTGTGTGGCGGTGGAGATTTCGCTCATGGTGGTAGCCACGAGCTTGGCGCCTTCGGCGATGCGCACAAGGTTCGATTGGCATTCCGCGGCGGTGCTAAGTCCTGCGTTGATCTTTTCTTTGCCCACTTTGGTGATCTGGGCGATACGCTGCGTGGTCTTTTCGACGATCTCATCCACGGTGGTTTTCGAAGACTGCAGTAAGGCATTGATCTCTTGGGCCGAGCTGCCACTCATTTGAGCGAGGCTGCCCACTTCTTGCGCCACCACAGCGAAGCCTTGACCGTGCTCACCGGCGCGGGCGGCTTCGACCGAAGCGTTAAAAGAAAGAAGTTTGGTTTGGAAAACGATTTCGTCGATGACTTTGGTTTTTTGACCGATGTCATTGATGATGCTCACCACTCGCTGAAGTTCTTGGTTGCCAAGCGCCATTTGCGAGAGGATTTCTTGGTTTACGGTATTGATTTCGTTCATGGCATTGACCATGGCCTGAGAAGAGCGCGAACCGGATTGGGCGTCCTGGGCGTTGCGCTCGACTTCGCTAAGAACGCGTGTCACGGCTTCGGCGTTGCGGCTGACCATCGCCGAGATTTCGGTTGCAGAAGACGAAGCCTGCTGCAAGCTGGCGGCTTGTTCGGTGGCTGATGCGCTCAGGCTTTGCGAATTTTCAGCGCTCTTGTGGGAGGCGTTCGAAAGCTTTTTCACCGAGGCGCAGAGATCGTCGATCACGTTCGAAAGCGTGCGAACGATGTCGACATCCTTGAGGACAAAAAACGAAACGAGAGAACCCAGCATGAAGCCCGCGATCACGAGAATACGACTAAGGAGCAAAAACTTGCTGGCGTTGGCTTGACCTTCGGTACGACTTTCGTCGGCGTCGGTTTCGATGCGCGTGCCCAGCACTTCCAGTTTGGCTTCGAGTTTTTCAAAAGACTCCTGGTAATTGGAGATCAGGGTAGGAAGATTTTGCGTCTGCCCATCTGCAACCAGGCCAATGATTTTTTTAGAGCTTTCTACATAGGCGTCTAGTTCGGGGAGCGAGGCCTCAATGGCCGACTTGGTGTCGGGATGCACATCAAGCTTACGGATCTCACCGATGTAATTTTTGATATTCTCTGAAAACTCTCCGAGCTCTGTTCGACATTCCGTAAGTGAGGTTTCATCCTTGATGCTTGCCGCATAGATGGTGCGGTAAACCACGGCGCGCAGGCCGTCATGCATCATGTCCGCGAGGGTCATGTAGCGAACGGCGGGCAGCTGTACGTTTGAAACGTCGACAAGGCTTTTCTCAACGCTGCGAGCTCCAAAATAAGAGAGACCCCCGATCGCAAGCACCAGGGCGAGCAAAAAAGAGGTAAGGCCAAGCAGTTTGGTTTTGATGGACCAATTTTTCATTCCCCCTATATCGGTTTTTTGGCGCTCTAACCTGAGGGGGCTGGAGCATTCTTTAAGTTAAGACTTGGTTAAAGCGCTGCACCGTTTTTGCAACAATGCTGGCTATTTGCCCACGCAAAGCACATCGCCGTCGTTGTCGATGCCTGCGTTGGCATAGGTGATGACTCCGTTGGGGGCCACCACAAATACCATCGCGCGTAGCTTTGAGTGTGGCGAGGGGGTGCTGGTCCAGGGGCTGCGGTGCAGGCGTTTTTCTTTGGGGGCGAGTTCGGTGATTTTCTTGCTCGCGTCTTCGACTTGCTTGAGGGTGGGCAGGCTGAGCCCATAGCGTTTGCAGGCCGCGATGGCTTCTTCTTGAGTCATCAGATCCAAATTCAACTGGTACCACTTGAGCCCGGAGTTGTCGGTGAGGACCAGGGCGTTTTTGAGGTCCATCTTTACGGGCTTAGGCTCTTCGTTCACCTCGTCCTCTCCTGAATCGATGTAGACCTGTTCTACCGGGTGCGGCTGGGCCATGGCGAAGGGAGGGGTCAAAAGCAGAGCGTTGAGCAGGGCCATTGAGGCTTTCATAAGGTCTCCTAACTTAATCGTCTTTGCTTGGAGGTCCAAGCACGTTGCACCTTTAGAACGTCAAGAAGAGGCCAAAGGAGGGCTCGATGTATTTGTACGAAAGCGTGGAGATGTCCGACTTGAGACTTTCTCGGCGGTACGACACTTCGATAACAAAAGTGTAGCGCCTCAAGAGCAATTTGTATCCCAGGTCGGCCGCCCAGCCCGAACGCTTGGAATTCGCGAGCCGGTTGTCCTCTTGGGGAATGTAATAATGACCGAAGACATAAGGACCGAACTCTTTGCCCGACGCCCATCCGAAAGTAGGCCCATAGGAATTCGTGGCGGTGTTGATGCCCGGAGTGGAGCCCCCCGCATTCAAAAAGGAAGCGCCGTAGAACCAGCCCTTGGCGGAAAGGTAGCCGAGATCGATGCGCATGTAGGTTTCGCTATAGCTGGTGGCGTCGGTGGTGGTGCTGCTGTACATGAACATGGGTTTCGCCAGCACAGTGGCACGGGCGGCCTGTGAGGCCAAAGCGAGAAGCGCGGTGGCGAGAAAAGTTTTCATGACTTACAGAATAGCGAAAGAGCGCGACGCGGAACAACGCAGAGGAGGTGGGGTTATTTGACGGGCCGGCTCCGCGGATCGATTTTTGTAATAAATCGGGTATTCTCGATGGAAAGGGGAATCGATGAAAAATCAGATGCTTATCTTGACCGTTCTCATGGCCTTCGGTGCCAGTGCCCAAGTCCCAAGCCACGATAAGGTACCCGAAGCCAAGACCGACGTGGTGCCCGCGGAAGCTGCGACTCCCAACGCCAAAGCCATTCGCTCGCTGATCGACGTGCTGAAAAAGAACGGCGTCGACGCTCTGGAAGCCAAAGCCGAACACAAAAAAGGTGGCGACCAAGCCGCGCTGGCTTACATCAACTCCAAGGTGGCAGCCGAAGACAAAGGCAAAGTGATGATGGGAGGCCTAACGATCACCCCGTGGGTGAACAAGTCCTTCAAGCCCTCGCTCAAAAAGTACGAGGCGATGGACGATGCTGCGCTCCTGGCAGAGTCGAAACTTTTGCAAGACAACAAAGTAAACTCGGATGATCACCTGGCTTCGCTGATGAGCCTTCAGGTAGCAATCACCAAAGTCATTTTCAAGCGTGAAGCCAATGGTTTGAAAGATTTGCTCACCACGCAGTTGCAAGAACAAAAAACGCAGCTCGGCAAAGCGATCACCGATCGCTATCAGGTTGACGCCGATTATTTCATCGCGACCGTGATCAAATAAAGCCGCCTCGGGTCTTGCGATTCTTTACCCTCCCTTTAACCTATATCCATTAGGGCCTGGGAGGGACCCCCTATGAAATCACTTTGTGTACTTGCGGCACTTGCCGCGATGGCGCCGGCGCTCGCCGAAGCCAAAGACAGTGTTTGCCAATTTTCGTGCGACATTACCACTCGTCACCGCAACCGCAGCGAAGCTGAACTTAACGTCTCGGGTACCAAAGGCCGCTGCCGCGGTCAGGTGCTTGTGTCGTCGATTGGCCCCGATGCGCAGATCTTTGCCGAGCGCTATTACGTGAGCGAGTACGTTCGCGAAGGCCGTACCAAGCGCGTGCTAAGGCTCGGAATTCCTTTTTCCACGGACAGCTGTCGCGTGGAATTCTCGCAAGAATTCTAATTGTGAGGCGTTAAGCAGGCGGTTCTCGGGGTCTAAGGGCCCTCGGCCGCCTTTTATTTTCTTACATTGGGGTGAGTGCAGCGCAACAAGCGAGACGACCACGAGGACTTGGTGCTAGATGCGATAGGCATCATGAAAGCTTTTTTCACTCTTTCGCTATTCGTAGCCACTTCAGGTTTTGCTTATACCAAAGGCGAAACCTATAAAATCACGGTGCTTCACACGAACGACCATCACGGGGCGTTTTGGAAAAACGGTGATGACGAGTATGGCATGGCCGCCCGGGCGACACTCATCAAAAAACTTCGCGGAGAGATTGAGTCTGCGGGTGGTTACGTTTTGCTTCTCGACGGTGGTGATGTGAATACTGGCACGCCCGAATCCGAAATGGCTGATGCGGAGCCGGATTTTCTCGGTATGAGCCAGATGGGTTACGACGCCATGGCTGTGGGCAATCATGAATTCGACAAGCCCTTTGACGTGCTCTTAAAGCAACGCAAAGAATGGGCAAAGTTTCCGATGCTCTCTGCGAATATCTACGACAAAAAAACGAAAAAGCGTTTTTTTGAGGCGTCCAAACTTTTTAAATTTAAAGATCTTAAGATCGCGCTCTTTGGACTCACCACGGAGCAGACTCCCATGCAGAGCATTCGTTTTCCCAAAGACCGGCTCGACCTGCGAAATCCCGTAGCAGAGGCAGCAAAGCTGGTGCCCGAGTTGCGCAATAAGGCAGATGTCGTCTTTGCCGTGACTCACATGGGCCACTATCCCAATGAGCAGCATGGTTCTCGTGCCCCCGGTGATGTGACCCTTGCGCGCAAGGTCGACGGCATAGACCTTATCATCGGCGGACACACGCAGCTGCCGCTCTTTACGGCGGACTATGAAAACGGAACCTACATCGTGCAGGCTGGTGAGTGGGGTAAGCACCTGGGCCGAGTGGACCTTGAGTTCAAAGACGGTGTGCTGCAGATGAAAAAATATGAATTGATTCCGGTAAACCTCAAAGCTTCGCTCACCAAGGCCAATAAAATTGGCGAAGACGATGCAATGCTCAAGCTCTTAAAGCCCTTCCGCGACCGCGCGCTCGAAGAGACGGGGAAGGTGGTCGGTAAGGCTGTGGGCAAATTCGAAGGTCATCGTTCGGTGATCCGAAAGCAGGAAACGAACCTTGGAAATTTCGTGACCTTTTTGATGGCCAAGAGCACCGATGCGGACATCGCCATTACCGACTCGGGCGTGATACGCAATAGTCTGGAATCGGGTGAGGTGCGATACGGAGACATCCTCTCAGTGCATCCCATGGCCTTTGCTCTGAAATTTGCCACAGTAGAGCTGACAGGTGCAGAGCTGCGCGAGTACTTGAAAAAAGTGAGCGTACTCACCGACGGCTCCTATCCGCAATTTTACGGCATCAAGGTGCGGCTCAAGGGCGCCGATCTGGTGGATGTGCAAATCAAGGAAAAAGCCTCTGGTAGCTTTCGTCCCCTCGAGAGCGGCAAAAGATACCGGTTGGCCATTACGGACTTTATTGCCTCGGGCGGCGACTCCTATCCCGAACTGAGCAAGCACAAGACTTATCAAGAAAGTGAGCTGACGGACGCCGCGGTGATGCGAAAGTACTTTGAAGTGCACAAAGAGGTGAAAGCCTCGGATTTTGCGCCGATCGGGAATCTGATCAAAGAATCATGAGGCGATAAGGCTCTGGACTTCTGAGAGCAGGTGATGGAGGTCCACCGGTTTGCGCAGGAAGGGGAATCCCTTGGGAACGTTCTCGGCAGCGGCCGAAAACACAAGGAGTGGAATTTCGTTCAGCTCCGGCAATTGCTTGCGAGATTCGATAAATTCTTGTCCCGACATAACTGGCATCATCAGATCGAGTAGGATCAAGTCCGGTGCAGAGGCTTCTTTTAAAAGATTGAGCGCTTCTAAGCCATTGGGAGCGCTTTCCACACGAAAGCCCTCCGACTCCAGAGCGATTTCCATCAACATACGCAGTTCTTCGTTATCCTCAACGACTAGAATTTTTTTCACCATACCCTCAACCCTCAGCCTAAGAAGCCCATTAAATCAGATTCCCCCCACTTCACAAATTAATAAAACTTGACCGCTACAGGGGCTTGCTTTTGCCATAAGGCCTTTACCCACTGGGTAAAATGTATTTAAAAAATAGACCTTTTCGTATGGACAATTGGACAGAGTTTTTTGATCAAACTTCATTCATGCCTCATGGCCATTGTTATCTTTGGAAGCCCCCTCTTGTTTTATTGCACGTGGCAAGCGATTTTTTTATTGGTGCCGCCTACGTTGCGATTTCCCTGACCCTTTACGCTCTCGTCAAAAAGATCAAGCTTCCCTTTTCTCCGGTTTTTGTGGCTTTTGGCGTGTTTATCGGGGCCTGTGGGCTGACGCACTTTATGGAAATCCTCACCCTGTGGAACCCGGTCTACTGGGTCTCTGGGCTTGTGAAGTTCATCACGGCAATCGCTTCGGTAGCGACGGGCGTAGCGCTTTTTAAAATCATGCCGCACATCGTGTCTTTTGCCGAAACTGCCAAGCTCTCCGAGGAGCGCAAGGCCAAGTTGGAGTCCGCCCACGCTGAGCTCGAGGTGCTCTACGCTCGAGTGAAAGAGATGGACGTGTTGAAGACGGAATTCTTCGCTAATGTCAGCCACGAACTGCGCACCCCTATCGCCCTCATCTTGGGTCCGGCTGAGGAATTTCGGGCCAAGTGCGATGACAAGTCGTCGAAAAGTCGTCTCGATGTGATCACCCGCAACGCCAAAATGCTGCTAAAGCACGTCAACGATTTGCTCGATGTCGCCAAGCTTGAGGCGGGCCTCTTGCACCCACATTATGTGCGAACGGATCTGGTAAAACTCTTTCGTTTTGTGGTGGCGCACTTTGAAACCATCATGCAGTCGCGGGGGATTTTCTTTTCGCTACACGCACCTGGAGAAGTCATCGCTGAAGTAGATCCGGAAAAGTTGCAGCGAATCTTTATGAATTTGCTTTCCAATGCTGTGAAATTTTGCCCAGACGGTGGACGCATTCGCGCACACCTAAAGAGCGAAGGAGAGTTCTTTGAGTTTTTGATCGAAGACAACGGTCCTGGTGTACCTGTGGAAGCTCGGGACATCATCTTCGAGCGTTTCCGTCAGGCCGACGCCGGGGCTAACCGCAAGTTTGGTGGAACGGGCCTTGGACTTGCCATCGTGAAAGATTTTACCGAACTGCACGGCGGCACCGTTTCTTTGCTCAACGGAGATTTTTCGGGAGCAAGGTTTTTGGTGAAAATTCCATTGGTCGCTGCCCAAGCCTTTGTGGTTCGTGAAGAGGCCGCAGGCGATGCGGATTTTTTGATACCCGGTGTGCTCGGAGGAGCGATCAGCGAACTTAAGTTTGCTGAAAATACCAACATCGGAACCACCGACTTTAGGGTTGATGTGCCGACGGTTTTGATTTGCGAAGACAATCCCGACATGAATCGCTTTATTGCCGATGTTCTCGCTAAGGACTTCAATGTGGTATCTGCAATGGATGGCCGCGAAGGGCTAAATCAAGTGCTAGCACGTCCGCCGGACATGGTGGTGAGTGACATCATGATGCCCAACTTTGGCGGGGAGCCCTTGATAGAGGCCCTCAAACAAGACGAGCAAACAAAGCATATTCCTATACTCCTGCTTTCCGCACGCGCTGACGACGCTTTGCGTGTGGAACTCTTGCAAAAGGGCGCCAACGATTACCTTGTGAAACCCTTCACCGCCGAGGAGCTGCTCGCGCGGGTGCACAATTTGGTACAGACCAAAGTGGCCAGGGACGTGCTGCAAGCTGAGAACCGGATGAAAAGCGCGAACATCGTGGAGCTCGCTAAAGAAACCGCGAGCCGCAAGCGCGAAGCCGAGCTTGCTCTCGATGTGGCTCAGGCGGCGCGCTTCGAGGCCGAAAAGGCCAGTCTCGCCAAAGGGATGTTTCTTAACATGGTTTCGCATGAGCTGAACACACCGGTGACGGCAATGATGCTCGGAGTTCAGCTGCTCAGCAAAAACGACCGAGAAACGTTAACCGAGAGGCAGCGAAAGATCGTAGATGGTATCCACGGTTCCTTCGGGATGCTCAAGCGTCTGGTTGATAGCCTTTTGCAGTACGTGCGCACGGGCAATGAGAGAGTCGCGCTCGAAAACGCAAATCTCTGCGAAATCACCAAGCAGGCGATCGGCGAATTTTTGCCGATGATTCATCAAAAGGGCTTGGAACTTGTCACAGACATCGAACCTGATTGTTCCTATGTCACCGACGTCAACAAGTACCGTATCATCTTTAACAACCTCTTGATGAACGCCATCAAGTTTACCCAAGCCGGTAAGATCGTGGTTCGCCTCAAGCGTGCGGGCGAAGGCTTGGAGCTTAGCGTTCAGGACTCTGGCATCGGCATTTCGGAGCCCGATCGCGAGCGCATATTTCTTCCCTTCGAACGCGTCGAAGCTCTCGAACACAAGAGCATCGACGGTGTTGGCCTAGGGCTCGCCCTTGTGCGCAATCTGGTGCAGGACCTGGGCGGCCGGATCGAGCTGGAGTCTGAGCTTCACAAGGGTAGCAAATTTATCGTGCGATTCGCTAGTCCTTGAGTTCGGCTAAGGCTTCGGCGACGTCTTCGTAAACGTCATACTTGTCGGCCTTCAAACCCAAAAAATAAGTCGAAGCTTCGAGAGCTTCGGGGGAATAGGGTTTGTCTAAAGTGTACGAGAGATCCGCGACATTCAGCGTTTTAACGTGCTGGGGACTCACAGCGTTGCCTTTTTTGAGCGCAAAGTAATAAATCTGGTGTTCGTCACCGTGTTCGATCATGAGCCCTGCGAAATCCGCTTCGGCCGCCACTTTTAGGTTCACGTCATTGGCGCCTAGCAATTTGAGAACGACTCCGAGGCCTTTGACGTTGGAGCTCGCCAGGCCGTCGTTGAGTTCTTCGAAGGATGGAGCGGCTTCGGCGTACGATTCTATGCAAGCTCGGGCCGATTTCAAATTGGTGATATCGCACGTCACTTTGGAAGCCGCGAACGCGACAGGACATAGTAGGGCACTGAACATGATAAGTGTTTTCATTTTGGTCTCCTCTTCCTTGGAGCCCTTTTATTACGAATTTTCGAGAGTAGGCAACTCGGCCACGTCGATTGGTCGGCGGGGAGCGTTACCGCAATGGGTGCGATCTCGAGGGCGTGACGCTTGTATCGGGAGCGCCGTCGTAGCGACAAGGAGTGCTGTCAACTTGGCCACTGGCGATCAGATTGCGGCGCGCTTCAAAATTGTGCAGCGGATGTTCGGAAAGTTTTGAGCTGTGAAAGATGGTCATCGCACCGAAATGTGTGGGAAGCAGAGTTTCGGTGATGCTTTTAGGAATCTGCACGGGCCCTTTTTTCATGGCCGCGTCTAGCTCCATGGGATCCATAAAGGGCGTCAGCTCGAGGCCGAGGGGGCCAAAGGGTTGAGCGGGCGGAGAGCCCGGGATCGTAGTGCTGTTCACAAGAAACCACGTGCCTTCGGACTTGATCAAAACGAAGACGTGGCCCGAGAGCCCATCATTTGCGGCAGCCCGCGCCGCTTTGCCTCGCTGTCCCCGGCAAAGACGATCCAGTGAGGAGTTGTTCACGGCACTCACAATGCGAATGTCCCCGTCGGGGATGCCGCTTTGGATCAGTTCGTAGGCAATGGCCTTGGCGATGGTGTTGCACTGGCCGCCGAGCCCGGCGCTCAGAGCTTCGGCAGGACTGCGGGTCGCGTCGAAATCGTAAGTTGGATTCGAAGCTTGGCCTGCGGTGTTGCGGAAGAGCTTTTGGTATGTGCTGCGACTGACCTGCGAAAAGATGTCTAGGTTTGTGCGTTCGCGAGCCCCAAGAGGCGCGACGAACCCAAGGGCCATGAGCATGAGTAGGGTGAACCTCCACATGAATACAGGTTAGCATCATTATTTCATAGGATCTCTTATGCTACGCTAAAGGTATGAGAATCTTTAATTCCATTTTTGTTGCGGTGTTTCTGATTAGCGTTTCTTCCTCAGCTCAATCCAAGTCCACGCCAAACCCTGTGGCGGTATTTTTAGAAGAGGCCGAGGGTCTTGGTTTTGAAGACCTTGATGAAGCTTGCGGCGACTGCGTGTCTCCGGAATATTTGCTCGAAAATTATACGAAGTTGATGAAAAAAGTTAAACCAAGTGAGCAAGTCCAGCTGACCAAGGGCTTTAAGGAGATCATCGAAAAGCAAAGGGCCTATCTGAAGGGTATCGTGGGCCAGTCTAAGCTCATCAAAATTACGCCCCAAGGCGTCGATCAAGTGATTGCGAAGTACCTAAAGAAAGTGGATGGCGTAAAGCCCTGAACTACGGCTTGGCTCTGATCCCCCTCGAGAGGAACGATTTTGTTTGAGTGGTATGGCTTAGCTCATTAATCTGCGCCCATGACAGAAACCATTTTTGGCGTGCTCATGGCGACCGTCTTCTCGGTGATATTTCTTCGGATGGCTAAAGTTTCCTTCTGGGGCTTGGTCGCCGTGCTCTTGGCTGCGTTTGTGCAGGGCCGGGTGGGGGCGGTGGGGCTTTTTGCCGTGGTCGCTCTCATGGGAGCTGGTTATGGGTATTACCTTCGCGCTCAAACCAAGGGGATGAAAATGTTCTGTGCCCTGGTTTTTGTTCTCATCAGTGTAGCGCTTAGTGCCCGCCTTTTTCCGTTGTTTCAAAACTGGCAAATTGTGGCTCCCTTCAGATTGTCAGATATCAGTGTACCCTACGCGCTCTGGTGGAATTTTGAAAAGCCCATTCTCGCCATTGTGATCGGTGGTTTTGCCATTGCCTCACATAGGGACACGCTCGTGTCTACGAATCCCGTACGTGTGGCTTTGGTGGGGGTCTTGGGCATCGCCGTGACGATCTCCTTGGCCTACGCATGGGGTTACATTGCGTGGGAACCGAAGGCGCCCGCGATTTTTTGGCTTTGGGCGCTTACCAATCTTTTGATCACTTGCGCCGGCGAAGAAGCCTTCTTCCGAGGATTCATATTGAAGGAGCTAGATCGGGCGCTTTCGACTACGGCACTCCAGCGAGCGGTTCCCCTTTTGGTCTCATCACTACTCTTTGGACTCGCGCACTATGCGGGCGGGTTGAAATATATGATCCTCGCCTCGGTGGCTGGAATTTTTTATGGCCTCGTTTATCGGATGACAGGGCGCCTTTGGGTGTCGGTCGTTTTGCATTTGCTGCTCAACGCCACTCACTTTTTGCTCTTTACCTATCCGGCCATTCAGCAGACTTAATCCAAAATTTCGGAGACGCGAGCCATTGGTCGCTTCAACTCATAAAAAACGTGATCGAGGTGCAGCCCGCCGCTTTCGGCAAATTTCGGCATCAAAAGCGACTGCGCCGAGGGCACTTCTTTTTGCGTCCGGGAGTCGTGGTGAAAGTAAGTAAAAAAAAGTCGCATCGCGGGCAGCTCAACCCCGCTGGCACTCTTAAAGGTTTCGGGTTTTAGGCCCGTGATATCGATACGATTTTTGCCGATATCTTCTCCAATGATGGATTTGCCGGGCTTGCCGATCCAAGGCGCTGCGAGCACGAAGCGGATGAAATTGTGAGTGCGAAAAGACTCAGGCGTGATTCGAAACCATTCGCGATTCTCGCTAAGGTTAAAGACGGTCACCGAATCTTTTTTGCAATCACGAATTTGGATACGGGATTCTTTGATCGAAGGGTCGCAGACTTCCGAGCAGGAAAAGGGTTCGCAAAAGCGCGCACATTTGTTGAATTGGTAAATGAGGGTACGGCCACAGGGGAAGGCTTTGTCGAAAGCGGGCTGATCCATGAAGGCGTCGAGCTTAGTGAGCAGATGTTTGGGATCCTTGATGTGCTCGTAGGCCAAGCTCGCCGTGGAGCTTAAGGACAATGCCAACGCTGCCGCATACAAAATAGCCTTCATGGATATACCGTTTTAGCCTAAAGATTCCTCGACCTATACCACTCACGGTGGTTTTTGAGGAGAAATTGACTATTTTCTAGGACCTCCTAAGATAAACCTACCAACGGGAATCTCGAGGAGGGTTTAATGAAAAAGTATGCTTTGTTTCTAGCTTTGGCTCTTTTGCCGATGCTCGCCAGCGCGCAAGAATGTGAAAATCTTCAGGGTGCCTATTCGGCAGATGTCCCGAGTGGGGATGAGCCCTTTGATCTTGTGGTCGTTCAGAAGGGAT
>Ga0247823_10002358_pt1 | contig 15570 bp, 15 predicted proteins | sample 13C_PalmiticAcid_2_FD_192426 | JGI IMG/M metagenome (GOLD analysis project Ga0247823, IMG submission 192426) | Soil microbial communities from agricultural site in Penn Yan, New York, United States - 13C_PalmiticAcid_Day30 | ecosystem: Environmental > Terrestrial > Soil > Agricultural land...
TCTGAACGGTACGGCGATTCTCTATGCCGACGCCATGACCAAATCCATGCGTCGCGCCATTGATGAAACTGAGCGCCGACGCGCGAAGCAGCTTGCCCATAACGAGTTGAACGGTATTGAGCCCAAGAGCGTCTCGAAACGCATCAAGGATCTGATCGATGGCATCTATGACGCGGATTCGGCCAAGGTGGTGCGCAAGGCGGCGCAACAGCAGGCGAAGTATGAGGTGATGAGCGAGAAGGATTTGGCGGCTGAAATCAAACGGGTGGAGAAGGAGATGCTCTCGAATGCCAAGAATCTGGAGTTTGAAAAGGCGGCGGAGGCGCGAGATCGATTGAAAGAGTTGAAGGAGCGACTGTTTTTGAGAGGTTGAGAGTAAGCGGCGTCATGGCTTATGCATGACGCCGCTCGCCCATCCCGCGTTCGTTACTTCGGTCCGGGACGCACGCCAACCATCGACTGCACGTTACTGGGAAGGAATCCAGTCGGTATCGCATAGTTCGCGGCCTGCGCCAGTTCCGCTGAGAAATCAGGATACGGCCTCATCGCTTGCAAATCGCGCGTGAGTTGATCGGAGACGGGTAGGGATTGTTGCCAGGAATACAAGTCGAGGCTGGTCTTCGCTTGCCAAAGCGGCAGTCCATAAATAGGCGCCTGCAAGGTGGAGGCCCACCCTAAATGGAAGGTGGTGAGCCCTGCAGGCGGCAGATAAAGATTTGCTTCAGGAAGGTTCTCGGGAATATTTTTGTCAGGTAGGACGAGCGACGTGCCGCTGCTGACGATGATGTTCCCGACGACGTAATTTCCTGTTGGTATCCATTCCGTTTTGTTCAATGCGAACGCGTTCTGCGCATCGACAATGGCGATTGCTTCAAGCCCGTTATGCGCAACTAGGTTATTGGCGACGATGTTGTTGGAGCCGTTGGCGATGTAAATGCCCCGTTGCTTATTGGCGAAGATGTAATTTTTTGTGATCTGCGCGCCATCGCTTAGCTCGTAATGCAGTCCCATTCCCTTGTTGTATGCGAGTCGGTTGTCTTGAATCTTGTTGTTCCGATTCTGGGAGTCGAACCAAAGTCCATCGCCGTTATTGCCGAGCGCTTGATGGCCGATGATGCGGGAATTTTGTAACCCTCCCAGGCCCACGAATTTCGCGCCACCCGCTTCCCACCATTTGTTGAAGCCGCGAGTGTTGTTGAAGTTTGTTCTGCTGTAGATGATTGAGACGTTGCGCCCCCGCGCTTTGATGCCGACTTGTCCGCAATAATCGGCGACGCTGTTGCGGATGATGTTGTCATTGCCGGAGATATCGAAGCCTGCGCCGTCAGCGTATTCGACTTGTATATTGGTCAAGTCCAGGGATTGGCCGGCGAGGCTTATGGCGCCTGATGGATTGATGGCTGTGGTGTTCGAATGCCGAAAGCGCAGATTAGCGAAAGTTACGCTTTTCAGTTCCTCGCCCAGCATCAGGAATGGACGTGTGCTTACTTCAATCACCCGTCCGACCAGCGTGTCCTCCGGAATTTTGATGTGGAGCGTCTGGCCCGCGATATCGTAGTAAAAGCTGTTGTTGACCAAATCGTCGGCGTCTCCCGCGACGCGTCCCGGCCAGATCCCGCCTTGCGCTGTGTGCAGCGCGGCCAACGGGTGATTTGGGTTTTCGCCATAGCCGCTGAAAATTATTCCACCGATTTGCTTGAGTGACGCGCCATTCACAAATACTTGCTGGGAGTTGATGGTCCAGTTGCGTTTGACGAATACGCCGTTTCCTTGCGGCTCCCATCCGTCGACGACATCCGATCCCTTGATGATTACCTCGGCGCCCGCCATCGCTTCGATGCGGGTTCGCGCAACGCCTGCAGTGGAGATCGTGCGCAATTGTTTGGCGTAACGCAGATCCATCATTTCTCGGTAAACGCCTCCCGCGATAAACAAGGTGTCGCCCCATGTCAGTCGCTGAACGGATGCGTTCAGCGTTTTGAAGGGCGTCGTAATGGTTCCTGGACCACTGTCGGCTGCGGCGGGATTTGCGGGATTCACGTAGTAGACCGTTGCTGACGCCGCCTGTACGAATAGCGTCAGGCATATCGATAGAAAACGAGCTCGACTATTACGTTGAATTTTCATTAGACCCTCCCCGGACAATGGTTCCCATCGATGCGACGGGTTCACTTCGTTGTTTTTCAGGGATTGTTTCTGCAAGCCCTGTGCCAAATTGGTGAACTACGTCACAATTTTCTTACGTGGGGCGGAAGTAAGTGATTGTTTTTCAATGGGGTGTGGGTGGGCGAGATGTGGCGTTAACTAACGCCGCGGATTTATTCCTGCTACCTGTTTGAATGACGGCAGGGGGCCATGGCTGACCCAATTCATCACTTTTTTGGGTTAGCTATGGGGCGAACTGCTCGTTTTCAATGATGCCGATTTTGGTGAGGCCAGCTCGTTGCGCCGACGCCATGACTGCGATGACATTCTTGTACGCGGTCGACTTGTGCGGCCGTAGGTGAATTTCGGGTTGGACGGTTTGGGCGGAGAGCGCTTGCAGTTTTTGATCCAGAATCGCTCGATTTGGAATCGGATCGCCATTCCACAAGACTAGGCCATCGGACTCGATATTGATTTTGATGACTTCCGGAGGTATCGAGGGAGGGGGGCTGTTAGTCGGTACCTGAAGGTTAACGGAATGTAACTGAATTGGAATCGTGATGATCAGCATGATCAACAGGACCAGCATCACATCGATGAGCGGCGTGGTGTTGATGTCCACCATGACATCGGGATCTTTCGAGCCACTGGAGCCGATATGCAGGGTCATTGGCCTGCCTGCGGTTCGGTGATGAAACCTATCTTGAGCACGCCGGCGCGCTGGCAGGCGAAAATGACTTTGCCAATGGATTCATAACGGGCGTCTCCGTCACCGCGAATCTGCACTTCGGGTTGCGGCTCCCTTGCGGCAATTTCCTTTAGCCTTTCCACAAGGACGTTCGGATGGGGAATCCGTTGCTCGTTCCAAAAAATCGCCCCGTCTTTGGTGACTGCGATATTGATATTTTCCGGTTTCGTTTGCCGCGGCTGATTGGTTTCCCTGGGCAACTCGACAGGAACCGTGTGCGTGACGACTGGGATCGTAATCAGAAATATGATGAGCAGCACCAGCATCACATCCACCAACGGAGTGGTATTGATCGCCGATAAAACTTCGTCTTCATCGCCTTCGACGGCGCCGACATTCATCGCCATGATAGTTAGTGCTTCGAATCGGCAGTTTTGGCTCCGCCGCTGATTAACACTAAATGGAGGTCCGCGCTGAATGCCCTCACGTTCTCCATCGCCGTTTTATTGCGGCGGACCAGCCAGTTGTAACCCAAGACAGCGGGTACAGCCACAGCCAAGCCAATGGCAGTCATGATTAAGGCCTCACCAACTGGGCCCGCTACTTTGTCGATAGATGCTTGCCCGGCGACGCCTATCGCGGTCAGCGCGTGGTAAATGCCCCATACGGTGCCAAACAAGCCAACGAAGGGCGCCGTTGAGCCAACAGTGGCGAGAAAGGCGAGGCCGTCTTGTAGCCGGTTTTGTACGTTCTCTACCGCACGTTGCATGGACATGCTGATCCAGGTGTTTAAATCGACCTGCTCCAGGAGCCCTTTATGACGTTCGGTGGCCTTTAAGGCTGATTCCGCGATGAAACGAAATGGGCTTTCCTCCTGTAGGCCCGACACGCCTTGTTGAACGGAACCCGCGTTCCAAAACGTTTTGTTGGCCTCACGTCCTTGCTTCATTAGTTTGAACTGTTCGAAAAGCTTGGTGATGATGATGTACCAGCTACCCATCGACATGATGATCATCAAAACGAGGGCGCCGCGAGCGACGAGGTCGCCTTCCCGCCAAAGGGCTTCCAGTCCATAGGGATTCTGAACGACTTGTTTTGTAGGCGCCGTTGACGGAGTGACTGATGATGAGATCGCATTCGGAGGGTTCGACGAGTCCGCCGCCGAAGCGCTGTGTATTGTGAGGAGCATTGTGGTTACGGCGATAAGGAGCGTCGTAAATACTGCTGACAAACGAGTAGTCATGAAATAGTCATTCCATCAAATTAAATGAAAACGGCGCTTGTACTCGAATCGCTTGCCCGGAGCCGATGCATTCCAGGCGTCTCACGGCATTAAGGGCAACGTTGTTGAATATGCGATGCGTGGACTGCACAACCTTGGCGTCCTGGACCTGACCATTGGGAGCCACGACAAACTCAATGAGCGCCTCACCGGAAAGTCCTTCTCTGAGCGCTTGCGGCGGGAATCGTATTTCGCGTTTGACCGATTCGATGTTGGGACACACGATCGCCACATTATTGCTGGGTGGCCGGGCGATTGCGGGGGCGGTTTCTGCAGGGGCGATCACAGGCGGCGCTTCGGGAGGTGGCGTGTTCGGGGTTGTGGTTAAGGGCGCCGCCGGTGCGGTGGACGGTTTAATCTGAACTTCCGGCGGGGGCACGAAAGCGGGGCGTGCGTCGATTGGCTTAGGCAGTGGGATTTTTGGCGCAGGCGGAACTGGCGGCTCAGGCGGCAGAGGCTTTAGTTCCTCAATGATCTTTACTTGAAGGGGCTCTTGAGGCGGCAAGACCATGTCGCGATGATTTCCTTTGAGCAACGCGTAGGCAATCGCCACATGCAAAAAAATGACAAATGCGAGACCGCCAAGATGTTTCGTGGGGTTCCTCTGTTGCCGGGAGAAATCGATAACGGACTGCTTCAATGCGTTTCCTGCTCGTTCTCTTAAGGCCTCCGGTAGGTTAGAGCGGATTGTGGTCGATTGCAATCGCGCGCCTGCGCAGGAATCGGCAGGCGCTTATTCCGATGTTGCCTAACTGAGGGGCTCTGCTGAAGGAGCTAGCTTATGCTCGATGGCGTACATCACCAGGTCCACGCGGTTTTTCACCTCGAGCTTAGCGTAAATGGATGTTAGATGATTGCGTAACGTGTGATCGCTCATGTGTAGGCGGTCGGCGACCGAGTGTCCGGTGGCGCCGCGTTTTTGAACGACTGCCGCGATGATTTCACGCTCTTTCGGCGTTAAGGTTGAAATCTTTTTTTCTTCCGGATTGACGTGGCCTTTCCCCGTGGTGATCGTACTGAAGACCTTTGCGGTGGTGACGCGATCCAGCCACAGTTCGCCCGCGTGCACGCGCTCTATCGCCTTGATAAGCAGTTCGACCGATTGATCCTTTAGTACGACGCCGCTGGCGCCGCGAAGCACGGCATTTTCGCGAGCGGCGCTGTCGCGCACGCCGGTCAATACCAGTATGTGGGCGTTACTGTGGGTGCGCAATTCCGGCAAAAAGTCGAGACTGCTATTTCCGTTGAGATCCAAGTCCAGAAGAATGATATCGGGCGAAAGCGTTCGCGCGGCCAAGAGAGCTTCCGACCTGTTGTGCGCCTTGCCAACCACATGCATGCGCGGACTCTCGCTTTCGATCAGTTTTTCCAAGCCCCATAGCAAGCACTTGTGATCGTCAACCAGCATGATATTGATGGTGGGCGCGCTTTTTTGAGTCATTTATTTTCCTTTGGCCTGGACTGACTGGACGCATGTCGCACGCAGATCGAGCGTCATTGGTTCAACGCGAGACGCTCTTCAGTTTAGGCGTATTCATCGGATTTCTGAAGGCGCCAAGCGGCGAATCGTTTTAATTAGGGATTGTGATGGTTACTGCTGTGGCTCCATCCAGCTCGTTGCTAACAACTACGCGGCCGCCAAGATGGGCCGCGCGCTCAGAGATTGATTTCGGGGTAAAAGTTTCGAATGGCTCGGTTTGGCTGCTCTGATTGATGGCTTGGGTAATAAGGTTCTCGCCTTGTTGAAATAGATTGATCGTGGCGTAGGGCGACTTCGTGTGCCGTCCTATGTTGCTTAAACTTTCGCTGACAATTTGCAGTATCTCTATAGCCAGCCGCCCATCGATGTCGAGGTCCGCGTCGGCGTTGATCTGAACATCGATTCCATAGAATCTACGAAATTTTTCCGCTTGTTGCGCAACGCTTTCAAGAAAATTAATCGGATGATTCTCTGGGTGCTCCTTCAACGCATCAACGTAACGTCGTAGTTCAGCGATGCTGTCCGCGGTCATGAGACATAGCTCATCTAAATCCATCGCTAACGGTGAATCGGCTCCCGCTTTGCGACGAAGGGCCTCCAGTCCGATCTTGAGACCTAGATATGGTTGGATGGTGCTGTCGTGAAGATCGAGAGAGATTTGGCGCCGTTCCGCGCGAGCCGGGGTGGAAGCAATTTGTTCGCGCAATCGTAAATGTTCAAGCTGGCAAGCCAACTGATCGGTGGCCTGTTGTAAGAACTGAACATCGGAGGCATTAAAGCTCGCGGAAGGCGAAATCACATAGACTCTCGCGAATTCCGCGTCGGGAAAACGCATCGATGCGGTGACCAGCGCATGGGGGCCAATTGATTTGAACAATTGTTGTAAATCCAGAATTGCGTTATCGGTGTGCTCGCGATTCGCGGACTCGGGGCAAAATCGCCGCTTATATCGAGTCAATCCAAAAAATGAATGCACGCCATATGCAAAACCAGCCGCGCTGGATCGATAACGAAGATTCTTGGCGACGTTAGCCAACGTTATGCCTGACGGGGTGGGAATGGATTTTCCGTTATCAGCGAGATAGAGGAGGGCGTCACCCTGTTGCGCTTGTATGACGACGAAACAATGTTGGGCCGCATAGAGTTTGCGCAATCGCTCCAATCCGGCGCCGAGTAGCTTATTTGATTCGTTGTGTGCGTGACGTAGCTGGCAGAGGTCATTCAACGTGGCCAGTCTGCGTTTGAGCAGACACTCGGAATTGATCCAGCATGCCAGGACGACTGTGACAACAGAGAGATACAACGTGTGCCATGGAAGCGCCAGCCACTCGTCATGATGTTGGTTGGCGCTGGCGTAGCTGACTGCAATGGCGAAAAGTCCAAGGGACGCCAGTGTTATTCGAAGAAAATAGATGGCGCGAACGTGGGGTGCTTCAAGCGCAGGCTGGTTCATGACGTTTGGCGTTTCCTTGGATAGAAAATGTCTGCTGTGGACGCCTATCAGGCCAGTGGCCCATGCGGCGCATCGTGAGCGAAAGCCGCGTTGGGCGGTATGAATGGTGTCACAGGGAGGGAAGCTATCCCGCGCGCTTGAGGGGCGGCCGACAGCAAGTCGTTGCGCGGGGCGATGCATTGTTGGGAACGCAAAAGCGGGTGAGACAGGAGCAGGCTCTAATAATGCCGAGAGGTCGGACTGAACTAGCTTGGCGGGAAATATTGGTTTTCGGACATAAAATAACACCTCGGTCGCTCTTGTCTCCACATCCACATGAGCGACCGGCGGGCGAAAAATTTACTGATTACAACGCAAAAATTGCGCAATGGATTGGCGGTAGCGCAGGTTAAGTTTTGCTTTTTTCGCTTAATTCCCGGAGATGCGTTGCAATCTCTTTGCTATCTAGCGAAGAAATATCTTTCGCAGTTTCTTCAGTAACCAGCTTACGTACTTCGTCGCCGATTTTCTTTCGAAGCAATCCGAGAAATTTAGGCGGGGCAATGATGCGCACCTTCTCATACCGATGCTCGGTTCTAGCCTTCTCCAGGTATTCGCCGATAGTTTTTGCGAAAAGCTCCGCTTCATGTTCGACAGCATCCACGCGTGGAGTGGTCGAGTGCCCTCGGTATTGGTGGCCTTGCCCGTAGTACCGACCTTGCGCATCTGTAGTGAGTTCCCGATTGCTGGACTTGCCTACAGGGTTAATGAGGTCCTGCATCTCTCGGATGGCGCCCATAGACTCCAATGCTTCAAAAATTCTGGCGCGACTACTATCGGCCGTAAGGATCCATGTTCTTTCCATGGCTTTGCCCCTGGATAAAATGTGTCGGTGGCGCATCCAAGCCGCCCAGGCGTGGATGTTAAAAAATGATATGCAAGAAGAGTTCCTGGATTGCTGTTTTCCGGGTGGTTCAGGCGGAGTCGGCAGCGCCTGATGGCCTGCGCGGAGGATCACGGGGGAATCGCTGAATACCGTCAATCTTACCGACTGTGTAATTTTTGCAACATGTCATTACGACAAGAAATAAATCCAATTTGACGAGTGACCTAAATATCGTGTCAAATCTCGCGACGACGCGCGTCAAGATATGATCACGACGGCGATAGCCTTGTTGTTCATTCTTGATGTCGAGCCGTAAGGACATCTGCTCCAACAACCTTCAACAGGGAACGAGAATGGCAACTGGTAAAGTTAAATGGTTCAACGATGCAAAGGGCTTTGGATTTATTACCCCCGACGATGGCGGGGAAGATCTCTTTGCTCACTTCTCAGCAATTCAAAGTAGCGGATTTAAATCGCTCAAGGAAGGGCAGAAAGTTTCTTTTGAGGTGACGACTGGTCCAAAAGGCAAGCAAGCCGCCAATATCAGACCGGAGTAATTAGCTCCGGTTTTGAAAGAGCCCCGGAAATCCCCCGGGGTTTTTTTATTTGCGCAAATTGGGAGCGTTAAAGTTAATGACGTTCCCCAGGGTGGTATTTTCGCCGAATCTGCGAATGCCTTCTGTTTGTATCCGGTTTTTAAGTATTTAAGGCGTGATTTCGATTGAACAAGGTTTCTGTTTGCTTTGTATGCATGGGTAATATCTGTCGTTCGCCGACTGCCGAAGGCGTTTTTCGCAAGTTGGTGGCGTCTCGAGGTCTGAGCGAGCGCGTTCATATCGACTCGGCTGGCACCCACGGATATCACATTGGCGGCTCTCCTGATTCCCGGGCGGCTGCTTCCGCGTTAAAGCGGGGATACGATCTTTCGTGTCTCAAGGCTCGTAAAGTGGAAGCCCAAGATTTTCGAGTATTTGATTATCTTTTGGCGATGGATCTGGAAAATCTTGGCTATTTGAAAGCGTTACGGCCAAGCGAGGCGAAGGCTGAAGCAAGGCTGTTCATGGAGTTCAGCAGACGTTTTTCGGAACGTGAGGTTCCAGATCCTTACTATGGCGGCACGCAGGGATTTGAGCGTGTGCTGGATATGGTGGAGGACGCCGCGGAAGGATTTCTGGAGCACCTGCTTAAAAACAACCTCGAGTTATGAAGCAACGTTTGATTTGAAGCCGCTCGGACGGCTTGTTTTAAATTTACCATCCTCCCGTCGCTAACCAGCGATCCAATTGATCCATCTTGTCTGAGCCATGGAAAGGTTCGCCATCTACTATGAAGTAGGGCGAACCGAAAACGCCTTTGTCCATCGCGGACTGCACCTCTTTCTTGAGGCGTTCCTTAATTAACGGAGTTTCAATTCCGGCCGCTAACGCTGGTCGATCCAAACCTATGCCGGCTGCAATGGCTAACGTGTTTTCCGGTTTGGAAATATCGATATCGTCTACGTAGAACGCTTTGAACAAACGTTTTGCCAACTCTTTGGCTTGCTGCGGATTTTGTTCCTGCAGCCAGTAGAACGCCCGACTTGGCGCCAAGCTGGCGATTGGGAAGGCAGTGGGAAGCTTGAAGGGGACGCTCAGCAGGCGAGCTGTGCGCGGAAAGTCATGTTTGTAATACTCACCCTTGATGGGAATATTTGGTAGCGGCGCCGCGCCAGTGAATTTGAAGATCGCCCCGAGCAGAATGGGGCGCCACTGAACATCGCGCCGATGTCGCGCTGCAAGCTCATCAATTCGAGTGCTCGCAAGGTATCCATAAGGCGAGGAGAAGTCGAAATAGAATTCAATTGGATCCGCCATGTATTCCTCCTAAACAGCAGTCGAGCGACCTCTTAAAAAGCAAGGAGGACGCTAGGCTCGCAGGTTACTTGATTGCGAGCGCGCGTCCTCCTATTTTGTGATGCTGCTGACTATGCTCGCTGTAGAGTAAGCATAGTCCACCGAGAAGATCTGTTAATGCTTTTGTGTTTCAACTTGCACTAACGGTTCCGCTTCAGTCGATTGCGCAGGGCGCTGCCGGACTCGACGTGGCGGACGCGGCATTGCTTCGGTAGCAAGCGAATCTAGATTCGCGACCTTGTTGGGAGCGGTTTCGACCATGACCAAACCAGCTGCGGCCAGATTGAGTTTGATATCGACCACGGGCGTTGCCTCTGTTCGCGCCGTTTCCAGTGCTCGGCTAATAATCGGCTCGGAAGATACGACTGGCGCTTCCTGTATTACAGCTTGCGCTTCTGTCGACTCGCTCGATTCGATAAAGCTTATCGTCGTATTACTTACCGGAGCAGCAGGCTGCACGGGATCCGATGCGGGGATTGGTTTCTGCTCCACTTCGGCGATTTTCTCCACGATCTCGACCGGCGGCGTTACGTTGTGCGTCGCTTGGCTAACGACGTTATCCATAACTGCGACCGGGGCGATTTCAACTTCGGCTAGGCGTACGGGCGTAACGGCAGTTTCGACCACTAGCGGAGCCTCTCCTGTAAATGAAGCTTCGTTAACCGACGGAACGTTATGCTCCGTGGCCTGAATGCCTTCCTGCTGTGGTGCACGCTCTTGCCTCTCGCCACGCTCCCGGCGACCGCCACGGCGACCACGACGACTACGACCCTCACGAACTTCCGTCGCCACGCCACTTTCGGCTTGGCCTTCCTCACGTATCGGCGCATCTGTCAAAGCGGTGTGTGGCGCCTTCTGAACGGGTTCATTACGCGGCTTTACATCGCGCTCAGGTTGAGACTCGCGACGATCATTGCGCTCGGCTCGGCCTTGACGTTCTCCCCGCCCTTGGCGCTCGGTCCGCTCTTGGCGTTCGGCGACTTCCAGTTTTGGCTCGGTTGCCGGTTTTTCCGCTCTTGGGCCCCGATCCTGACGCGGGCGTCCTTCTCTGCGGTCGCCACGATCTCGTCGTTGACTCTGATGTCGGCTTCCATTGCGCGTTGGTTTGGGCTCAGCGGCAACCGGCGCTGGGGGCGCTGCTTGGGTGCCTTTGAACCACCCCACGATCTTGCTGATCAACGAGCGGGGCGCTTCTGCCGCGCTTGCACGCGAATCGGACCTTGTCGTCTCCGTGGCGTTCGGCGCGGGCTGAGCAGGCGTAATGCCTCTGACGACCGGTTGTGGACGCTCGGTGGTTTCCACTTTCGGTTGCGGTTGCCACAAGTTGCTTTCATCCACCGGCGCCGCCGCGAGTTTGTAGCTCGGGGTATGTTCTTCGAGCTTGTCTGCATCGTGACGAATGCGGCCGACGGTGTAGTTGGGCGTTTCCAGATGAATATTGGGAATCAGCACGATCTCAACTCGAAGGCGAGCCTCGATGTTGTAGATCTCGCTGCGCTTTTCGTTCAGCAGGAAAGTCGCCACTTCCACCGGGACCTGCGCATGGATGGCGGCGGTGTTTTCCTTCATGGCTTCTTCTTGAAGGATGCGCAAAATGTGCAAAGCGGATGATTCCGTATCCCGAATGTGTCCGGTCCCGGAGCATCGTGGGCAAGGAATATGGCTGGTTTCGCCTAAGCTAGGCTGGAGACGCTGGCGTGAAAGCTCGAGCAAACCGAAGCGGGAAATCTTGCCTGTCTGAACTCGTGCGCGGTCAGGTCTCAACGCATCGCGTAAGCGATTTTCTACTTCGCGTTGATTTTTTGGGGATTCCATGTCGATGAAATCGATGACTACCAATCCGCCTAAATCGCGCAGCCGCAACTGACGAGCGATTTCATCCGCCGCTTCCACGTTTGTGTTCAAAGCGGTCTGTTCGATATCGGCGCCTTTGGTGGCTCGCGCTGAGTTCACGTCGATTGATACCAAGGCTTCGGTATGGTCGATGATGATGGCCCCGCCCGAAGGTAGGCTTACATCGCGCCGGTACGCCGTCTCGATCTGATGTTCGATTTGGAAACGAGAGAAAAGCGGAACGTCGTCACGATAGAGCTTCACCTTGTGAACATTGGCGGGCATTACCGTGCTCATGAACGTACGCGCCTGCTCGTAGATCTCGGGGGTGTCGATCAGTATCTCGCCAATGTCCGGCGTAAATAGATCGCGGATGGCGCGTACTACCAAGCTTGATTCCAGATAGATAAGGCAGGGTGGCGCTTCCGTTTCCCCAGCGTGCTCGATTGCGCGCCAGAGTTGAAGCAGATAGTTCAAGTCCCACTGCAATTCTTCCAGGTTGCGGCCAATGCCGGCGGTGCGGGCGATTAAGCTCATGCCTGGCGGCGCTTCTAGCTGATCCATCAGTTCGCGGAGTTCTGCCCGGTCATCGCCTTCCACTCGACGGGAAACACCGCCGCCGCGTGGATTATTGGGCATCAAAACCAAATAACGACCAGCCAGACTGATGAACGTGGTGAGCGCCGCGCCTTTGTTGCCGCGCTCGTCTTTATCCACCTGGACGATCAATTCCTGCTTTTCTTTGAGGAGGCTGGCGATTCGCGAGCGAGAAAATTCGCCGTCTTCGTTTTGCAAAAACTGCCTGGCGATTTCTTTGAACGGAAGAAAACCATGCCGCTCACCGCCGTAATCAATGAAGGCGGCTTCGAGAGATGGCTCGACGCGAGTGATAATACCCTTGTAGATGTTGCTCTTGCGTTGTTCCTTACCTGCGTGTTCGATGTCGAGATCGATGAGTTTTTGCCCATCGACGATCGCCACTCGGAGCTCCTCCGATTGTGTGGCGTTAAACAACATGCGTTTCATTATTATCTCTCCCGCGCTCCTGACACGGGGGAGGACAAACCGATTCCCTGCGCTTACCGGTCCACCGGCGAGCGTGATTTTTTTAAGAATTAGGCCATATGGGTCATGTTGCGGGATCCGTAGTGTCCGTATCGGAAAGGGTTTGTCGTCTACGCGGTTGCGGGGAATTCGCCGCAACCGCAAAAAAACCGAGTGTTCTAGAGCGCGTTATCATTTACCATCACTACTTATTTGGGTGAGTGACTTAACCCTGCTAAGGGAGCCTTAATAAAGTTCGCCGCTTGGTCCGATGGTGAGTCCACGATGCTCTCGTACCTTTTGTGTTGTACGACCGCGTTTCTCGTTGGCTCTTCATGAGGCCGCTTGCTGAAATTTATTTGAGTGCGCCCTCGATTCCGTCAGCTTGAATCTCTGCGTTACATGACGATGGCTGGACGTAGGTTCCTAGAACGCCGCTGCGACCATCCTCTGAATCAACGCACATTGCATTTACCGGGGAATCAAATAACCGTTGAGTGCGAGACTGGCTCTTTAGGCGCCCCATGGTCGCAAGCTTCTTATTGCTTCGCGCCTTAAATTTGGGGCGTTGCCCTGGGGCCGCGCTGGTTTGCTGTCCCGCTTTCAAATCAACGGGTTGAAGTATATGAGAATTAATAGGCCTGTGCAAAAGAAACTTGATAATTCCTTCATAGACATTTTTTAGAGTAGAGAAGCTGCATTTTCATGAAGCGTCCGATAGCCAATTCAAACTTTTCCTCCGTCAACGAAATACGGGCGACACCGACCGCAGATGCAGTCAGTTGGGTCATTGTTGATGAGTCCGGCGAGAGCCAACGAGTCGATAATTTTTTACTTAAACATCTGAAAGGTGTGCCAAAAAGTCATATCTATCGCATCTTGCGTAGCGGGGAAGTGCGCGTCAACAGCAAGCGAGTGCAAGCGGAATATAAGCTGGCGGTCGGTGATCGAGTGCGCATTCCGCCCATTAGAGTGGCTGAGGCGACTGTTCGACAAGTGCGTGTTCCGGTCGGGAAGCGGTTAGCCGAGCGTATTTTGTTTGAGGACGATGCATTGCTTGTGATCAACAAACCTGCGGGGCTGGCGGTGCATGGCGGTAGCGGTGTAAGTCTGGGCGCCATTGAGCAGTTAAGAGCGGAATTTCCCCAATTTCGATTTCTGGAGCTTGCCCATCGGCTGGATCGGGAGACGTCGGGCGTATTGCTGCTGGCGAAAAAGCGCAGCGCGCTTACGGGGCTTCACGCTATGTTGCGCGACGGTGGAATGGATAAGCGTTATCTCACGCTCGTCGCTGGTCAGTGGAAGAATGGACGCCAATCCGTAAAGTTGTCACTAACCAAATATTTGACGCCTGAGGGCGAGCGCCGGGTGTCGGTGGATGACGATGGTCAAGCCGCCCATACGATCTTTACCTTGAACGAGAACTTCAAAGATTTTTCCTTGTTGGAGGCGGAGCTGAAGACTGGACGCACCCACCAAATTCGCGTGCATTTGGCGCATATGGGCTTTCCAATCGCGGGTGACGATAAGTATGGCGACTTCACGTTGAATAAGGCGCTTCCAAAGCAGGGGTTGAAACGGATGTTTCTTCACGCACACAGGGTCACGTTCCTTCATCCCTTGTCGAGGGAAAGAACAGAAATTATGGCGCCCTTGCCCACAGAGCTGGAAGCGTTCTTGGAATGTCTCAGATCTCCAAGCTGATTTGTTTCGGGAGTCAATTGATCGACGGCGAGAAAGGTGTGCGATTTAATGTCGGCGTCAACGGAAAACCGCAGGCTGCCTTTGTCGTTCGCTTTGGCGGCGAAGTGCACGCTTTCGTGAATTCTTGTCCTCATCTCGGGGTCGAATTGGACTGGGAGCCGGGGGAGTTCTTTGATCTGTCAGGGGTATACTTGGTGTGCGCCACTCATGGCGCGGTATTTATGCCAGATAGCGGCTATTGCACTGGCGGTCCTTGCAAGGGGCGACGATTGGTTTCGTTGCCAGTGCGAGAGCGTGACGGCGAAATTTTTTTAGGCGAAGGGTTGGAGTTATATGTCGAATGAAACTGGGCAATTTTCGGCTGGGGCAGGATCTGCTGGCGGCTGGGAACGTAGCATGCTGGAGAAGCTGGCTTTCGAAAGTGTTCAGGAGCAACGAAGGGCGCGACGGTGGGGGATTTTCTTTAAAAGCTTAACGTTTCTTTTCCTGTTTGGATTGTTGCTGGTGGTCCTGGGGTTAATGATCGGAAAGGAGCCGGTTACGGCAGATCGGCATACGGCCTTGGTGGAGTTGCGAGGGGTAATCGATGCCGAAGGAACTGCTTCCGCCGATAAAATGATTAGTGGATTGCAGGCCGCGTTCAAGGACGCCAAGACTCAGGGCGTTATCCTGCGCATCAACAGCCCCGGCGGTAGTCCAGTGCAAGCTGGCTATATTAACGACGAAATCCATCGTTTACGTAAGCTTTATCCAAGCATCCCGGTTTACGCCGTTGTGGAGGATATCTGTGCTTCCGGCGGTTACTACGCGGCAGTGGCTGCGGACAAGATCTTTGTGGATAAGGCCAGTCTTATCGGCTCCGTTGGCGTATTAATGGATGGCTTCGGTTTCACTGGCGCGATGGAGAAATTGGGGGTGGAGCGACGCCTGTTATCCGCTGGAGAGAATAAGGGCTTTCTTGATCCTTTTTCGCCGTTGAGCGAATCTCAGCGGAGTTACGCCCAAAAGATGCTCGCGGAGATTCATCAGCAATTTATCAAGGTTGTGCGCGAAGGCCGTGGTAAGCGTCTAAAGGAAACGCCCGAAATGTTCAGTGGGCTTGTTTGGACTGGCGAAAAAAGCCTTGAGCTTGGTCTTGCCGATGGACTCGGCAGCTTGCAATACGTCGCTCGCGAGGTGGTGAA
>Ga0247823_10002359_pt1 | contig 15560 bp, 15 predicted proteins | sample 13C_PalmiticAcid_2_FD_192426 | JGI IMG/M metagenome (GOLD analysis project Ga0247823, IMG submission 192426) | Soil microbial communities from agricultural site in Penn Yan, New York, United States - 13C_PalmiticAcid_Day30 | ecosystem: Environmental > Terrestrial > Soil > Agricultural land...
ATATCAACGTTTTATACAACATGACAAAAAAGAAGCTCCTTAAAAGACTCCATTTTTCTACAGAAAACAGATAGGAGAATGACGCACAATAAAAAAGCGGGGTTATTGCTAACCCCGCTTTCGCATATCGCTTTATATAGTATTTACTGCACCCAGGCCAGCACCGTAGAAGGCATGATACCAATGATGATGATAGCGATGGCTACCAACCCTATTGCCAGCTTAAAGCCCGGTGTGGCAGGCTCTACCATCTCGGCTTCGCCTTCCTTGAAGTACATGGCCATGATGAGGCGGAAATAGTAGAATACACTCACCGCTGCCATGAGTACTGCAAAGATCACCAGCCAGAAGAAGATCCCTTGCTGGATCAGGCTGTTGAGCATCATGTACTTTCCGAAGAAACCGGCAGTCATAGGAATACCAGCCAGGGAGAATACAAATATAGCAGCAGACAGCGCCAGCACAGGCTCCTTGCGGGCCAGGCCGTTGAAGCCATCGTACGTGTAATCTTTCATTTTGAGCATCACACCAAACAGGCCAATGGTAGCCAGGCTGTATGATACGGCATACAGGGTAATGGCGCCACGGCTCATGTCCTGGTTATGTGCAGCCAGCACAGCAAACAGCATGAAACCGGCCTGTGCAATGGAAGAATAAGCCAGCATACGCTTCACACTTTGCTGCATCACAGCGGTTAGGTTACCGATGAGCAGGGTAAGCGCGGTGATGAGGGCAATCATCATCTGCATGTCTTTAGAGAGCAGGCCATCCCAGCCGGCAGATACCAGGCGGATGAAACCTACAAAAGCAGCAGCTTTGGCTACGGTAGCCATGAATGAGGTAAACGGAGTAGGCGTACCATCATACACATCCGGCGTCCAGAAGTGCATGGGGGCAGCAGATACTTTGAAGGCAAAAGCAACCACCATCAGCAGCAGACCGGTAATGGCCAGGCCAGAGATGCTGCCACCAACGGCTACACTGCCGCGGGTTACATCACCCAGCATAAAGGTGCCACTGGAACCATACAGCAGGGTAATACCCATGAGCAGGATACCGGTCGAGAAAGAGCCCATCAGGAAGTACTTCAGCGAAGCTTCGTTGCTCTTCATATTGCCCTTGTCGCTACCCGCCAGGATATACTGGGGAATAGACATGATTTCGATACCGAGGAACAGGATCAACAGGTTCTGGTAACTGCTCATCATGAGCATACCGCTGGTGATAAAGAAAATGAGTGCAAAATACTCACCTGAATACTTGCCGATGCGCGTAATGGCAGTACCGGAAAGAATAAAATAGATGAGGGTACACATCAGCATAAACTGGTTAAACACCAGTGCAAAATGCCCTGTGTTAAACATCACTTCCATGCCTTTGAAAGAAGGAGTAAGGATACCCCCTGCTTCCAGGCCGTTAATGATACATAAAACCAGCATACCCGCTATGGCCAGGTTGCGGTGCCCGCTCTTGTTTTCGGAGAAAGCCCCCGAAAGCATCATCAATACACCCCACAATGCCGAAGCTATAATTGCTAACATAAGAATGACGTTCTTTCTGCTTGAATAAATTATTTAATGATCACGTTGAGTGTGTTCAGTACCTGTACTGTACCCTCTGTCAGGTTCAGCAGGGGTTTGGGATAAACACCTACCATCAGGATCATGGCTACTACCAGTACCATGGCGGTCATTTCAGAACCTTTCAGGTCTTCAATACCAGTGGTTTTGCTGCCGGCAGGGCCGTACAGTACTTTCTGCACCATGTTGAGGGTATATACCGCACCCAGGATAATACCCAGACCGGCAAAGGCCATGTACCATCCGTTGTACAGGAACAACCCGTTAAACATCAGGAACTCACCAATGAAACCATTTGTAAGCGGCAGTGCAATATTGGCAAACGCTACGATCACGAGCGTAATAGCCAGGTTGGGAGCCGAGGTGGCAATACCACCCATTTCATAAATATTGCGGGTACCGGTGCGGCGTTCAATCGCATCCACAATGGCCCACATACCAATGATATTGATACCGTGGCTGAACATCTGCGCCATCACACCCTGCAGACTGATATCGTTGCGGGCAAAAATAGCCGCGCACATCAGACCAATGTGGGCAATGGAAGAATAAGCTACGATACGTTTGATATCGCTCTGCATCCAGGCCAGCAGGGAGGCATAAATAATACCGATCACCGACAGCACTACCACTACATGGCTCCAGTGTTCAACACCGGCAGGCATAACGGGCAGCACCCAGCGGATCACCGCAAAAATACCCATCTTCACCATGATGCCGCTCAGTACCATCGTAACCGGAGTGGCCGATTGCTCGTAAGTATCGGGCTGCCAGGTGTGGAAAGGAAACACAGGCATCTTGATGGCAAACGCCACAAAGAAGAGTACAAATAAGATATACTGTGCACCGGCACTCAGGGTACCGTTACCGGCAGCAGCTACCCATACACTCCATTCAAAAGAATCGGTGATGGCATACATGCTGATGATACCTACCAGCATCAATAAGCTACCGGCAAAGGTGTACACAAAGAATTTGAAGGTAACCGGCACCCGCTTGTCACCACCCCACATAGAGCAGAGGAAGTAAACAGGAATCAGCGCCAGCTCCCAGAATACGTAGAATTGCAGGGCATCCCAGGCCAGGAATACACCCATCAGACCTGCTTGTGAGAGCAGCATCAGACCATAGAAGTTATGCTTGCGGTCGAAATTGTGTGCGTAACCAGCCAGGAAGATCAGCGGGAATGCGATCGCAGTGAGCAGGCACAGCATGAGGTTCATGCCATCGAGCTGCACCACAAAACGGGCATTCAGCATTTCAATCCAGGGCATATTGAGCCGCAGGGCTTCTGTATCCGGATTTTCTTTAAACATCCACAAGGCTACAAAACCCAGGATAGCGGTGATGAACGATGAAGCAATCGCCCATGTTTTAACGCCGTCGTTCTTGATGGCGAAACTGATCAATCCACCCAGTAAAGGAATCAGTATAAGTAAAAGCGTCAGCATATCTTTTCTGTACTTTCCTTTTGATTAGTTAATAATGAATACCGACAGGATGAACAACAAGGCCATGCCTATCACCATAAAGAAGAGGTAAAAACCTACCTGGCCGTTTTGCAGCAGTCGCAACTGCTGACCACCCCAGTTTACGGTTTTGCCTACCCCGTTTACCAGGCCGTCAATACCCAGTTTCTCAATCACGTTATTCAGGAAACCGGACAGGGCTTTGAGGGGTTTCACCACAATGGCGTCGTAGAGTTCATCCACATACCATTTGTTTTCCATCACCTTGCCCAGGCCGGATGATTCTTTTTCAGCGTTATAACCTTTGAAGTAAGACCAGGCACCCAAAATGGCTACCAGCGCCAGTCCCATCGCCACGGCCATCAGCACCAGCTCTTCACTGTGCGACAGGGCTGCTTCGTGACCGGCACCATGACCTACAATTACAGCACCCAGGAAATGGCTCAGCCAGTTATGACCGCCCATTACTTCGGGAATACCGATGGCACCACCCGCCAGCGACAGGATAGCCAGTACAATGAGGGGGAAGGTCATAGAGGCAGGGCTCTCGTGCAGGTGATGCTCCTGCTCATGCGTACCGCGGAATTTGCCATGGAAGGTCACAAACAGCAGACGGAACATGTAGAAGGCAGTCATCATAGCTGCAGCTACAGCCAGACCGTATAATACTTTGTTGTGCTCAAATACGTGCATCAGGATCTCATCTTTGGAGAAGAAACCACTGAAAGGAATAATACCTGCAATGGCCAGACAGCCGATGAGGAAGGTATAATACGTAATCGGCATTTGCTTTTTCAGACCACCCATCTTGCGGATGTCCTGCTCGCCGCCCATCGCGTGGATCACCGAACCGGAACCGAGGAACATGAGGGCTTTGAAGAAAGCGTGGGTAATCACGTGGAATACCGCAGTAGTATAAGCACCTACACCCAGGGCCAGGAACATAAAGCCCAGCTGGCTCACGGTAGAGTAAGCGAGTACTTTCTTAATATCGTTTTGTTTGATCGCGATGGTGGCAGCCAGCAGGGCCGTTACCACACCAATGATGGCTACAAAATGTTGCGCATCGATCGCGAAAGAATAAACCACGTTGCTGCGCACCACCATATAGATACCGGCAGTTACCATCGTTGCGGCGTGGATCAGGGCCGATACCGGGGTTGGACCCGCCATCGCATCGGGCAGCCAGGTGTACAAAGGCACCTGGGCCGATTTACCCATGGCACCTACAAACAGGCAAATGGCAATCAGGTTAAAATTCGCAGCATCCGCACCAGCCATTCCTACTTTAGGAAACAGCTCGGTGTAGTTGAGCGTACCAAACTGGGCAAACAGCAGGAACATACCAATCAGGAAACCAAGGTCACCGATACGGTTCATGATGAATGCTTTCTTCGCAGCATTGGTGTACTCAATGTTTTTATACCAGAACCCGATGAGCAGGTAAGAGCAGAGACCTACCCCTTCCCATCCGATAAACATAATTACATAGTTGGCACCCAGTACCAGCAGCAGCATAGAGAATACGAACAGGTTGAGGTAAGCGAAGAACTTCGCAAAACCCTCGTCTTCGTGCATGTAGCCGGTAGAGTAAACGTGGATCAGGAAACCAACACCGGTAATCACCAGCAGGAAAACAGAAGACAGCTGATCTACCCAGAAGGAGAACGGCAGCCTTAAAGTACCTGCGCTGATGAAATCGAATAAAAATACTTCCTGTCCTGCAAAGGTGTTGCCCATGCCATTGATCTCAAAAAAGATCATCAGCGATACGATAAACGACCCCAGCACGGTGCCGCTACCTACAATACCTACCAGTGCTTTGCTGAGCTGTTTTCTGAACAGTCCATTGATCAGAAACCCGATCAGGGGCAATAAAGGAACCAGCCAAACCAACTGAATCATTCGTAGAATTTAAATTTTAGTGATGTCTGATTAGTTTTTCAATCTGTTCAATATGTTGATGTCCACCGAATGCACATTGCGGTACATCATTACAATAATGGCCAGCCCCACAGCCACTTCGGCCGCTGCTACCACCATGATAAAGAATACGAACACCTGTGCCGCCGAGTCGCCATACATTTTGGAAAACGCTACCATCAGCAGGTTCACCGCATTCAGCATCAGCTCAATGCACATGAAGATGATGATGGCATTCCTTCGCATCAACACGCCCATCACACCAATGCTGAACAGCGCTACACTCAGAAAAATATAATATTGAATAGGCATAAGCTTATTTTAATTCGATCAATGTTTTTTACCGATCAGTACCGCACCGACCATCGCACTCAGGAACAGGATACTGCTCAGCTCAAATGGTACTACAAAGTCGGTAAAGAGTTTCTGGCCCAGGTTGCGGATCAGCCCGATATCGGTAGCCACCAGCACGCTTTCCTGGGTTACATTCACCTGCTTCAGCGCAGCGAGGATCACCAGGAAAAGCATTCCGCCCGATAGTACCCCGGCAAACTGCAGCAACCGGCTCTTCTGCGGTTCCACATCGCCGTTCAGGTTCATCAACATGATCACGAACAGGAACAGTACCATGATGGCACCCGCATATACGATGATGTTAACGATAGCAAGAAACTGGGCATTCATCAGAATGTAGTGACCCGAAATCGCGAAAAACGTAGTGATCAGAAACAACACACTGTTGATGGGGTTTCTGCTGAATATCACGCCCAGACCGCAAAGCAGCGCCACGGCAGAAAGTACCCAGAATAAAATCTCCTGTATAGTCATTGCCGCTTGGGTTATTGTTTAACGGGGTGAGGAATTAACATGTCTTCTTTCTTGAAGATGAAACTGCTGCGATCGTACATAGCAGGAGCCGGTGTTTCAGAAAGATACACCGCCTGTTTGGGACAGGCCTCTTCGCAGTATCCGCAGAAAATACAGCGCAGCATATTGATTTCATACCTGGCAGCATATTTCTCCTCACGGTACAGGTTCTCTTCACCCGCTTTGCGCTCGGCCGCTTCCATCGTAATGGCTTCGGCAGGACAGGCAACGGCACACAAACCACAGGCAGTGCAGCGCTCACGACCTTCCTCATCCCTGTTCAGGACGTGCAGGCCACGAAATACCGGACTGAAAGGACGCTTCTGCTCAGGATACTGAATCGTCGGCTTCTTTTTGAAAATGTGACCCAGCGTAATGCTCAATCCTTTCGCAATGGAAGGCAGGTATATGCGCTCCGCAAATGTCATCGGACTGCGGTCTACCTGTACGGCCCTATTGGTTAAAGACTCCATAATATCGTTTTTCGAAACAATTATTTATTGAAAAAGAACAGGATAACTGCTCCGGTTATGACCATATTCACCAGCGCCAGCGGAATCAGTTTTTTCCAGCCCATGTCCATCAGCTGATCGTAACGGAACCTGGGGAGGGTCCAACGGATAAACATGAACATGAGGATGAAGAAAATGATTTTAGCAAACAGCACCAGTACGCCAATGGTGGCAAACAGGGCCGGCGATACGGCTTGCTGCACCTGGTCCATGAAGGGGAAGTTGTAACCGCCCATGAACACGCAGGCCAGGATAGCCGAAGTGATAAACATGTTAATGTACTCCGCAAACAGGTAAAAACCCAGTTTCATCGAAGAATACTCCTGGTGGTAACCCATGTTGAGCTCGTTCTCTGCCTCGGGCAGGTCAAACGGTGCACGGTTCAGCTCGGCGAAAGAACATACCCAGAAAATCAGGAATGCCAGCGGCTGTTTAAACATGTTCCAGGAAAAGAAACCATCCTGCCAGAAACCACGCTGCTGCTCTACCAGTTCTTTCATACTCAGGGTACCGGTAGTCATCAGGATGGCAATCAGGCTCAGGCCCAGCGCCAGTTCATAGGAGATGGCCTGTGACGCAGCACGGATACCCGACAGCAGGGAAAATTTGTTGTTGGAAGCCCACGCACCAATCATGATACCGTACACACCAATACTGGTTACGGCAAACACATACAGGATACCAATGTTCAGATCGGTTACCTGCAGCGAAATGGTACGGCCGCTTTCGGTGACAATATCCGGACCCCAGGGCACAATAGCGCCGGTCATACAGGCCGTGGTCATAGCAATGGCCGGGCCCAGGATGAACAGGATACGGGTTGAATTGTTGGGAATAATTTCTTCCTTAAAGAAAAGCTTCACACCATCGGCCAGGGGTTGGAATAACCCGAACGGGCCCGCACGGTTAGGACCAATACGGTCCTGCATTATAGCAGCCACTTTACGTTCACCCCAGGTGGCATACGCAGCTACACCCAGTGATACACCAACGATGGCCGATATCAGAATGAGTTTTTCAATAATAAAAGCAGCATCTATAGCCAGAAGTGTTGTCATTAAATCAGCGCTTTTAAAAACTTCGCAAAAGTAATCCTTTAATAATCAAATGCACAGAAAATACACCCCTATTTACCCTGGGTCTCAAAGTCGTCAGAGTGAGCAGGGCCGTTGATTTGAGACAGGTGCACACCAGGTTGGTTCACCTCGCTGATGCTGTGAATATCCAGCAGCAGTTTGGGCGATTTACCAATCAGTTCGGGCAGTACATCCTTGGGTTTCACGGTACCAATGCCACCGGCATAGTGTCCTTGTGAAATCACAGAGTGCCTGTCTATCACGGCCGGACCTTCAATGATCCAGTCGGCTGTATTTTTCTTCTCGAAACGGCATTCGTTACAGATCCATTCTTCCACTTCACCGTATTTGTCCTTGCGGGCAGTTACACGGTACACTTCATCGCCACGGTACCAGAGGGTTACCTTGCCCGAGCATTTGCTGCAATTGCAGTGTGCCTGTACGGGTTTAAGGAACCATACCCTGTTTTTGAAACGGAAGGTTTTATCGGTGAGCGCGCCTACCGGGCACACGTCAATCACGTTGCCGATAAACTCGTTGTCCAGCGCTTTGCTGATACAGGTGCTGATCTCGGCATGTTCGCCACGGCTCAGGATACCATGTTCCCGTTTCTGCGTCAGCTGCTCGGCAGTGAACACACAACGGTAACACAGGATACAACGGTTCATGTGCAGCTGGATGTATGGCCCGATATCTTCGGGTTCAAACGTACGGCGCTTGAACTCGTAACGGGTCTCCAGTTTACCATGCTGATAGCCCAGATCCTGCAGGTGACACTCACCAGCCTGGTCGCACACGGGGCAATCCAGCGGGTGGTTCATCAGCAGAAACTCAACCACACCGGAGCGGGCATCCTGCACCTTGGGAGAGGTAATGTTTTTTACTTCCATACCATCCATCACAGTGGTACGGCAACTGGCTACCAGTTTGGGCATAGGGCGCGGATCCTTCTCAGAACCTTTGCTTACCTCTACCAGGCAGGTGCGGCACTTACCACCACTGCCTTCCAGTTTGCTATAGTAACACATGGCAGGCGGTACCACATCGCCACCAATCTGGCGTGCAGCCTGCAGAATAGTCGTACCCGGCGCTACTTCCAGGGTAATGTTATCTATCGTTACTTTAAATTTCGGTTGTTCGCTCATAAATCCTGATTGTTGCTCGCAATGACGCGATGATGCTATGACGCAACGTTATTTACAATTTATTTACAACCCTGTGAAAGCCATCCTTCAGCAAAGCCGAATTAAAATTAATGAGTAAGCCCAGTTTTAATCCGGTCAGTTTGAGGTAAGTCAGCACCTGTTTATAATGCACAGGAGCTATCGCTTCCACAGATTTTATTTCAATTATCACTTTATCATTCACGATCAGATCAGCCCGAAAGCCAGCATCAAATCGGATGTTTCCATGCACAAAAGGAATTCCCTTCTGGCGCTGAACTGACAATCCTTCTTCCTGCAATTCATACGCAAGGCATTCTTCATAAATCGACTCAAACAATCCCGGACCATATTGCTTGTGCAGGTCCAGGCATTTTTTCAATACAATCGATGAAATACTGTTTTCACTTAACATAGCTACTAAGTTTTACTCTCCATAGTAGCCGGACGTATCCAACATTTTCTGCGCCTTAAATTCAGGTTCAAAAGGATCCCACTCCCCTGCGCCTTTGCGTGAAACCCAAATAAATTTTACCCTACCGGTATCTCCAGCGGATCAGCATAATGCGCCAGTCCGAAGTTGCGTTGCTGCGCTTCTTCCGGGTGCTTCACGTGCCATTCAAACTCATCGCGGAAGTGACGGATGGCAGCAGCTACAGGCCATGCTGCAGCGTCGCCGAGCGGGCAGATGGTGTTGCCTTCGATCCTGCGCTGGATGTCCCACAGCAGGTCAATGTCTTCCATTTTGCCTTTACCGTTTTCAATGTTCTTCAGGATTTTGTACATCCATCCGGTACCCTCGCGGCAGGGCGAGCACTGGCCGCAGCTTTCGTGGTTGTAGAAGTGGGCCAGAGTCATGGTGTGACGCACCACACACTGGTCTTCGTCCAGCACGATGAAGCCACCCGAGCCCATCATGGTGCCGGTCTGGAAACCGCCATCAGCCAGGCTTTCGTAGTTCATGTAACGGGTTTCACCTTTCGCTGTTTTCAGCAGCAGGTTGGCCGGTACAATGGGTACAGACGAACCACCGGGGATACAGGCCTTCAGGCGTTTGCCGTTGGGGATACCACCGCAGTACTCGTCACTGTATATGAACTCCTCAACGGAGATCGTCATGTCAATTTCGTAAACGCCGGGTTTGTTGATGTTACCGCAGGCGCTGATCAGTTTGGTACCGGTAGAGCGGCCTACACCAATTTTGATGTATTCGTCGCCACCCATGTTGATGATGGGTACTACTGCTGCCAGGGTCTCTACGTTGTTCACCACGGTTGGGCGCATCCACAAACCTTGTACGGCCGGGAACGGAGGTTTGATGCGGGGATTACCGCGTTTGCCTTCGAGCGACTCGATCAGTGCTGTTTCCTCACCGCAGATATAGGCACCACCACCACGCTGCACATAGATTTCGCAATCGAAACCGGTGCCCATGATGTTTTTGCCCAGCCAGCCGGCCTTTTTAGCTTCGGCAATGGCTTCTTCCAGGATATCAGGAATCCAGGCATACTCGCCACGGATGTAGATATAGGTAGCGTTGGAACCCAGTGCAAAAGAAGAAATAAGCAGACCCTCGATGAGCAGGTGCGGCAGGAACTCCATCAGGTAACGATCCTTGAACGTACCGGGCTCCGACTCATCGGCGTTGCACACCAGGTGACGGGGCACGCCATCGGGCTTGGCCAGGAAGCTCCATTTCATACCCGTCGGGAAACCTGCACCACCACGGCCGCGCAGACCGCTTTTCTTCACCTCTTCGGTGATCTCGTCCGGCGTCATGGATTTCAGGGCTTTTTCGGCCGCGCTGTAACCACCGTTTTTACGGTAGGTTTCGTAATAGCGGATGCCATCAATATGCGCTTTGTCTAATAATACTTTAACACCCATATGCTTCCTCCTTCTCCCCCGAAAGGATAGGATATTTTATATGATCAATACAGTTAATTCTATGCTTTAAACCAAAACCCGTCAGGCAATGGATTAGTTTTTAGCCGCTGCACGCAGTTCATCCAGCAGGATGTCTACTTTTTCAATGGTCAGGTTTTCCTTAAAAAACTTGCCCAGCTGCATCATTGGCGCATACCCGCAGGCACCGAGACACTCGGCAGGTTTGAGGGTAAACAGGCCGTCAGACGTAGTTTCGCCTTCCTTGATGTTCAGTTTGTTTTTGATATGGCTGATGATCTGGTCACTACCACGCAGCATACAGGGCCCGGTCTGGCATACTTCCAGCACATACTTTCCTACCGGCTTCATGTTGAACATGGTATAGAAAGTAGCCACCTCGTATACTTCGATGGGGTTGATGCTCAGCAGTTCTGCCACGTAATCCATAACCGGCACATCCAGCCAGCCGCCGAATTCTTCCTGTGCCAGGTGCAACAGGGGAATGAGGGCACTTTTCTGTTTTCCTTCCGGATAACGGGCCATGATCTCCTGTACCTTATTCAGTTTCTCTTCTGAAAACTTTACCATATCAATTAGAATATTATCGCATCCCGCTTCAACAGCAGGAACCAATTATTGTTAAGCGTCCATCTCACCCGCAATCAGGTTGAGGCTACTCATCGTGATCACTGCATCACTGAGCATGCTTCCTTTGATAATTTCGGGGTAAGCCTGGTAATAAATGAAACAAGGTCTGCGGAAGTGCAGGCGGTATGGCGTGCGGCCGCCATCGCTGATGAGGTAGTAACCCACCTCGCCGTTTCCTCCTTCTACTGAATGATACACTTCACCGGAAGGAACTTCCAGCTCGCCCATCACAATCTTGAAGTGATAAATGAGGGCTTCCATTTTAGTGTATACATCAGGCTTTTCGGGTAAGTGCAGGTGTTTGGCTTCGGTAGAATAGTACACGTCTTTTACGGACGGGTCTGCTTCTTCGAGGGCTTTGATTTTGGCTACGGCCTGCTTCAGGATGGAAAGGCTTTCATGCATTTCGCCGTTGCGCACCATAAAGCGGTCATATACATCGCCGGTAGTACCTACAGGGATGTTGAATTCAAAGTCTTCGTAAGAGCTGTAAGGACTGGCTACGCGTACATCGTAATCCACACCGGCAGCACGCAGGTTAGGACCGGTAAAGCTGTAGCTGAGGGCGCGCTCGGCACTGATAGGACCACAACCCTGTGTACGCTCCATGAAAATACGGTTGCGGTTACAAAGGGTTTCAAACTCCTTCAGGGCTGGCGGGAAACGCTCGATGAACTGATCGATCTTATCCCAGGCCACAGCCGAGAAATTGCGCTCAAAACCGCCAAAGCGGCCAATATTGGTAGTCAGACGGCTGCCGCATACTTCCTCGAAAATTTCGTAGGCCAGTTCGCGCAGCTGCATGAAGTAGGTAAACGGAGTAAGGGCGCCGGTATCGGCCACAATGATAGCGTTGCAGATGATGTGGTCGGCAATACGCGACAGCTCCATGATGATCACCCGCAGGTAGTCTACCCTTTTGGGGAGTTTAATACCGCAGAGTTTTTCTACTGTAATCAGCCAGCCCATGTTGTTGATGGGGGCCGAGCAGTAGTTGAGACGGTCGGTCAGCGGCTGAATCTGTGTATAGGGCCTGCGTTCGGCAATCTTTTCAAAAGCACGGTGGATATAACCTACAGTAGCTTCTGCAGATACCACCACCTCGCCATCCAGCTCAATGATGTTCTGGAATACGCCGTGGGTGGCCGGGTGCGTTGGCCCCAGGTTAACCGTAGTGGTTTGCTTTTCTATGGACCCTTCGGGCAGATTAATATGCTCGCTCATATCAAGTATTATCAGGAAGGCAGGTAAACTGCCGGCTATCAATCAATATTAAAACTGGCTTCCGCCGCGGCCAAACATTTCGTCGTCCTTATCGGTACGGCTCTGGTCTTCGAGCGGGAATTCCTTGCGCATCGGGAAGTAGTCCATTTCGTCTACGTTCAGGATGCGTTTCAGGTTGGGGTGGCCTACGAAATTAAGACCGTAGAAGTCGAAGGTTTCGCGCTCCATCCAGTTGGCACCGGCAAATACGGCAGTGGCAGAAAACACATCGGGTTTCTCTACAGGCACAAACACTTTCATGCGGATGCGGACATTGGCCTGCAGGTTGTGCAGGTGGTATACCACGCTCAGCTCCTCGCCTTTGCGGTCGGGGAAGTTGGCCCCGGTGAGATCGGTCAGGAAACGGAAATTGAGTTCCGCATCATCAAACAGGAACTGCATTACCTTCAGGTTCATAGCCGCGGGCACGGTAAAAGTAAGCATGCCATAAGGCTCTTCCATGCCGGTAATCTCGCCGCCGAATTTTTCAATTAAGCGTTCTTTGATGCGCTCGTTGGTTAATGCCATTAGTCAAAAACAGGTTTTAGATATCACGCGCGAAGCGGCACCACGCGGTACCGCTTCGCTGTTTTTTACTGAATATTGTAACTAGCCAGAAGGGCTTTGTACTGATCGCTGTTGCGGCGGCGCAGGCTTTCGTTGGCCACCAGGTCCTGGATGCGCAGCACACCGTCGATAATCATTTCGGGGCGTGGAGGGCAGCCGGGCACATACACATCTACAGGAATTACCTGGTCGATGCCCTGCAGCACAGAGTAGCTGTCAAAAATACCACCGCTCGATGCACAGGCACCTACAGCCATCACCCAGCGGGGTTCGGCCATTTGCAGGTACACCTGGCGCAATACAGGGGCCATTTTTTTGGCAATGGTACCGGCTACGATGAGCAGGTCGCACTGGCGGGGAGTAAATGCCATACGCTCCGAACCAAAACGGGCCAGATCGTAAGTAGCAGCCAGGGTGGCCATGAACTCGATACCACAGCAGGAAGTCGCAAAAGGCATGGGCCAGATAGAGTTCTTACGGGCCAGACCTATCGCTTTATCGAATGATGTAGCCAAAAAACCTTCGCCGGAATACCCTTCGGGGATTTCCACTATCTTAACGTTGGTGTTATATTGAACCGGACGTGACATAACTTAGATTTGATACAGCTCCGACAAGATACAATACTCTGACGGCAACTGCATGTTTAAACACTTTCTATTACAAAGTTCCTCATTAATGCGGTCATAACCACATTAATCTTCCCATTTCAACGCGCCGCGCTTGATAATATAAATGAACCCTACCGCAAAAAATGCTACGAACATCAGCACCGCCAGAAAACCGTCGACACCCAATGCCCGGAAATTAACCGCGTAAGGATAGAAAAAGATTACTTCTACGTCGAAAAGCACGAAAAGGATGGCCACCAGGAAGTATTTAACGGCCATTGGCTGGCGCGCGTTACCCTGCTGGGCGATACCGCTCTCAAAGTTTTCGAGCTTATCGCTGGTCATCCGCTTGGGTCCAAGCAGGTGGGTAATGATCATGGTAAATACCACGAAACCCAATGCTACCACAAGCTGCAGTACAATCGGGAAATAGCTGAACGGCGTGGCCTGTTCCAGTAAAACCAGTTTATTCATAGTGTACAGCTAAAAAATTAGTGCCCAAAATTAAGGTTTGTGCTGCCAAATATCAAACCTTTGGACGACCTAAAATAAAAAAGTCCCGCCGGAGCGGGACAATTTAAATTTTACAGTGATCTGACTTATTTGGATTTGGCTAACAAATCCTTGATTTGTTTAGCTGTTGCATTAGATGCATCCAGGGCCAGGATCTTATCACAGTAAGCCAGGGCAGCAGCCTTGTCTTTCTTGTTGTAGTTGAATACAGCCAGGTATTGGTAAGCTTTCATCAGACCATCTTTTTTAGACGCATCGTCTTTTACCACCTCAATGTATTTGGTAAACGCATCTACTGCGGTACCCGCTTTAGCCTCAGGATCTTTGGCAGCCTGGGCCAGTGCCAGCCAGTATTGACCGGTAGCAATGTTAGAAGGCTCTACATTGTACTTTTCTGTAAACTGCTTGAAAGAACCGATAGCAGCATCATACTGCTGGCTGTAGTACTCAGAGAAACCTTTGTAGTACAGGTCCAGGGCTTTGGAAGACTCAGGGTATTTGGTCAGGATCTGGCCATACCACTCAGCAGCGCCTTTAAAGTCTTTGTTTTTACGGAACTGGTCAGCAATCTCGCGGATCACTTCGCTCTTATCGGCAGAAGTATCAGCATCTACTGCTTTCTGGAACTGTGCTTTGGCCTGATCGGGCTGGTTGTTTTTGTCCAGGATACGGGCATAGTACATGTAGTCAGAAGGCAATACCTTGGTGCTGGGCTGTTTAGCAAAGAATTGCTGAATAGCTTCCATTGCACCGGCTGCATCACCGGTTTCGTATTTAGAATAAGCCAGCAGGCGGTACATGTAGGGTTTATCCACACCTTTGCCCAGCAGCTCCTGCATTTTAGAGATCGCAGCAGGATAATCCTGGCTCAGGAACAGGATATTGGCATAACGGATCTGATCGTCGATAGAGTTATCAGACAGTTGCAGGTATTTCTCGATGTTTTCCTTGGCTTTGTCATACTTGTTTACACGGTAGTAAGCATCGGCCAGGTCGCTGTAAGGCAGCGGGTTGTTGGGGTCAGCAGCCTGGGCTTTACCATACGCATCCAGCGCAGAGTTAAAGTTTTTGGCAGCATACCACAGCGAACCGATACGGGAGAAAGCCAGGGAGTTGTTAGGATCCATAGAAGTGGCTTCTTCGTAGTTGTTCATGGCGTTACCACCACCACCTGGGGTTTTGCGGTAAGCATCACCCTGTGCAATCAGGATATCGGCAGTACGGGTGGCTTTCAGGGCCAGGCTGTACCACTCAATGGCTTTGGCGATATCGCCACCTTCTGTATAGGTGATGGCATCGGCAGCCAGTTTATAGATATCGGTTTCTTTTTTCTTGATTTTACCTACGGTAGCAGTGAGCAGGTTCATGGCTTCGGTAGATTTACCTTCGGTAAAATATACCCTGGCCAGACCGGTCTGGTTGGCTTTATCGTCCGGAAATTTCTGGAATGTAGCTTTGGCAGCCTCTACATTACCCTGGCC
>Ga0247823_10002360_pt1 | contig 15558 bp, 18 predicted proteins | sample 13C_PalmiticAcid_2_FD_192426 | JGI IMG/M metagenome (GOLD analysis project Ga0247823, IMG submission 192426) | Soil microbial communities from agricultural site in Penn Yan, New York, United States - 13C_PalmiticAcid_Day30 | ecosystem: Environmental > Terrestrial > Soil > Agricultural land...
CCGACGACACGCAGGTATGACTGGATCGCCTGCGGTGGCGCCCCGGCGGCGCGCGCCGAGCGATAGAGGCTGTCGCCGACCCGGCCGCGGATGCGCAGCGGGGTCGCGTCGACCGCGATCGGGATACGGCGCATCACGAGTTGGCCGCCCTGCCGCTCCATCTCGATGCGCAGGTCAAAGCGGGCGCGCATCGCGAGCGCCTCGACCGGGCGCGGCATCGTGCGCGCGGCGCGGCGGCCGAGAATCAGGTCGATGCGCGTGCCCGGCGCGATGTCGGCGAGCGGAACCGCGCCCGACACCTGGCTTGCGAGCGCCTGCGCCTCGCTGCTGCCGACGCCCGAGCGTTCGAGCAGGCGGGCAAAGCTGTCGCCGCTGCCGAGGGTGGCGGTGAGTTCGATCTGCGGGCGTTCGGGGGTTTGCGTCAGCGGACGGACGGCGTCGGTCGCGGCCATATGGCGGCCGGTGTCGCCGCCGAATGCGAGCGGCACGATCATCTGCGCGCGCGCTTCGTTGAAATCGGCCGCGTCGAGCGCGGGGGTGCCGCCGATCTGCAGCGGCTGGATTCCGGGGAAGGTCGCGATCGCGGTTCCGCATAGCAGGGTTAATGTCGCGAGACCGCGCCACCATTCGCCCGAACCGATATTGTCGCCAAGGTCGGGAACGAGATCGAGCTCGGCGAGCCGCTCGCGCCAGCCGAGCCGCGGTTCGGCGTCGGAATCGGCGCGCCGCAGCGGGATCGCTTGCGACATCGTGAGGGCGGCGGCGTTGCCGGACATCCCCGCGATGGGTTCGTGACGCTGAAACAAATTGCAACCCCCGCTCGGCGACCAAACCCTGTACCCGGCCGCCGAATGATGTTTTCGAGGCGTTGTCTGTAAAGAAAGGTCGTTAAAGTCAATTTAATGGCGGATTTGCCGCGGTTCGTTGCGGCGAGGCGTGGCGGGGTCGGGATATTATGCAACAGTGCGGGAAAAATCGGCTTTCACCCTACGGTTCGACGATAGCCTGTTGCGCGTGGACCCTGCGCATGCCAGCTTGGCGGCCAAGAAAATGACCTCTTCCTCTTCCCAGCCGGTCAAGGCTGTCCTTGGCCCCACCAACACCGGCAAAACCCATTTGGCGGTCGAGCGCCTGACCGCCCATTCGAGCGGCATGATCGGCTTTCCGCTGCGCCTGCTCGCGCGCGAGGTTTACGACCGCGTCGTCGCGATCAAGGGCGCGGCGCAGGTCGGGCTGATCACCGGCGAAGAGCGAATCATCCCGCCCGATGCGCGCTACCTGCTCGGCACGATGGAAGCGCTGCCCGTCGAGCGCGACGTCGCCTTCGTCGGGATCGACGAGGCGCAGCTCGGTGCCGATCCCGAGCGCGGGCATGTGTTCACCGACCGGCTGCTCCGCGCACGCGGGCGCGAGGAGACGATGATCCTCGGCTCGGCGAGCATAAAGGGGCTGGTCAAGGGACTGGTGCCCGAGGCCGAGATCATCACCCGGCCGCGTTTTTCGACCTTGAGCTATGCCGGGTCGTCGAAGCTGTCGCGCCTGCCCAAACGCTCGGCGATCGTCGCCTTTTCGGCCGAAGAGGTTTACGCGATCGCCGAAATGCTGCGCCGTTTTTCGGGCGGCGCCGCCGTGGTGATGGGCGCGCTCAGCCCCAAGACGCGCAATTCGCAGGTTGCGATGTTCGAGGCGGGCGAGGTCGATTATCTCGTCGCGACCGACGCGATCGGCATGGGGCTCAACCTCGACGTCCAGCACGTCGCCTTCGCGAGCTTGCAGAAATTCGATGGTCGGCGCCTCCGACGCCTGACCATATCGGAAATGGCGCAGATCGCCGGGCGCGCCGGGCGTCACCAGCAGGACGGAGGCTTCGGCACCGTCGGGCTGCCGCAGGTCGGTTTCACGCCCGAGGAAATCCACGCGATCGAAGGGCATCATTTCCCGCCGCTTGCGAGCCTGTTCTGGCGCAATCCGACCCCGGGCTTCGGCTCGCTCGACCAGCTCCTGTCCGATCTCGCCCAGCCGCCGAGCCAGCCTATGCTGCGCCCCGCGCCCGAGGCGGTCGATATCGCGGTGCTCAAACATCTGGCGGGCGATATGGAAGTCCGCGCGCGCGGCGGCGATTTCGACGCAGTCCAGCGCCTGTGGGATGTGTGCGGCCTACCCGATTTCGAGCAGCTCGGCGCCGAGCATCACAGCCGTACCGTGTTCAAGCTGTGGCAATGGCGCACGAACGGCGACGGGATGATCGATCCCGACTGGTTCGCGCGCCGCCTCGCGCGGCTGAACGATGTCGAGGGCGACATCGACCAGCTCGCGAGCCGCATCGCCGCGGTGCGTACGCTCTGCTTCATCGCGCAGCGCGGCGACTGGATCGCGGGCGCGGCGGGGTGGACCGAACAGACGCAGGCGCTCGAATCGCGCCTGTCCGACGCGCTGCATGCGGCGCTGGCGCAGCGCTTCGTCGACCGGCGGCTCGCGCTGCTGCTCCGCGATGCGGGACAGCGCGGGGCCGCTCTTCCCGTCGCGGTCGGCGCCGACGGCACCGTCGCGGTCGATGGCGAAGCGATCGGCACGCTCAAGGGCTTCCAGTTCAAGGTCGACCCGGTAGCCAAGGCAAGCGACCACCGCATGCTGCTCGCCGCCGCCGAAAAGCATCTGCGCGCCGAACTCGCGCGCCGCGCGACCGCGCTCGCCGAGGGCGACGACAGCGCGCTGTCGCTTATCGCCGAACCGGGGACGGCGCCGCGCCTCGCCTGGCACGGCCACGCGATCGCGACGCTCGCACGCGGGCCGACGCTCGTCCAGCCGACGATCCAGATCGACCCCTCACTGCGGCGGCTCGAATTGCATCAGGTGCAGGCGATTTCCGAGCGGCTGCAGCGCTTCGTCGCCGCGCAGCTCGCACGCCACGCGGGACCGCTCGCCGCGATGGGCGAGGCGGCGGGCGATCTGTTCACCCCGCCGCGCGTGCGCGCTTTGCTCGCGGCGCTCACCGACAATAGCGGGACGATCGGGCGTGCTGCGGTCGAGGATCAGCTCAACGCGCTGACGCCCGAGGAGCGCCCGCAGCTGCGCAAACTCGGCTTCACGATCGGTTCGCTCGATCTCTTCCATCCGCTGCTCTTGAAGCCCGAGGCGGTGCGCTGGCGCGCGGCACTGATGGCGGCGCAGCAGGGGGCGCCGGTTCCCGCGCTGCCGCCGCAAGGCGCGGTGCTGCAAAAGACCGGCAGCCATGCCGGACTGGTGATCGCCGGGTTCCGCCGCTGCGCATCGGGCTGGCTGCGCATCGACATGGCCGAAAAGCTCGCGCGTCAGGCGCATGCTGCGCGGATGCAGGCGGCGGCGCCGCCGACATCACCGGTCGTGCGCGCCGAGGACCATCATGACGATCATGTCGGAGACGAGCATGACGGCATCGGCGCCGCGCCGCCCCCCGGCTTCATCATCGACCCGGCGCTCGCGACCTCGCTCGGGCTCGACGAAGAGACCCGCCGCGCGCTCCTCGGCAGCTTCGGTTTTCGCAGCGTCGGCGAACCGGACTTGCAGCGCTGGCGTTGGTCGGGGCTACGCAAGTCCGAAAAGCGCCCGCGCCGCAAACCTCATCCGCATCGCAAGAGCGGTGACGCGCCGGCGCGCGCCGCGAACGGCGAAGCAAGACGACCGCCCACGCACCATGCGAAGAGCAAACGCGGCAAGCCGGACAAACCGCGCATCGACGCACCACGCCCACCGCGCCCCGATCGTCCCGACCGGCAGCCGCGTCGCGGTCCCTCGCCGAACAGCCCCTTCGCCGGCCTCGCCGCGCTCCTCGCCGACGCGCGTAAAGACTGATGGCGAGCCCGGGCGCCGCGGGAAGCATCAGGCTGGACAAGCTGCTGTGGTTCCTGCGCTTCGCGCGCTCGCGCAGCATCGCGCAGGCGATGGTCGAGGCAGGGCATATCCGGCTCGACGGACGACGCATCACGCGGTCGTCGTGCGCGGTCCACGCGGGCTCGACGCTGGTACTGCCCGTCGGCGAGCACATCGAGGTCCTTCGCCTGCTATCGCTGCCGCTCCGCCGCGGCCCCGCGCCCGAGGCGCAGGCCTGTTACCAGCGGCTCGATCCCGGGGTTTCGCCGTCCGCACCAACGGCTATCGACGCCGATGGAAATGCTTTGCACCCCGAAGACCCCGATCATCCTAATCAATGAGAGTGATTCGCAACTGTCGCTTAGCGTTGACGCGCCGCCGTCACGCGGCATAGAGGCGAGCCCATATTGAGAGCCTGACGGCCCGATTGCCGTCATCTGAGGGAGCCGAAAGCCCATGACCTATGTCGTCACCGATGCCTGCGTCCGGTGCAAATATATGGACTGTGTCGAGGTGTGCCCCGTCGACTGTTTCTATGAGGGCGAGAATATGCTCGTCATCAACCCCAATGAATGCATCGACTGCGGCGTCTGCGAACCCGAATGCCCGGCCGAGGCGATCCTGCCTGACACCGAGAGCGGCCTTGAAAAGTGGCTTGAGGTGAACAGCAAGTTCAGCGCCGAATGGCCGAACATCACGGTCAAGAAGGAAACGCCCGCCGACGCCGACGAATTCAAGGGCGTCGAGAACAAGTTCGAGACGCTCTTCTCGCCGGAGCCCGGCGAGGGCGACTGAATACAAAAGGGGGCGGGACTTTCCCGCCCCTTCTTTTTTGCCCCCTTGAAAGACCTTCGCTTGGCGACGATGTAGGACGGCGGAGGGGCCAGCCAGCCGGTTCTCGGCGCGGCGCTCCAGAAACATAAGGACGAATTCCCAATGATCGACCCGCTCGCCGCCCTAGTTCCCGTCGTCGTCGAGCAGACGAGCCGCGGCGAACGCAGCTTCGACATTTTCTCGCGCCTGCTGCGCGAACGGATCGTCTTCGTTACCGGCGAGGTCGAGGACCAGATGGCCTCGCTGATCGTCGCCCAGCTGTTGTTCCTCGAATCGGAGAATCCGAAGAAGGACATCTATATGTACATCAACTCGCCGGGCGGCGTCGTGACGGCGGGCATGGCGATTCACGACACGATGCAATATATCCGCCCGCGCGTCGGCACGGTGTGCATCGGCCAGGCCGCATCGATGGGCAGCTTCCTGCTCGCCGCCGGCGAACCCGGGATGCGCGTTGCGCTATCGAACGCCCGCGTGATGATCCACCAGCCGTCGGGCGGCGCGCGCGGCATGGCGTCGGACATCGAAATCCAGGCGCGCGAAATCCTGCGCATCCGCAAGCGGATGAACGACCTGTATGTGAAATACACCGGCAAGCCTTTGAAAGAGATCGAAAAAGCGATGGACCGTGACACGTTCCTCGAAGCCGACGAAGCCAAGGCGTTCGGACTGGTCGACCAGGTGTTCGACCGCCGTCCGGGCCTGCCCGGCGACGACGCGCCGAAGGATGTGAGCGAGGGCCCGACGCCCTGATTGCCGCGTCCCGAAACGAACCAGTAACCGCATTTCTTGACATCCGCTTGGCGCCTTGGTGCTAGGCGGGACATTGAACCCGTGTCACCCAATTGCCATATTGTAATTGGGTGACCGGGGACTAGGATAAAGACGGCAGCGCCCCTTTTGGGCCCGCCATAGGAAGTTTTATGACGAAATTGAGTGGCTCGGACAGCAAGAGCACCCTTTACTGCTCCTTCTGCGGCAAGTCGCAGCACGAAGTCCGCAAGCTGATTGCCGGGCCAACCGTGTTCATCTGCGACGAATGCGTCGAGCTGTGCAACGACATCATCCGCGAAGAGATCAAGGGCGGGATCGCCGCGCGCAAGGACGGCGCGGTGCCGACACCGCTGGAAATCTGCCAGCATCTCGACGCCTATGTCATCGGCCAGAACACCGCCAAGCGCGTGCTGTCGGTCGCGGTGCACAACCACTACAAGCGCCTCGCGAACAGCGGCCGCGGCGACGATGTCGAACTGGCGAAGTCGAATATCCTGCTCGTCGGCCCGACCGGCAGCGGCAAGACGTTGCTGGCACAGACGCTCGCGCGCTTCCTCGACGTGCCCTTTACGATGGCCGACGCGACGACGCTGACCGAAGCCGGTTACGTCGGCGAGGATGTCGAGAATATCATCCTGAAGCTGCTCCAGTCGTCCGACTATAATGTCGAAAAGGCGCAGCGCGGCATCGTCTATATCGACGAGATCGATAAAATTTCGCGCAAGGCCGAAAATCCCTCGATCACCCGCGACGTGTCGGGCGAAGGCGTGCAGCAGGCGCTGCTCAAGCTGATGGAAGGCACGACCGCGAGCGTTCCGCCGCAGGGCGGCCGCAAGCATCCGCAGCAGGAATTCCTGCAGGTCGACACGACGAACATATTGTTCATCGCGGGCGGAGCGTTCAGCGGCCTCGAAAAAATCATCGGCGATCGCCTTCAGGGCAAGTCGATCGGTTTCGGCGCGCATGTCGCCGGCCCCGACGAACGCCGCATGGGCGAAGTGCTGAAGAATATCGAGCCCGAGGATCTGCTGAAATTCGGCCTGATCCCCGAGTTCGTCGGCCGCCTGCCGGTCATCGCGACGCTCGAGGATCTCGACATCGACGCGCTGGTCAAGATATTGGGCGAGCCCAAGAATGCGCTGGTGAAGCAGTATCGCAAGCTCTTCGATCTCGAGGAGGTCGTGCTGACCTTTACCGACGATGCGCTGATCGCGGTCGCCAAGAAGGCGATCGAGCGCAAGACCGGCGCGCGCGGCCTCCGCTCGATCGTCGAGGCGATCCTGCTCGATACGATGTTCGACCTGCCCGACCTCACCGACGTGGTCGAGATCGTCGTCGACAAGGACGTCGTCGAGGGCCGCAAGGATCCGGTCCGCGTCTATGCCGACAAGGCGAAAGAAGCGGCCGGCGACGCCGCCTGAGTCGCAATGGGGCGCCCCGCGGGGCGCCCTTTTTATGTTGCATTGCAGCAACAGTTTCCGGAAAAAACGCATTCGCGCCTGTGGATAAATCCTGGCGCCTGACGGAAATTAGCGGTTTTTCGTCGCCCGTCTGAGCGGCGGTTCCCTCCCCGCTTGCACTGTCACAATTGCTGTCACAATCGTGCCACATGCGGGCTTCAGGGGCGCTCGCAGGTCAGGCGCGCCCCGTTTGTGCGCTTGCCGTTGCACCACCATAGGGGACATCCAGAATGAAATTCCGTCACACGCTCGCTGCCAGCGTTGCGCTGATTCCTGTCGCACTGCTTTCCACGCCGGCCTTCGCCCAGTCGACCGGCTCGCAGGACTTCGAAAACGAAATCATCGTCACCGGTTCGCGTTCGAACCAGGGTATCGCCGGCGTGGTCACGCCCGACACCACGAAGGCGAAGGTCGTCCTGACGCAGGAATTCATCGAGCGACAGTCGCCGGGCCAGACCGTCAACGACCTGATCAACCAGCTTCCGGGCGTCAGCTTCCAGAACAACGACCCGTTCGGTTCGGCCGGCGGCAAGATGTCAATCCGCGGTTTCGACAACACGCGCATCAACCAGACGTTCGACGGTATCCCGCTCAACGATTCGGGTAACTATGCGCTTTATTCGAACCAGCAGCTCGATTCCGAACTGATCGACCAGGTCAACGTCAACCTCGGTTCGACCGACGTCGACAGCCCGACCGCCGCGGCATCGGGTTCGACGGTGAACTATCGCACGCGCACCCCGGGCGAAGAGTTTGGCGTGAAGGTGGTCGGCTCGGCCGGCGACTTCAACTTCTTCCGCATCTTCGGCATGGTCGACACCGGCGTGCTGACCCCGTGGGGCACGCGCGCGTTTATCTCGGGCAGCTCGGCGACCAACGACACCGTGTTCGGCAACGTCGACCAGCCGGGTTTCAAGGCGCATCGCGGCCGCATCAACAAGAAGCAGTTCAACGCCAAAATCTATCAGCCGCTCGGCGACAATGGCGACTTCGTCGCGCTGTCGGGCCACTATAACGAGAACCGCAACAACTTCTTCGGTTCGGTCGGTCTGCGCAACGTGCACAACACGGCGCTGAACAGCGTCCCCAACATCTTCCCGCAGAGCAAGAAAGATCGCGACTACGGAATCGCGCGCTGCCAGATCAATGGTGCCACTCCGGGAGTCAAGGATGACGGAGCGACCAACCTTTGCGGCTCGACCTTCGACGAACGCATGAACCCGTCGAATACCGGCAACATCCGCCTGAATTCGCGCTTCACGCTCGCCGAAGGCCTCGTCCTGACGATCGATCCGAGCTATCAGTACACCAAGGCCAATGGCGGCGGCACCGCCGTCGGTTCGGAAGCGCGCCGCGACGTCATTGCTGCCGGCACTCCTTCGGCTGCGAACTGCAACACCGCTGCGAACAGCGCGACGGTCAGCTGCCAGATGGGCTACATCGGCGGCACGCCCTATTATGGGCGTGATCTCAACGGCGACGGCGACATGCTCGACACCGTTCGCGTGCTCGCACCCAACCAGACCCAGACCCACCGCTATGGCCTGATCACCGGCCTGCGCTATGAAATGGGCGACCACACGTTCCGCGTGTTTTACAGCTGGGAACGCGCCCGCCATCGCCAGACGGGTCAGACCAACTTCCTGCGCGCCGATGGCCAGCCGATCGATCCGTTCCCCGTGAACGATCCGCTGAAGGACGCCGATGGCAATGTCCTGCAGCGCCGCGATCGCAAATCGATCGCCAGCCTGAACCTGTTCGGCGGCGAATATCGCGGCGAATTTGGCCGACTGACTGTTCAGGCGGGTGGTTCGTACAAGATGTTCAAGCGCGACCTGAACAATTATTGCGCCACGTCGAGCGCAACGGGCTTCGTCGAATGCTTCGGCACCAACACCGCCGGTCTTGCCGCATGGCTTGCCGCCAACCCGACCGTCGTGATCGGCATCGACCGCACGGTGACGCCGGCCGCGAACATCGTGGTACCGGTCCAGGGTCCGCAGCAGCGCGTCCGCAAGTATAACAAGTTCACGCCGAACGTCGGCCTGACCTTCGACGCGACCGACGATGTCAGCGTCTTCGCCAACTATTCGAAGGGTGTGCAGGTTCCGGGTACCGACAACCTCTACAACGCCTTCTTCTTCCCGGCGGACTCGGACGCGGCGAACCCGAAGCCCGAGACGACCGACAACTTCGACCTTGGCGTGCGCTATACGACCAGCCAGATCCAGGCGCAGGTCGGCCTGTGGTACACGATCTTCAAAGACCGTCTCGCCTCGTCGTTCGATCCCGACACCGAACGTAACGTCTATCGCAACCTCGGCCGCGTCGACAAATATGGCATCGACGGCAGCCTGTCGGTCCGTCCGATTCCCGAGTTTGCGGTCACCGCTTTCGGTTCGTACCTGAAGTCGAAGATCAAGGACGATGTCATCAACGGCGTCTGCACCGCGGTTACGCCGAGTTGCGCCGCCATCGGCGACGACATCCTCGCTCCGACCAAGGGCAAGCGGGAATCGGGTTCGCCGGTCTACACCTTCGGCGGCCGCGTCCAGGGTGAACTCGGCCCGCTCTCGCTGGGTGCCCAAGTGAAGCGCACAGGTCCGCGTTACGTGAACGACCAGAACACCCCGCTGTTCCAGACCGTCAATGGCGTCGCGAACACGCCGGTCTTTGGCGCCAAGGCTCCGGCCTACACGCTCGTCGACATTGACGCGCGCCTCGGCCTCGAATGGGCCGGCCTCGGCGACAAGGTCTATTTCCAGGTCAACGTCACCAACCTGTTTGACAAGCTCTATGTCGGCGGTTTCGACGGCCAGCTGGCGAACAACTCGGTTCCGTTCACCCAGATCGGTGCACCGCGGACCGTCATCGGTTCGATCGTCGTCGGCTTCTAAGCCGCAGATCAGACCAACGAAATCGGGCGCGGGAGGAAACTCCCGCGCCCTTTTTCTTGTGTCAGCGAATGCGAAGGCAGCGCCGCGCGGGGCGCCGGGAAATCAGCCCGCAGCGATGCGCCGCGCGGTGTCCTGCACCAGCGCGATCATGTTCGGCACACCTTGCGTGCGATTCGACGATAGCTGGCGCGTGAGGTCGAAGGGCGCGAGCGCCGCGGCAACGTCCATCGCGGCCACTTCGGCCGCAGGCTTGTCCTGCACCGCGGCGAGGACGAGCGCGACGATACCCTTGGTGATCGCGGCGTTGCTGTCGGCGAGGAAATGGAGTTGTCCGTCTTCGCGCGGCACCGGATAGACCCAGACGCTCGCCGAACAGCCGCGCACCAGCGTCGCATCGGTCTTGAGCGCGTCGGGCATCGGTTCAAGCTCGCGGCCGAGCTCGATCAGCAGGCGATAACGATCGTCGCCGTCGAGAAAATCATATTCGTCGAAGATGTCGGTGAGGCTACGCATGGCCGCGCCCCTCGCACAGATGGCGCCAGGTTGGAAGGCCCCGAAACGACATCGGCCCGCCCCCTGTCAGCCGCCGGACGGATGGCGACTGACGGGGGAGCGGGCCGATGCCGCGCGGGCCGGGGTGATTAGAGGTCGACCCCCGCCGCGATGGCTTCGAGCTTGCGCAGCCGTTCCTTGAGGTCGGCGATCTCGATCCGCGACCCCGCGTGCGGGACGCCCGGATCCTGCGCGAGCGGCGCGTGGTGGCCCGCAGCCAGTTCCTCGCGCTTGAGCTGGATCCAGTCGCGCCAGCCGCGCAGCGCGACGAGGCTGACGATGCTCAGCGCGGTGAGCGCGATGGCGGCGGCGGTGAAGTCGGGGGTGATGAAGGCCATGAGCGTTGCTCCTTTAACGGCGTTCAGATTTTGCTGCTGTCGCGCAGTTTCTCGATTTCCTGATCGAGCGTGACCGCGCGGTTATTGTCGGTGGCGATGCGTTCGAGCACCTGGATCCGGTCCTTGAGGGCGCGGATTTCAGCCTGCAGCGCCTTGGTCTCGGCGTTATCGGCGGCGTTGCCGACGAAAAACTCGTTGCCCTTGTTATCGCGGCGGATGCCATGCTTGGCGCGAATGACGCTGCCTATCGTCACGATGAGGACGATGCCGATGACCATTTCAAACGGGTTCATGGGGAAGAATCCTTTCCGTAAATCTTTGTTTTAATTGAGCGGGGCGTCGCGCAGCTTTTCGATCTCGTCGGCGACATCAATTCCCTTGTCGGTAACGATGCGCTCGAGAACGCGGACGCGTGCCTCCAGCCGTTCGGTTTGCGCCGCATATTGCGCGGCCTTTTCGGCGGTTTCGTGCGTGATCGCCTGGAACTGCTTTTCCTTGAACTTGAGCGTCCGTTCATAAGCGGCGTAGCCGATGGCCAGCGTGACCGGCAGTCCGACAACGATGGCGAGAATGAAGATGACTTCCATGTTCGTTCCTCTCGGTTCGGCGCTCAGTTCGACGGGCGCCGCAGCGCTTCGATCTCGTGGCTCAGCCGGTGGCTCTCGTCGGTGACGATGCGCTCGATCACCGCGAGGCGATCCTTCACCGAACCGAGTTCGGCGCGCAGCTGGGCATTTTCCTGGCTGATCAGCTTGACGCGCTCCATCGCCTCATCGCTGGTCTTGGGATAGACCGCCTTGCCCCAGCTGTTTTCGAGCGGATAGCCGTTCTTGACGCGGAGCCAGGTGGTGAAGACCCAGCCGCCGACCCCGGCCAGGCCGACAATGGCGACAACGGGGGCGACGGCGTTCAGGACATCCAGATTCATTGTCTTCTATCCTCTCAGCGCAGGCGGTCGATCTGGCTGGCGAGCTCCGCCGCCTGACCGTTGTTTTCGGTTGCGATACGTTCGAGCACCGAGATCCGCTCTTCCAGCCGGCTGACCTGCCCCGCCAGCTTGGCGTTGTCATCGGTCAGCAGGGCGATTTTTCGATCAGCGTCGGGGTCGGTTCGATGAACCGTGCCGCCCCATTCATTCTCGACGGGATAGCCATGCTTGGCGCGGATCCAGGTGGTGAACATCCAGCCGCCGATCGACAGTGCGATGATGGCGAGGACAAAAGTGGTGCCACCGAAATTCATGTATCTTCCTCCCTGTTGCCTTTGGCCCGCCCGGCCCGGATCAGCGCAGCGCGTCGATCTCGTCGGCGAGGCGGCGATTGTGGCTCGTGTAATATTGCTCGATGTCGGCAAGCCGGCGGTCGATGTCGCGGAAGCGCGACTTGATGTCGCGGGTCGATGCGGTCGGGTTGCTGCGCACGCCCTGCCAGAATTTCGCTTCCTCGGTCGAACCGTAGAGTGCGAACGGCTTGGGCGTGCCCATCCAGGCGACCATCCAGTAAGCGATCAGCGTCCAGGGGAAGCCACCCATCAGGGTCAGGAGGACCGCGCCGACGCGAACCCAGAGGACGTCGATCCCGCTATAATCCGCGATTCCCGAACACACACCGCTCCATTTGGCGTTCTGCTTGTCGAGGTAGAATTTTGTGCGGCTGGCAGACATCTCAGTTCCTCCGGCTATTGTTTTCGAGTTGCGCCAGTTCTTCATCGCTGCGTACCGCGGGGCGGAAGTCGGGATGGTCGGCGCTGATGATGCGTTCGACGGTGTGCAGGCGGTTTTCGAGCCGCCGTGCGGTATCGTAAAGTTCGTCGAGCAGCTGTTCGTCTTCTCCGGTCAGCGTCTTGGCCTGCTTCCACTTCGTGATGTAGTGGAGGATCAGCCAGGGCAGACCGAGGAAGAGGGTTCCGATGACGATCGGGACGATGATGATCTCTTCCATCGGTCCGGCTCCTTAGTTCTTGCCCTGCGCGGCCTTCAGCGCGGCGAGTTCGTCGGCGACCTTGTCGGCGGCCTGCAGTTCGGCGATCTCTTCGTCGAGCGACTTCTTGTAACCGAGGCTCAGCGCATCGGCGCGGCCTTCGGCTTCGTCGACGCGGCGTTCGAGGATCTCGAAGCGCGAGAAGGCGTCTTCGACGCGGTCGCCGTTGGTCATCTCGCGCAGCTTGTAGCGGTTTTCGGCGCTTTCGAGGCGGTTGACGACGCTCGACTGGCGCGCGCGGGCTTCGCTGAGCTTCTTCTGCAACTTGGCGATGTCGGCTTCATAACCGGTCAGCGCGTCGTCGAGGACGGCGATCTCGGCCTTGAGCTTGTCGGCCATGTCGCCGGCCTTCTGCTTTTCGACAAGCGCGGCAGTGGCGAGGTCTTCGCGGTCCTTCGACAGCGCGAGTTCGGCCTTTTCCTTCCAGCTGTCCTGCAGGCTTTCGAGCTTGGCGATGTGGCGGCGCATTTCCTTCTGGTCCGCGATCGTGCGGGCGGCGGAGGCGCGAACTTCGACGAGCGTTTCGTTCATCTCGAAGATGATCTGGCGGATCATCTTTTCGGGGTCTTCGGCCCGGTCGAGCAGGTCGGTGACGTTGGCGGCGATGATGTCGCGGGTTCGTGAGAAAATACCCATTTGAAACTCCTGTCGAAAACTTGAGACCATTGTCTGTTTTTAAAAGAGCTGGTGCCGGGGCGGGGCAAGGGGGGAGAGTGCCCCGGCACCAGTGCCGGTCAGGCCAAAGCGCTGACCGCCGGGGACATGACAGCGGCGACCAGCGGGCCGGCGGGGGTGCCGGTGACGCTGGAAGCAACCTGGGGCTGGTCGATCACGCCGACGAGGATGGCCAGCGCTCCGACCGCGCTGAGCGCGAAAGTGGCGGCCTGGGCAAACATCGTTTTCATGGATCAACCTTCCCTGTGTTTTCGCTGCACCGGAGCATTGTGCGCCGGTTCGTTGAAATCTTTGCAGGAGGCGTGCCAATTGCGCAAAGGCACGGAAAACCGCCGAACTTCATGCGCAATTTACGATCCCGATCGATTTGCCTTGCCAATCAGCGGGAAAATTTGCCAATGATTGGGAATGGAACGCGAGACCCAATTTATCGGCCAATCGGCGGCGTTTCAGGACGCGGTCGAGCGTGCGAGCCTTGCGGCGTCGCTCGACCGTCCGGTGCTGGTGATCGGCGAGCGCGGGACGGGCAAGGAACTGATCGCCGAGCGGCTTCACCGCCTGTCGACGCGCTGGGATCGCCCCTATGTGATCATGAACTGCGCCGCGATGCCCGAAACGCTGATCGAATCCGAATTGTTCGGGCACGAGGCCGGCGCCTTCACCGGCGCGACGCGCACGCGCGCGGGACGCTTCGAGGAGGCCGACGGCGGCACTTTGTTCCTCGACGAACTCGCAACGATGTCGATGGGGGCGCAGGAACGCCTGCTGCGCGCGGTCGAATATGGCGAGGTCACGCGCGTCGGCTCGTCGCGCCCGATCCGCGTCGACGTGCGCATCGTCGCGGCGACGAACGAGCATCTGCCCGCGCTCGCCGAGGAGAACCGCTTCCGCGCCGACCTGCTCGACCGGCTGTCGTTCGAGGTCATCACCCTGCCCCCCTTGCGCGCGCGCGAAGGCGACATCGAAGTGCTTGCCGAATATTTCGGGCAGCGCATGGCGGCGGTGCTCGGCTGGGACGAATGGCCGGGCTTCGGCCCGCGCGCGCTTGCAGCGATGGAAGGGCACGACTGGCCGGGCAATGTCCGCGAACTGAGGAACGTCATCGAGCGCGCGATCTATCGCTGGGCCGACCCCGAAAAGCCGGTCGACGCGCTGAGCTTCGACCCCTTCGCGAGCCCGTGGCAGCCGGTGTCGCGCAAAGTCCCGGCAAGGGCAGAGGCGTCCGCCCCGGTGCCGTCAAGCGATACGGCGCCCGCCCCCGCTCCGTCCTCGGGACCGGTCAGCGATCTGCGCGCGGCAGTCGACGCATATGAAAAGCAGATATTGTCGGACACGATGGCGCGCTGCCGCTTCAACCAGAAGGTCGCGGCCGAGGCGTTGGGGCTGAGCTACGACCAGATCCGCCACGCGCTGAAAAAGCACGGGCTGAATCAGTAAGCTATTGCCCCGGCAATTGCGCGTTCAACGCTTCCAGCACCGCATCCTGCGTCGAAGCCAGATCGGCGAGCCGGTCGCGCAGCGCGTAGATGTCGGGAAGTCCGTCGATCTGGTCGTCGACGCTGCGCTCGATATAGAGGCGATCGATATCCGCCAGCGCTGCTGTGAGCGGGGCGCGCGCGGCGGCGAGGCGCGAGATCGCCTGTTGCGCGACAACCCAGCGTTCGCTGGCCACGGGGGCGCCCGCGGCGGCCGAAACCGCCGACGCCGCCGCGGTCCGCTCGGCGACAAATGCCTGCTGGCCCGCAGCCCCGTCCGCCTCCCAGCGCTGAAGCCGTCCGGCAAGGTCGGTGGGCAGCGGTCCCGGGGGTGCAACGACGACCGCGGGCGGCGCGACATCGAATCGCCCCTCGACCGCGCGCTTTGCAAGCGAGGGTCCGTCACTGGACTGCGTCGCGGCGCAAGCGGGCAGCGACAGGAGTAGCGGGACAAAAAGAAGGGCGCGCATCATCGCCGCCCCTGATATGGGCGCGTCGGCGGCGCAGCAAGCACCGAATCGGCAGCATCGGCGATAATCGGTGCAGCCCTGCGCTTTTGGATGAAAAGCACGGGATTTGGCGGTTGACAGCACGCGCCTGGCTCGCTAGTGGCGCTGACTTTCCCGCATGCCGGAAAAATCGCCTGCTTTGGCGGGTGACTGGCAGCGTGGGTGTTTTAGTTTCTGATTGGATGGAAGACCATGTTCGCAATCGTGCGCACGGGC
>Ga0247823_10002361_pt1 | contig 15558 bp, 12 predicted proteins | sample 13C_PalmiticAcid_2_FD_192426 | JGI IMG/M metagenome (GOLD analysis project Ga0247823, IMG submission 192426) | Soil microbial communities from agricultural site in Penn Yan, New York, United States - 13C_PalmiticAcid_Day30 | ecosystem: Environmental > Terrestrial > Soil > Agricultural land...
AAGGCGTCTGCCACGTTGCGGGGGATCGACCAGCCGGCGGTGCCGATGGGCATGGGGACATCCGGAAGTGCGGGTGTCCCGATCAGGCAAGCGAGGTGCCTGCGCCATGTGGTGGAAGGCGTGGGAGCAGAACCATCGAGAATCAATAGGGTTCCATGGCTTGATTTTTCAGACTACCCGCCAACTGACCCGCCAATATAATATCGATCGAACGCGCCCGAAATGGTGTCTTTGGGGAGTGATGGTCTGTCAGGGCGGGAGCCGCTCTGGTGTTCTGTTGGTGGGGGAGGCCAAGTGCGCTCCGAGCGGCCGGTGACGACCCGCATCCGACATACAGCCTGCATCCCTACCCGCCGGCAAGCAGCCCTTGGCGTGCATGGGGGTGGTGGTCTCGGTGTCGAGACCAACCTCCCCACGATCGATGTATTTGGGACGCTGTACCGCATAGGCCGTCGGGCACAATCCATGGCAATCCGCCACCCGCGTTGCTCTCCGGTCCATAGTCACGTCCGCTCCTCCCCATGCCGCCATCCAAGTCCACCTACGATCTGCCACCCGGAGCAACGAGCCCCGTGGTCAAAGAAGAGCACATCGAATACGGCTTCATCGGCAAACTTCAGAACCTGAAGTACGAACGCCGCGACGACATCCGCGACCTCGCCGCACTGAAGAAGAACTTCCGCGAGAAGTTCGAAGCCCTCAACCGGGTCACGCTGACCGACGCCGAGTTCGCCCGACTGCTGGATGAAATCGTCACCGCCGATGTCTACACCGCGGCCAAGACCCTGCGCAGCATCAATGCCTTCACCCGCGATGACGGCACGCCGCTGAACTACACGCTGGTGAACCTCAAAGACTGGTGCAAGAACCACTTCGAGGTCGTTCGCCAGCTGCGCATCAACACCGAAAGCAGCCACCACCGCTACGACGTCCTCATCCTCATCAACGGCGTGCCCTGCGTGCAGATCGAGCTGAAGACCCTGGGCGTGAACCCGCGCCGGGCGATGGAGCAGATCGTTGAATACAAGAACGACCCGGGCAACGGCTACTCGAAGACGCTGCTGTGCTTCATGCAGCTCTTCATCGTCAGCAACCGCGACCGCACCTACTACTTCGCCAACAACAACGCCCGCCACTTCGCATTCAATGCCGACGAGCGCTTCTTGCCCATCTATGAGTTCGCCAGCGAAGACAACCGCAAGATCACTCAGCTCGACGAATTCGCAGATCACTTCCTGACGAAGTGCCACCTCGGCCGCACCATCAGCCGCTATATGGTGCTGCTCGCGGGCGAGCAAAAGCTCATGGTCATGCGGCCGTACCAGGTCTATGCCGTCCAGCACATCGTGAAGTGCATCGAGGAAGACAACGGCAACGGCTACATCTGGCACACCACCGGCAGCGGCAAGACGCTCACCTCCTTCAAGGCCTCGACGCTGCTGAAGGAAAACGAGCACATCCACAAGTGCGTGTTCGTCGTGGACCGCAAAGACCTCGACCGCCAGACGCGCGAGGAATTCAACAAGTTCCAGGAAGGCTGCGTCGAAGAAAATACCAACACCGGTGCCCTCGTGCGCCGCCTGCTGTCAGATGGCTACGCCGACAAGGTGATCGTCACGACCATCCAGAAGCTCGGCCTAGCGCTCGACGAGAACAGCAAGCGCAACAAACAGCGCAGCAAGAACGGCCAAGCCACCTTCAAAGAACAGCTCGAAGCGCTGAAAGACAAACGCATCGTCTTCATCTTCGACGAATGCCACCGCTCGCAGTTTGGGGAGAACCACAAGGCCATCAAAGCCTTCTTCCCCAAAGCGCAGCTCTTCGGCTTCACCGGCACGCCCATCTTCAAAGACAACGCAACGGTCGCCAGGATTGCGTCAAAGGAAGGAGCGGACGACGCAGAGAAGACGCTCGTCACCACCCAAGACCTCTTCCAGAAGCAGCTTCACGCCTACACCATCACCCACGCCATCGAGGACGGCAACGTCCTGCGCTTCCACGTCGACTACTTCAAGCCAAAAGAAGAAAACGGCAAGAAGCCGCCGAAGCCCGGCGAGGCGATCGCCAAAAAGGCCGTCATTGACGCCATCCTCGCCAAACACGATGCCGCCACCGGCGGGCGACGCTTCAATGCCGTGCTCGCCACCGCCTCCATCAACGACGCCATCGAGTACCACGCGTTGTTCAAGACGATGCAGGCGGACACACTGGCCGCCGACCCCGATTTCAAACCACTGAACATCGCCTGCGTCTTCTCGCCGCCCGCCGAGGGCGACCCGGATGTGAAGCAGCTCCAGGCAGACCTGCCGCAAGAACAAGCCGACAACGAAGACGACCCCGAGGGCAAGAAAGCCGCGCTCAAGGCCATCCTGGCCGACTACAACGCCCGCTACGGCAGCAACCACCGCTTGAGCGAGTTCGATCTCTATTACCAAGATGTGCAAAAGCGCATCAAAGACCAGCAGTGGCCGAATGCCGACTACCCGGCCGCGCAGAAGATCGACATCACCATCGTGGTGGACATGCTGCTCACTGGTTTCGATTCCAAGTTCCTGAACACGCTCTACGTCGACAAGAACCTCAAGCACCACGGATTGATCCAGGCGTTTTCTCGCACCAACCGCGTGCTCAACGGCACCAAGCCCTACGGCAACATTCTCGACTTTCGCCAGCAGCAAGTGGCCGTCGATGCGGCCATCGCCCTCTTCTCCGGCGAGAAGACGGGCGAGCAGGCACGGGAAATCTGGCTTGTGGACAAGGCCCCGGTGGTGATCCAGAGGCTGGAGACCGCCGTGCAGAAACTGGGCGACTTCATGAAGTCCCTGGGCCTGGCCTGCAAGCCTTCCGACGTGGCCAACCTGAAGGGCGACGCGGCCCGTGCGGCCTTCGTCATGCACTTCAAGGAAGTGCAGCGCCTCAAGACCCAGCTCGACCAATACACCGACCTCAGCGACGACCACAAAATTGCCATCGAGCAGGTGCTGCCTAACGAAAACCTGCGCGGCTTCAAAGGCCAGTATCTGGACACCGCCAAGCAGCTCAGAGACCAGCAGGGAAAGACGCGTGGCGCCAACGAGACCACCGAGGACACGGTGGATCAGCTCGACTTCGAGTTCGTGCTCTTCGCCTCGGCCGTTATCGACTACGACTACATCATGGGTCTCATCGCCAAGTTCGCGAACCAGACGCCGGGCAAGGTGAAGGTGAGCCGTGATGAACTGGTAAGCCTCATTCGGGGCTTTTCCAACCTGATGGACGCGAGCGAGGACATCGTGGCCTACGTCGACTCTCTGAAAGACATCAAAGGCGTCAGCGAGGCCGCCATCCGCGACGGCTACACCCGCTTCAAGGCCGAGAAGAACGCCAAGGAGCTTGCCGGCATCGCCGCCAAGCACGGCCTCGCCACCGCTGCTCTGCAGGCCTTCGTGGACGGCATACTTGATCGCATGATCTTTGATGGCGAGCAGCTTGGCGACCTTCTGGCTCCGCTCGACCTCGGTTGGAAAGCGCGCACCCGGGCTGAACTTGCCTTGATGGAAGACCTGCTCCCTCTGCTGACCAAACGCGTCGGTGGCCGTGACATTTCGGGACTCAGCGCGTATGAGCAGTAAGACCAAAGCGATCGTCACCGAGGAAGAGACTAAGGCAGCGCTGGTGCCAAAACTTCGATTCCCCGAATTTCAAAGCACTGGCGACTGGATGACAGTAAAGCTCGGGTCGGTTGCGACGATCCGTACGGAAAAAGTCGGCAACAACGTTTGCGTGCCGATGAGCATTACATCCGGCGTCGGGCTTGTGAGCCAAGAAGAAAAGTTTGGGCGTGTGATCGCGGGCGACTCATACAAGAGCTACGTGCTCCTAAAGCCGAACGACTTTGCCTACAACAAGAGCGCCACTAAAGAATATCCAGAAGGATTTCTTGCCTTGTACTCGGGCACTGAGCTTGCGGCGGTACCGAACAGCATCTTCACCTGCTTCCGCATCGACGGAGACTCGCCTGATGTACGGTTTTTGAACTATCAGTTCTCAGACAACCTGCACGGGCGCTGGCTGCGCAAGTTCATCCAGGTGGGGGCGAGGGCTCATGGTTCGCTGAGCATCAACGACAACGATTTGATGGCTCTTCCCGTTCCTGTTCCGGCAGGTGCTCTATCGATCGCCGAACAACAAAAAATCGCCGAGTGCCTGAGTTCGGTGGACAAGCTGATCGCCGCGCAAACGCGGAAAGTGGACGCGCTCAAGACCCATAAAAAAGGGCTGATGCAGCAGCTTTTCCCCCGCGAAGGCGAAACGCAACCCCGCCTCCGCTTCGCCGAATTTCAGAACGCCGGACAATGGATGTCAGACAGTCTCGAAAGACTTTGCGCAGCCAAAATTTCCTACGGCATCGTTCAAGCGGGGCCTCACGTTCCTAATGGAATGCCGTATATCAAAAGCACTGATTTAAACGCGAAGCTCTGCTTGGAAAAATTAGCGCGCACTTCGGATGCAATTGCACTGAAATACCGGCGATCAGAAGTCGAACCCGACGATATTGTTTTTTCTCTCAGAGGAAACATCGGAGCTGCCCAAGTCGTTCCGAAAGATATTTCCGTAGCCAACTTAACACAAGGGACCGCAAGGATCAGGCCCCAAGGTTCGGTCGAGTTTTATCTCCAAGCGCTCCAGAGCCCAGCCATTCGCAACCGGATTCTATCGGTTAGTAAAGGCAGCACGTTTCAAGAAATCTCCCTGGAAGCTTTGCGAAACGTGCAACTGCTTCGCCCGCAAATTGATGAGCAACAACGCGTCGGCTCGTGCTTAAGCAACCTCGACACTTTGATCACCGCCGAAACCCAGAAGCTCGAAGCCCTCAAGACCCACAAGAAGGGGCTGACGCAGAAGCTCTTCCCATCCCTGGAGGAGAAATGAGTCACGAACGGATTGCCAAAGAACTAGCGGTTGCTCAAGAACGGATCACGCTCATCTACGCATTCAACGCGACCGGCAAGACGAGACTGTCTGTTGCCTACAAGAATGCGACCAAGGAGGAGAACGGAACCCATGCTGGGGTTTACTACAACGCCTACAGCGAAGACCTTTTTGTCTGGGACAACGATTCTGAAAACGGCGAGGTCAACGTCCAACTGGATATTCGAGAGAGCAGCCTAAACCGCTTTCACGGTTCGCTCACTGAGGATGACATTCGGGACAAGCTCAACCGATTTCGTCCCAACTACCGGTTTGACTTTATTTTTCACGAGAACCCCGAGGACGGTATCAAATCGGTGATGTTCTTTCACGAAGTCGCTCACCCGGACGATCCGAACACGATCTCTAAAGTGCCATTCAAGATCTCACGAGGAGAGGAACGGATTTTCGTCTGGTGCTTCTTTCTCGCGCTTTTCGAAGTCGAAGGATGGGCAGACAAACAATCGTCCCATTTCTTCATTGACGATCCCGTGTCAAGTCTGGACGATCACAATATCTTCGTCACAGCGTCGACCATTTACGACCTGATCGACGAACATCACGAGAAGAGAAAGTTCGTGATCACCACGCACCACATTGGACTCTTCTCAATTTTGTCAGACATGCTAACGAAGGGGGAAAAGGCTTCCAAATTCAAGAAGCTGACCCGCGCCTGCATCCTCAGCCTCAAGAATGACGAAATATCGCTGGAGAACTGCCAAAAGGATGTCTTCTTGTATCACCTCCGCCTTCTCCAGGTTCTGGATCAGGCGCACGCATCCGGCGCAGTGAAGGCATATCACTTCGCCTTACTTCGTCAGATTCTTGAGAATGTGGCGTCGTTCCTAGGCGTGGGGCAGTTCGGCTATGTCTTGAGGCAGATAGGAATCAACGACGTGGATGAGGTTGCTTCCATCGTCAACACCCTCTCTCACAAGAAGGTTTACTACTTCGAGTCGGATGAACTAAAGGCTGATTCGCTTAAGACTTTTGAGAAAGTTTTCACTGGCCTGAAGGAAAAATATCAGTTCGTCCTGCATACGCCTGCACCTAGTGCGTCTCCCGCAGGACCTGAAGCGATTGCGACGGCATGACCGACCTAATCCTTTACACCACGGAAGACGGCCGCAGCCAGATCAAGCTGCGGGCACAGGAGCAGACCGTCTGGCTAACGCAGTTGGAGATGGCGGAGCTCTTTGATGCCACCAAGCAGAACATCTCCCTGCACCTGAAGAACATCTTCGAAGACGGCGAGTTGGACGCAGCGGCAACCGTCAAGGAATCCTTGACAGTTCGAATCGAGGGCAGCCGCGAGGTACAGCGCCCCGTCACGCTCTACAACCTCGACGCCATCCTGGCCGTGGGCTACCGCGTGCGCTCACCGCGCGGCGTGCAGTTCCGCCGCTGGGCTTCCACCGTCCTGAAGGAGTACCTGGCCAAGGGCTTCGTGATGGACGACGAGCGGCTGAAGAACCCGGATGGCCGCCCGGACTACTTCGACGAGATGCTGGCGCGCATCCGCGACATTCGGGCTTCCGAGAAGCGCTTCTATCAAAAGGTGCGAGATCTCTTTGCGCTTTCCAGTGACTACGACAAGACGGACAAGGCCACGCAGGTTTTCTTCGCCACGGTGCAGAACTTATTGATCTTTGCCGTGACGCATAAGACTGCGGCCGAACTCATCACTGCCCGGGCGAACCCAGCCGATCCGCATTTCGGCCTGCTCGCCTGGAAGGGCGACAAGGTGCGCAAGACCGACATCGTGGTCGCCAAGAACTACCTGACCGAAGACGAGATCGACACCCTGAACCGGCTGGTGGTGATCTTTCTTGAAACCGCCGAACTGCGAGCCAAGAGCAAGCAAGAGACGCGCATGGCCTTCTGGAAGCAGAACGTCGATCAGATCATCTCGTCCAACGGCTTCCCGCTGCTCACCCACGCCGGCAGCATCAGCCATGAGCAGATGGAAGCGCGCACGGGCGAGCTGTACCTGAGGTTCGACCAGGACCGCAAGAAGCGAGAAGCCCTTGAAGCCGACCAGCAGGACGAGGCAGACCTCCAAGCGCTCGAATCCAAGCTCAAAAGACGCCCGAAAAGATGACCGAAGCCAATCAAAAACAATTGGGCAGCACCCTCTGGAGCATCGCCGACCAACTGCGCGGGGCGATGGACGCGGACGACTTCCGCGACTACATGCTGTCGTTCCTGTTCCTTCGCTATCTGTCTGACAACTACGAGACGGCTGCGAAGAAGGAGCTCGGCAAGGACTACCCCGATGTGAGCGGCGACGCCCGCAAGGTGCCGCTGGCACTCTGGTATGCGAACAACGCAGACGACATCCCCGCGTTCGAGAAGCAGATGCGCCGCAAGGTGCACTACGTCATCAAGCCCGAGCACCTGTGGAGCAGCATCGCCAACCTGGCGCGCACCCAGAACGGCGAGCTGCTGAACACGCTGCAAGCGGGCTTCAAGTACATCGAGACGGAATCGTTCGAGAGCACCTTTCAGGGCCTATTCTCTGAGATCGACCTCGGCTCCCCCAAGCTGGGCAAGAAGTATGAGGACCGGAACGCCAAGCTCTGCACCATCATTCAGAAGATCGCCGAAGGGCTGGCGGAGTTCTCGACCGACATCGACGCGCTGGGCGACGCCTATGAATACCTGATCGGCCAGTTTGCTGCCGGCTCCGGCAAGAAGGCGGGCGAGTTCTACACCCCGCAGCAGATCTCGGACATTCTCTCTGCCATCGTCACGCTGGACAGCCAGGAGCCGAAGACCGGCACCAAAAAGCGGCTGGACAGTGTAATGGACTTCGCCTGCGGCTCCGGCTCGCTGCTGCTCAACGTGCGCAAGAAAGTAGCCAAGGCAGGCGGCACCATCGGCAAGATCTACGGCCAGGAAAAGAACATCACGACCTACAACCTCGCGCGCATGAACATGCTGCTGCACGGGGTGAAAGACACGGAGTTCGAGATCTTCCACGGCGACACCCTGCTCAACGAGTGGGACATGATGCGCGAGCAGAACCCGGCCAAGAAGCCGAGCTTTGACGCTATCGTCGCCAACCCGCCGTTCAGCTACCGCTGGGAGCCCACCGACGCGCTGGCCGACGACGTGCGCTTCAAGAGCCACGGCCTGGCGCCCAAGTCTGCAGCCGACTTCGCCTTTCTGCTGCACGGCTTCCACTACCTCAAAGACGAAGGGGTGATGGCGATCATCCTGCCGCACGGCGTGCTGTTCCGGGGCGGAGCGGAAGAGCGTATCCGCACCAAGTTGCTGAAGGACGGGCACATCGACACGGTGATCGGCCTGCCTGCCAACCTTTTCTATTCCACCGGCATCCCAGTGTGCATCCTGGTGTTGAAGAAGTGCAAGAAGCCGGACGACGTGTTGTTCATCAACGCCGCCGAGCACTTCGAAAAAGGCAAACGCCAGAACCAGATCAAGCCCGAGCACATCGCCAAGATCATCAAGACCTACCAGTCCCGAGAGGAAGAGGCGCGCTATTCACGCAAGGTCGAGATGGCCGAGATCGAGAAGAACGATTTCAACTTGAACATCTCGCGCTACATCAGCACAGCGGTGGGCGGAGCGGAGATCGTCTTGGATGACACGCACAAAGAGCTGGTGGACATTGAAAAGGCGATTGCGGCAGCAAAGGACAAACACAACGGCTTCTTGAAAGAGCTGGGTTTGAATCTGTTGCCATAGTCGCTCACCTTTGATCCCGCGCAGGCTGACCTGCTCGGCTTGCCAATGTAGCGGCTCGTTTCTGGCGGACCGTTGCGGGTGCCTCCGACACGACGGTGACGAGACGAGAAGCCGGACAGCTGCCTCTGGTCACCATCTGCTGATGGCCGTGAGCGGCCGATTTCAAACGCAGTGACCATGGGCAGGCGGCTCGACGTCCAGGCATGTCGTTGTCCACGAGCGGGACCACGGGCACCAACAGATGTTTGGAGGGCGAGGGTTGCCCCGAGGTCGGGCCGGCCCGACGAACGCCGCTACAACCCGACCGGGGGCATTGTCGGACCGATCCGCCCGAGCGCCGGACAGGGCTCAGCCGCGTTTCCGCGGCCGTTTGGACGTGGGCGTGTCGACCTCTGCGGTGAGCCGTGCGACTTCGGCGTTCGCCCCCTCGACCTGGTTCAACAAGCAGTGGAGCACGAGGCGGTCGATCGGGATCGCGCTCGTGCCCGGGATGCAGTTTCGCGTGTCGGCCGCCAGGGCACGCAACCCCACCAGGTCGACCACGGCTCCCGGCGGTGTTACGTCGATTCCAAGCGCGATGGCGTGCGTCTCGGCCGCGCGAACCTCGGCGCGCGCCTTCTCCCGAACGTCTGGTGGCACTACGAAGCCGTTGGCCTCGGCGCTGCGGTGCTCACGCACCGCCCGGTAGGCGGCGTCGAGTCGTCGGCGTGCAGCCTCCTTTGCATCAATCACCTCAGAAGGTGGTCGAGGGCCGAAGAGGCGCTCAGCAAATCGGTTCATCATCTGGGCCTCGGTTTCGAGCGCCGGATCACGTGTCTGGTTCATGGCGATGTTTCCTCTCACTTGTCTGTCGTTGTTCCGGGGATCTGACGGAGGCCGCGAAGTTCGCTGACTGGCACGACGCGTCCGCGGCCGGCAGCGCCGCGTGCTACCTCGTGGACTTCGTCGGCGGAGAGAAGCCATGCGCTTTGCTCCGTCAGCACGTCCAGTGGGGTTCGCGCCTCGGTGACGCCGTCGCAGTACATGTCACAGCCGAGTCCCCACCCCCTTTCCAACGACTGGGTCGTCTCGAAAAATGGCGCGCTCAGGCGCGAATCAACCGAGGCGACTGCGACCTCCGTGGAGAAGGCAGGTTCAAGGTCGAGTTGGTAGGCCAGGCTGGAAATTACTGCGGCCCGCAACTTGGACCGTGAACCACAGCGCCCTGCTTCAGCTTTGCCGACAATACTCGCGGCCTCGGCCACGCCGAGGCGAGCGCAGTATCGGCAGGTTTTGAGTCGGAACCTGGCGTCGCGGCTCAGGCCTTCGAAGACGCCGTTCGACGATACGCTCAGACCCGAAGGGGTGCGGGCGAGGGCGACGAAGGTGGCGCCCGCCACCGTGACATGGGCTAAAGCGTCGGCCAACGCTTCGATGAGCAAGAGATCGCGTTCGGAGTTGTTGTCGCGGGCCTGTTCGGCCGGAGATCTGGGCGACGATGCTGTTGCTGAGTTCATGAATAAACTCCTCGATGAAGCGCGGACCGGCCGCGCGGTTGAATGTGCCCGGATTGACGGCCCACCACGAGCCCACCGTCGACGTGAGGCCCCCGCGCGTGCGAGGCGGTCTGAGAATGTGTCCGCCACGCGGCAGTCGTTGACCAGCGACGGTGCCGGGCGTGATTGCATTTCGAGGCCGGCGGCGTTTCGACCCGAGTGAAGTCCCCACGGATCGACCGCGACCACGCATGTCTTGCATTGACTGGCGCTCCTCCGCCGTCCATCGCCGCGCAACGTGTGCCGACGTTCGCGATTGAACAATTCGACCGCCAGGATTGAATGGTGGCGCCGCGGTGCTCCCCCTTTTTTGACACCATGCGCTTTCTCGACGTGTCCCCCGCAGTCGACCGCCCCCCCGCCCGCGTCCCGGCCAGCGCATGTTCGGGTCTTGCGAGGTGTCACAGATCATTCCCCTGCAAGCCTGACCGCCCAATGCTGGCCAGCGTCTCGCTCGACTCTTGCCAAGTGTGAGTCGTGCCGTCGAAGTCGAGCACGAAGGCGTCGGTCGGCCCGTTGCGGTTCTTCGCTAAGTCGGCACCGATCAGGTGCCTGCCGCCGGCAAAGCGGCGCACCCGCCACAGCAGCAGCACGATGTCGGCGTCCTGCTCTATGGCACCCGAGTCGCGCAGGTCCGCCAGTACCGGCCTCAGATTGGCGCGCTGCTCGACTTCTCGATTGAGCTGCGCCAAGGCAATCACGGGGCACTGCAGTTCTTTCGCCAGGGCCTTCAAGCCGTGGCTCACTTCCTCGATCTGCAGGTTCCGGTTAGCGCGTCGGTCGGTACCGGCCGTGAGCTGCAGGTAGTCGAGCACGATCAGCCCGACCCGACCGTAGCGGCTGGCCGTGCGGCGCGCCTTCCCGACGATCTGCGGCAGCGTCAGGCCAGCCGCATCCTCGATCACGACCGGATGCAGGCGGTGGGCATCTCCGAGCCCGGCAGTCAACATGGACCATTCGTCGGCATCGAGGCGGGCGCGGGCTATGCGCCCACCGTCGACCCCGGATAGCGCCGCCATCGAGCGCGCAGCGACTTCCTGACCCCGCATCTCCAGCGACAACACCAGGACTGGCGTGCTTCGCGCAGCGAGCAGCGCGAGGTGCAGCGCCATGCTCGACTTTCCGACCGACGGTCGGGCGGCCACTACGACCAGGCTGCCGGGTTGCAGTCCGTTCGTCAGGCGGTCCAGCGTTGCAAATCCCGTAGGCAGCCCAGCCGTTGCGTCGGCCGCGCCCCGTTCATCCAAGTCGCTCAGTCGGCTCACCAGGTCGTCGGCCAAGCCAGAGAGTGTGACGAGAGCCTCGGGTTCGGGCGCGAGCACCTCGGCCAGCGACGCACGCGTCGCGTCGATGCGTTCCGCAATAGACTGCGCGTTGTCGGCCCAGGCAACGGACAGGGCAGCATCAGCCGCGGCGATCAGGCGGCGCCGAGTGGCGCGCTCGATGACGATGGCAGCATGCGCGCCGATGTTGCGCGCGCTCGGCACGCTTTGCACCAGCGCGCTCAGGTACTCCAGGCCACCGGCTTCCTCGGCTTGGCCCAGCGCTGCCAAGCGGGCGAACACCGCCACCACGTCAACCTCCTGACCGGCGTTGAGCATCGAGGCGAGGCAGCCAAATACGACTTGGTGCTCGCAAGCGAAGAAGTCGTACGGCGTCAGCAGGCCGGACACGCGAGGCCAGGCGGCAGGGTCGAGCAGCAGGGCACCGAGAACCGCATGTTCGGCCTCGATGCTGTGCGGTGGCTCGCGGTCGTCGCGGCGGTCATCGCGGGCACTCATACGCGGGCCTCCGCTTGGTCGTCGGCCAGCTGGTGCTCTACTGCCTCGATGATCTTGATGCGCGCGCGTTCGCTGATGAGGTGGTCGAAGTCGGGACGCCAGCCTTCGTGTCCGGGACCACCTAAACGACGGCCTGCGAAGAAGTCCAGCCGCTGTGCCTTGGCGAAGAAGCGGTCGATCCAGTTCAGCGCGTTCTCGCGTTCGGGCTCGTGGCCGTTGCAACTGCGCTTCAGGGCGAAGGTCCAGAACGCCGCGATGAGGGTCTGACGCTTCTTCGAGTCGAGTACCTTGACGCGCGGCAGCTCGGTCATGTGCTTGTGGAACATGTTGATGATTGCATCGACCGGGACAGGTTGGTGGGTGACACGCGGCAGCGTGTCGCGGGTGCGCCTCAGCGCACTCTTCTCTGTTCTTTCTTGGTTCTCCTCTGTTGGGGTGACGCCCACGTCGGGGTTTGGGGACGTGGACGCCGGGGTTTGTTGCCGTTCGCGTCGGGGTTTCTGCCGCGTGAACCCTGGCGTTGACTCCGGGGTTTTGATACCGAAAAGGGTGGCGCCAGCGTCAGGGTTTAGCGTCAGCCTGTAGTTGTTCGCGCGCCCGCGTCCGCCACCGTCGAGAACTTCAAGGTCACCCATCCCCTTCAGCCTCGCGATGCCGCGCTGAACGGAGCGGACATCGACGCGCAGGAGGGCGGCCAGTGTTTCGATCGATGGGAAGCACTTGCCGTTTGCACTGTTGGCGAAGCTCGCAATGGCGATCAGCAGCAGCCGGTCGGCGCCGTCGGCCCGGGAATGCAGCAAGGCGGCGTGCATGAGGGCGTAGCTCAAGATCGGCCCCAGGCCGGCGCCTGGTGGGCCTCACGCTGGGGTGCCGTCTTGGACCCGGTCCGTGTGCCGAATGCAGTGCAGACTGGCATGCGGCCAAGTGCCGTCGCGTGGAGGGTGCGGGCCGTCATGGCGTCGGGCTCGCGGCACGGCGAGCTCGAATCGCCAGCCACTGGCGCCACCAGCGGCGGCAGCTCAGGCATTGGCCGGACGGGCGGCCCGGGCCGCAGCGGCACGCAAGGCAGTGCCAAGGGGCAAGCTTCTTCGGCATGGTGTTCTCCATGCCGACCGGATGACAACTCGGGTAGTGACGTGCAGAATTGCAAGCCTGCGATGACTTGCCCGCCGCCGCGCCCGGTGTCCCCCGGCCGGCGGCGTTCTTATGCGATGGTGGTGCGTGCGCGGCCGTTGCCGTTGTTGGTCGGTTTGGCTCCAGCGCTGTCGAGCAGTGCGCGCACGTCCCCAAGGCGATGGGTGGCGCGGGTGCCAGCGGGGATGCACTGTGTCGGCGGCAGCACGCCGATGGAGATCCACCGGAAAATCGACGCTTTGCTTCGGCCGAACAGCGCAGCCACCTGCGACGTGCTGATGCGGCTTTCGTCTGGGAGCGTCCGCAGGTCTTGACTCATGGGGTCACCTCAATCAGTGGTTGGTGACCGAATTAAGCTGACTTCGAGCGCATTCAAAAAGGACACTGACCTTGTGACGAGTGTCCTATTTATTTGGCTTTGGAACGGGCGGGCGACCTCGCTTGCGTGGGGCGTGTTCACCCAGCGCCTTTCTCGCCCTGTATTGCTGTTTTGCCTCGGTGCTGCCGGGTTCCGGCGCCTGCAATCGACCCTCTAGTGCATGCAAGCGCTTCTTGCGAATGCGTGTCGCAGTGAGAATCCGCTGGCGGTCGCCGACGTCCTTCTGCAGTTCGCGGCCCACCTCCGGAAACTGCTCAAACAAGTCCATCAGCTGTAGAAATTTCGCGGACAGCAACTTGTCGGGGCTGCGGCCACTGCGGAGGGCGTCGTGGTACTCATCCCACAGGGCTGCTCGCTTCTCGCGTGTGGCGACGGGAGCGACGAGGTCCCATTGTTTCCGGTCGGCGCTCATGCTTTACCTCTCTTGCCGCTCAACGAGACCACGTTGTCGACCTGCAGCTTGTGGGTCAGAAACACCGCCCAGGCCTCCAGCAGCGCGGCCCGTTGTTTCGTGAATTCCCCGCGAAGGTAGGCCTGTTCGACCTTGTCGCCGCTGATGTGCGCCAAGCAGGCCTCTGATACGGCCGGTGGGAAGTTGGTGCATTCGGCCGCCCAGGTCTTGAACGTCGCCCGTGCAGTACCGTGCGCTGTGGTGAGGCGGTCCAACTTCGGGTCGTACCACTTCTTCGGCTCGTCTGTGCTCTGCTGCGTGCGGTCCAGGCGCCTTATGCATGTCGTCAGAGCCATGTCCGACAACGGGCTGCCAGCCTCGTTCGAAAAGATGATCCCCTCGCGTTTGGGGAGGGCCTTCAGCAGGGCGACCGCCTCGCGGGAGAGCTGCACACGGTGTTCTCGTTTGCCTTTCATGCGGTCCGCGGGCACGGTCCAAGTGGCGGCCTTGAGGTCGACCTCCTCCCAACTGGCGCTGCGGGCCTCCCCGCTACGCGCCGCGGTCAGCATGGCGAAACGAAGGCAGGTTGCCGCAACGCCTGGCAGGCTGGCCAGTCGCTGGTAGAACTCGCCTACGACGGAGTAGGGTAGTGCGGCATGGTTGGTTCGGCCCAGGCTGCCACGGCTGGGCAACGCGAGTGACAGATTGCCTTTCCAGGTGGCCGGGTTGTGCCCCTTTGGGCGCGCGCCGATGGTGGCCGCGTAGTCGAGTACAGCCTCGACGCGGCCACGCAGTCGACTCGCCGTCTCCGGTGCCCGAGTCCAGATGGGCTTCAGGACGCGCAACACGTCGGCGGCTTCAACCGTCGCCGCGTCCATGTGGCCGAGTTCGGGGTAGGCATAGGTCTCCAGCGTTGCCGTCCATTGATACTCGTGCTTGGCGTTCTTCCAGCCTGGTGCCTTGGCGGCGATCAACTCCAGCGCGCAATCCTTGAATGTCTTGCGGCGTGACTGCTCAGCCTTCAGTCGGGCACGGGCGGCGTCGCGCTCTGCCAGTGGGTCGGCCCCTTCGCGAAGTCGTTGGCGTGCTTGAGCAGCCGCGAGGCGGGCGTCGGCCAAGGACAATTCGGGATAGGGACCGAGCCCCATCTCTCGGCGCTTGTCAGCATGGAGGTAGCGCAGCAGCCAGCTCCGGCCAGACCCTTGCGTGACCTGTAGGTGCAGTCCCGCCACGCCACCCACTGCGTGGACTCCGGGACCCAGTCTCGACACGGACAGCGCCCCTAGCTCTTTCGCAATTTTCGGCATACCCACCCCAGTCTTTGGCGGGTTGGCAACCTACCCGCCATAAAAAACGAGATTGAATGATACCAAGCTGAACCAGGCGGACCGAGTTTGCCTATGGGCGAGGGGTCGAGAAGGGCTGTTGTTTGGGTGTTCTGGTGGAAGGCGTGGGATTCGAACCCACGGAGGGCGTAAACCCTCGGCAGTTTTCAAGACTGCTGCCTTAAACCGCTCGGCCAGCCTTCCGGACCCGGGAGTGTAACGCGAGCCTCGCCGGGGAAACCCTAGCGTATTCGCGCGGACTGTCGCTTCGGGCGCCGAAGGTCCAAGATGGCGTGATTGCAACCGAGGAGTTCACCGTGAGCGTCTCCATCGTGGGCTGGGCCCACCTGCC
>Ga0247823_10002362_pt1 | contig 15553 bp, 19 predicted proteins | sample 13C_PalmiticAcid_2_FD_192426 | JGI IMG/M metagenome (GOLD analysis project Ga0247823, IMG submission 192426) | Soil microbial communities from agricultural site in Penn Yan, New York, United States - 13C_PalmiticAcid_Day30 | ecosystem: Environmental > Terrestrial > Soil > Agricultural land...
CTCGAATTCGCCGACCATGAAGCTGCGCTCGATCAGGTCACTGTGCGAAGCAATGGCAACACCCTGGTAGTGAGCAGCGGCCCGCTCTCACAATCCCACCGCAAGGGCGCGTTGCCGACCTTGCGCCTCTCGACCCGGTCTTTGCGCGGCGTGACGCTCAACGGCGGGGCCAAGGTGCGCGTCGCAGAGATGCACGGCGCGCGCGTGGAGCTGCTGCAGACCGGTGGGGGATCGCTCGACGTGGCATCGATCCGCACGGACGATCTGAACGCCAGCCTCACTGGCACCGGCGCGATGACGCTGGCAGGGACCGCCGCGCGAATCCGCATGCGCAATTATGGCACGGGCTCGATCGACGCAGGCGGGCTCACCGCCGGCGACGCGAGCCTCACGTCGGAGAGTAGCGGCAGCATCGCGATCAATGTGCGCTTCACCGCGCGCGCGACGGCGCTCGCCAGCGGCGGGATCAGCATCAGCGGCAAGCCCGAATGTACCTTGCGCGGCCCCGGGCCGATGGAGTGCTCGGGGACGATCATCCGCCGCTAGGCGGCGAGCGGGAAACGCAACAGCCGGTCTTCGAGCGCGACCAGCGCCTGGGCGCCGCGACCGACCGCGCGAACGATCTCGGGGTGATGCGCATCGAGCCCGCCGGTGAGCGCGCCGAATGCCGGCAGGATCAGCTTGGTCGCGGTGGCGACGAAGCAGCGCCGCGCCACCTGACGCCCGCGCACGCTGATCCGCAGCTTGGGATGGAAATGCCCCGACAGTTCGGGGCGCGATTCACCCGGCACCGCTTCGTGGCGCAGCACCAGCCCGTCGACCTCGGCTTCCTCGAGGATCGTGCCGCCGCAATGATCGACGAGCAGCGAATCATGATTGCCGGTGATCCAGCGCCAGTCGAGCCGCCCGGTCAGCCCGGTCAGCAGCGCGCGGGCATCGGCCGGGAGTCGCTCGCACCCTGCCGAATCGTGAAAGCTGTCGCCGAGGCACCACAATTCGGTCGCCCGGCTGCGTTTCACCAGCACCGATAATTCGGTGAGCGTCGCCAGCGAATCGTAAGGCGGCAGCATCTGCCCTTTGCTCGCGAACCAGCTACCCTTCTCGAAATGCAGATCGGCGACCAGCAAGGCACGCCGGGCAGGCCAATAGAGCGCGCCCTCGGCGAGCGCCTCGAAATCATGACCGCCGAACGAAAGGGGAACCATGGCCCGGCTATCCGGCCACGACGCCCCCGCTGTCAACTCCGCAAACAGGTGCGCGGCAACGAAAAAGGGCGCCGGAGCCAAGCTCCGACGCCCTCGATCTCGTTGCGTCAGACCGCCTCAGGCAGCCTGGGGCAAAGCCGCTTTCGCCTGCGCGACGATGGCGCTGAACGCCTCGCCTTCGTGCATCGCGATGTCGGCAAGGACCTTCCGGTCGAGTTCGATGCCGGCGAGCTTGAGCCCGTGCATGAACTGCGAATAGGTCAGACCCTCGGCCCGGACGCCGGCGTTGATGCGCTGGATCCACAGACCACGGAAGGTCCGCTTCTTAACCTTGCGGTCGCGATACGCATACTGGCCGGCCTTTTCGACGGCCTGCCGCGCGATGCGGATCGTGTTCTTGCGACGGCCGCGATAGCCCTTCGCCTGTTCGAGGATGTTCTTGTGCTTGGCGCGGGTGGTTACACCCCGTTTGACGCGTGCCATCTCTGCTGGCCTCCCTTACTTCAGGCCGTACGGCGCCCACGCGAGAACGCGGGCGGTATCGGCATCGGCGAGCACGGAGGTGCCGCGATTCTGGCGGATATACTTCGCATTGTGCGAAATCAGGCGGTGGCGCTTTCCGGCGACTCCATGCTTCACCTTGCCAGTGGCGGTGAGCTTGAAGCGCTTTTTGACGCCGCTCTTCGTCTTGAGCTTGGGCATTTTGGTCTCCTTGCAAACTCGAACGTGCGAACAGCCGCGGCAGCCCTTGATGGCCGGGCGTGTTCCTGACGTTCGAGGAAAGCGGGGCGCATAACCGCAACAGCGCTGCAATGCAACCTGAGTCCTGCGGATGTCGGAAACCTCTCCGGCGAAGGGGAGGTGGCAGCGAAGCTGACGGAGGGGGCGGACTCATGTCGGCAGATGAGTCGCTTACCTCCCCCTCCGTCGCCCAGGTCGACACCGCCCCTTGGCGGGAGAGGATGGCGTCCGGTGGAACCCTCGGGTCCTACAGGACTTTTTACTCCGATGGCCGACCGGGACTCGCCCATAGAAGCTGCCGACAAGGCATCGCCCGGCGACACTCCGCCGAGACCCGCCCGCGCGCTCGGAACGCCGCTCGCGAGCATCATCGCCTTCCTAACCACCACCTTGGGCCTGCTCGTTCTCGCCTGGACGATATTGTTCGTCACCAAGGGCCGCTTCCTCAAGCCGACGTTCGAGAAGATCGCCTCCAGCCAGACTCACCGCAACGTCAAGGTGGCGGGCGACTTCCAGCTCTATTTCGCCCCGTTCAACGTCAAGTTCCTCGCCGAGGGGCTGACCATCTCCAATCCCGAATGGGCCGGCCGAGGCAATTTCTTCTCGGCGAGGAAGATCGACACGCGTATCTCGACGTGGAGCCTGTTCACCCACAAATACCGTTTCAACTGGGTGGGGCTCGAGAACGGTCGTGTCGACCTCCAATGGGACAAGGCCGGCGAGCGCAACACCTGGACCTTCGACGACAACAAGAAGAAAGGCGATCCATTCGAGCTACCGGCGATACGCCGCGCGCTCGTTCAGGGCACCCTGGTCCGCTATGTCGATCCGCGAATGCAGATCGAGGCCGCGATTCGCATCCATACCGTCGAGGCCACCGACACCAAATTCGCCAGCGCCGTTCGCTTCGACGGCAACGGTACTGCGCGCGGCACGCGTTTCACCCTGAACGGTGCGCTGCTCAGCCCCAACGCTACCCTCGCGGGGGGCGCGAACCAGCTCCGGCTCCATGTCGAGGGCGTCCGGACGGCGATCGACGTCTCGGGAACGCTGCCCGGCGCCACCGAGATCGAGGGCGCCGACCTGCACATCGATGCGCGCGGCCAGAACCTGGCCGATGTCTTCGCGGTGGCGGGCATCGCGGTCCCCGACACACGCAATTACCGCCTCCGCTCGGCGATGACGAAGCGCGGTGACGAATGGCGCTTCACCGGGATGCGCGGCCGCTTCGGCGCCAGCGACCTTTCGGGCAAGTTCACCGTCGCGCTCAAGGAGCCGCGGCTTCTGCTCACCGCCGATCTGTCGACGCGCCTGCTCGATATCGTCGATGCCGGGCCGTTCATCGGCTACAGCCCGCAAGCCTCGGCCGCGGGTGCGGTGGTGACGCAGGCTGCGGGTACCCCGCGCATCCTTCCCGACGCGCCGCTCCGGGTCGAGGCGCTCAAGAATTTCGATGCCAAAGTCGACTGGACGGTGCGTACCGTGCGCGCCGACAAATTGCCGGTTTCGAACATCACGCTCGGGCTCGATCTCGACAATCGGCTACTAAAATTGAGCCCCCTCAACTTCAGCCTCGCGCGCGGCACGGTCAATTCGGACATCACGATCAACGCACGCCGCGACCCTGTCTTCACCGATTACGACATCCGCCTGTCGCCCACGCCGATGGGGGTGCTGCTCGCCGGATTCGGAGTCGAGGAATCCGGCACCACCGGTACTTTGAAGGCCCGTGTCCAGATGACCGGATCGGGCAATAGCGTGCGCGATTCGCTGGCCAATTCGAACGGCCGCATCGCCGTGATCCTGCCCAAAGGCAGCTTCTGGACGCGCAACATCCAGCTCTCCGAACTCGACATCGGCACTTTCATCCAGAAGATGTTCGAGAAGAAATTGAAGGAGCCGGTACAGATCAATTGCGGGCTGATCGGATTCAGCGTGCGAAACGGCATCGCGGCGGCCGACCCGATCCTGATCGACACCGACAAGAACGTCATGCTCGGGCGCGGCGGGTTCAGCTTCAAGAACGAGAGGCTCGACATGGCCTTCCGGGCCGACAGCAAGAAGTTCAGCCTGTTCGCCGGTCAGTCGCCGGTCGGGATCGGCGGCTATTTCGCGCGGCCGAGCATCGACGTGATCAGTCCCGAATTGCTCGGCCGCGCCGGCGCCGGGCTGGGCCTCGGCATCGTCGCCAGTCCGTTCGCCGCGGTGATCGCTTTCGTCGATGTCGGCGACGCCAAAGCCGCCGATTGCGGCCCCGTGCTCGCCGGCGCATCGGCACGCGCCCAGCGCACCGACAAGGGCAAGCCCCGTGACGATGTCGGCAGGGGCACGACCGCCAAGTCCGAAGACGGCAAGCGCTCGAAAGACGAGCGCAAGAAGCAGCGCAAGAAGTTCCTCGGCATCTTCTGAACCGCTATGCTCCTGCCATCCGACTCGAAGGGAGAGCGAGCATGGCCGACGAACAAAATCCGATGCACGGCGTCACTGCGCACCTCACGATCCGCGAAGGCAAAGGCAGCGCGGCAGTCGATTTCTACAAAGCGGCGTTCGGCGCCGAAGAGCTCGGCCGCCATCTCGCCGAAGACGGCACGCGGATCATGCATGCCCATCTTGCGATCAATGGCGGTTCCTTGATGCTCAACGACGATTTTCCCGAATATACCGGCGGCATCTCGGTCCCTGCGGGAGTCACTCTCCATCTTCAGACCGACGATGCCGACGCGTGGTGGGAACGCGCAGTCGCCGCGGGCGCGATCGTGCGCATGCCGCTCGACAATCAGTTTTGGGGCGATCGCTATGGACAAGTCCTCGATCCGTTCGGCCATACCTGGTCGATCGGCGGGCCGGTGAAGAACTAGGCCCGACACGGTTTGGCCGCTCGCCGTGCAGCGGCGCCGCACGTACGTTGCGCTTCCTCGTGCGACCGTCGGGCGAACGATCTAGAACCAAAGGGGTGTCGAGATAGCCCTTGGTTTCGCGATATACGCAATATATATGGTTCATATATGAACCATATATCGAGATCCCGATGGGTATTGTGAACATAGACGATGATCTGCACGATCGCCTGCGCAGGGCGAGCAGGGTATCGTGTCGCTCGATCAATGCGCAGGCCGCCTGGTGGATAAAGGTCGGCATGCTGTGCGAGACCAATCCGACGCTCAGTTTCGCCGAGATCATCGAACGAGAGCTCAGCTCCGCAGGCGTCGCGGCTGAACCGCTGGTTCTGGTGACGCATGACGAAGCAGCCTGAGGAACTGGCACTGATGGCCGAATCCGGCCGGTTGCTGGCCTCCGTATTCGGAATGCTGGATAGAACCGCGCTCGTCGGCATGTCGACGCTTCAGATCGATGAAATGGTCGAGCGCTTCATCGTGGACGACCTCGAGGCGCGACCCGCAAGCAAGGGCCAGTATGGCTATGGCTTTGCGCTGAACGCTTCGGTCAACCACGTGGTCTGCCACGGCGTTCCCTCGCAATCGGACGTGCTTCGGGACGGCGATATCGTCAATTTCGACATCACGCTCGAGAAGAACGGCTACATCGCGGATTCGAGCAAGACCTATCTCGTCGGTGCGGTGAGCCCCGCCGCGAGGCGGCTGGTGCGGACCACCTACGAGGCGATGTGGATGGGCATCGGCGCGGTGCGCCCGGGCGCGCGGCTCGGGGACATCGGCTGGGCGATCGAACGGCATGCCAAGCGGAACGGCTATTCGGTTGTGCGCGAATATTGCGGTCACGGCATCGGAAGGGAGATGCACGAGGAACCGCAGATTCTACACTTCGGAAAGCCGGGAACGGGCCTGGCGCTGTGCGAAGGCATGGTTTTCACGATCGAGCCGATGCTCAATCGAGGCCGGCGGAGCGTGCGAACCGAGGCTGATGGCTGGACCGTCGTGACGCGGGACGGATCGCTCTCCGCCCAGTTCGAGCACACCGTCGCCGTCACGGCTTCGGGTGTGTCGGTGCTCACACTGCGTCCCGGCGAAATCGGCGCGGGGCCGGTCAAGCCGCTTTAGATGGCGGCGACCGGTTGACTCATGGCGGTGCGAGGAAGCGTCGCGCTCTCCGGGACCGCCCTTACCCCATATTACCTTGGATCAATGAGCCCGGCAGGCGAGTGCTTCGAGGATGTCCTCGATCCGCGCGGGATCGCCCGCGGCGATCACTTCGCCTTTGCTGCCAGCGTGGAGCGGATCGCCCTGCCAGTCGCACATCCGCCCGCCTGCGCCCTCGACCACCGGGACGAGAGCCGCGAAATCGTGGAGCTTGAGTCCGGCCTCGACCACAATGTCGAGCCAGCCGCTGGCGACGCAGCCATAATTGTAGCAATCGCCGCCGAGTACCGTGCTCATCACCGCTGCATCGAGATGCTCGAATGCGTGGAGCTGATCGTCGTCGAACAAGGCCGGCGAAGTGGTGCCGAGAATCGCACCCTTGAGCTCGCGGCAGGCACGCGCCTGGGCAGGCTTGCCGTTGAACAATGTCGGACGCCCGGCGACCCCCAGCCAGCGCTCGCCGATGATCGGCTGATCGATGATGCCCAGCAAGGGCCAGCCGTCCTCGATCAGTGCGATCAGCGTGCCGAAGATGGGGCGGCCCGCGATGAAGGCGCGCGTACCGTCGATCGGATCGAGCACCCATTGGCGTCCGCTGCTGCCTTCGCGGACGCCGAATTCCTCGCCGATGATGCCGTCCATCGGCCGCTCGGCGATGATCAGCCGGCGCATCGCCTCTTCGGCCTCGCGATCGGCCAGCGTCACCGGCGACAGATCTTCCTTGGCCTCTAGTCCGAAGGAACCGCGAAAGCGCGGGCGAATCGCGGCGCCGGCGGCATCGGCAAGACGCTCTGCGAGCGCGATGTCATTGGAGGAAACTGCCATGCCTCCGGCCCTACCCGCCCGTTTTTGACTCGCCAAGGTCACAAAGCGCTGCCAGTCGTTTCGCCGATGCGCCTTTTCCTGCTCGCTCTGGGGTTTTCCGTCGCCACGCCCGCCGCGGCGCAGCTGCGTGCGGTTCCGGCCCAGCCGGCCTCCGAAGTGGAGGCGCTACGCGGTGTCGAGGTATTCCTCGTCAATGAGAGCGCGGCACCGATCGCCGATTCGGGCCCGCGCCAGATCGAGGTTACTGCAGTCGATGGCACACGTCTGGTGCTGGAGCGCGTTCCCGGCCCTGCCCCCGTGATCGCGCCCGGTGGCTTCACCAAGGCACGCTATGTTCCGGTGAGCGTCGCGCACGCCGCACTGCCGCCCGCTGCGCAGCATCCGCCCGCGATCATTCCCGCCGAGGAGACGGTGGTCCAGAGCTCGAGCGGTTCGTCGTCGGCGTTCGTCGATCGCTTCGAGCCGCACGAGCCGGTCTACGGCGTATTCGGCACCGGCGACGCCGGCGGCAAGCTGCAGGTCAGCTTCGCATTCCGGCCCTTTGCCGAGGACGCGCCGCTAAAGCTCGGCAATCTGCGCTTTGCCTACACCCAGACGATGTTCTGGGCACTGCGCGAGCCCTCGGGACCGTTCCGCTCGACCAACTATTCGCCCGAAGTCTATGCCGACATTCCCTTCGACGAGACCATGAAGGTCGCATTCGGCTGGCGTCATGATTCGAATGGCCGCGGCGCGCTCGATTCGGTCGATCTCAACCGCATATTCGCCCGCGCCGAGAAGAGCTTCGACCTCGGCGAAGACTGGCATCTCGATGTCGCACCGCAGGCATGGTTCTATGTCGGCAAGCTCGGCACGGCGCCCGACGTGAAGAAATATTTCGGCTATACCGGGCTCAGCGCAGCGATCCGGCAGAAGGACGGGCTCAAGCTTTCGGTCACCGGCCGCGGCAATTTCGACACCGCCCGTGGCGGTGCCGAGCTGTTCGCCTCCTACCCGCTCGCGCCGATCGGCGGGGGCATCGGATTCTATCTCTTCGGGCAGGCCTTTACCGGCTATGGTGAGGCGCTCGACGAGTTTCGACGGAATGAGACCCACGCGCGGATCGGCATCGCACTGACGCGATAGACGGCCGGCACTTAGGAGTGATGCCATGCGGACCAAGCTTCTTCTCGCTGCCCTGCTCCTGCCGCTGTCGCTGCCGGTCGAGGCGGCGCTGGCCCCCGGCGCGGTGGCGCCCAGCTTCACCGCCGCAGGTGCGATGGCCGGCAAGCCGTACAATGTGAACCTCAAGGCCGCGCTGAAGAAGGGCCCGGTCGTCCTCTATTTCTTCCCCGCCGCGTTCACCGGCGGCTGCAATGTCGAAGCCGCCGCCTTTGCCGCGGCGCTTCCCGACTTCACTGCGGCCGGCGCGACCGTGATCGGAATGACCGCAGGCAATGTCGACAAGCTCATTGCTTTCTCGAGCGAGCATTGCGCAGGCAAGTTCGCCGTCGCTGCGGCCAGCCCGGCGGTGGTCAAGGGCTATGACGTGCTTCTCAAAAAGCCCGACGGCACCCCGACCACGGTCACCAGCCGCACCAGCTATGTGATCGCGCCCAACGGCCATATCGTCCTCGCGCATTCCGATATGAACCCGGGCAGCCATATAAGGATGACGCTGGAGGCAGTGCGCAAGCTCAAGGCGGGCAAGAAGGGCTGACCCGGAGCTCGGGCTTCATCCTTGGGAAAGCTTTCGCTCACCGTATGTTAGCAGTTCGGCGCTAAACCCCCTGTCCAGCAAATATGCGGGCGGGACCGCAAGAACGTCCGCAACTTGAGAGCAGGGGTTAGAGCCTATGGCCGGCGCAAGGGCCGTCCGGGCGGCACATGAAAGCGATTCGTCGCGCCGCCTTTACGACCGAATCGGCGATTTCCTGGTCGATCAGCGTCTCGACGTCGATCCCGGCAATTACGCCTTTGCCTATCATCTGCTCGCCGATCCGGACGGGCCGCTCGCACGCGCGGTCCATGCGCTGACCGACGGGGGCGTCCGCCTCACCCAACGCGACATCGAGACCCTGGGCTGCGACGCCCCGCCGAGCCCTGCCAACAAGGCCGCCAAGGAGAAGACCGACGGGCTCGTCGCGCGGACCCAGATGCAGGTCGAGGGCTTTCAGGACATGGTCACCGCGATGCGCGCCGAGACCGAAGGCTTCGGCCGCGATCTCGCCGCCAGCGCGGAGGCAATCTCACGCTCGACCGACGCCGGTGGCGCGCCGATGATCGGCGAAGTCGCGCGCCTGACCACCGCCATGCTCGATCGCGTCCGCAGCGCCGAAGCCCGGCTCGAATCGGCAACGCGCGAGGCGAGCGACCTGCGCCGCGAGCTCGAGGAAGCCCGCGACAATGCGCGGCGCGATCCGCTCACCGATCTGCCCAACCGGCGCGCGCTCGAGGAAGCCTATACCGCGCAGGCGGCGGCGGGCACGCCGATCTGCGTCGCCGTCTGCGACGTCGATCACTTCAAGTCGGTCAACGATCGCTTCGGCCACGCCGTTGGCGACCGCGTCCTCAAGGCGATCGCCGAGGCGCTTGGGCAGACCTGTTCGGGGCATCTCGTCGCCCGTTATGGCGGCGAGGAATTCGCGGTGCTGTTCACCGGCATCGATCTCGGCGCGGCGCGCGACATCCTCGACGCAGCGCGAGTGAAGGTGGCGACCAAGCGCTACAAGCTCCGTGAAAGCGACGCCCCCTTGGGCGAGATCACATTCTCCGCAGGCATTTCTGCGGCGCTGCCCGGCGACGGGCTTTCGACGGTCTTCCACCGGGCGGACCGTCTGCTCTACGCCGCCAAGACCGCGGGCCGGAATCGACTCCACGTCGATTGACCGGAATCGGACAGGCGTCCGCTTTTGATTGGGAATTTACGCCAACTCGAAGGTGTGGTTTCCCAATGTCACTGGGCAGCATTTAGCCGCATCTAGCATTTTCAGCTACTTAGCGCACTTGGCACGCTCCCTGCTATATATTTGGCATCAGCCGCCGGATGGTCCGGTTGGCGGATATCACCAGGGAGTAACTTCAATGGCCGCTCGTCTTTCTTCGCTCAATTATGCCCTTTCGGTCTTCGGCGCCGTGCTCTTCACCGCCGCCTTCGTCGTCTATTCGACGCCTGTCCTGCCGATCGCATGACCCGGCATCAGGACAAGGAGAAGGTCACCATGGTTCGCAGCGCCCTGCTCGGACTGGCCGCGTTCGGTCTCACTGCGACGATGATCGTCGCCACCACGGCGCAGGGTTCGGCTCTGTTCGGCTGAACCCTGCCCCGCCGCCCCGCGGCGGCGCCTGATATCGCGGAACCTCCGGCGTTCCGCACCGGTTCTCTCGGCAAACCCTCCCATGGAGCCAGGCCGATGAGCGATACCGACACGATCGAGATGATCCACGAGGATGCGCTGCCCGGGCATGAGAGCGCACTCAAGCCCAAGCCCGATTGGGAACCACGCTACCCCGGCTCCGGCCGGCTGAAAGACAAGGTCGCCGTGATCACAGGCGGCGACAGCGGCATCGGCCGCGCCGTCGCCGCGCTCTATGCGCGCGAAGGCGCGCATGTGGCGATCCTGTACCTTTGCGAGCATGACGACGCGGCGATGACCGCCGACATCGTGCGCTCCGAAGGCCGCGAGGCGCTGACCATCGCCGGCGACGTGGGCGACAAAGGATTTTGCGACCGGGCGATCGCGCAGGTGATCGAGAAGTTCGGCCGCATCGACATATTGGTCAACAATGCCGGCGAGCAGCACCCGGACGAGCATATTACCGACATCACCGAAGAGCAGCTCAAGCGCACCTTCCAGACCAACATCTTCGGAATGTTCTTCCTGACCCAGGCGGCGATGCCGCATTTGAAGCAGGGTGCCGCAATCGTGAACTGTACCTCGGTCACGATGTATCAGGGCTCGAAGGAGCTGCTCGATTATTCGAGCACCAAAGGTGCGATCACCGCCTTTACCCGCAGCCTCTCGGAGAATTTGATCGAGAAGGGCATCCGCGTGAACGCCGTCGCACCGGGGCCGATCTGGACACCGCTGAACCCGATGGGGGGCGCCAGCCCCGAGAAGCTCGAAACTTTCGGGGAGAATACGCCGATGGGCCGCCCCGGCCAGCCCAACGAAGTCGCACCCAGCTTCCTGTTTCTCGCGTGCGAGGACGCCAGCTACATGTCGGGCCAGGTGCTGCATCCGAACGGCGGGACGATCGTCAACGGCTGAGCGATGCCGGCTTAAATTGACTCAATTTGCGGAAACGCGCGCAATTGCGTAATTTTCTTTCGCGTGCATGACGATGCCAAAAAGCGGCCGAGCGACGCCGGCCCCTGCACTCAATCAGGCCAAATCCTATTCTGCAAGGCGAGAGATGGAATGCCTAAGCCGGTGCGCCCGCCCCGACCGGGCCGACCAGGGATTCCTCACCACGCGAATACGTGCCGGTAAGCAGCCCAGCGGCGAGCACGCGCCCGGCCATCGCCTTGACGATCGCACTGCGGCCCGGGGTATCTGCCACGTCTGGACCGGGGCCGAGCGCGAAGAGCTGGAAAGCATAATGGTGCAGCCCATGACCGGTGGGCGGATCGGGCGGCAGCCAGCCTTCGGCAAGATAGGAGTTGCGTCCGACGTCGCTGCCGTCGGCACCGCCATTGCCATCGGCGCGAATTGCACCTTCCTTGAGTTCTCCCTCCGGCGGCAGATCCCAGACCAATGCATGGACGAGCGGTTGCGGCGCGGGCGCGTCGGGATCCTCGACGATCAAGGCGAGGCGTGCGGTGCCTTCAGGCACATCGGTCCAGAACAAAGGCGGCGACACCCCCTCGCCATCGGCAGTGAAGCGTTCGGGCAGACGCGCACCATTGGCGAAGGCCGGGCTGGCGAGCCGCAGGGCCTCGAAGGATCCGAGCCCGGGTTGGGCGATCACCAGTTTGTCGGCACCCGCGCGGACGCCCTTGAGCGCGCTGCCGAGCCAGTGAGGAACATGTTCGAGCATCACCCTCTCCCGTCCATTCGAAACGGACCAACGTTCAACCTGCCACAGCTATCCGCCGATGCTGGCGCCGCCTGCCCCTTTGGGCTAGCGCAAGCGGCATGAGCGCACCCCATATCGTCGCCCTGGGCGGAACGCTGCGAGCCGAATCCGTGACCGGACGGCTGCTCGCAACTGCATTGGACATCGCCGCGGCAAAGGGCGCGCGCACCACGCTGCTGACCGGGGACGACATCGCCTTTCCGCATTATGAGCCCGGCAATGCCGACGGCAATGCAGCGATCGGCCGCTATCTGGAGGCGCTGCGCAGCGCCGACGCCGTGATCGTCGGCTCACCCGGCTATCACGGCACCCTGTCCGGGCTGGTCAAGACCGCGCTCGACTATGTCGAACAGCTCCGCGCCGACGAACGCGTCTATTTCGACGGACTGCCCGTCGGGCTGGTCGCCACCGCAGCCGGCTGGCAGGCGGCAGTATCGACGCTGCAGGCGCTGCGCACGATAACCCATTCGCTGCGCGGCTGGCCTACCCCGATGGGACTGGCGATCAATACCGCCGAAACCGGCGACGCGATTGCGAAATGCCAGCCGCAAATGGCGATCATGGTCGACCAGATATTCGATTTCCTTCGCCGCTGATCTTTACATTTAACGCTTTCGTGAGGGCTTGTGCGCTAGCACCGGCCTTTGAAACCGGGGGGTTTTGGACGCGAATGATTCAGGCTTCGGGCCATGCGATTGTCGGCGCGCGGCGCAAGGCGGTACGCACCGTCCTGGCGGTCGGCAGTTGCCGGGCGAGCCTGAACGAGATCGCCCAGCGGCTGGGCAATCTCGGCTATCTCGTCGTGCTCAGCGATTCCGCATGCCAGGCGCTCGAGCTCGTCTCCGCGCGCGGATTCGATCTGGTGCTGATCGACGCACTCAGCCCCGAGAGCGGCGCGATGCACATGCTGGGCGAGATTCGCGGATCGCGCGACACGGCGGATCTGCCGGTGATCGTGCTGAGCGAGCGGGATTGCGCCGTCGAGACCTTTGCCGCCGGGGCCGATGACTGGATCGCAAAGCCGGCTGCCTTCGACGTTCTCGCCGCGCGCATCGAACGCACTTTCGTCCGCGCCGGCCGGATCGAGGAACTCAAGCGCTCCAACCTCGCGCTCGATGCACGGATCGCAGCGCGTGCGATCGAACTGGGCGAGGCGCAAACCGAGCTCGCCGCCGCCCGTGCCGATCGAATCCGGCTGCTGGGTTCGATCTCTCAGCTGAACGACGAACTCGCCACCAGGCGGAGCGCCGCCTAACGCTCGAACCAGTGCCGGCGGACGAAATAGGCGGCGATCACGACGGCGATCACCACACAAAACCAGAACACGCCCCAGAATGCCCAGGTTTCGTGCGCGAACGGGATGCCGGCGACATTCATGCCGAGCAGCCCGGTGATGAAGGTCAGCGGCAGGAACACCATCGCGACGATGGCGATGATCAGCGAGCGCTGGTCGATTTGCTCGGCACGCAGATCGGTGAGTGTCTCATGAGTCAGCGCGGCACGCTCGCGGATGCTCTCCAGCTCTTCGGCCATCCGCGCCGCCCGGTCCGCCGCGGCGGCGAGATGGAGCCGGTCGTCGTCGCCGAGCCAATCGCCGGGAATCGCCGCCAGCTTCTCGAGCGCGGTGCGCTGCGGATAGAGAAAGCGGCGAAAACCGATCGCCTGGCTGCGCGTACGGTTGACCATGCGCCGCAGCTCGAAGGCATGGCCCGTGGCGATCTGCTCCTCGCAGTCGTCGAGCGAATCGCCGAGATCGGCGACGACGGGGTCGAGCTCCTCGGTGATAGCCTGCGCCAGCGCCGCGATCAGATCGCCGGGATCGAGGATCTTGCCTGCCGCGACCAGCTCGCGGACCGGGTGGAGCGCGTTCAGGGTCTTGCGGGTGACCGAGAAGACGCAGCCGCCATGCGCATAGATGCGGATCGAGGCGAGCGGATCGGATGCGGCAAGGGCCTCGGACGAAAGCCCGCGCAGGTTGATCACCGCACCCGGCCCGACCGAATCGCAGCGCGGCCGCGTTTCCGCCGCGGTCAGCGCCTCGATGACATAAGGCGAAAGCCCCGCCTCGCCGCCAAGCCATGCCTTGGCGCGTTCGTCATTGGTGGTGAGGTGGATCCAGACGAGATCGGCGCGGACGCCGAGCGCCTGCTTGAGCGGTGGCGATTCGACCTGCCCGCCCCGCACGACATAAGCGAAGCCGCTCATGGGTTCATCTCGAGATAGAGCGACAGGCCTAGGGCGGGTGCGGTGGGCATGGCGTCGCATCGGATGCGCGCCGCATCGGCGCGAGCGCGGTCGAGTATCGGCACGGGCACGTCTTCGCGGTGGAAGACTCGATCCGCCTGCGCAAGCGCGCGCGCCTGACGCAGCGTCAGATCGTCCGGATCCGACGAGATCAGGATGAAATGCAGCAGATTGGTCGCCGGTGCCGTGCCAGTACCTAACCAGCGTTCGACGATACCGTCGGGATGATCGATGAGTGGATCGAGCGGCCCGGCAAGCGCGGCTCCTAATGCGCGGCGACGCTCGCCGGAATCGGCCCAGCGGCTTCGCATCGCGGGCCGCGCCGCCGCCAGCGCATGCGCCAGCCCGCCGAGCGAGGCTGGAAGCACGGCTTCGAGACGCTGACGGAGCGCCGCTGCGAGTCCGGCCGAAACACCGCCGGTGCCGACCGCGATCAATACCGGATCGCGGTCGATGATCGCCGGGAGCGTGAAATCGCAAAGATCGGCGCGATCGACGGCATTGACGAGCATTCCGCGCCCACGAAGGCGCGCGACGATCGGCTCGGGATCGTCGACCGCGACGATCGCCAGCGCCGCGTCGCTGCTCTCCTCGACGATACGGGCACCGGCACGCTCGAGCAGGCGCCTCTTGGCATCCGCCACTTCGCCTTCGCCGACGAGGATCACCGGCCGCCCCGCCAGCTTCACGAAGATCGGCAGGGCGGCGAGGCTCATTTCAGCCAATCCGGCACATGTTCCTCGGCCATGATCGCCTCGGCCGAGATGCGGCCTGCGACCACTTCGAACCGGTCGCCCGAGACGAGAACTTCGGGAACGAGGGGACGGCTGTTGTAGGTGCTCGCCATCGTCGCGCCATAGGCTCCGGCGCTGCGCAGAATCGCGAGGTCGCCCGACTTCACCACATCGATCTCGCGCCCCTTGGCAAAGACGTCGCTGCTCTCGCAGACCGGGCCCGCGACATTGGCGATCATCTTCTCTCCGTTCGGCCGCACCGCCTCGAAATCGTGCCATGCGTCGTAGAGCGCGACACGCGCGAGGTCGTTCATCGCGGCATCGACGATGACCCAGGGATTGACGGCGCCCGGCTTGACCCACAAAACTTCGGTGAGCAGCACGCCGGCATTGGCCGAGATCACCCGGCCGGGCTCGAACATCAATTCGACGTCCCAATCGCGCGTGACGCGCTCGACCATCGCGCCGAAGTCCGCCGGCGAGGGCGGATTGTCGCCGTCGCGATAGCGCACCCCGAGCCCGCCGCCGAGATCGACATGGGTAATCGTGTGCCCGGCGGCACGGAGATCCGCGACGAGCTTGCCGAGCCGCTCGAAGGCGCGTTCGAGCGGCGCGAGGCTCTGGAGCTGGCTGCCGATATGGACGGCGATGCCACGCAGATCGAGTCCGGGCAGCGGCGCCAGCCGAT
>Ga0247823_10002363_pt1 | contig 15549 bp, 16 predicted proteins | sample 13C_PalmiticAcid_2_FD_192426 | JGI IMG/M metagenome (GOLD analysis project Ga0247823, IMG submission 192426) | Soil microbial communities from agricultural site in Penn Yan, New York, United States - 13C_PalmiticAcid_Day30 | ecosystem: Environmental > Terrestrial > Soil > Agricultural land...
GCGTAGCAGACCGTCTAAGGTAACCGAAACCCCTTTGTCTTTCAACTGCTTATAGCGCCTTTCCGCCCGTTCCTCGGCACTGGCGGTCAGGAACACCTTGTAAGAGGCGTCCGGAAAGATGACCGTGCCCATGTCCCGGCCGTCCGCGACCAGCCCGGGGGCCTGCCGGAATGCCCGCTGACGCTCCTTCAGCGCCGACCGGACCTCCGGAATCGCGGCGATGGCCGACGCCAGCGCCCCGGTGGTCTCCAGCCGCAGTTCCTCGGTGGCGTCCACGTCGTCGACGATGACCCGCAGGCCCTGCGGGCCATCCTGGAAGCGGACCTGGGTGTCGAAGGTGCAGCGGACCAGCGCCGCGGGGTCCGAAATATCCAGATCCGCCCAGCTCGCGGCTACCCCGACCGCCCGGTACAGCGCGCCGGAATCCAGGTAGTGCCAGCCCAGGCGCTCGGCGACGATACGGCTGACGGTGCCCTTGCCGGCACCGGAAGGGCCATCGATGGTGAGGACGGGGATGCTTTCGGACATGGGGAATCCTGTGGTTTTCCGCCTATTATGCCGCTCCGCGCGCGCCGCTCCGCCGACGCTTTCACCCCGGCCCCGGCAACCACTTGATACGGCTGGGGAAATACCTTTAGAATAGCGGGCTTCGTTTCGCCCCATATTCTTTTACGCCGAGGTTTCATCATGAAGGTCCTGTCCTCCCTGAAGTCGGCGAAGGCCCGTCACCGCGACTGCAAGGTGGTCCGCCGCCGCGGTAAGGTCTTCGTGATCTGCAAGTCCAATCCGCGTTTCAAGGCGCGCCAGCGCTGAGTTCCGCATCGCGGGCGACCTTCCGGTCCAGCCTGCGCGGAGCTCCCGGAAAACCGCCTTCGGGCGGTTTTTTGTTGCGCCGCATTTGCTATAAAGGCCGCCTCTTTCCGGGGGAAACTCGCCATGAACCGTCGCGTCCTCGTCGTCCCGATGTCCGTGCTGCTGGGCCTGGCCGCCAATGCCTTCGCCGCCGACACGCTGCTGATTGATCGCGTGCAGGAAACCGCCGCCCAGGCACCGGTGCGTGGATGGACCAGCACCCAGGTGCAGACGCGCTTCGGCGAACCGCAGCAGAAGCTGGAACCGCGCGGCGGCCAGAAACGCCAGTGGCCGACGATCCATCGCTGGGTCTATCCGGCCTTCACCGTTTATTTCGAACGTGACCGCGTGATCGACGTGGTCGCCAACCAGGCCGGTCCGGATGAAGTCGGGCCCAAGCCGCCCATCCGCTGACCCGCACATATCGATTGGTACGATGACCGACGCATTCCGCTTTCCCGCCGAGTGGGAACCCCAGTCCGCGATCCTGATTGCCTGGCCGCACGCCGAGACCGACTGGGCCGAACGCCTGGGTGATGTCGAGGAAACCTACGTGGCGCTGGTGGCGGCGATCGCCCGCTTCCAGGACGTGGTGATCTGCGTCGCCGACGACGATCTGCAGATCTACGCCGAGGCGCGCCTGCGCTCCGCGCGGGTGGACATGGATCGGGTGCGCTTCGTGCCGGCCGAGTACGACGACACCTGGCTGCGCGACTCCGGCCCGATCACCCTGCGCGATGGTGGCCGCTTCAAGCTGCTCGACTTCCGCTTCACGGGCTGGGGTGGCAAGTTCGAGGCCAGCCGCGACGATCGTCTGGTGGGCGAGCTGTCGGGCATGAACCTGTTTCACAACTATTTCGTGCAAAGCATTGATTTTGCGCTGGAAGGTGGTGCCATCGAAACCGATGGCGAAGGTACGCTGCTGACCACGTGGCAGTGCCTGCACGAGCGCCATCCGCAGGCCAGCCGCGAGGAATTGACCACCCGCCTGGCTGGATGGCTGAAGCAGGATCGGGTGCTGTGGCTGGACCACGGCTACCTGGAAGGCGACGACACCGACGCCCACATCGACACCCTCGCCCGCTTCGCGCCGGGTGAGGCCATCGTGTTCCAGGCCTGCGACGATCCGGCCGACTCGCATTTCGCCGAACTCCAGGCCATGGCGGCCGACATCGCCGCCCTGCGTACCCGCGCCGGCGAGCCCTACCGCCAGTTCCCGCTCCCCTGGGCGCAGCCGGTCCTGGACAACGGTCGCCGCCTGGCCGCTTCGTACGCGAACTATCTGATCCTCAACGGCGCGGTGCTGATGCCCGCCTATGGAGATCCGGCCGATGCCAAGGCGGCGGAGGTACTGGCCGCCGCCTACCCGGACCGGGAAATCGTGCAGGTGCCCTGCCGGTCGCTGATCTGGCAGAACGGCAGCCTCCACTGCATCACCATGCAGTTGCCGCAGGGGCTGCTCTCCGCTGCCTGAGCGGCATCCTCGGAGGATCGAAACGAACGGGGGCGGATTCGCGTGAATCCGCCCCCGTTTCACATTCCGGTTCGAAACATCGCCACTAGGTCTTTGGTTGGGGCGGCATTGAACGCTTCGTTTACACATGCAGGACACCAATCACTGATAACGCTCTCTTGCCCAGTGCGGAGGAGTCCACGGTGTACACACGACGCCAGTTCCTTGCTTCCACTGCCGCGGTCACCGCCGGTCTTGGCCTGGTGGCCTGCCGTGATACCGCCGAGGCCGGCATGGCCCAGAGCACGCCTGCCAAGGCTACGCCCGGGACCGAAGCCACTTCGCCCGGCCCACTCAACACCCGACTGATTCCCCGCACGCAGGAACGCATTCCCGTCATCGGCATGGGCACCTCCGGCAGCTTCGAAGTCGGCACCAGTGCCACGGAACAGGATCCACTGCGCGAGGTGCTGAAACGCTTCTTCGCCGCGGGTGCCAGCGTCATCGATACGGCGCCGACCTATGGCACCGCCGAGGATGTGCTTGGTCCACTGCTGGCCGAACAGAACCTGCGGCCGAAGGCCTGGCTGGCGACCAAGCTCTCCGGCGTGACCGGCCGCGAAGAAGGCCTGGCCCAGTTCAACGACAGCCTGCGTCGCCTGCGGACCGACAAGGTCGAACTGCTGCAGGTCCACAACCTCGGGGATCTCAAGACGCAACTGGCGTTGGCCCGCGAGCTCAAGCAACAGGGCAAGGTGCGCTACGTCGGCGTCACCCACTACGTCGAGCGCGCACAGGACGAACTGGCCGACATCGTCCAGGCGGAGAAACCCGACTTCCTGCAGATCAACTACTCGGTCGTTTCCCGCGGCGTGGAAAAGCGGGTACTGCCGCTGGCGCAGGATCTCGGCGTGGGCGTGATGATCAACCGAGCGTTCGAGGATGGCCGGTTGTTCGCGCAGGTGAAGGACAAGCCGCTGCCGGATTGGGCGGCCGAAGCCGGCATCACCAGTTGGGCGCAGGCGTTCCTGAAGTTCGCCTTGAGCCATCCGGCGGTGACGGTGGTGATTCCCGCCACCGGCAAGCCGGATCGACAAAGCGACAACCTTCGCGCCGGCGTCGGCGCGGATCTCGATGCCACCCAGCGCCAGTCGCTGATCGCCCAATTCACCTGAGCACCCGATGAGCGACGTTCCATCGCGCCCCAACCTGATCGCCCGCCTGTTCAACGTCGAACCCCGAGAGACCGCGGCGGTCGTGGCGGGACTGGCGTTGTTCTTCCTGTTGTTCACCGGCTATTTCATGCTGCGCCCCGTGCGCGAGACGATGGGCGTGGCCGGCGGCGTGGACAACCTGCAATGGCTGTTCACCGGCACCTTCGTCGCGACCCTGGCGGCGATGCCGCTGTTCGGCTGGGTGGCGGCGCGAGTGCCACGCCGGCATATCCTGTCGTGGACGTTCGGTTTCTTCGTGCTGAACCTGCTGGTCTTCGCCGCGCTGTTCGCCTGGCAACCGGAGAACGTCTGGATCGCGCGGACGTTCTATATCTGGCTGTCGGTGTTCAACCTGTTGACCATCTCGCTGGCCTGGAGCGTGCTGGCGGATCTGTTCGTGGTGGCGCAGGCCAAGCGCCTGTTCGCGCTGATGGCCGGTGGCGCCAGCCTGGGCGGACTGTGCGGCCCGGTGCTGGGCACCCTGTTGGTGGCGCCGCTGGGGCACGCCGGGCTGGTGCTGCTGTCGGCGCTGTTCCTGGCCGGCAGCATCGCCGCCGCGGCCTGGCTGCAACGCTGGCGCGACATGCATCCGCTGCCGGAACGCGACGCGCAGGCGCGCTCGCGTCCGCTTGGCGGCAATCCGTTCACCGGGGCCACCGCCGTGTTCCGCTCGCCCTACCTGCTGGGCATCGCCCTGTTCGTGCTGTTGCTGGCGAGCGTGAGCACCTTCCTGTATTTCGAACAGGCGCGGCTGGTCGCGGAGCACTTCCCGGATCGCACCCGCCAGACCCAGGTGTTCGGCCTGATCGATACCATCGTCCAGAGCCTGGCGATCCTCACCCAGATCTTCATCACCGGCCAGATCGCGCGGCGGCTCGGCGTGGGCATCCTGCTGGTGCTGGTCCCGCTGGTCACCGCGGCAGGTTTCCTGTGGCTGGCGCTGGCGCCGACCTTCGCGGTGTTCGCGGTGGTCATGGTGGTGCGCCGCGCGGGTGAATACGCGTTGGTGCGGCCGGGCCGGGAAATGCTGTACACGGTGGTCGGCACGGAAGACAAGTACAAGGCCAAGAATTTCATCGACACGGTGGTCTACCGCGGCGCCGATGCCTTGAGCGGCTGGGTGAAGCGGATGCTGGATCTGGTCGCGGAGCACCCCGCGCTGGCGATGTTCATCGGCGCCGGCATCGCACTGGTCTGGGCCGGCAATGGCGCCTGGCTGGGACGTGCCCAGCGGCGTCGCGAACAGGCCGGCGGCTGACGCGGGCGGACCCGCCGTTCACCCCCGGTCGGCCCGGGGCCGGGCCATCCGCGTTACCATGCGCGTCCGTTCAACCTCGCCCCCGCCATGACCCGCAAGACCTCCCTGCCCGTCGCACTGATCCAGGAAAAGAACCACGGCGACGCCGACGCCAACCTGTCGGTGATCGAGGATCGCGTGGCCGAGGCCGCCCGCCGCGGCGCCCGCCTGGTGCTGCTGCAGGAGCTCCACAACGGTCCGTATTTCTGCCAGCACGAGTCGGTCGGTGAGTTCGATCTGGCCGAGCCGATTCCCGGTCCCAGCACCGAGCGTCTGGGCAGGCTGGCCCGACAGCACAATGTGGTGCTGGTGAGCTCGCTGTTCGAACGCCGCGCCACCGGCCTGTACCACAACACCGCGGTGGTGTACGAAAAGGACGGCAGCATCGCCGGCAAGTACCGCAAGATGCACATCCCGGACGATCCGGGCTTCTACGAGAAGTTCTACTTCACCCCCGGCGACATCGGCTTCAAGCCGATCGATACCTCGGTCGGCCGCCTGGGCGTGCTGGTGTGCTGGGATCAGTGGTATCCGGAAGCCGCGCGCCTGATGGCGCTGGCCGGCGCCGAATTGCTGCTCTATCCCACCGCGATCGGTTGGGATCCGGATGATGTCCAGGAAGAGAAGAACCGCCAGCGCGACGCTTGGGTGTTGAGCCATCGCGGTCACGCCGTCGCGAATGGCCTGCCGGTGCTCAGTTGCAATCGCGTCGGCCACGAGCCATCGCCGCTGGGCACCTCCGGCATCCAGTTCTGGGGCAACAGCCACGTGCTGGGCCCGCAGGGCGAGTTCATCGCCGAGGCAGGCACTGACGCCACCCTTCTCAATGTGGAAGTGGACATGGAGCGCAGCGAGCACGTGCGCCGGATCTGGCCGTTCCTGCGCGACCGCCGCATCGACGCCTATGACGATCTGCTCAAGCGCTACATCGACTGAGGCCACGCCCGCTTGCCCCTTCACATCCGCGACGCCAGCGAAGCCGACATCCCGGCCATCGCCTCCCTCTACGCCGACGAAGTCCGCGAACGTGTGGCGACCTACGAGTACGACGTGCCCGATGAAACCGAGATGGCGCAGCGCATGCGCGCGGTGCAGGCGGCGGGCTATCCCTATGTCGTCGCCGAGCGCGATGGCCGCTTCGCCGGCTACGCCTACGCCAGCAGCTACCGCAGCCGCATCGGCTACCGCTGGACCGTGGAGGATACGGTCTACATCGTTCCCGAACACCAGGGTCAGGGCGTCGGCAAGGCATTGCTGCAATACCTGATCGACGCCTGCGCGGCCAGGGGCTTCCGGCAGATGGTCGCGGTGATCGGCGAACCCGCCAACGGCGCCTCGGTCGCCCTGCACGAAAAACTCGGCTTCCGCACCATCGGCGTTTTCCAGGGTCTGGGCCGCAAGCATGGCCGCTGGCTCGACACCGTGCAGATGCAGCGCGCGCTCGGTGCCGGCGACGGCACCGCCCCTTCCGATGAATGACCGCATGAACGACCACACGCCCGCCGCCACGCCCGCCGCACATGATCCGCTGGCCGGCCAGCCTCACCAGATCGTCGAACGCGACGGCGTCCGCTACACCCTGCTGGGAACCGCGCATGTCTCGCGCAGCAGCGTGGACGCGGTGCGCGCCGCGGTCGCCAGTGGCGCCTATGACAGCGTGGCGGTGGAACTCGACGCCGGCCGCCTGCAGTCGCTCACCGATCCCGACGCGCTGGCGAAGCTGGATCTCATCAAGGTGCTGCGCGAAGGCAAGACCCACCTGTTCGCGGCCAACCTGGCGCTGGCCGCGTATCAGCGCCGCCTGGCCGAACAACTGGACGTGGAACCGGGCGCTGAACTCAAGGCTGGCGCCCTCGATGCGCGCGAGCGTGGCCTGCCGGTGCACCTGATCGACCGCGAGGTCGGGCTGACCTTCAAGCGCGCCTTGAACCGGTTGAGCTGGTGGGGGCGCGCCAAGATCAGCGCAGGTATCCTCGCGGGGATGTTCGCCGACGAGGAAGTCGGCGATGCGGAAATCGAGAAGCTGAAACAGGGCGACATGCTCGAATCAAGCTTCGGCGAATTCGCCCAGGACAATCCGGCGTTGTACGAGACCGTCATCGCCGAGCGGGACCGCTACATGGCCACCCGCCTGCGCCAGGCGGGCGGCCAACAGATCACGGGCGACAAGCCGCACGAGATGCTGGCGGTGGTCGGTGCCGGCCATCTGCATGGACTGGCCCGGCACCTGCGCGAGGATCACGACGAGCCGGCCGCCACCCTGGCCGAACTCGAACACATCCCCGAGAAAAGCAGCATCCCCTGGTTCACCATCCTCCTGACCACCTTCGTGCTCGGTGGCTTCGCCTGGGGCTTCTACCGGGGCGGCGTCGACGTTGGTTCGGATCTCATCGTGCAGTGGGTGCTGGCGACCGGCGTGCTCGGCGCGCTCGGGTGCGCCATCGCCGGCGGGCATCCCCTGAGCATCGTCGCCGCCTTCATCGCATCCCCGCTCACTCCGCTGCATCCAGCCCTTGCGTCCGGCACCGTCAGCGCATTGGTCGAGGCGAGCCTGCGCAAACCCACCTATGCGGATTTCATGGCCCTGCGCGACGATGTACAGACGGTGCGCGGCTGGTGGCGCAATCGGGTGGCGCGCATTCTGCTCAATTTCTTCCTGACCAGTTTCGGCACCGCCATCGGCGTCTGGACCGGTGGCCTGCGCATGCTGGGCAAACTGTTCGGCTGACCGCCACCGGATGTCTCCACACGGCCGGTTCACTCCCTTGTACCTGCAGTTGCAGGCCTGGGAAGTCGATCCCTCACTGCGCACACCCAACGAGTGGCGCCAACGCGGCGACGTGCTGGATCGCCTGGAGACGCCAGGTTTCCAGGCGGACGCGGCGCTTTCCGGACGGGTCGAGGCCCTGCGCCACGAACTGGAAGAAATCCAGCACGATTTCTGCGCCGCGCTCCGCGACGCCATTCGCGGCGGCCATGGCGCCGAAGCCATCTTCGGATTGGCGGGCACGCGACAGGCCCCGGACCGCGACGACTACGACGCCCTGGACGATCTGATCGCGGAAGTGCTCGCTCCGGATGCGCCCGCAACCGACATCGCCACGTTGCTTCCGGGCATGGTGTTCTACCAGCCCACGCCGGCGCGGCATCTGCTGGCTCTGCTGCGCCGACTGGAACTGCACGAGCACGATGTCCTGATCGATCTCGGTTCCGGATTGGGCCATCTCCCGTTGCTCACTGCCGCCCTGACGCCCGCCCAAGGCCTCGGTATTGAAGTCGAACCCGCCTACGTCGCCAGCGCATGGCGCAGTGCCCAAAGCCTCGTGCTGGATCGGGCGCGATTCCTCGCCGAAGACGTCCGCACCGCCGATCTGTCCACGGGCACGGTGTTCTATCTCTATTCGCCCTTCACCGGCGTGATGCTCGACGAGGTGCTCGCCCTTCTCGAATGCCAGGCGCGTGCACGGCCGTTGCGGATCGCCACGCTGGGCCCCTGCACCCGTGAAGTGGCAACCCTCCCGTGGCTGCGCACCGGCGACGCCATCCGCGGCGACACCCCGATCCTGTTCCACAGCGGCTGAAATCCGGCTCCGCGCCGCTGGACATTTCGCAATCTTGCCGACACAAATGATAATGACTATCATTTGCATAAATTGTCACGAAAGCCGACGACATGGATGGGTTCACCCGCGTTTTCGTCCGCGAGCGCCAGCGTATTGTTCACCTCGTCCGGCGCATCGTCGGCTGCGATTGCGCGGCCGAGGATATCGCTCAGGACACCTATCTCCGCCTGAAGGACCGCAATCTGGACGAAGCCGACCTGAGCCTCGTCTTCCGCACGGCGCAGAATCTCGCGCTGGACCACCTGCGGTCCAGGCGGGTACGCCGCGACCATGCGCATCAGGCTGTTCACGATACCGACACCACGTCCGTATCCCCCGAGCAGGCCGCCGACAGCCGCGCGCGCCTGGATGGGCTGCTGCATACCCTGCGCGGCCTGCCGCCGCGTACCCGCCGCGTGTTCCTGATGCAACGCGTCGACGGTTGCACCTATCCGCAGATCGGCAAGGCGCTCGGCGTGTCGACCAGCACGGTTGAAAAAGAGATGATGCTGGCCATGCACCGATGCCGCGATTTCCTTCGCCGGCAGGCGCACGCCGAGTCAACCCCACCCGCCGGCGAGCGTTGCACCCTGACCTGATCCGCACAAACCTTGCTCCCAGGCACCCATGTCGGCAACCCAAGAGAGCCCCAACCCCGCCCCTTCAGACCAGGCCTTGTCCTGGTATGTGCGCCTGCACTCGGGCGCCCCGATGGACGATGCCGAACAGGAGCGGTTCCTCGCATGGCTGGAAACACCGACACACCAGGTCGCATGGGAGGAGATGCTGCAGCTGTCGGCGCAACTGGAACAACCTGCGCGCAGATTGGCGGATGAGTCCGGCCACACGTCCAACCGTTCCGCTTCCGCGGCCTTGAAGCCCTGGTGGATGGCCGGCATCGCCTTGCTTCTGTCAGGCGTGGCGCTGTATTACCTGTTCCACTGAGAACACGTCCTGCTCGTTGAGTGATTCCCGTTGCCGGCGCGTTGTACGTCCGCACCCCACCCGGGGCGAACGTCACGCCACTTCAGGAATCACACCATGTCCCCCACCCTCGTTCCGACCCTTCCCTTCCGCCATCCATTGGCACAGGCTGTCGCGCTGGCATGCGCGTTGCTGCCCATGATGGCGCACGCACAGGCTTCCTCCGACGGCCCGACCACGCTGGATGCCATCGAAGTCCACGGCGAAAAAGAAAACAAGAACTCCTACACCGTCCGCGAAACCGGCAGTGCCACCAAACTGGGCCTTTCGCTGCGCGAGACTCCGCAGTCGGTCACCGTCATCACCCGCCAGCGCCTGGACGACATGGGACTGTTCAGTCTCTCGGGGGTGATGCAGCAGGTGACCGGCGTGTTCGTCCAGTACACCGACAGCGAACGCGTCAGCTACAACTCGCGCGGCTATGCGATCAACAACATCCAGGTCGACGGAATGCTCAACACCGGCGGCTACGTGAAGGCTGACGGCGATTCCGCCGTGTACGAACGCATCGAAGTGGTCCGCGGCGCCACCGGCCTGACCACCGGTGCCGGTGATCCCTCCGGCACCATCAATCTCATCCGCAAGCGACCGACCTCCGAATTCGCGATGACCACCGGACTCACCGTGGGCCGCTGGAGCAACCATCGCTTCGAGACCGACATCAGCGGTCCGCTGGGCTGGAGCGGCCGCCTGCGCGGCCGGCTGGTGGCCGCCAAGCAGCAGAGCGATTCGTGGCGCGATTTCTACAAGCTCGACAAGAACGTGCTGTACGGCGTGATCGAAGCGGACCTCACGCCCCGCACATTGCTGACCGCCGGCTACGACTACCAGTCGCCGGAAACCCAGGGCGCCACCTGGGGCACGGTGCCCTACTGGATGGCCGATGGCAGCCTGGCGCGGTTGCCGCGCAGCACCAACCTGTCGGCCAAGTGGAGTTCCTGGCCACGCGAGGATCGCCAGGCTTTCGCCCGCCTGGAACAGTCCTTCGCCAACGGCTGGCTGGCCAGGCTCGCCTACACCCGCGCCGACAGCGAGACCGACGGCTACATGTTCTATGGCGGCAACGGTTTCCCGCGCGCCGATGGCAGCGGCATCACCGTCTGGAATTCCTACTTCCTCGGCAGCACCCGCAGCGATGCGCTTGAATTCAACGCGAGCGGTCCGCTGCGCCTGTTCGGCCGCGAGCACACGCTGCTGTTCGGCTACAGCACGCTGACCCAGCGCGAGTACACGCCCTACACCGAGAACGTGCTGCCCGCCGGCTACGCCAGTTGGGACGACTACCTGCGCATTCCCGACTGGCGCGCCTGGGACGGCAACGTGCCACGCTTCGACAGCATCCGCTACGGCCATGACAGCTACCGCTCCCGGGTCAAGCAGACCGCCGGGTTCTTCGCCGCGCGGCTGAATTTCACCGACGCCCTCAAGGCCGTGGTCGGCGCGCGCTACAGCAGTTGGGAAACCGCCAGCGAGGAACGCTACAACCCCGCCGGGATCCTGGAAGCGCGCAACGGCTACAAGGTCGACGACGTGCTGACGCCGTACGCGGGCGTACTCTACGACATCAACGACAATCTCACCGCGTATGCCAGCTACACCAACATCTTCAAACCGCAGGAATACCGCGACAGGAACAACCGCTACCTGGATCCGATCGAAGGCAACAGCTACGAGCTGGGCCTGAAGGGCGAATTCTTCAATGGTGGCCTGAACGCCAGCGCCGCGGTGTTCCGCAGCGAGCAGGACAACCTGGCCGAGATCGACGATTCGGTGCCGCCGCGGATCATCAATGGCTCGCCGACCTACGCCTACAAGTCCACCGGCAAGGGCAACAAGGTGGAAGGGTGGGAACTGGAGGTGCAGGGCCAGATCAACGAAGACTGGAACATCGCCGGCGGTTTCACCCACGCCAAGGCGGAAAACGCGGCCGGCGTGCGCATCAACACCATGCAGCCGGTGGATCTGTTCCGGCTCAACACCTACTACCGCCTGCCCGGTCGCTGGAACCGGCTGAGCGTGGGCGGCGGCGTCACCTGGCAGGGCAAGCTCAGCGGCACCGGCAATCGCCCGACGGGCGCATACAACCCGAACGGCACCCCCATCACCCAGCGTGCGCCGCTCGAGCAGGCGGCCTTCCACCTGCTCAATCTGTCGGCGAGCTATCGCTTCAGCGACAACGTCACCGCCAGCCTCAACATCAACAATCTGCTGGACAAGGACTACTACAGCCGGATGGGCTTCTACAACGGCGTGCATTGGGGCGAACCACGCAACGTCACCCTGAATCTGCGGATCCGCCTGTAATCAGGAACCGTCGCCGCGTCGCATCCACACACGATTGAGGGATGCCGGATCCTGGCCCGTTGTAGCGGGATGGACACCGGCGTCGACCGCGTCGGCCGCCGCCAGGGAAGGCGGCACCCGGGCGGGTGGCGATGCCGCCCGCCCATTTCCCGCTTTCGGCCCGGATTGTTTGTGAACGTTCCTTCCTCCCCGTTTCCTCGACGCCTCGCCGGAGTGATCCGGCATCCGCGCGTCGGCATCGCGTCGCGCAGCCTTGCCGCCATCCTCGGCGGCTATGCCTTGGCCGCGACCACCTCGTCCTTCCTCGCGCTGGCGCTGCCCATGGATCGCGCGCAGGCCGTGCTGACCGGCATGCTGGTCGCGATCGTCGCCGGCGCCTGCGCGGCGCTGTGGGCCTTCGCGGTGCGTTCCGCCCTGCGCGCCTGGATCGGCATCGCCCTGCCCGCGCTGCTGATGGGCGCAGGCACCGTCTGGCTGGGACCTGCGGCATGAAGCAGAGCTTCCGCCAATCGATGGCCTGGCTGCATACCTGGACCGGCCTGCTGGTCGGCTGGCTGCTGCTGCTGATTTTCATGGCCGGCACCGCCAGCTACTACCGCGAGGAAATCAGCCGCTGGATGCGTCCGGAGGTGCCCGCCACCACTACCCGGGGTCCGCTGGCGGCCGAACGGGCGTTGCAATACCTGCAACGGCATGCGGCGCGAGCCGAGAGCTGGACCGTCACCCTGCCGGATGACCGCACCGGCACCCTGCGGATGTTCTGGCGCAATCCCGAGTCCGCGACGCCCGTGGACGACGGGAAACGGCGCGGCCGCCGTGGTGGCCGCTTCGGCGACGCGACGGTGAATCCCGACACCGGCGAAGCGATCGCCGCGCGCGAAACCCGTGGTGGCGATTTCTTCTATCGCCTGCATTTCGATCTGCACTACATCCCCGTCGTGTGGGCGCGCTACCTGGTGGGTTTCTGCGCGATGTTCATGCTTGTGGCGATCATCACCGGCGTGATCACCCACAAGAAAATCTTCAAGGATTTCTTCACCTTCCGTCCCGGCAAGGGCCAGCGCTCCTGGCTGGATTTCCACAACGTCAGCGCGGTGATGGCACTGCCGTACCACGCGATGATCACCTATACCGGCATCGTGACGCTGATGTTCATGTACCTGCCCTGGGGCGTGAAGGCGGCCTACCCGGCCGACGAGGACGCATTCTTCAGTGCCGCGTTCGCCCAGTTCGGTGAACCGCGCGAAGCCGCGGGAACGCCCGCGCGGGGCACGGACATCGCACGCCTGCTCGATGCTTCGTCCCGGCATTGGCGAGGCGGCGAACCCGGTGGCTTCACCGTCCACCATCCCGGCGATGCCCATGCGGTGGTCGACGTGTTCCAGCGGACCGGCAAGCGCCTGTCGATCGACACGCCCTCGCTGCGCTTCGATGGTGTCACCGGCGCGCTGCTCGATGCCGGTCCCGCGCCGGGCGGCGCGACCCGCACCCGTGGCGTGATGTATGGCCTGCACCTGGCACGCTTCGCCGACCCGCTCCTGCGTCTGCTGTTCTTCCTGTCCGGCCTCGCCGGCTGCCTGATGGTCGCCAGCGGCGTGATCCTGTGGGCCATCAAGGAACGTCCCGGACACCTGAAGGCGGGGCGCATCGGCTTCGGCCTGCGCCTGGTGGATGCGCTGAACATCGGCACGGTCGCGGGCCTGCCGATCGCGTTCGCGACTTACTTCTTGGGCAATCGGCTGCTGCCGCTGGCGATCGCCGAGCGCGCGTCCGCCGAGGCGAACGTGTTTTTCGCGGCCTGGGCAGTGGCGCTGCTGGCCGCGTTCGCCTGGCCGAAACGCGCCATGTGGGCCTGGCAGCTCTATGCCGCCGCACTGCTGTTCCTGCTTCTGCCGGTGGTCAACGCGTTGACCACCTCGACGCACCTGGGTGTCTCGCTCGCGCAGCGCGACTGGGTGATGGCCGGTTTTGATCTCGCCATGTTCGCGCTCGGCGCCGGTCTGGCCTGTGCCGGCCGGCGGATGCAGCGCTGGCAACCGCCTGCAAGCGCGGCCGCCCGGCGGCGGCAGAGCGCCAACGTCGTGGACACCGGGCCGGCCGGAGCAGGCGCATGAGCGCGCTCCTGTTCCTGCTGCTGACGGCCCTCGCCTACGCCGGTTTCGCGGCGCTGTGCCTGTCGATGGAAAAGCATCAGATGGATCTGCATGGCACCGCACGGGCCGGTGCCGGCCGGATGCGCCAGTGGCGCTGGTTCGGCTGGGGCCTGCTGGCGCTGGCCCTGCTGGTGGCCGGCCAGGCCGAAGACTGGGCGCGCGGCCCGGTGATCTGGCTGGGTGCGATGACCGCCGCCGGTTTGTCGCTGGCGCTGGGTGTCCTGCCCTATCGACCGCGCTGGCTGGCTGGCGTTGCCGGGGTCCTGGCCGGTCTCGTCGTGCTGATGGCGATCCACAGATGGCTGGCGTGACCGCCGGTCCCTCCCCTTACCCTTCGTCGGAGCCGATTGATGAGCCTGCACGCGATTGAGCGCGTCACCCACGTCCACCACTGGAACGACAGCCTGTTCTCGTTCCGCACCACCCGCGATCCGGGCCTGCGCTTCGAGAGCGGACACTTCGTCATGATCGGCCTCGAGGTCGAAGGTCGCCCCCTGATGCGGGCCTACAGCATCGCCAGCCCGCATTGGGAAGAACATCTCGAATTCTTCAGCATCAAGGTCCAGGACGGCCAGCTGACGTCCCGGTTGCAGCATCTTCAGGTAGGCGATCCGGTGCTGGTCAGCCGCAAGCCGACGGGTACGCTGGTTCTGCACGACCTGCATCCGGGGCGGCATCTCTACCTGCTCGGCACGGGTACGGGCCTGGCGCCCTTCATGAGCATCATCCAGGATCCGGAAACCTACGAACGCTACGAGAAAGTCATCGTGGCACATGGCGTCCGCCACATCAGCGACCTGGCCTACTCGGATTTCATCGAGCAGGACCTGCCGACGCATCCCTTCCTGGGCGATCAGATTCGGCGGAAACTGATCTACCACCCGACGGTCACCCGCGAAGCTTTCCGCAACCATGGCCGGCTTACCGCTCAGATCGCCGATGGTCGCCTCGCGGAGACATCCGGATTGCCCACGCTGCATCCGGCCCGCGATCGCTTCATGATCTGCGGGAGCCCGTCGATGCTTGCGGAAATCCGCGCCCTGCTGGATCAGCGCGGGTTCCAGTGCTCGCCCCGCACCGGTCATCCCGGCGATTACGTGTTCGAACGCGCCTTCGTGGAGAAGTAGACGCGCGCCGCGTGGGTGCCTGCCCCTGCGGAAAGACGCCGGGAGGACTCGCCTTCGCCAACTGTTTCATTCTTCAAACAGAAAAGCCGGCTTGCGCCGGCTTTTCCGTCAACCACGCTGTCCGCGCTATTCCGTATGCAACGCGGTCAGGCTGGCGGCCGCCGGCGCATCGCCCTTGCCACGCGCACGCCGGAGCGCCCGGACCGTGCCGCTGCGCAGATCGTCGAGGAGCGCATAGATGGTCGGCAGGAACAACAGGCTGGCCACGGTCGAGAACGCCAGGCCGCCGGCGATGGCGCGCGCCATCGGGAAGTAAGGCGGACCGTCGCCGGCCAGCTGGGTGTTGCTGATCGCAATCGGCACCATCGCCAGGATCGCCGTCCCCATCGTCATCATGATCGGGCGCAGCCGCTCGCGGCTGCCTTCCACCAGCGCATCGGTCCGGGACATGCCGCGCCGTCGCAGGTTGTTGATGTGCTCGATCATCACGATGCCGTTGTTCACCACCACGCCCATCAGCACCAGGATGCCGATGAAGGCCATGATGTTGAACTCGGTGCCGG
>Ga0247823_10002367_pt1 | contig 15539 bp, 10 predicted proteins | sample 13C_PalmiticAcid_2_FD_192426 | JGI IMG/M metagenome (GOLD analysis project Ga0247823, IMG submission 192426) | Soil microbial communities from agricultural site in Penn Yan, New York, United States - 13C_PalmiticAcid_Day30 | ecosystem: Environmental > Terrestrial > Soil > Agricultural land...
TCGGGCACGGTCTGCTGGCGGCCGCGCGTCGAAAGCGCGGTCTGCTCGGCGCCGAGTTGCTTCCATTCGGCCTTGAACCGCGCGCCGTCCGACGCCTGAATCCCCAGCCCCTTGAGCTCGGCCGGCTTGAAAGGCGCCATCGCGGTCAGCGCGATCAGCGGCCGGTTTCCAAGGCTGCGAACCGCGCGGGCGTCGTCCATCGTGGCGTCGAACCCGTCGAGTTCGGAGGTCGCCCCCACCACCGAGCTGCTGGCATATGCCGCCAGCTTCGCCGTGGCGTCCTTAGGCAGTTTCCCCTGCCCCGCATTGGCCATCGCGAACCGCACCGCACCCGTCCATGCCAGCCGCGTCGCGGTGTGCATGATCCACGCGACCTGTCCCGGATGCGCGTCGGTGTTCGCGACCTTGCCGAGCCGGGCAACCTGATCGGGATGCGAGGTGTCGACCAGCACCAGCCCGGCGACCTGATCGCCATATTTGCCGGTATAGGCCCGCACATAAGGCCCGCCGATCGAATGGCCGACCAGCACCAGCGGATCGGTGATGCCGGCCCCCTTCAGCAGCGCATGAAGATCGTCGGCCACGGCCGCAGCATGCTGCGGTGTGGTCTTGGGATCGCTCCACATGATCCCCGCGCGATCATAGGCGCAGGCGCGCGTCGTCTGGGCGATCTTGTCGTGCACCAGCGTCCAGTCGATCGTACCGCCGGTGCCCAGCCCGGATTCGAACACGACCGTCGGCGACCCCGTGCCGCGGCAGTCGATGTGCATCTTGCGCCCGCCGACATCGACCAGCTTGCCGCGCGGCGGATAGTTCGCCTGTGCGTTGCGGCGGCCCAGCGCCTCGTAGATCGCGCCGATCACCACGATCAGCAGCAACAGCGCCAGCAGGCCGAGCAGGATGCGCTTCACCCAGCGCAGCACCCGCCGCCAGCCGCCCGGCTTGCCGGTCGCCGCTCCCGCGCTCATGCGAGGCAGGCGTCCACGAGGCGGTCGAACATCTCGCCGCCGCGAATGGGATCGGCGACCGGCAGACCCAGCCGCTCGCTTTCGGCCTTCATCAGCGCCGCCGCCGCTTCGGCATCCATATGCGCGGTGTTGAACGACACGCCTGCGCAGCGGATCGCCGGGTTGGTCCGCGCGCCGAGGCGCAGGTTGAGGTCGATCGTCTCTTCGATGCTCGGCAAGCTGTAGCCGGGCAGGCCCATCACCTCGGTGCGGCCGGGTTCGTGGCAGACGACGACGACGTCCGGCTGGCTGCCATGGAGCAGCCCGAGCGAGACCGCCGCATAAGCGGGGTGAAAGAGCGATCCCTGCCCCTCGATCACGTCCCAATGGTCCGGCGCGGCATCGGGGCTCACCGTCTCCGCTGCGCCCGCTTCGAAATCGGAGACCACGGCGTCCATCGGGATGCCGCCGCCGGCGATCATGATGCCGGTCTGGCCGGTTGCCCGGAAATCGGCATCGACGCCCCGCGCGGCCAAGGCCCTCGCAATCGCCAGCGCCGTGTATTTCTTCCCCAGCGCACAGTCGGTCCCGACGGTGAGCAGGCGTTTCCCCGCCCGCTTGCGCCCCGAGCCGACCGGCAATCCGCGAGGCGGATGACGAACGTCGATCAATTGCCGGCCGAGGCGCTGTGCCCGCTCGGCCAACCCGGGCAGATCGGCGAGCCGCATGTGCATCCCGCTGACGATGTCGAGCCCGGCATCGAGCGCTTCGACCAGCGCCGGAATCCAGCTTTCGGCAATGACGCCGCCGCTATTCGCGACGCCGATCAGCAGCGATCGCGCGCCGCGCGCCCGCGCCTCCGCCGGCGTGAGCTGTTCCAGACCGGCACTGATTTTCGCGCCCGGCAGGGCATATTCGCCAACGCATTTTTCAGGCGCCCAGTCGCGCAATCCGAACGCCGTCTTCGCATAGCCGCGTTCGGTCGTATCGCCGAGAAAGAGCAGATAGGGCTGCGGCAGGATCAATGACCCTGCACTCACATCAAGAGAGGTTTGGATGTTCACATATCACCCTATTCGGCTATTTTGATCCTAATTAGGTGGTAATTTTCTATTTTGAAAATTTCAACAACATTCGGCGCCCGGCAACTTGGGCGGATCAGAACGCGGTGCCGTAGCCGATGAGATGGAAAACGGTCGCGATCCACAACAGCACGATTGCGCTCATCACCAGCACCACGCTCCAGATACGGCGGAGCTTGCCCGGCGCGCCCTTCCAGACCAGCCAAAGATGCCAGGCCGCGGTAGCAAGCAGCGCGATGAGGATGAGCGGTGTCGCGATCCTCAGCGCGATCAGTGTCCCGTCGAGCTCGCCGTTCAACGACGAGAAGTCCGACAGCAGCGCAGACGCGAAAACCGGCCAGGCGATCATGACCGCCACCGCCAGCCCCGCGAACGCGCGCGTCAGACGATAGGCCCGCCATTCCGCAACGCTGCGCGCCGGCCGAGCCCGATAGTGCCGCCGGACCAGCGCGGCGATCGGCCAGAACAGCGCGGTCAGCGTCAACGCGGCGAGACTGGCGAGCAGTGCAGGCGTCAGCCAGGCGCTGGAGCTGTACCAGGGAACGGGCTCGAAGAGCATGAAGGGGGACGAGGAATCGATCCCGAACCGGACGACGCGACCATTCTCAACCTTGGCCGCCAGTCGCATCTTTCCACCCGCCTCGCGCCAGACGAAGGGGGCGATCTCGACCCATTTGCGGGGAGCGCCGCCAATGTCCTGCGCCGCGCTGAAGACAAGACCACCCTCGGTATCGAGCGCCACCTTGTACTGACCGCCAAGCTCCGCCGCCTTGAGGAAGCTCGTCTCCAGCCGCCGGGTCTTGTTGTAGGTTCCGGCCATCATCCGCGCATGCTCGCGCGCCGTGGCGGGATCGACCCGGCCGTCACGCAAGACCGCGGGGAAGTAGCGATCGGCAAAGGCTTCGAACAAATGGCTGCGGATCGCCGCCGACAGCTTGTTCGAACCCGCCGCGTTCATCGACATATAGATGCCGACCTTTTCGTTCGGGAACATCCAAAGCTGGCTATGGAACTCGATCGAATCCCCGGCGTGCGAGATCACCTTCCGCCCGTTGATATTCTGCTCGTAGAAACCGAGCGCCATGCCGTTGAGCGGCGGGACCATTCGCGTGATGCTGTCGTGCATCAGATGCGCCGTCTCCGGCTTGAGCAGCGCCCCGCCGTCGCTGAGGTGCGCGATCATGAAGCGGCCGAGATCGGCGCCCGACGCGGCCATGCCGCCGGCCGGTGCGAAGCTGTTGAGCTCGGGCCGGCCGGGCTTTCCCGAACCAAGGCTGTAGCCCTTAGCGAGCAGCGGCTCGAGCCGCGCCGGCAGCTTCGCGCGCAGGGTCGAATGCGTCATGCCAGCCGGCGCGAAGATCCGCTGCTCGACATAGTCGTCGAAGGACATGCCCGAGACCCGCTCGACGATGTACCCCGCGAGCGCCGTGCCGTAATTGGAGTAAGCAGGCGTCGAGCCGGGCGCATAGATACGCTGCGGAACCTGCCGCTTCATCGCCACGGCGAGCGTTGGGATATCCTTGATATCGTAGCTGTTGAGGCCGCGCTGCACTTCGTCGAAGCCCGCGCTGTGCGTCATCAGGTTCCGCATCGTGACGGGCTTGCCGTCATAAGGCGGAATGCTGAAATCGAGATAGGCGTTGATATCCTTGTCGAGGCCGATCTTGCCCGCCTCGACCATCTGCATGACGGCGGTCCAGGTGATCGTCTTCGAGACAGACGCTTGCTTGAACAAGGTGGTTTCAGGATCGACCGGGCGCCGCTTCGCGACATCGGCAAACCCGAATCCCCTTTGGGTAAGCGGCTTCCCGTCCTTGACCACGACGACCACGGCCCCCGCCGCATTTCCGCGTTCGAGCGCGAATGGCATAAAACCGTCGAGCCATGTGTCGACGTCCGCCTTGGTCAGATCGCGCTCCGGTAGCTTCGCGGTGACGCTTTGCGCAGGCCCGGCTGCGGGCGGCGGGTTGGATGCGGCAGCACCCGCCAGAATCGTCAGCGCAAGCGCGCCCGCCATCTTGATTGATCCGCCAAACCCCATGCCGCTCTCCGGTACAACGCCTCCTGCTCGGAAGCCGTCGTCAGTTTCTTAATCGAAATTTTTTTCATTTTGAGACAATCGATCTAAGATGCGTTTGTCAATGACCGATTTGGGCATCCACACCGAACGCAAATCGTGCGTGAAGCGTCCCGGCCTACCTCACATTCCGCCGTTCCGGGATCACGAAGGCCTGTAAGGCAGCTCGCATTGCGCTGAGCGTGCAGGCAGGTATAGTCGCTCGAATTCTATTCTCGATTGCGACAAGATGATCCTGACTCGAAACGCGCTCGACCCACATTCCCCGCAGCGCGGCATCGCATGAGGGACGGCCAGCCCACGCTCGGCAAGCTGTTGCGCGGACTGCGCGACCGCAATCGCTGGACCCTCAAGGAAATGAGCGAGCAAACCGGAATCCCGGTCTCGACGCTCTCCAAGATCGAGCATGACCGGCTCACCCTCACCTACGACAAGCTCCTTCAGCTCAGCCGGCGGCTGAATATCCGCATGTCCGAGCTGTTCGCCGAAACCGATAGCGGCGAAACGCAGGTCACGGCACGACGCAGCGTCGGCGACCTGAGCCGCGCCGTTCGGGTAAAGACGTCCAACTACGACTATTTCTACTTGTGCACGGAATTGCGGCGGAAGCGGATGCTGCCGATCATGACGCGCATCCGTGCCAAGACTACCGAGGAATTCGGCGAGCTGGTGCGCCATCCCGGCGAGGAATTCGTCTTCGTCGTCTCGGGCAGGATCGTCGTGCACACCGAATTCTACGACCCGGTCGTGCTGGAGGAGGGCCAGTCGATCTATATCGATTCCAACATGGGCCACGCCTACATCACCGGCGAGGGCTGCGATGAGGCGGTGGTACTCGGCGTCTGCTCGAGCGCCGAGAGCGATCTTATGGATTCGCTGATGAACCTTCATGGCGAGGATGCCGAGACGCAACTCGTCGACGAGTGACGCGCGCGGCGCGATCGGTGTCCGCCACCTGATCTCGCGCGACGTGCCGTCCCCGCCCGTCGCCGCCGTTCCCGCGAGGATGGAGGCCCCCGCTCCCCGGGGTGCGGCGGGCAGCCTGCGTGGACAATTTGCCTAATCGAGCGGCTCCCTGATTTAACCCAATGGCCGAACGTCTCCCGAAGCCCGGATCACTCGATGCGGACAAAGGAATGAGGTCGGATTTCCATGTTTGAGGGCTTAGACCCGATCCTGCTGGCGCGGATCCAGTTTGCGTTCACCGTCAGCTTTCACTTCGTTTTTCCGGCCTTCTCGATCGGATTGGCCAGTTATCTCGCGGTGCTTGAGGCGCTGTGGCTCAAAACCGGCAAGCCGATCTATCTCGATCTCTTCAAATATTGGGTGAAGATCTTCGCGGTGGCGTTCGCGATGGGCGTCGTCTCCGGGATCGTCATGTCCTATCAATTCGGGACCAACTGGGCGGTCTTCTCCGACAAGGCCGGTCCGATCATCGGGCCGCTGATGGCGTATGAGGTACTGACCGCCTTCTTCCTCGAAGCCGGCTTCCTCGGCGTGATGCTGTTCGGGATGAACAAGGTCGGCAAGGGGCTGCACTTCGCCTCGACCCTCGCCGTCGCGATTGGCACGCTGATCTCCGCCACATGGATCCTGTCGGCGAACAGCTGGATGCACACGCCGGTCGGGTTCGAGATCAACGAAGCGGGCCAGTTCGTGCCCGGTGGCAGCTGGTGGACGATCGTGTTCAATCCCAGCTTTCCCTATCGCCTGACTCACACGGTCATCGCGGCGTACCTCACGACAGCCTTCGTCGTCGGCGCGGTCGGCGCGTGGCATCTGCTCAAGGATCGGACCGATCCCCATGCGCGGAAAATGTTCTCGATGGCGATGTGGATGGCGGCGATCGTTGCACCGGTTCAGATCGTCGCGGGCGATCTCCACGGCCTCAACACGCTTGAACATCAGCCCGCCAAGGTGATGGCGATGGAAGGCCATTACCAAAGCCACCCCGACGGTGCGCCCCTCATCCTGTTCGGCATCCCCAACGCGGCTGAAAAGCGGGTCGATTACGCCGTGCAGATCCCCAAAGCCTCATCGCTGATCCTGAAGCATGACGCGGATGCCCCGCTGGCCGGTCTCGACACGATTCCGCCACAGGATCAGCCGCCGGTCGGTATCGTCTTCTGGTCGTTCCGCATCATGGTCGGGATGGGAATGGCGATGCTCGGCATGGGGGTATGGAGCCTGTTCGCACGCTATCGCAAACGGCTCTATGACTGGCCCCTCCTTCACAGGGCAGCGCTGGCGATGGGACCGTCGGGCTTCGTCGCGGTGCTCGCCGGATGGGTGACGACCGAGGTCGGGCGCCAGCCCTTCACCGTCTACCGCTTCCTGCGCACCGCCCACAGCGCCTCGCCGCTGGAGGCACCCGCGGTTGGAGCATCGCTCATCGCGTTCGTGATCGTCTATTTCGCGGTGTTCGGCTTCGGCACCTGGTACATATTGAAGCTGATGGCCAAGGGCGCACATAGCGGCGAACACCATATCGATATCGATGCGCCGATCCGCACCGCGGGCATCACACCCGGCCCCGCGCAGCACCCGGAGGGCGGACGATGAACGCCGTCGATTTCGACCTCGCCACGGTCTGGGCCTTCATCATCGCATTCGCGGTGTTCGCGTACATCGTGATGGACGGGTTCGACCTCGGGATCGGCATCCTCTTCCCCACGTTCAAGGTCGGGCAGGAGCGCGATACGGCGATGAACTCGATCGCCCCGGTCTGGGACGGCAACGAAACCTGGCTGGTGCTGGGCGGCGGCGGGCTGATGGCGGCGTTCCCGCTAGCTTATGGCGTGGTGATGACCGCGCTCTATCCGCCGATCATCGCGATGGTGCTGGGGCTGGTGTTCCGCGGCGTCGCGTTCGAGGCGCGCTGGCGCGATCCCGGTCATCGACGGTGGTGGGACGTCGCCTTTGCCGGCGGCTCGATCGTCGCCTCCTTCTGTCAGGGCGTTACCCTCGGTGCGCTGCTCCAGGGGATCGCGATCGATAACCGCGCCTATGCGGGGGGCTGGCTCGACTGGCTCAGTCCGTTCAGTGTCCTGACGGGCGTCAGCGTGGTGTGCGGATACGCCCTGCTCGGCGCGACCTGGCTGATCTGGAAGACCGAAGGCAGCACACAGGATCGGGCGTTCCGCCTTGCGAAACCGGCCGCATTTGCGACGCTTACAGCGATCGTGCTGGTCAGTCTGGCAACGCTGAACCTCGACTATGCCTATCGCGAAAAGTGGCTCGGCTATCCGGCGGTCCTGCTGACCGCTCAGGTGCCGCTGCTGACGGCGATCATCGCCTTCGCCTTCTACCGCTCGATCCGCAAGCGCCGCGAAGCCCGCCCCTTTTTCCTCGCGCTGGCGCTGTTCCTGATGAGCTTCATCGGCCTCGGCATCAGCATGTACCCCTATATCGTGCCGGACCAGCTGACGATCTGGGAGGCCGCAGCTCCCGCATCGAGCCAGTGGTTCATGCTGATCGGCGCGGTCGTGCTGATCCCTGTCATTCTTGGCTACACCGCTTTCTCCTACTGGGTCTTCCGCGGGAAAGTGACGGCGGAGGGATATCATTGACGATGGACGGCACGAATGCGGGTCCGTGGTGGAAGCGGATCATCTGGTTGTTTGCGATTTGGGCAATGAGCCTCGCCACGCTCGGTTCGGTCGCATTCGTCATTCGGCTTTGGCTGAAGACCTGAGGGTCCGCAGAGCAGCGCGCGGATGCAGCCCCTTCGCAAGCGCAGCACGCATATCGGATTAGATTTTCTATTCTGTTCCTGTGGAATCTAATTTCCTACTCAATTGATAGGAAATGAGTCGGACGAGGCTCATCCAGACAGCGAAATGCCTGTCGAAAACGGAGGAACAGCTTTGGTCGATCATCTTACCCGCCGCCGCAAACCAGCCCCTTTCCGCAGACTCGGCGCGCGATCGACCGTCCTTGCCGGACTGCTGCTGGTTGGCGCCGTTTCGCCCGCGGCGCTCAGCGCGCAGCAAGGCGCAGACGGCAATTTCCGCGATCTGTTCGCGCGCAAGACCGCGTCGAGCGAGCCGCAAGCACCGGTTACGATCGAGACACGCACCACGGCCGAAAGCCGCGCCGGGGTGCGGCGGCTGCGTATCGGGGACTTCCAGTATCTGAGCGACAGCGACCGTGACTATGCCGGGTACGACCTCGGCGCCGGATCGTGGGACACCTTCGCCGCGGTGCTGGGCAGCGCGGTCGCGGACGAGTTCGTGACCCAGGCCGCGATCGCCAAAATCCCCGTGAATTCGATCGAGGTGATCTTCACCAGCCGGCCCGACACGCCCGAGGTCGCGAAGACGCACAAGGTCTCCTACCCCCGCAACCTCGCCTATGTCGCCTATATCGATTCACCGGCAAGCGACGCGCAGCTCGACGCATTGCGCAAGGCGGTCGATCAGGCCTCGTCGGTCCTCAGCATCATCCGCGAGCCGGTTCCGCTTGCCCATGGCACCGTCAACCTCACGGCCAGTCCCGTGAGCCTTGATCCCAATTTACCGCCCGGTCTGCGCGACTTCCTCGTCGAAAAGCGCACCGCCATCCTGCGTAAGCGGCAGCGTGCCGCCGATGCCGCCAGGAGTGGTGCCGCCCAGCCGCCCGCGACCGGGCTTCGCGCCCATGTCCGGGTCGATCCGGTCACCGGCATCCGGCTGAGCAAGACGGGCAATCATGTGATCCTCCACGATGGCTGGCGGCGCCCCGGCGAGGCAGCGCTCGCCCCGAGCGTCGAGCAGCATATCATCGGGGTGCTGGGTACCTGCCTCACGCATATCTTCGAGGTTCAGGCGGCGCAGAAGCAGATCGTGCTCGACGGGGTGGAGCTGCGCACGCGCGCCACGCTGGTCCCGCGCTCGCCCGGCGGGCCGGCACGGTTCCGCGACATCTCCTACAGCGTCGATATCGCATCGCCTGAACCAGCCGCGCGGATCACCGAACTGCGCGAGGCGGTCGAGGGCAGCTGCCCTATCTACAATCTGCTCAAGGACGCACAGGGCATCGAGAGCCGGGTGGTGCGCGGCCCCTATAGCGGTAAATCGGGCTGACGCGCCGGGCAGGCGCGCGACAGGCGCCTGCCCCTGAGTTCATCCCGGCCCGATTTCGGCAACCCGCCAGACGAGCGGGAGCGCAGCGAGAGGATCAAGGAACATGCGCTGGGCGGAACGCGCGGCCGGCACGGCCGGCCGCGTGCCCGAACGCATCACAAATTCCTACTAAATTGATATATAAAAAGGGGTTTCTCGTGTTTCATCGTATCGCTCCGTCCGCCCTCATTCCCGTCATCGCGCTGTTGAGCGTATCGCCCGCGCTGGCGGCCGACGGATCCGATCCCGCCGGGGACCGCCGGCCGGAGGCCGAAGGATCCGGCGAGGACGGCAACGACGACATCGTCGTCACCGGCAAGGTCGAGGAGCCCGCGATCAGTTCCGGCGCGCTCGGCAATCGCAGCGCGCTCGACACGCCGTTCTCGGTCAACACCGCGACGGCGGAGGATATCGAGAAGCTGCGCGCCCACTCGATCGCCGACTATTTCGTGGGCGATGCCGCGGTCACCCGCGATGGCGGCAGCCGCTATAACATCCACGCCCAATGGGTGACGGTACGCGGCGCCGCGGTGCGTACCCAGCTCTACAACGGCACGCCGATCGGAAGCACGCAGGGCGCGGATACGCCGCCGGAGTTTCTGCAGGAAGTCCAGCTGCTCAAGGGCGCCGGCGGGTTCATCTACGGCTTCGGCGTTCCCGGCGGCATCATCAACTACATCACCAAGAAGCCGGTCGAGGGCGACCTGGCGACGGTGACGCTCGGCTATCAGTCCGCCTCGCTGTTCCGTCAGCATGTCGACGTTAGCAAGGATTTCGGGGGCTTTTCCGCACGCCTCAACCTGGTCCAGGAATTCGGCGAAACCTACAACCACGGCAAGTTCCTGCGTCGCGGCGTCGCGCTGGCGCTGCGGGCGGAGCTCGCCCCCGGTCTCGTCTGGCAGGCTGAGGGCTTCTACAACAACAACCGCATCGACCGCGCCGAGCCGAGCTTCGTCGTCGGCGGCAACGCATCGCCCGCGGTGCCGACCTATCAGGACCGCGAGGTCCCCGATCCGGTCAGCGGCCGTACGCGTTTCGCGTCGGACGACACCTACACCGACGGGCGGCTCTACAATGTCAGCACGGGCCTGACCTGGGACCTCGCGTCCGGCTGGCAGGCACGCGTCAGCTATGGCCGGTCGAGCAACGATCAGCGGCTTCCCTATGAGCGGATCATGCTGATCAACCGTGCGGGCGACTATGGCCTGCGCCTGTTCGACGGCCTCAACATCAACGAGAACAATCTCGCTCTCGCCTATCTCGACGGCAGCTTCTCGACCGGCGGCATCAAGCATCAGGTGACCGCCGGCGTCGACTGGCGCGACGGCGTCACGATCGGGGCGCAGAACCTCGCGACGATCCAGGCCGGCTCGAACCTGTTCAACCCGGTGCCGGCGCGCTGGAACTACAACAAGTCGCGCAACATCGAGACACGCCAGACCGGTTGGGAACAGGAAAAGTCAGCGTTCGTCAGCGACACCGTCACCGTGTTCGACACGGTCTCGCTGCTCGCGGGCCTGCGCTACACCGCCTATGAGGCGAAGGCGTGGAACTGGCTCTCGCGGGCGCAGACCAACGATTACAAGAGCGACGGCATCACGCCGACCTTCGCGCTGCTGGTCAAACCGGACAGCGGATCGACCTATTACACCAGCTATATCGAGGCGCTCGGCGCCGGCACCATCGTCGGCAACACCTATGAGAATTTCGGCGACATCCTGCCCGCCCTTAAGAGCAAGCAGTATGAGATCGGCGCCAAATGGTCCCGCACGAGCTGGGAGGCCAGCATCGCGATCTTTCGCCTCGATCGCGGCGCCAATCTGGTAACGGCCGACAACCGGCTGGTCCAGGATGGTGTCGAGCGGTTTCAGGGTGTCGAGGCGGCGGCACGGATCCGGCCGACCGGCGCGCTGTCGTTCGGCGCATCGGGCGCATTCGTCGACGGCAAGCATCACCGCGCGACCAACACCTGGTTGGTCGGCAAACCGATCCACGGCACGGCGCGCTGGACCGGTGTTCTCGATGTCGATTACCGCCCCGAATTCCTCCCCGGCTTCGGCTTTCGCGGACTGCTCCGCTATCAGGGCAAGGCCGCGATCTACAACAATCAGGCGCGTGACTGGACAGTTTACACGCCCGATGTCGTGCTCGCCAATGTCGGCGGAGACTATCGCTTCGATGTCGGCGGTCGCGAGCTGACGCTGCGCTGGCAGGTCCAGAACCTGCTCGACACCAAATACTGGAACAGCGGCACCGCCACCTGCTGCTACTCGCTCTCGCCCGGCCAGCCGCGCACCTTCTCGCTCGATCTGAGCATCGGCCTGTGACGCCGCGCCCCCACACCCCCGCCCTTATCCGGAGACAAGCCATGACCGGCCCGCAAACTCGTGACACGATGCGTATTGCCCTTGCAGGTGCGGCCAGCGCGCTCGCGCTTCTTGCCCTTTCCGCCTGCGGAACGGCCGAAGGGGATCAGGCCGGACAGAACACCGCCCGCGCCGCAGCCGGCACCGACGCTAAGACAACCGAAATCGCGTGGCGGCAGGGCGATGTCGAGGATGCGTTCGCCGAAGCGCGCGAGCAGAACAAGCCCGTGCTGTTATATTGGGGCGCGGTGTGGTGCCCGCCATGCAACCGGCTGAAAGCCGGACTGTTTCGCGATCCCAATTTCATTGCACGCACCCGCGATTTCATCCCCGTCTATCTCGACGGCGATTCCAAGGGCGCGCAGGCCTGGGGCGAGCGCTTCAACATCCAGGGCTATCCGACGCTGATCGTGCTTCGGCCCGACCGGCGTGAGATCACGCGTCTGTTCAGCAGCGGCGACACCGCGCAGGTCGAGGCAGTTCTGGATGCGGTCAAGCGCGGCGGGCGCGACGTCGAAGCGATCTTCAAGGACGCCCTGGCACAGCCCGGACAATTGTCGGCCGACGACTGGACCCTGCTCGCGGGCTATGGCTGGTCGCTCGACAACGGGCGGCTGGTGCAAGGCGGAGACACCGCGGGCGCGCTGCGCAAGCTTGCCGCGGCCGCCCCGAACGGCCCGCTGCAACGCCGCTTCGCGCTGCAGTCGCTGGCATCGCGAAAGCCGGATTCCGCGCCGCTCGACGCAGCCACTCGGGCCGAGGCACGCCGCGCGGTGGAGGCGGTCCTCGCGACCCCGGCCGAGCTGCAAGGCAATCGCGACACGCTGGTCGGACGCGCCGGTCCGATCCTCGAAGCCGCCAGCACCGCCGGCGCCGAGCGAGATCAGCTCGCGGACAAATATGCCGCCGTGCTCAAGGGCTTCGCGGGCGAACCGAAACTGGATACCTCGGAACGTCTCGCGCTGGCGGGTGCCGAGATCGACCTGTATCGTGCCCGTGCCGGCGCGAAAGCGCCGCTCCCGTCGGCGCTGATCGGCAAGATCAAGGCCGAGGTCGCACGAGCCGACAGCGAGACGAAGGACCAGTATGAGCGTCAGTCGCTCATCAGTTCGGCCGCACATCTGCTGTCCGATATCAATGACAAGGCGGGCGCCGAAAAGCTGCTCAAGGCCGAACTGACCAAATCGGCCAGTCCCTATTACTACATGCCCTCGCTCGCCCGGCTCGCCGAACAGCGAGGCGACAAGGCCGGCGCGCTGGCATGGCTGCGCCGCGGCTATGAAACGTCGGAAGGCCCGGCAAGCCGCGTGCAGTGGGGTGTAAGCTATGTCGAAGGCCTGCTCCGCCTCGATCCGGGCGACAAGGCGGCGATCGGGAAGGCCGCGGCACAGGTGGTCGGCGAGCTCGCGGAACAGCCCGCCGGTTACCGCCAGCGCACGCGGCAGCGGCTGGAAGGTCTCGGTAAATCACTCGCGCAATGGAGTGCGAAGCATGACGGCGCGCTGGTGCTCACGCAATTGCGCAGCCAGACCGACAGGGTCTGCGCGAAGCAGGCCGACCAGGGTGCATCGGCCGCGTGTCGCGGCTGGCTCGCCAGCGCCTGAGCGCGGCTGACGGCCGGGCAGGCGAACCTCCTGCCCGGCCGGAACCGATCTAGGACGCGCCTCCCTCGTCCGGGCCGACGCGAACGGTTCCGATTTGCCGGATGTCGTCCGACGATGCTCCGGCCAGGATGCGATACGTGCCCGGCCGGACGCGCCACCCGCCCGCTTCGGACTCGTAAGCGGAGAACGCCCGCGGATCGAGCGTCAGCGCGACGGTCCGCTTCTCCCCGGCCGGTATCGCGACCTTATGGAACGCCCGCAACGTGCGCGGCGGTTCGCCCGGCCGGGGTTCGACCGGCTCGACATAGATCTGCACCACATCCTGCCCGGCACGCTTGCCGGTATTCTGAACGGTGAGCGTGACCGTCGCGGGCACGGTGCCCGATATGCGCGCCGGCACCTTAAGCTGCGAATAGACGAAGCTGGTGTAGGAGAGCCCGTGGCCGAAGGGGAACAACGGCTTGACCCCGCGCGCGCGATAGCCGCGATAGCCGACCAGCAGCCCTTCCGAGTACGCGCTCTTCGAGGTCTTCAGATCGACCTGATCGTCCTCGGTGCGCTGGAGGAAGGTGACGGGCAGCTTGCCCGACGGATTGACCTTGCCGGTCAGCACATCGGCCAGCGCCGCCGCGCCGCCCTCGCCGGGCAACCACATGCTGACGATCGCCGGCGCTTTCTCGTGCCAGGGCATGGTCATCGCCCCGCCGGCATTGACCACGACCGCGGTCTTCGGATTGGCCGCGACGATCGCCTCGACCAGCCGGTTCTGCTCGCCCGGAAGATCGATACTGGCGCGGTCATAACCCTCGCCCTCGGTGGTCGAGGACGAACCGACGATCACGATCGCCGCATCCGCCGCCCTGGCCGCCGCGACCGCGGCATCGAGCGAGGGCTGCGGCTCGCGCACGCCGAAACTCAGGTTCTCGTACGGCGTGCCGCCATTCGCGTAGTCGATACGGATCGGATAGCCGCGCCCGGCCTCCAGCGTGACCTGCACCGTCCGCCGGGGTACCGGGAAGCCGAGCACGTCGCGATTGTCGGGAACGACCTTGCTCGCCTTCTCCAGAATGACCTTGCCGTCGAGCGTCACGCGCGGCGTGCCGGTGCCGCGCACGCTGAACTCATGCACCCCGCTGGTGCGCGGCCAGAACATCCCCTGCCAGCGGATCGCGGCATAGCCGGTCGCCTTGGGTCCGGCGACATTGCCGCTGATCCAGCGAACGAAGCGCGTGACGCGCTCGGTCCTGGTCGGCGTCCCGCTCGCATCCTCGCTCATGAAATAGCTGCCGGTCAGGCCGGTCTCGCCGCGTTCGGCGTCGGGGCTGAACAGCTTGGCATCGGCGGCGGGCGGAGTCTCCTCGTTATCGACCCCCTGGGCATAGGTGATGCGCACGCCGGGCAGCGCCGCGCGCAGCGCGTCGAGCGGAGTCTGCGTCTCGAACGGCACGACGTTGGAGCTGCCGCCGCCCTGCATCCGCACGACATCGGCATTCGGACCGATCACCGCGAGCGACCGGATCGAGCGGTCGAGCGGCAGCACGCCGTTGTTCTTGAGCAGGACCATCGCCTCTTCCGCCGCCTTGCGCGCGACGGCGGCCTGGCGGAGCGGTGTCGCCGATTCCGGACGCGAGGTGCCACGCTCGATCACGCCGCTGCGCACGATCAGCCGGACCATGCGCCGCGCATTCTCGTCGATCTGTGCCGGGCTGACCTCGCCCGCCGCGACCGCCGCCTTGAGCTTGTCGCCGAAATGCTTGGGCGGCCCGGGCATCTCCAGATCCATGCCGGCATTCACCGCCGCCGCGGTCGAATGCGTGGCGCCCCAGTCGGACACGACGAAGCCCTTATAGCCCCATTCCTTCTTGAGCAGGTCGGTCAGCAGCCAGCGATTCTCCGCCGCGTGGGTGCCGTTGATCTTGTTGTACGACGCCATCACCGACCAGGGATCGGCCTCGCGCACCACCATCTCGAAGGCGGGAAGATAGATTTCGCGCAGCGTCCGCTCGTCGACGACCGAGTCGACGACGAAGCGATAACTCTCCTGATTATTGGCGGCGAAGTGCTTGATCGAAACGCCGATCCCCTCGCCCTGCGCGCCGCGCACATAGCCAAGCCCCATCCGTCCGCTCAGCCACGGGTCTTCCGAATAGGTCTCGAAATTGCGGCCCCAGCGCGGGGTGCGGACGATGTTGACCGTCGGCGCGAGCAGCACATCGGCGCCATGCGCCTTGGTCTCGCGCGCGACCGCCGCGCCGACCGTGGCGGCGAGATCGGGGTTCCAGCTCGCCGCCAATGCCACCCCGACCGGAAAGACCGTCGCCGGCTTGCCGTCGGGCGAGCGCACGCCGGTCGGGGTGGCAT